>ERZ773008.1091-NODE-1091-length-19442-cov-7.401816_pt1 | contig 19442 bp, 22 predicted proteins | sample MGYA00580664_ERZ773008 | MGnify/ENA primary metagenome ERZ773008 (study PRJEB29015, sample SAMEA2738016) | human oral metagenome | biome: human oral; feature: human-associated habitat; material: dental | place: China | collected 2048 ... | reverse complement strand
GGAAGTAAGAGCTGCTAAAGTAACAGGAAAGCTAATTCTGAACTTATTAAAGAAACTGATGAAAGAAGCAGAAAAGCTTGGAGGACTTGAAAAACTTGTAAATAGCAACGGAAATGAAGTAAAGCTAAAAGATATGGTTAAAAAAGGACAGCTTGAAGAAATTCCGGTTGAAGAAGCAGAGCTTAAGGAACTGAAAAAAGAACTTAATCGGTATGGCGTAAAGTTTTCAGTGATGAAAGATAAGGAAACAGGTAAATACTCCGTATTCTTTCAAGCCAAAGATATGAAAGTGATGAATAGAGCCTTTAAACACGCTCTTGCAGAATCGGAAAAGAAAACGGAAAGAAAAGAATCTATCCATAAGAATATTGAGAAGTTCAAGGAGATGGCTAAAAACTCTGTTTCCAAAGATAAAATCAAGAATAAACAAAAGGAGCAGAGCCTATGATAGATAAAATATTAAAGGACATCAAAGGCTTATTTAAGGTGCAAGATAAGGTAAAGTTTCTAAAGCAGAACATTCCCTATCTTGCATTTTTCTATATAAGTAATATCTTTTCACATCATGTAAGAGCCTATATAGGTGGCAATATTATTGACAAAATTTTTCAAGGGATATTAGAGATTAATACGATGAGCTTTCTTCCAAGCCTTCATCCTACGGATATTATAATGGGCGTGGTAGTAGCTGTTTTAATCAAAATTATCGTATATACCAAAGGGAAAAATGCTAAAAAGTTTAGACAGGGAAAAGAGTATGGTTCAGCAAGATGGGGAACGAGAAAAGATATAGAGCCATATATGGATGAAAAGTTTCAAAATAATATTTTGCTTACACAAACTGAGCGATTAACAATGAATGGTAGACCATCTAATCCAAAGTATGCGAGAAATAAAAATGTGCTTGTTATCGGTGGTTCAGGAAGTGGAAAAACCCGATTTTATGTAAAACCGAACCTTATGCAAATGCACAGTAGTTATTGCGTAACCGATCCGAAAGGAACAATAGTCATTGAGTGTGGCAAGATGCTTGAAGATAACGGCTATGAGATAAAAATCTTAAATACTATCAACTTCAAAAAGAGCATGAAGTACAATCCATTCGCCTACCTTAGAAGTGAAAAAGACATTCTGAAATTAGTGCAGACAATCATCGCAAACACCAAAGGAGAGGGAGAAAAGGCGGGTGAAGATTTTTGGGTCAAAGCCGAAAAACTCTACTATACAGCTCTTATCGGATATATTTTTTATGAAGCTCCAAGAGAAGAAAAGAATTTTACGACACTACTCAATATGATAGACGCTTCAGAAGTCAGAGAAGATGATGAAACATATATGAATCCTATTGATAGACTATTTGAAGCATTGGAAAAGAAAGAGCCTACACACTTTGCGGTAAAGCAATATAAAAAGTATAAATTGGCTACGGGAAAAACAGCGAAGTCTATTCTAATATCCTGCGGTGCAAGACTTGCTCCCTTTGATATTCAAGAGCTTAGGGACTTGATGAAGGAAGATGAACTTGAGCTTGATACACTGGGAGATAGAAAGACAGCACTCTTTGTTATTATTTCCGATACTGATGATACCTTTAACTTTGTGGTTTCAATTATGTATTCACAACTATTTAATCTCTTATGTGATAAGGCTGATGATGAATATGGAGGCAGGCTTCCTGTTCATGTAAGGTGCTTGCTTGACGAATTTGCAAATATCGGCTTAATTCCAAAGTTTGAAAAGCTAATAGCCACAATCAGAAGCAGAGAGATTTCAGCAAGTATTATCTTGCAGGCACAATCTCAGTTAAAGGCAATCTACAAAGATAATGCCGATACCATTGTAGGTAACTGTGATAGTACCCTATTCTTAGGTGGAAAAGAAAAAACAACATTAAAAGAGATTTCAGAGCCGTTGGGTAAAGAAACTATAGACCTGTATAACACTTCTGAAACAAGGAGCAATCAAAAGAATTTCGGACTGAATTATCAAAAGACAGGGAAGGAGCTAATGAACCAAGATGAGATAATGGTTATGGATGGCAGTAAATGTATTTTTCAACTTCGAGGAGTCAGACAGTTTCTATCAGACAAATTCGATATTACAAAGCACAAGAATTATAACCTCCTTGAAGATTACGACAAAAAGAATGTGTTTGATATAGAAGGTTATATCGATCGAAAAGGCAAAGCAAGATTAAAGGGAAGTTCAATAATTAATAGGGTTGACATTTGATGCAAAGTGTAGTATGAGAGGTGAAAGATCTTTGTTTATATGATATAATTAAATAAAAATAGAAAAGGAGGAGTTTAGAATTGACTTATATTGTAAAGTCATCTGAACGCCTACGTCCTGCTGCATCCGAGACAGAAACTAAAGCATTACTATATCTTATGAATTTTAGAGAAGATAGTGAAGAAGTATATTACTTTGTAGTTGATTTCTTTAATGATTTAACTGGAATGTGTAAAATGGCAGATAAGATGTGGGATGTTCAGTCAAAAGGAGCTAAAAATTCTTCCCCAAAAATGATAGGAGAAGAACTTGTTACTCTTTATAAAAATTACTTGAGTGACTTTGAGTTTTCTTGTTTTATTTTATTTTTAGGTGGAGTAAGTAATGCAGTAAGATTAGATAACGACATTAGTAGTTTTGGTGTTTCTAATATTAAAGGGACTGCATTGGAAAAAATAATAGATGGACTAAAAGAAGAGTGCATAAGTAAGACATATATCAGTGACGAAGAAATTACAGATGATAAGATTAATGATTTCTTAAGCAGAGTTCATTTTGTTATAGACGACAAAGAGAAAAGTGAATATGTAAAAAAAATAATTAGATTAAATCCTTTAATTATCCCAAAGGATGAGGTTTTGATAGCAATTTTTAATGAAATTATGAATACACAAGCGGGTAAGAAAAATAATAGAGTAGTTGAAGATATTATGCTTTCGTTACCAAATGATGCGATTAGCTATGGCAGACATTTAACTGTAACAGAAATCAAGGTATTGGTACTAAACAGAATTTTAACTCAGGAAGTAGTAGGTGGGAAGTTGCCTCCTTCATTCGTGTCTATTTATTCTAAGTATCCTGAAGAAAATCGAAAAAATTTACTTGAAGATTGCCAATTAGATTTTTCAAAAGCATTATTTGATACATCCTCACAAGACGATTATTGGAAATTATTTGAAGAAGTATATAGATTAGTTACAAACAATCCAAATGACGACATAAATATAATTTTTAACAAATTGGATAAGGATTTAAAAAATCGATGTCGTCATTTTAATGTACTATCTCTTAAGTACTTTATTTCTAAAATAAAGGACGGATTAGAATTATGATAATAAAATCAATTTTTATTGGGAATGCAGTAGAAGCTTTCCTAGAAGACAAATTTAGCGAAGAATTTAATATTCTATATAGTGATGATAACAACAAAGGTAAAACAATAGTTATTCAATCTATATTGTATTGTATGGGAAATAATCCGGTATTTCCATCTTCATTTGATTATGAAGAATATTACTTTATTTTAACACTAGAATCAGATGGAGAGTTCTTTGATATATGTAGACGAAAAAACAACTTTGTAATTAAAAAGGCTCAAGAAATTTATGTATTTGATAATATATCGGAGTTCAAAAACTATTGGAATAAGAATATACACAAGCTGCCAATGATAGTAAAAGATAGTAGAGAGAGGCTTGTGGATTTAGAGTTATTGATACAAGCTTTTTTCACTGGCCAAGATAAAAAAGTTACCCATGATATTCTAAATAGTGGATGGTTGAAAAAAGCTGATTTTTATAATATGTTGTATTCAATGTATGGGATAGATAATAGTTTTGATACGAATCAAAGTATCGAAGAATTAAAAAACAGAAAAAGTAAATTAAAGATTGAAAAAGATAGCCTGTTAAAAAAGAATAAGATATTAAAGAAAAATAACATTGCTGTAGAAACTTTAAGTTTCACTAATAAAAAATTAGCATTAGATGAAAAATTAAAAGAGATTGAGAAGAGCAAGGGGTTAATTACTTCGTTAAACAGTGATATAAACAACACAATTAAACGCAAAACGAAAAATGAGTTGGTTCTAAAAGAATTACGTTCTTTGAATAGAACTATGAAAATTGGTCAAATTTCTTGTATGGATTGTGGATCAAATCACATATCTTACGAAAGTGCAGAAGCAGAGTTTAGTTTTGATATTTCAACAACAACTATGAGATCGCAAATTATAAAATCAATCAAAGAAAAAATTGAAATTTACAGAGAAGAAATTGATCGTTTATCCGCTGAGATAACCGTTCAACAAAAGAAAATGAATGAAATTTTAGAAACAGAAGAGTTCTCGCTTGAAGAATTGTTAGTTGCAAAGATTAACTTGAATGGCACACAGGATGATGATAAAAGATTAAGTGAGATTATGAAAGAAATTGAAAGTATTGATGGACAAGTTGAGTTGATTTCATCTAAGAGAAAATCTAATTATGAAGAATCAAAGGTAGTATTAGAACTAATTGTTAATGAAATGAATTTGTTCAATGAATATATTGATTCTTCAATCACGAATCAATATACAGATATTTTCACTTCAAGGCATAGAACTTACTCTGGAAGTGAAGGTACTCAGTTTCATTTAGCAAGAATGTATGCTTTTTCAAAAGTTCTAGCACATGATTATCCAATAGTTGTAGACTCGTTCAGGGCAGAAGATCTTTCTACTGAAAGAGAGCAAAGAGTTTTAGATAAATTTTCTGAACTTAAAAATCAAATTATTTTTACAACGACGCTTAAGGAAGAAGAAAATTTAAAGTATGAGTCAATTAAAGGAGTAAGAGGTATTGATTATAGTAACCATCAAAACTATAAAATACTACAACAAAAATATGTAAGTGATCTTTTAGAAAAATTAAATTTGATGTCGATTCAAATAAAATAGAACATAGATAAAAAGACGATAGAAATTAAAGGTTCTTTGTCAAATACGGTTGACAAAGAAAAATAGTGAGGAAGCTATGCTATGTTAAATAGTATAACTTTTTTCTTGTTTGTACGTTTTAATTTTAATTCTTTCCTTTTATCAAGAATAGCTTGACATTCTACTTTAGAATATCTAGGTTTTTTATTAGTATTAGAAGAAGAAAATAGACTAAAAACAAGAAGAATCTTACCTCATATTATATTCTGTAATAATATATTTAAAATGTTTGAATTTCTTATAAGTAGAGTTATCTAACTCATCGTACTTCATAAGAAGATTTTTCCAATAGTATTTTAATTGTCTGTATAAGACTTTATCTTTGTCTTTACTACTATTCATATATGATATTCTATATTTATTAAAAGCTCTATTAACTAATTGAACAATATGGAATCTATCCACAATGATTTTAGCGTTAGGGAAAAGTTCCCTAATAAGACACTTATAACCAGAGTTCATATCAATAACTATAGCTTTAACATAACTATAGCTTTAACATAACTATAGCTTTAACATCACAACGTTCTTTGTAAGAATAGTACAAAAAGTAATTTTTTATAATATTATTTGTTCTACCTTGAAGTATGTTTTGTATTTGATGGGTCAATGCATTAGAATAGACAAAACTCATATTACTCACACTATCAGAGGTAGATGAAAGCTCATCAAAGTACATGTATGCAGGTAATGATTTAGGTCTATCCAGAGTTTTAGAGAGTTCATATTGTACTCTCCATACAGTATTAGTAGAGATAGCGTAGGATTTGGCTATTTGTTTCATAGTTAATTGATTAGACAGTTTTTTAATTATACCAGCTCTTAAATTTTTAGAAGTATTAGAATATTTTCTAACTTCGGTAGTCTGAGTTACAAAGGATTTATTACAGACTTTACATATAAAACGTTGCTTATCTAGGAAAAGAATGACAGGTTTATCAGAGATAAAAGGTATTTTAAGTTTTACTTTTCTATGATAGGGATTGATAACCGTACCACAATGGATATGGATACTACTATAAAAGGCGTGCCATTAAAAGAAGAAGTTATACGAAATATTTTTTCGGAAATCATAAATGTAGAGGTGGATGAAGGTGTACGGACAAATTCATGGTTTGTTTTAAAGCGAATGTCAAGATTGAAGTAAAAAAGATAAATGGTGTTGATGTAAGGTGGAACTTAGGTTCTGCCTTTTTACTTTATGAATTTTAAGGAATATTATACAATAGAATAAAGTGTAAGAAGTGATAAAGCAGTTTGATAAATTTGAGTTCGTGGGGAATAGGTATTAAAAATTATGTCAAGGAATTTACAGAGTCTGATGAATAACTTGTTAGAAAGCACATTAAGCAGATAAAAATAAATTTTAAGAAAATGATTTGAATAAATAGATGATTAAGGAGATGATATATTTGAAAATAAAAAAGGAAGAGTTGGAAAAATGGAGCCTAGAACATTATGTGAAGAGGCTTGGCAAGAAATAGCAAGTCATTTCACGGATTTTAAGTTGCTTTCAAATGGACAAAAATTAAAAAGAGTTGCGAAAGATAAGGATATTTTCTTTGAAATATATTTTCAGGCAAATAGACATAATGATAAGTATAGCGTAGAATTCATTCCACATATTCGTATTTACTCCAAATCAATAAAAAGGGCAGGAATCAATAATGGTTTTATCTATGGCGGGGATTTAGGCTCGTTAAGTTCAAGAAAATCGCATAAGTGGTGGCAACTTGCTGGTGCGAGCTGTAAATATACTGTGGAAGAAGTAAGCAAGCTTATCAAAATACACGTTATTCCAATCTTTGATTATTTCGAGGACACTCAAGCAAATATTGATAGAATTTTAGAAGGGAATTACACGTCGGATAGTTTGTTATACTATATGTACTATTTTGGCGGTAAAAATAAAGCACAGCAGTATTTCAATAAAATTCTAAAGGAAAATAAATTAAAAAATAAATATATCAGTTTCTATGAATCATTGAAAAGTATGCCACTAGAAGACATTAATTTGAATTACTCGGAATTTTCTGGGGCCATTATGATTAAATTTGCTTATCTGAATGGTATTGAAATAGAAAAATAAATTTGGATTTAGTGAAATAAGATGATATTGCTAAAGGTGAATCTCGAGTTGTTTATCGACTTACTAAAATAGAATTATATATAATATAAGTATAAAATATTTGTATATGACTTAAGGAGTTTTTATATGAAAATACCAACTTATTTTAAAGAAAGTAATTATAAAATTGTTGAAGTAGAAGAGGATTTGTTGTCTATTAGGATAGTTAATGAAGTAGAAAAAGACAAGTACAATGAGTTCTTTGAAATCTATTATTTTGGTGAATTGGATTCTGATGCTATAATTACTGAAATTTTTGATGAAAAAACTTCAACTATAAAACCTTGTAAGGTTGTAGCGAAATGTATTCAAACAGGAAAAGAAATTTTACTTTATGATCAATTAAAATATGGTTATAACTCATTATTTTGTGATAAATTTGATTTAGAAACGTTTGATAATCGTCCGCTTGTAAAATTAGATATTCCAAATTCTAAAATAGAAATTGATTTAGGTTATAGTATAGATTATGATGAGGAAAAAGAAGATTTTGAATTTGATGATAATGACTATTTGGAAACAATCAATGGAGAAGAAATTTCTTTTGAGGCTGTTAAAAAAGATGGATTTGATTACATTAAAATATCAGCAATAGATGAAGACGAAATTATTAGAGAAGTTTTAAATCTAGAGTTAGCTTAAAAATTACTTAGAGGTTATGCAGAGATAATAGAAATAAAGATAATACAAAATCTTATATGTTATTCTCCGAAAAAGGAGAATTGAGACTTATAAAGAGGGATTTTAAAAATGAAAAGAATAAAGTTTAGACATAATAAATATTCACCAGGTGTCTTATATATTTTGGTTATATTTGGAGTAGGAGCTGGGCTATTGGCTTTTTTCGGATTTTTAACAATTTCTGGTATAGACAAAGGGCCAGAATACGGACCTATATATTTTAGAGAACATCCAATACATGCTGTTTACTTGATATTTGCCTTGATTCCTATATTTATGCTATTTCCAACATGGATTGCAAAGAAAATTTGGAGTCATGAGGATCAAGAAGCATATATTGACCTTTACGAAGATTACGCTGAACTAAATTGGAATGATAGAAAGGTACATATTAAAAAAGGAGAGCTGGATATTAAGATTCCTAGACCTCAGCCTTTTTGGTATGCAACCTACATATTAAAAATTCCCCAATACAGAATAGTATTGGTTAGTTCTGTAAAGGAAAATAAAGAAAAGAATAGAGTACGACGTTCTTTGGACATTGCAATAAAGGAATTGTCTATTTATAAAAAATCTAGAAAATAAAATGGATGATATAGTGAAATAGTTTATGAAATAAATTGGAATTTATTGAGGTATAATAAGATATGATTGAATATTCTAGTAATAAAAAAGTAACAGTAGAAGAGTATAAGCAGGTTTTAATTAAATCAGGAATAAGAAGACCTACAAGTGATTTGAAAAGATTGGAATTAATGTTAAATAATTCTAATTTTATATTAACAGCATGGGATAATGATAAATTAGTTGGTATCTTACGTGGAATGACAGACTTTTCTTATGCCTGCTATTTGTCTGATTTAGCAATAGATAAAGAATATCAAAAACAAGGTATAGGAAAAAACCTTATTAATATGAGTAGAAAAATACTAGGAGAGAAGGTTGCAATTATATTACTTTCTGCTCCAAGTGCGATGGGCTACTATCCTAAAATTGGTTTAAACAAAGCTGAAAATGCGTTTATTATACCTAGGGAGGAATAGAAATAATTTAGTGTTTAATATTCAATTATATAAGGTATGCTAGTTTTTCTAGGTTTACAAAAATTAATATTATAATAAATATGGTTGAAAAAAACGGCTGTATAAAAATAGGTATTTACCACATATTTCCTAATATAACTGACTCTTTCATCAATATAACTGGTATTTAAGGGCATAAATATTTCTTTTCTCCTAAACATAAATTACATAATTTTTGCTGTTCTTTTGAATCTTTTTTTGACATAATAAGCCACCTGTTATTGCTGTTCCTGCAAGATTGCAGGACTCTATAGTATCAATTATCTTTTTTCCATTTATATATGAATTTGACAATTTTAAGTCAATAAAACACACTATTTGTTTGTTAATTTATTAAAAACGTTATTATATCATGTTTGGATTACAATATAAATGTTATATCGTATTGTTTTGTGAGACATAATAGAGTTTTTCTTATAAAGTATATAGTGTTTATGATGGTATTATACAGTAAAAAACATAAAAAATTAGAAAATTTTTATAAATTTTTTGTTTTTGTATTGACAAAAGAGGTGTTCCTTTTTATAATGTATATCAAGACGTTGAAAAGAAGAGTAGAAAGTTATTTAATCAATACAGAGACATTTCAATTGGTGAGAGAAATGAGAAAGAAACTTTTGAATATGGCCTTGGAGTCTTCACATTGAGATCGATATAACTTAGATTAAGATAGTGACGGGGATGCCCGTTATAGCATTATGAGTATGAGATAGTACTCAAAAAGGTCTTTTTAGTAATAAAAAGATAAATTAAGGTGGTAACGCGTGAGTTTGCTCTCGTCCTTTATGGATGGGAGCATTTTTTTATTTTTTAATTCATAGTGTAAAACTTTAACTATATTCTATAATTCTAATTTTTTCAACAATATATTATATACAAAGGAGAAGTAGATGAAAAAACAAAGGAAAGATATATTTATAGTAGGGTTAGCTCTATTTGGTGCATACTTTGGTGCAGGAAACTTGATATTTCCACCATTATTAGGATTTCTTTCAGGTAATCAATGGTCTTTAGCATCAATAGGATTTTGTGTGTCTGCAGTTTTAATGCCAGTTGTGGGGTTATATGTAATTTCAAAAAATGGTGGTTCTCTTGAGTCTATGACTGGAGATATACATAAAAACTTTGCAAAATTTCTACTATTATTTATAATGATATTTGCAGGGAATATATCTGTACCTCGTACAGGTGCGGTTGCGTATGAGCTAGGATTTAAAGCTCTTTTACCTAATACACCAATTATAGTATTTATACTAGGGTATTTTGCCATAGCGTTATATTTTTCATTAGATGTAAATAAAATGGTAAATAGTGTTGGAAAGTTTTTAACACCTGTTTTGGTAGTTGTCCTATTAGGAATTATTATTAAAGGGATTCTTACTCCAATAGGGCATCCGGTAGTTCCACAAAAAAGTGGAGTTTTTACTCACTCATTGTTAGAAGGGTATCAAACTGGAGATTTAATAGTAAGTTATCTTATAGGAACTGTTTTTATAGGAGATATTATTCGAAGAGGTTATCGTACTAGTGGAGAAAGAAATAAACTTACTGCATATTGTTGTATAATTGCTTTAATCTTGTTGGCGGTTATTTATGTAGGTCTAATATACCTTGGTGCGTCAGTAAGTAGTTATTATCCAGAAAATGTGGAAAGAAGTCAGTTATTATTAGGTATAGCTGAAAGAGTTCTTGGCAAGGGAGGAATGTTATTTTTCTCAATTGCTGTAGTTTTGGCCTGTATAACGACTGCAATTGGACAAATCACATCTATAGCTAACTTTTTCCATGATTTTTCAAAAGGAAAGATACCGCATAAGTTAGCGGCATTTGTTTTTGCAGCTCTGGGGGCTACAATTGCTATTCTTGGTGTTGAAAAAATTGTATACTTTGCCACACCAATTTATAAAGGAGTATATCCAAGTTTAATAGTCTTAATGATTTTAGGTATTTTTCGTAAATATATACCTAATAAACAAAGTTTTAGATATGCACTTATATTTACATTAGTAGTAAGTATTTTAGAAGCAATTTTATCAGTTTTAAATGTAGCTGTTATCAAAACTTTTATTGATATACTTCCTCTAAGTGATCTTGGATTTGCATGGATTCTTCCTGCAACACTCGGATTTATAGTGGGAGCAATAAAAGGTAATGAACCTTTGACTCAATTTGAATAAAAAGTTTATTAAATAAAAATATATTAATTAAAAAAAGGAGTAATATCAATGACAAATTATAATACAAATACAATATGTGTACAAGGTGGATATGAGCCAAAAAATGGTGAACCAAGAGTGGTTCCAATAGTGCAATCTACAACTTATAAATATGAATCATCACAAAAAATGGGTGATTTATTTGACCTAAAGGATTCTGGTTACTTTTATACAAGACTGGCTAATCCTACAAATGATGCAGTAGCAAACAAAATATGCCAGCTTGAAGGTGGAGTAGCAGCTATATTAACATCATCAGGACAAGCAGCTAACTTTTATGCTGTATTAAATATAGCTAAGGCAGGGGATCATGTTATAGCCTCTTCTGCTATCTATGGTGGAACATATAACTTAATAGCTAAGACTATGAAAGATATGGGTATTGAATCTACTTTTGTGGAACCAGATATTTCAGTAGAAGAATTAGAAGAGAAATTTCAACCTAATACAAAATTAGTTTTTGGTGAGACATTATCTAACCCTTCGCTAAATATCTTAGATATAGAAAAATTTGCAAATGTAGCTCATAAACATGGAGTGCCATTAATAGTTGATAATACTTTCCCTACTCCTATATTCTGTAGACCTTTTGAGTGGGGTGCTGATATTGTTACACATTCAACTTCAAAATATATGAATGGTTCAGCAAATGCAGTTGGTGGTGTAGTAGTAGATTCAGGAAACTTTGATTGGGTAAAATATAGTGAAAAATTCCCAGGATTAACGACTCCCGATGAAACATATCATGGAATTGTCTATACTGAAAGTTTTGGGAAAGCAGCATATATTACAAAGATGACAACGAATCTGATGCGCGATTTAGGATCTATACCTTCTCCACAGAATTCATTTTATCTTGGCGTTGGATTAGAAACATTACATTTACGAATGGAAAGACATTTTGAAAATGCTTTGGAGCTTGCTAAACACCTAGAGAGTCATCCTAAAGTATCTTGGATTTCCTTTTCAGGACTAGAAAATGATAGTCAGCATGAATTGGCAGAAAAGTACTTACCAAACGGATCTTGTGGAGTTATATCGTTTGGTGTTGTAGGTGGAAGAGAAGCTGCAGTTAAGTTTATGGATTCTTTAAAACTAGCTTCAATAGTTACTCATGTGGCTGATACAAGAACTTGCGTACTTCATCCTGCGTCTACTACACATAGACAGATGAATGATGAAGAGTTATTGGCTGCTGGAGTATCACCAGATCTTATTAGAATGTCTGTAGGTATAGAGGATATTCGTGATATCGTAGCTGATATAAATCAGGCTTTAGAACAAATAAATTAAAATTTATGAAACAAGTATTGTAAATCAATAAAGAAATTGAATAAAAAATAGTATACATTTTGAACTGACATCTTAAAGTTAGACTAAAAGTTTCAACTTTAGGGTGTCGGTATTTTTATGATAGAATGCATAATTTAAATTTTAAAAAGGAGTATTATTAGAAAAGTTATTGAATATTATAAAAAGTATGGAGAAGATGTACGACACCGGTTACATGAGAATAAAGAGTATTCTTTCAAAAAAAGAAATTTATTGTAGAATTATACTTAACAAGTGGTGTATTTTGATAAAAAATATGGTTGGGAAAAAATAAAAGATATTGGTCTACATACAATTGGTTCAGTTTGGACTAAAGATGGAAAATATTATTATTATTATTTTGATGATTTGGGTAATAATCAGCTCGTGAAGAATACAGTGTTTGAAATTAATGATAAAAATGTGGTGAATGAGTTGTTATCAAATTCAAATAAAATTAGTATAGATAGGATTAGAGACATAATTAATCAGAAACAAATGCAAGTTGTTGATGACAAAGTCCAATATAAGACACCCGTGAAATATGGAATGGATTATCGTATTGTTTTAGTGCTTGTGTCAGTAGTGGTTATTTTCATATATTTGCTAGAACGTAGATACAAAGAATGGGGAACAGATTATAAGTAAATATAATTATGTTATTAAAGAGAGATTGTTATTAAGAAAGGTTTCGTGTATATTCAATAGTAAAGTAAATTAGTAAAATATAAACAAGTTTTCTATGCTACTGTTATTAGTAGAGGAAAGCTTGTTTTAATTTTTAAAATCAACTTTTTTATGTATATAAAAGTTAGTTTTTGACTTCTTAAAGAAAATTATATACTGTTATGGTATAATTAAAGTAGTAAAATTAATAATATATAATAGGCATATGAGGTAATAGATAATGAGAAAAAAACAACTTACACTAGAACAGAAAAAACTAGAGTGGGATCTTACGATTATTGGAATTATAACTTTCATGGTTTTTGGGATGTATGCAGTTTATGGTAATCAAATGAAAGGTTTTCTTACAAATAATAGTATTAATGTAATATCAAGATTATTATTAAATGCAGGGGTACAGTTTGGAGTAGCGGGGTTAGGAATAGTTATTGTAATGATTTTAAGAAAAGAAAGTTTTTCTGAGTATAGGTTAAAAATGAAAAACATTTTTAAATCTATACTAGGTACTATTTTTTGCTTTTCTCCATTAGTCATTTATATTTTTGCTTCAGGGAATTTTCGTGGTTATCATCCGTTGAAGATTATGCTTACTGATGATGTACTTTCTAGTGGATTTCCAACAAATATTTTTGGAATGGGGACGATTGTATTAGTTTGGGGATTTTTTGAAGGATTTAATTATGCGGTTATATCTGATAAAATCAACAAACGTTATCATTCAAAAAGTATCTTTGCGAACTATGGAGCTATCACTTGTGCATTAATTTGTCTGCTTTTTCATCCAATACATACAGATTTTTGGGGAATTATTGAGTTAATTACTACATTCTTTGCCATTTATGGAATGTTAATAGTACAAACAGAAACAAAAAATTCTTGGGGATGTATTTTTGCATTTTGTTTTATTTGGAACGCTTTATAAATGGGAAATTGTTTATATGGTACAATATAAGAATAGACTAAAAATGGTAATTTCATTTGATAAATATACATTAAGTTAACTTTTAGTTTTCAAGATGAAGGTATCCATTATATTAAGAACAGATGAATAAAAAGTATTAAATAAATCTATTGTGATTAATGTACAATTAGAATTTATTAATGTGAAAATAGAATATACTGATTGATACTATATTAACTATTAGTATTGTAAAAATAATTAAAGATAGAAATAGCACATTAAGTATTCTCTATTAATAAACATGTTTATAAAAGTTGAAGAAAATAATTCATTAGATTATCTAAATAAGTCAAAATTAAAGAGGTAATAATTAAAGGAGGAGATTAAAATGGGAATAATAGCAAATTATCAATATTTAAGTGATACGAATTTACAAGAACTTAAATCTTTTTATGCAGAAGAAGATGATATTTTTGAGGAAGTTGAAGATTGGAATGATGAAGCTGAGATACTTCTTGATATCGATAAGATGTGGGATGCTCTTCATTTTGTACTTACAGGAGTAAGTTGCAGTGAACCTATAGAAAATAATGCTCTTAGTGAAGCAGTTGTTGGAGTATTCCCTATTGATGGTATTGAGGAATATATCAGTTATATAGAAAAATCAAGAATTAAAAATATAGTTTTTGCTCTTGACAATTTTGATATAGAAAGAGCTTTAGAAACTTTTAGTATGGAAGAATGTAAAGAAGCGGAATTATATCCAAATATCTGGGGTTATGAAGAAGAAACTGACGAAATAAAAGAAGAAATAATGGATTATTTTCAAGATATGAAAGATTTTTATAAACAAGTGTTAGAAGAAGATGGGAATGTATTGGTTACAATTTATTAAAGAGTCATAGATAAGGTAGAGTAACGAAGAATTAAAAATATTTTACTTTAATTAGAAGATTAAAAGTGTTGGAGGAAAATTAAAATTAGTAAAATTAATCACGAGTTTTTTGGTGAGATAGATACAGAAAAAGGTGTAGATGAACAATTTGGGGAGAAACTTGATGATGTTCGTGTATTATGGGAAGAAGAGTATAATGGAATTATGACGACACTATGGTATGATAGTGGTTATGAATTTAAAGTAGGAGTTCTTGATACATTTGCTGAATTTTTACGCAATAGTGAAAACTATTTTGAAAAAGCTAGAGAGGCTTTAAAATGTTATTTAAAAGTGGATGATGAGTATATTATTTTTCATAAAGAAGAATTGGAATTAGATATATCAGATGAAATTTGTGAATTTGTAGAGCAAATGAAAATAGAAGCAATTTCGCTATGGGCTGGGGAGAATTTAATTTGTGTTGATTTTATGATTAACCCAGAAGAAAGTGATCAAATTTTATGCGTGAAATTTAATGATAGTTTAGAAGTAGAAAGTGTAGATTGGGAGAGTTAGAAGAACCCTGTAAAAATTAATAAAGTAGTTTTTTGTAGTCAGTAATGTGCTTGGGATGGCGGTATTTATGAAAAAATTAATAAAAGAATTTTGGAATGTATTAAAAAGTGAATATGAAAATGAATATAAAGAAAATATTTTTAAAAATTATAGTCAAACAGAACATGTTTTAGAGAATTTCAGAACATATTTAAAAGATCTTTTTTTAAAATATCCATCTAATGTAGATATTGTTTGTGTTTTGGCTTCTGTAGAATTAGAATTAAGATATGAAAAAAATGCAATTAAATTATTAGAAGATTTTGTTTTAAAATATAATGAAGTAATTAATGATGTTGATAAAGCAAGAATTTATACTAATCTAGGATTCTATTATGAAGCTGATAAAAAACAAGATGATTATTTGTTAAAAGCTGACAAGCTAAATTCTCCCTTTATTGAAACATATAGAGGCTTAGCACTAACTAGTTTTTCAAATTATGAACGTAATAAAACAATTGAAGATTTAGATAATAGTCTAATGTATTTTGAAAAAGCGTTAAAAATAACTAAGGATTATGAAATACAATTTGGATATGCAGTATGTTTATTTGAAATGAAAGAATATCAAAAGGCAAAAGTTATTTTTGAAAAACTATTATCAGAGTATCCAGATAGAATGCGCTTGTTGTTATGTACGGCTTATTGTGAAGTATATTTAGGCAATAAGGAAGAAGCAATCTATTATTTAAAAAAAGTTGAAGTAGGGCAAGATGAGAAGTATTATTTAACTACTGATGATATTGCAGATTATCAAGTTTTTGAAGCTTATTATGTTCTAGGAGAATACGACTTATTTTTGGAAGAGTGTGAGAAAGCAATTCTTGATTATTACTTTGCAGACTGGGAACATTACTATTACACACTTTGGTTTAAAAATAAACATGAAAAATTTTACGAATATATAAGTAAGTATAAAGATGAAATACTTCAAAATATAGAAGAAACGAAAATGGATGATGATTTTTCTTGTGAAAAAGAGAAGCAAGATTATATAAAAAGTTATGAAGAAGATTTAGAAAAATTAATAACAATGTCTAATAAAATTCAAAATGAGAATTATAAACCTATAATTAAGTTAGAACTATATCCTGAATATGGTTGCTTCTTAGTTGATTGTATTAGGCATAATTTTTAAAGAATACTGTTGAATACAGAAATAATCTTTAAAAGAAATCATACACTTATAGATTTAAAAATTAAAAAGATAAGTGTTTTAGATATCGATAAACTTTTTTTAAAAAATAGGGTGTAATAAAAATAAATAAGTATAAATAAATTAAAAATCAGTAAAAAATATATAATAAGGTAGGATGGTAAGTATATGAAAAAAATTGATACACAATATATTAGTGAGAAAAAAGCTGATTTGGATGAAATAAAGTATATAGTTGATAATTTATTTACAGAGGATAGTGAAGAATGGCTATGTCTTTATGATACTTCAGAAAAAAATCCAAATTACGTTCAGATACACTCAGACATAGAGTATTTTGAAGACGATGCATTAAACTTCTTAACTCAAGTTTTGCAAATTCCATTAGATAACATAGATGAAATAGAAGGTATTTATTTAGTAGAATGTAGAAAGTATAAAGATAAAGCTGATTTTAGACATTATCGCGCCTTTTTCCTAGATGCAGATGTAGTATATTCTTATTTCGAAACATACATAAATGATGAAGAAATTAATGTTGAAGGTTGGTATGATGTAACCGAGGAGTTTTAAGAGAAATAAGTATGAATGAGAGATTGAATATTAATCAAATAATAGACCTTTTAAAGCAAAATTATCAATATGTATTTATAGTGGTGGATTTACTTTATACATTAGCGGCAGTTTTTGATTTTGCAGGAATAAATAAATATAGTACTGCAGATTCAGGGAAGACCTTTAAAAGGTTTGTTTTTGAAAATTTTGGAGAGGCTAGATATAAGGTTTTGAATTCTATTGTTGGAATTGTACTGATCTTATATGTAGTATTATCTTTAATTTATAGTTAGATAAAGGAGAAAAAATAATGGATTGTATATTAAAAAAGGAAGATTTTATTTTTAATAAAACTTCATACTTGTCTTTTTATGAATGTGAGATAAATGGATTTAAACTTCAGATTAATGAAGAAGATTTTACAGAAGAAGAATTAGTTTTTTCAGGTAAATTACTTGATTTATATTCTGAAAATTTAACTAAAATAATAGATGCCTGTGTGGAATCGGAAACTTTTAAATATTGTTATCCTGATGAAGATGTTCATAGTATTGATGAAAAGTTAGGTAAACCGATAATTAGAAGATTCGGGAACTTAAGTGTCTTAACCTACACAGAACATGAGCTTGATGCGGATCATCTTTTGGATATTGAAATTGAAGGTTTATATGATGAAATATTAGATATTTCTATAGATGGTTAAAATTAAGGTTTGAGTTATCAAGAAATAGGAGATATTAAATTTGGTGATATTTGTACGCCATGATATTTATTTATGGTTTGATTAGTTAGTATGTATTAAAATACAGTGGAAGAAATATGGGAGTATGCTTGATAAAGCTTACTCCCATATCGTATGTTGAGCTCGTACACTATAATAGAATGGAGAAGCATCTGCTGTGAAGTTAGCTTGAATGATATATCTTTGCCATAGCGTGTAGTCAGCTGTCTGTAACTTAAGTAGGAAATCTGTATCGTGCTTTACTTCTTTGTAATCTACAGGGTTTAGTGAAAAAATATCTGTTAAATTTTTTGTTCTAAAATCATGGATAGTAAATGGAGCTAGGTCTTTATGATTAAATTTAACAGTAGATAGAACTGTACTATCTGCCGGAATTTTATAATATGTTATGGTGCAATTCTTAAGCTTATCAACATCTTTCCATGTAGGGGTAATACTCATAAAACCATAGGATTTTTCATCGCGAACTATCTCTACAAGTTCACCGTAGTAAAAGTGATCATTGCGCTTATTTATAATTTCACTTTCAGGTGTTTTTTTAGTAAAGGTGAAGCCAGCATCTAAAAGTTCAGACGCCTTTGTTTTACCAATAATCACATTAGTCTTATCTAATTGGATTTCGATAGGTTTTTCAGGAAAACCTGTTATTGATATACAAAGAGTAAAGGCAAACGAGGTAAAAAAGATTGAACCGATTACAGCGTTTGATGAAGAATATCTGTAGGCTGGTTTCTTTTTTATATTTAGCAAGAGTAGAATAAGTCTGCTGGTGTAGGTAAATATTATGACAGCAATAACAATAGCAAATTCTGCTTTTAAACATGTATACAATGTTACTGGGAAGTTGTGAGTTTTATAATATATTATAATTAAAAGAAGTATATTAGCCAAAAAGAAATTTAAAATGAATAAAGTGGCTTCTTTTAATGCAGTAGAGTCTGTAATATCATCTAATTTTCCAATAGCAAATCTTCCTCTAAATCCTTGTCCAAACTTATATATCCATTGAGGAACATCATTTTTCTCTAGTACAGCTACTAGAAGCCTAAAGTAGATATAAATTGTAAGTAAAAATAATAGTAATACAATAAAGCAAAAAGATAAAGTTATTATAAAAAATCCCATAGATAGCGCTCTTTTCTAAATAAAATTAATACACTATTATTATATCATTATATAAGACTTTAAGACAAAAGAATTTAGTAAAAAAGTTATAAATAATCTAATTATTTATAATTTTATATTTACTTTAATATTTACAAAAATTCAAAAAACTTATAATTTAAAAAACTATCTGTATAAGATATGTATATTTTTTTAGTAATGTTTGAAAAAAAGGGGGGAATTGCTATAATAGTAGTATATAAAATGTTTTGGTGCGGATTAGATAATTTAGCTTTTTAAATTCTGGAATAGAGTTTAAAAATGAAGGAATATCAGAGATGAATGTGGTTATTAAGAAGATACGAGTTTAGTTAGAAATAAGAAACGAAGTATGATTTAA
>ERZ773008.1090-NODE-1090-length-19453-cov-11.431900_pt1 | contig 19453 bp, 19 predicted proteins | sample MGYA00580664_ERZ773008 | MGnify/ENA primary metagenome ERZ773008 (study PRJEB29015, sample SAMEA2738016) | human oral metagenome | biome: human oral; feature: human-associated habitat; material: dental | place: China | collected 2048 ... | reverse complement strand
CAGGCTGCGCTTGGGCGGCGGCACGGGCGGAACGTTTTCCAGAAAGGAGAAGTCCCGTACCAGCGCGTCATCCGGCAGCACTTCGGGATAGTACAGCACGCGGAAGCCGTCTTGATTCAACGGATTTTTGGAATCCAAGCCCCAACAGCTGAAGAAACCGTGCAGGTCGATAAACCATTGCAGGATGCCGCTTATTGGAAAATCGGGCAGTGGCGGCATTTCGGCGAAGTTGATTTGCGCGAGCAGGGTCAGCGGCTGGCGGTAGGGGTTGCGCGGGTATTCTGCGTCAAGCGGCAGATAGGGCAACCCGCCGATTTTGCTCTGGCTCAAGGTCAGATTACCGCAGGGCTCGAGAGTGATTTCGGCAGTGGGTTTCTCGGCAGCGAGAATGGCCGCTTTGTAGGGAGCGAGAAGGGGATGGTCGGGCTCGCGCATGATTTCTCCTTTGGAAATGGGGTTTATCCAGACAAGAAGTGACTGACGTTTAATTTTATTTTCCGGCAGTTCCCGTCCCAATGCCTCCTCAAGTGCAGGCTACTTTTCACAAAGAATACCCTATTCGGCGGGACGGTATTCCTTTTTCAGCCGGATATACAGCGTGCGCGTGGCCACGGCGATGGTTTCGTTGCGGGCATTGAAAATGCGCACGGTGAACACGGGAAAATGCTTTTCGCCATTCGCTGTGGCGGCTTCAATGCTGGCGCGGTCGGCGTGGCTCAGGCGGCAGTCCAGATACACTTCGCCCATTGCCGGCTGGACAAATTCAATATGCGCAGATTTGTCCCACACATAATATTTGTCGCCATACAGGCAGCCGAGCATGATGGGGTAAATCGGGTCGGTCAGCGCAAACAGGCTGCCGCCAAACTGGCTGCCATGCGTGTTTTTGGTATTGAACCAGTTGCGCAGGCGGGCGCGGCAGTGCATGAAATCGTCCGACAAATGTGTGATTTGTATGCCGGCAAAAAACAGCGGCGACCACCAGTTCAGGCGGCGACGCAGGGCGGTAGCGGTTTTCGGGCGTTTGCGGGGCAGCGGCAGCATAATCAGTCTTCGCCTTGGTCGTCGGTAGCGAAGAAGAGGTGTTGCACGGTAAACGGGCTGCCGTCTTCTGCGAAAATGTCATGCTGCGCGGCAGCGTGTTTCACCACCAGCAGGTGCAGGCTGCCTGATTGGTTAATCACAATACCGGCCTCCGCCTGCTGCGCGTCTTGCACGGGTGCGCCTGCAGGCTGCGGCACGGCATTTTCCGCCACCGCCAAACCACGTTTGACCTGTCCGCGATATTGCGCGCGGGCAATAATTTCCTGCCCGGGATAACAGCCTTTGCGGAAATGCACGCCGCCGATGATGTGCTGGTTCAGCATTTGCGCCACGCAGGTTTCGCTGGTGGCCGCGCTAATCCACGGATAGCCGCACAGGATTTCGTGGCGGTTCCATGCGGATTCGGCCGCCGCGTCATGGGCCGGCAAATCGGATTTCGGCGCCAAAGTCAGGCAGCCGCCGTGGGGCAGCTCGATTTGCCCTGCTTCATTGCACGATAATTGCAGTTTCGGTTCGCCCGGATACACCACCGGCACATTTTCCGGCAGGCAGCCTGCAACGCCCCAATCGGCCAAAACCTCCATCTGCACTTTGGCGCGCAGCACGAACATCCGCAAACGCTTGGCCACTTTTTCCGCCAAATCCGCCGCCAAAATCAGGAAAACGGCATCATCCGCGCAATACGCCAGTATATTGGCAATCACGCGGCCTTTGGGTGTGTTGTAAGTGGCATAGCACGCCGTTTTATCGCTTAAATTTTTAATATCGTTGGAAAACTGGTTGTGTAAAAATTCATGGCGGTCATCACCGGTAACGCGAATCACGCCGAAAAAAGGCAATAGTGTGTTCATAAAATCCCTCTGATGTGTTAATGGTCGGTAAGCGCTTTGCCCAGAATGAGCACGTCCGCCGGCTGTGTCGGCATATCGCACACGGCGGGCAGCCGCCCCCAAGTTTCAAAGCCAAAGCGTTCAAACAGGTGCAGGCTGGCGGCATTGTGGGCAAAAATCACCGCCAGCACGTTGCGAATCCCCAAATCCGGCGCGAGTGCCAGCATAAACGCCAGAATTTCGCTGCCCAAGCCGCGCCCTCGTTGCGATTCGTGAATGTAAATGCTGATTTCCGCGCTGATTCGGTAGGCCTCGCGCGGATAATAATCGCTGAAACTGGCCCATGCGGCCATATTTTGCTGCCCGTCGCGCCACACATAAATCGGGCGGTGCGGCTGCCGGTGGGCATCGAACCATGCCTGTCGCTGTTCGATGCGGACAGGCTGTACATCGGCGGTGGACTGACCCGAAGCAACCGTGCTGTTGTAAATGGCGACAATCTCCGCCAAATCGTCCTGCCTTGCGCGCCGCGGTGTCATGCGATGAGCTTGGAAATGTTTTTAAATTGCGGATGCTGCGCGTCTTGCAGCATTTGGAACAGCAGGCTTTCGATATTGCTGATGTGCACGCCGGCCTCGCGCATTTGGTCGATGCCGTTTTGCTTGTTGGCGGCGGTGCGCGATGTTACGCATTCCTGCGGCACATACACTTCAAAGCCTTGCCCGCACAAATCCCATGCGGTCTGCAATACGCAGATATGGGCTTCGCAGCCAATCAGGATGATGTTTTTCGGTTGGTGTTGCGCCAAAGCAGCCTGCACTTCTTCGGTGAAGGCGGAAAAGCGCGTTTTTTCAAACACTGGGGCATCATTCAGCAGCACGGCCACATCGGTAACGGTTTTGCCCAAGCCTTTGGGGTATTGCTCCGTGAGGATGATGGGCAGCGACAGGTATTGGCTGCCCTGAATCCAACGGCGGCACGCGGCGGCAAATTCTGCCGACTGGTGCAGCACGGGCAGCAATCGCTCCTGAATATCGACCACCAGCACAACGGTATTTTGATGATTTAACATGTGCATGCTCCTTGCCAAACGGTTTGCTGCAAACAAAAGCAGCCTGCACTTCGATATTCAAGGTGCAGGCTGCTTTTTCGGATTATTCGCTGCGGTTTTGACGACGCAGCACCGCAGGGGTTTCAAAATCGTCAATCACGGATTGGTTGGAAAAATCGGCGGCTACCAAATTGATGCTGCGGGCATCGCGGCCGGAACGAATCAGGGTTTCCACGCCGTTATGGAATGCGTGCGTATCCTGAACCGGACGTGCAGGCTGCATTGGGCGCGCATAAGATTCGTGCATGGCATAATCGCTGTCGCGCAGGCCGGTGGCGATAATGGTGATGCGGATGGCATCTTCTGGCATGGACTCGTCTTCCGCCGTACCGAATTTCAACTCCGCATCGGGCGCGGCATAATTATTGACCACTGCCATGATTTCTTCGTATTCGTCCAAAATGAAGCTGTCCGGCGCCGTGGTGATATTGACCAGCACGCCGCGTGCACCGCTCAAACTCACATCGTCCAAAAGCGGGCTGGAAATCGCCTGTTCCACCGCCACACGCGCACGGTCGCTGCCTTTGGATTCGCCAATCCCCATCATCGCCATGCCTGTGATGCTCATCATGTTTTTCACATCGGCAAAGTCCAAGTTAATCAAACCGGGCGAAGTGATGATTTCAGAAATCCCCGCCACGCCGTTGCGCAATACATTATTGGCGGCACGGAACGCCGCTTTCACGGTCACGCCTTTGCCCAATGCGCTGAGCAGTTTGTCGTTCGGCACCACAATCAACGAATCCACATGCTGTTTCAGCAAATCAATGCCTTGCTGGGCGACTTGCGTGCGCTTGCCTTCGTGTTTGAACGGGCGTGTGACCACGGCTACCGTCAAAATACCCATTTCTTTGGCAATTTCGGCAATTACCGGCGCCGCGCCCGTGCCTGTGCCGCCGCCCATGCCGGTGGTGATGAAGAGCATATTCGCGCCGCTGATGGCTTTGGAAATGGCTTCGCGGTCTTCCAATGCGGCATCGCGCCCCACTTCGGGATTCGCGCCCGCACCCAAACCGCGCGTCAAACTTGCCCCTAATTGGATTTTGGTGGCTGCCTGGCTGTTGCTCAATGATTGGGAATCGGTATTGGCGCTGATATATTCCACGCCGCAAATCGGATTTTCAATCATATTGTTGATGGCATTACAGCCGCCGCCGCCCACGCCAATCACCTTGATGACTGCCGCGCCCGTGGTTGCTTCTACAAGATTAGAGACAAAGTTTGTCATGTTTTACTCCTCACGTTATTCGTAACGTGTACTCAAACAAAATAAAAATATAAATTCGGTAAAGTGCAGGCTGCCTGAACACTTATAAATTTTCCCGCATCCAAGTAACGATTCGCGTGAAAATATTGGCTTTGCGTGGTCTCGGTTCAGGCAAATCCAATGCCTGCATATCTGTATTTTTCTCATTGTCCGTGCGTTTGTTCTGCGACGAACCGCCCGTTTTGTCTTTATTGCCAAACGATGCGGAACGCACACTGCCCGTAGAACCACCGTTTTTCTGTTGCACGCGCTCTTTTGCAGCCTCCAGCAAGCCCATGGCAGTGGAATACCGCGGATTGCGGATACGCTCCGACAAATGTCCGGAATCGTGCGGCACACCGATGCGCGCCGGCAGATTAAAGACCTCTTCTGTCAATTCTACCACGCCGCGCAGCAATGATGCACCGCCCGTCAGGACAATGCCCGATGTAAGCAGCTCTTCCGGATAGCCGGCATGTCGCAGCTCGTTCAGCGTCAAAAGCAGGATTTCTTCGACACGCGGTCCGATAACGCTGGCCAAATTGCGGCGGGCAATCTGGCGCGGCGGACGGTTGCCCACGCTAGGCACTTCCACCATTTCATCCAAACCGTCCAAATCTTCCAGCGCCACGCCGTGATAGGTTTTAATGCGTTCTGCCGCATGATACGGCGTACGCAAGGCTTGCGCCAAATCGCGCGTAATGTGGTCGCCGGCAATCGGAATCACGGCAGTGTGGCGGATGGCGCCGTTGGTATAAACCGCAATATCGGTCGTGCCGCCGCCAATATTGATCACGCACACGCCCAATTCTTTTTCGTCTTCGGTCAGCACCGCTTCGGCGCAAACCAAAGGTTGCAGCATGATGGCATCCACTTCCAGCTGACAGCGTTTGATACATTTCTGGATGTTCTGCAACGCCGTTACCGCGCCGGTAATGATGTGCACGCGCGTATCCAAGCGTACGCCGCTCATGCCAATCGGTTCGCGCACGCCCAGTTGGTTGTCGATAATGTATTCCTGCACCACCGTATGCAAAATTTGGTGGTCCGGCGGAATATTAACAGCTTTAGCCGTGTCTTTGGCACGCTCCACATCAGCTTTGCTCACTTCGCCGTCTTTGATTTTCACCACACCTTGCGAATTAAGGCTGCGAATATGGTTACCGGTAATCCCCGTGGTCACGCTGCGGATTTTGCAGCCTGCCATGCGCTCTGCCTCCGCAATCACGGCTTTAATATCCTGAGTGGTCGCATCGATATTGGTGACCATGCCGGCGGTCAATCCGCGCGATTCCACCTCTGCCACGCCGACAATATTGATTTCGTCATCGACCACCTCGCCCACCAAAGCGATAACCGTTGAGGTGCCGATATCGAGTGCGCAGATATATTGCTGTTTTTCGTTCATGTTTCTTCCATTATTCTTGAATACTGTTGTCAGCTGCCGTTTGTTCTGCCCGCACCAGAGGATTGAATTCCGCCGGGACATCTGCATTGAGTTTAACGGCAAATGCGTGCGGATAACGCATATCCACATAATCCAAATACGGTGCCAATACGCTCAATTCGGATTGCCAATACTGAATCAGCCGTTGAACCCGGGTGTGGATATCTTGTTTGCCCAAGCGCACTTCCACACCGTTGGTCAGACGCATTGTCCATGCGCCGCGCGCATCATATTTTAAACGTTCGATTTCCAAACGCAAAGATTTTAATTGCCCGTTAAGCAAATGATATTGCTTCATTACCGTGTTCAGTTCGTCTGCCGGCGCATCAAATTCGGGCAATTTCTCTTCTGTGAGCGCTTGGAAAACACGGCCGCTGCTGTCCACCAGCCCCGCTTCCGTACCATTGTTCAGCCATCGTGCGACGGCATGATATTCCTGCACATCAATTTTGATGCTGGAAAACGACACTCTGCTGACTTTGGCCTGTGCCACCCACGGCGTGGCCTGTGCGGCTTTTTGCGCCTGATGCACGTTGACCGAAAAAAAACTACCGGTCAGGCTCGGCAATACGGACTGGAATATCTGCTGCCGGTTGGCATTTTGAAATTCGGTGCTGCCGCGTTCGTTCACAATATCGATTTGTGCAATTTGGAAATAGCGGTGTTGTTCAATATATTTCGCCAGCAGGACGATAACGGCAAGAGCGCACAGATATACAAAAAATTTCATGTACTTCAAAGATTTCACCTGCGCTCATCTTGTGCATTCTGCAATACGGCGATACACAAATCGGCAAAGGAGATACCGATTTGCAGGGCAGATTTCGGAATCAGGCTGTGGCTGGTCATGCCGGGCAGCGTATTGGCTTCGAGGATATACAGGCAGCCTGCACTGTCTTTCAGGAAATCGATACGCCCCAATGTGTTGCCGCCGCCAATCGCTGCAAAGGCCTCTTGCGCCAAATGCTGCATGGTGCGTTCATCTTCGCCGCTTAAATCGGAGGGGCAAAGATAAACGGTGTCGTCGCGCAGGTATTTGGCTTCGTAATCATAAAACTCGGTTTGCGGGATAATGCGGATGCTGGGCAGGGCTTTGCCGTTGAACACGCCGCAGGTGTATTCGCCGCCCGACATAAATTGTTCGGCCAAAATCACGCCGTGCAGCCCCATGTCGCGTAATTGGGCATATTGTTGCGCCAATTCTCCGGCCTGTTTGATTTTGACCACGCCGACACTGCTACCTTCTGCGGCCGGCTTGATGAACAGCGGCAGTCCGAGTTTTTGTTCCACGGCGGCAAAATCGCTGTCGTCGTGCAGCACTTCAAACGGCGGCACGGGCAGCCCTAACGCCGACCAAATCAGCTTGCAGCGGTATTTGTCCATGCCCAATGCCGATGCCAGCACGCCGCAGCCTGTGTACGGGATGCCCAATGCTTCCAATGCGCCCTGCACCGTGCCGTCTTCGCCGTAAGTGCCGTGCAAAATGTTGAACGCCATATCGAAATTCTGCGTTTTCAGTTCGGACAATTCCGTTTCGGCCGGGTCGAAAGCGTGGGCATCTACGCCGCGACTTTGCAGGGCTTCCAAAATGGCTTTCCCGCTAATCAGTGAAATTTCCCGCTCTGACGAAAAGCCGCCCATCAACACGGCCACTTTACCAAAATGCTGCATGTTCCCACTCCTATGCAATAAACAGTACAAGCAGCCTGCACGCAACAGTGGGGTGCAGGCTGCTTTTTTCAAATTATGACGGCTGTCCGCCCAACTGCGACAAGGCTTGTGCCACGCGGTTGATGCTGCCCGCGCCCATGGTCAGGACCACATCGCCGTCCTGCAAAATGCTCAGCAGGGTTTGCGGCAGCGCCTGCACGTCGGCACAATAAATCGGCTCGACCAATCCGCGCGCGCGCACCGCATTGGCCAGCGAGTGCCCATTGGCATCGGCAATCGGCGCCTCACCGGCGGCATACACTTCGGTCAGCACCACGCGGTCGGCGGTGGATAAAATATCGACGAATTGATAAAACAAATCTTTGGTGCGCGTGTAACGGTGCGGCTGGAACGCCAATACCAAACGGCGGCCGGGATACGCGCCGCGCGTAGCGGCAATGGTCGATGCCATTTCCACGGGATGGTGGCCGTAATCGTCGATAATCAGGGCTTCGCCGCCGGAAGGCAGCGCAATATTGCCGTAGCATTGGAAGCGGCGGCCGACACCTGCAAAATTAGCCAAGCCCTGTTGGATGGCTTCAATGGGCGCCTTGCATTCGAGTGCAACGCCAATGCTGGCCAGCGCGTTCAACACATTGTGGCGGCCGGGCAGGTTCAGGGTCACGTCGAATTCGTGCGTGCAACCGGTGTGGCGCGTGTGCGCGGTGAACTGCATTTGTGCGCCATTCGTGCGGACGTTGGTGGCGTAAATATCGGCCGTTTCGTCATCGATGGCATACGTGGCGAACGGTTTTTTGATTTTGGGCAGAATGCTGCGGACGTGTTCGCTGTCCACACACAAAAAGGCTTTGCCATAAAACGGCATGCGGTGCACGAAATCGATAAAGGCTTGGTGCAGCCGCTGCACATCCTGCCCGTAGGTGTCCATGTGGTCTTCGTCGATATTGGTCACCACGGTGATGACGGGCGACAAATACAGGAAAGACGCATCGCTTTCATCGGCTTCGGCCACCAGATATTCGCCTTTGCCCAATTTGGCATTGGTGCCGGCGGCGGTGAGTTTGCCGCCAATGACGAAGGTCGGGTCCATGCCGGCCGCGCCCAGAATGGAAGCGGTCAGGCTGGTGGTGGTGGTTTTGCCGTGCGTACCGGCAATGGCGATGCCGTCTTTCAGGCGCATGAGTTCCGCCAGCATCATGGCGCGCGGAATCACGGGAATATGCTGCGCCAAAGCAGCCTGCACTTCGGGATTGTCGGCCTTGATGGCGGTGGACGTTACCACCACTTCGGCATCTTCGATGTGTTCTGCCGTATGGCCGGGAAACACGCGCACGCCCAAATCGCTCAAATGCTGGGTCATGGCGCTTTGGCTCTGATCCGAGCCCGACACTTGGAAACCCAGATTGTGCAACACTTCGGCAATGCCGCACATGCCGGAACCACCGATGCCGACAAAATGGATACGTTTGATTCTGTTTTTCATAACTTCGTCCGTGTTTTTCAGTGCCGTTGCAAAACCGTGTATTTTAAAGTCTTATACGCACTTGCGCCATGCTTTTTTGTGCATTTGCGGCAAATTTTGCGTAATTTTAAAAAGCAGCCTGCACCCTACCGCTGCGCCTGCATGTGATGCCATTCTTCGATAATCTCGCGGTTGGACGGCGAAAAGACTTGTTCCGCCGCCAAAAGTGCAGGCTGCCACGCATAAGCCGTATGCTCGGACAGGCGGATGGGCGTGTTGCGGTCGATGCGGGCGGAAAACCAATGTTCGGTATTGTGCGTTACGCCGTCCGCATAACGGTGCCGCCAATGCGCATAAATTTCATAGACCACGCTGCGCCGCCAATCGTGCAGGCTGCTTTCGGCAAGCACGATGCCCGTTTCTTCGGCCACTTCGCGCAAAGCAGCCTGCACCGGCGTTTCCCCATCTTCCAGGCTGCCCGTAACCGACTGCCAGAATCCTTCGCGGTCGGCGCGTTCCAGCAGCAATACATGCCCTGCCCCATCGTGCAGCAACACCAGCACGGACACGGGTCTTTTGGGCGGTTTAGATGCAGGCTGCATTCGGTTTATCCTTCCTGTTCATTGGCAGAACGCGTGTCTGTCTGTTCGTGAATTTTCGCTTTGTGCAGCGCCCAATCGCTGGGCGCGGATTCGCTCGGCAAAATGCGTACTTCGCGCTGCGGATATGGAAACTCAATTTTTTCTTCGTTGAAACGCCGCCAGATGGTCAGCAAAATCGAAGAAAACAGCTTGGTGAACCCGTTTTCCGGATCGTTCACCCAAAATCCGACGCGCAACTGAATGCCGTTATCGCCGAAATTGATGAGGTAGGCGGCTGGCCCCGGCTCTTTGCTGACGCGTTCTTGCGCCGCGGCGGCATCTTTCAGAATCTGCAAGGCCAGCGTCAAATCCGTGTGATACGCCACTTCCACATCCAATGTTTTGTGCAGCGCTTTCGTGCTGTACGATTCGTTAATCACGGTGGAAGTAACAAAGGTTTCGTTCGGAATCAGCGCTTCCTCGCCCGCCGCACTGCGCAGCACCACGAAACGCGCGGTCATTTGGGTAACATAGCCCGTGAAACTGTTTACCGTCAGGCGGTCGCCCGGGCGGATGGAGCGGTCGGCCAAAATAATGAAGCCCGACACATAATTGCTGGCGATTTTCTGCAAACCGAAACCCAAGCCCACACCCAGCGCACCGCCGAACACCGATAACACGGTCAAATCAATGCCCACCAAAGGCAGCGCAATCAAAATCGACAGCACCACCGCCGCGCTGGAAATGATTTTGGACAGGACAATCCGCAGGTTGATGTCGATGTGCCGACTTTTCATCAACTGTGTATTGAGCCAGCGCGCCAGCCACGTCATCAACAGCAGAATCACGCCGACCCACAACAGCCCAGTGAACATGGTCCACACGCTCAAACGGCTTTTGCCGACCGAAAAACTCAAGCCGTCCAGCCAATTGATAATCCACGTATCGACACCCGAAATCCACAACACGAAACACAGCCACAAGCCGCCGGCCGCCGTGCGTTCCAGCCAGTCCATCCAATGATACGGCGGCGCCACCGCATGCAGCAGCGACAAACACAGCCGAATCGCCATCATCCAGCCCGCCGCCAGCACCAAAAAGCGCAGCCACGCACTGTTGAAGCCCAACAGCTGCCACACAATCTGCGCCACCACGCCGAATATCAGCATGAAAAACGGGAACAGCAGCCGCTTCAAACTGTGCCGCACCACCCACCAGCGGATGCGTTCGAACACCACGTGTTGTTGCAGCCGTTCGGACAAGCGATGCGCCAGCCACACCAGCGCCAACGCCAGCAAAGCCTCGCCCCAGCCCGACGTTTGGCGGAAACTGCGTTCCAGCAGCCGCCCCATCAGCTCGTCGCGCTCAAATAAATTGCTAATGATTTCCCACCAAGCGTTTTGCGTCATAAAATTATCGGTTCCGTTTGCAAATTGATATGGTGCGTTATTATATAGCAAACCCATCCAACGCCCAATTTTACCCACAAGATTTGTGGATAACTTTTGCTGCGATTGTGGAGAAAAAATAAAATTGCTTTTGCCGCCAAGCCCATTATATTTTTGCTTATTTTTTGTGCAAATTTCGCGTTGACAAACTTTATTTTACATTTATTTATTTGATAAATAATGGATTATTTTATTGCAGGCTGCTTTTTTACATTGTAAAAATACGGCAGGTTTTGCTAATCCGTTGATAAAAATACGTGCTTTTTGCACGCGGAAATTTTCTGCCGGATTTCCCCTTTCGGCGATATTTTATTGCGGTGCAAATGTTGCCCGTTTCCCGCGCATTTTAATATGTTGATATGGTCTGTTAAGGGATTTGCCATTATGAAAAAGCAGCCTGCACTCCGTTTTCAGGGTACAGGCTGCTTTTGTTGCCTTCGTTTAATTGGCCATCAGATAGCGGCGCAGCACATAAGCGGCATCGGGGGCGAGCACCGTTTGCCACGGCGCGCTGTAAATCCGCCAGTCGGTAATGCTGTCCGTCGGCAGCGTGTACACTTCGCCGCTCTGCATTTCGGGGATTTCGAACGGGTCGTTGTCCAGTTGCACGCGCACCGTGTCGCCGTTCATCTCCAACACGGTGAACCACATGTGTTCCACGGCTTGCGTGGAAGGCGATTCGCAGCGGATTTTGACAATGTAGCCCCACTGCCCTTCTTCGGGCGCGAAACGGTGAAAGCATTGTTCCAACAGCGGCAGTTTTTCGATGGCATAAGCGTGCATACGCGCGGTTTCCAAATCGGACTTCAACAGCATCATATGGGTTTGTTCGTCGTCCAGCAGCACGCCCAAATCGACCAAAGGCTGCGGCTTGCCTTCTTGGTCGGCAAATATCACCAAGGAAGGCTCGGTATGGATGTCGTCGTCCCGGTCGGACATATCGCCGCTAAATGGCAGGACTTTATCTCGGAACAGGCCTTTTTTCACGGGAGTCAGCAGGTTGGACGCCAAAGCCGTCTGCCACGGTATCAGCCGCACCGAAATCATCTGCTCTTCCGTGTACACGACGAACATCGGCTCGTCGCCGTCTTCGTACCACGATTCCGGATCTTGCATCAGGCGCATGGCCACCGACTGGATAATGCCTTGGCATGCCGACACCTGCGACCGTTCCACGCGCATGATTTCCAATTCGGGCATACCGAATTTCAGCAGGCCGTGCGTGTGCAACCAATAATCCGCCGCTTCGGGGTTTTGCGGCGTAATCGCATGAATCACATAGCCCAAATCCAAGCTCGGCAGCGTTTCGGTTTGCGCCGTTTCCGCCAGCCACATGCCGCTCAGGAATGTGCTCGCCACCATATCCTGCAAGGCATAGCATTCGCCGGCCAGCGCATCCATCACCGCCAGTTGCAGCGCCCAAGACGTTTGGCTGCCCAACTCGTATTCGGTATCGAAATAGGTTTCGCATTCCATAATCTGCGGCGCGCGGTGCATTTCTATGCGCTCGTCTTCCAGCAGGTTGCGGTCGCGGAATTCGGCTGCTTCATACGACCACTCTTCCGGTGCGTCGTTGGCGTAAAACCGCACGCGGAACATAAAATGCTCCGTCTCATCCCAATCTTCGTGGCCGCCGCTGATGACGATGTGGATGAAATCGCTGTCGTCATCCGCTTCCACCGCCAAAATTTCATCCACATCGGCACGTTGCAGGATTTTCTCCAAACGCTCGCGCACAACGGCCGGCGTGGGATTGGCCAACGGTGTTTTCATGGCTGCTAAATAAATGCTGGGCGCTTGATAGTCGCCGTTTTTCAAATCTTCGTATATCGATAAATCTTGCATATCCATTGTGGTTGGCTCCTTTGCGGACAATTAAAAAATCAAACTATTATAAAAATGAACATTGATCATCGCATTGCGCTGCCGCCACGGCCGGAATTGCGGTGCAAAAAGCAGCCTGCACCCGCTATCCGCGCGCAATAGCGGCATTATACACAGAATTCGCCGTTGTTCCGCCCGAAAGCTGCTACAATGCGCCTATCCGCGCGGCGCAAAAGCAGCCTGCACTTTTTTGGCCGTTGATTCAAAACAATATGTGAGAAATATAGAAAAATGGAACTGCACGAATCTTGGAAAAAACTCCCGCAAAAATGGCAAGAACGAAAAAAGAAATTCTTTATCAACTTTATCGAGAGATGGGATAAAAAAAGCAATTCAGTAAAAGTGCTATGTGCTGCAATACTGTCTGCCATCATTTTTTTATTGATTTGTCTTCCTGTTATCATATGCAGCAGCGAAGACTCTGTCGGCTTTTGGAACTTCATCATCTTGATTGTTTCCGCTCCTGTTGTTTTTGTGATTTGGCAATTTCGGGACGAGAACAGCAGGCAGCAAATTGAAAATCAGCGCAAAGACATTAATTTGAAAGAATTTCAAAAACTGTCTGAATGGGTAAGTGGCGCGCATTTGCCGGAAATTAAAATTGTTGAAAAAAACATAACCAAAAGCAGTTTTACGACTGATGACAAATCTGCCGTATCGCCAAAGAAACAAATCACCGAACAAACAGAAGAGCGCTCAAAAGAATACGGGCAGAAACCTGATGCCGACTATGACTATTTTGATACATTGAGCAAATGGGATGATTTTGATACATTCAGCAAACGGGATGGTGCAGTTGCGTTGCAAATTTCAGCAATTTATAACCTGCTGCCGTTTTTCCGAGGCGATTACGGCGAAAGTTTCCGCCAACCCGCCTTTAATTTGTTGAAATCGGCTTGGCAGGCAATGCAACAGGAAAGTTTGAATAAACTGGTTTTTTCTCATGAACGACAGAGAGAAATAATTGACAAGCTAAAACAAAAAGCGCAAAGCCCTATGGGTGTTGCACTAACTCATGTTTTGTTAAGCCTGAACCGTGAAAGTACGCGACTAAACCTGCAGGACTTTCCGGAAATGTTGCAGAATATTTGTTTGGCAGGTATAAATTTTCATTTGAGCGGGATAAAAGAAAAAGCGAGAGATTTATCTCAATTAAATTTAAATGGTGCAGACTTACGTGCTGCTAATTTATCCTATGCAAACTTACACGGTGCTAAATTATCCAATGCTGATTTATCCTATGCAGAATTACACGGTACTATTTTATCTGATGCCAAATTATGCCGTGCTAAATTATCCAATGCGTCCAATGCGGACTTAAAAAATTCTATTGATTTATCTAATGCAGACTTAAACAATTCTGAATTACAAAATGCTGATTTATCTAATGCAAACTTACATAATGCTAAATTACAAAATGCTGATTTATCCAATGTAAAATTACGTAGTGCTAAATTATCTAATTCAGACTTACACCGTGCTAAGTTATCCAATGCTGATTTATTAAATGCTGATTTATCCAATACCAAGTTAAACGATGCTGATTTATTAAATGCCAATTTAATTTCTACTGATTTAAGACGCGCTGTTTTTACATGGATGAAATTACAAGAAAGTAGATCACTATCTAATGCAAAGATAAGTATAAATAATTTCAGCAGAGATATTTATCCTTACTGGAAACAGACAGATAGTCAAATATGGATAAACCTATCAGAACCCGAACAAAAAGAAGCCATGCAAACCTTCTGCAACGAAACAGGCATGATAATTTTTGATGATAAAGAAAACATAGTAGCCGAACCCGAATCCTAACCAGCCAACCCTCCCTGCCCATATTTTCAGGCAGCCTGAAAACACGCTACAATTTGTCTTTACTCATTTTTACAGAAAACAGAGAAACCGACTATGAAAGCCTCCCAGTTCTTCATCTCCACCCTCAAAGAAGCCCCTGCCGAAGCCGCGCTGCCCAGCCACAAACTCATGCTGCGCGCCGGCCTGATTAAAGCCAACGCATCGGGCCTGTACACATGGATGCCGATGGGCCTGCGCGTGCTGCGGAAAGTGGAACACATCGTGCGCGAAGAAATGAACCGCGCCGGTGCCATCGAACTTTTAATGCCCGTCATCCAGCCGGCCGACTTGTGGAAAGAGTCCGGCCGCTGGGATTTTTACGGCGACGAGCTTTTGCGGATTACCGACCGCCACGACAACGAATTCTGCTTCAGCCCCACCTGCGAAGAGATGGTCACCGACATCGTCCGCAAAGAAATCAACTCCTACAAACAACTGCCAAAAAATTTCTACCACATCAACACCAAATTCCGCGACGAACGCCGCCCGCGTTTCGGCGTGATGCGCGCACGCGAATTTGTGATGAAAGATGCTTATTCCTTCCACACCGATTTCGCCTCGCTGCAGGAAACGTATCAAGCCATGTATGACGCCTATTGCCGCGTATTCGGCCGCTTGGGGCTGAACTTCCGCCCTGTGGCGGCGGACACGGGCAGCATCGGCGGCACAGGCTCGCACGAATTCCAAGTGCTGGCGGAAAGCGGCGAAGACGTGATTGCCTACAGCGACGCGTCCGATTACGCCGCCAACGTGGAGCTGGCGCAAACCCTGCCGCTTTCAGGCAGCCGCGCCGCCGCGCAGAAACAGCTGGAAAAAGTGCACACGCCCGAAGTCAAAACCATCGCGCAACTGGTGGATTTTTTGCAGATTCCCGTGGAAACCACGCTCAAATCCATCGTGGTGGAAGGCGAAAACGAAAGCGAACTGGTGCTGCTGCTGTTGCGCGGCGACCACGAGTTCAACGACATCAAAGCCGAAAAACTGGCGGGCGTGAAATCGCCGCTAACCATGGCGCAGCCCGAACACATCCTTGCCGCGTTCAGCGCTAACGGCGGCTCGCTCGGCCCGGTCGGCTTCAAAGGCAGAGTGTATGCCGATTTTGCCACCGAAAAAGGCGCGGACTGGGTCATCGGCGCGAACGAAGACGGCTTCCACTACACCGGTTTCAACTTCGGGCGCGATGCGGCAGAACCTGAATTTGCCGACATCCGCAACGTGGTGGCGGGCGACCCGAGCCCCTGCGGCAAAGGCAGCCTGCAACTGGCGCGCGGCATTGAAGTGGGCCACGTGTTCCAGCTGCGCGACAAATATTCCGCCGCGCTAAACGCCTCGTTCTTGGACAACAACGGCAAATCGCAAATCATGGAAATGGGCTGCTACGGCATCGGCATCACCCGCATCGTGGCCGCCGCCATCGAGCAGAACAACGACGAGCGCGGCATCATCTGGACCAACGCCATGGCGCCGTTCCAAGCCGTGATTGTGCCGATGAACTACAAAAAATCCGAAGCCGTGCGCGAGGCCGCCGATAAAATCTACGCCGAACTCACTGCCGCCGGAGTGGACGTGCTGCTCGACGACCGCGACGAACGCGCCGGCGTGCTGCTGGCCGACAGCGAACTGTTGGGCATCCCGCACCGCATCGCCATCGGCGACCGCGGACTGAAAGAAGGCAAAGTGGAATACACCGAACGGCGCAGCGGCGAAACCGAACCGGTGGCGGTGGGCGAAATTGCCGCCAAGCTGAAAGGTTTGTTGGCTTAAAGGCTTATGCGAGGGAAGGCTACCTGAATATGTTTTCAGGTAGCCTTTTATGTTGCCGCAGGTGGGTTCTGTTGCCATCCATATATTTGGCGTACCATTCGTTTTAAGTCTTAGCAAGTATGCCAAAGGCTACCTGAAAGCGAAGCGTTAATGCAGATAAAACGTTAGCCCGGCTTTCAGGTAGCCCTTATACCTCTGAGTTCTATCGATCCGCACAAACCGTTATTTAGCCGAGAGCCCGCTTTCCGCTACAATCCCACTTTTTCAAGCACACATAAAGGAACCCAATCATGGCACGTCTTCCCGTCCACACCGTAGAAACCGCCCCCGAAGCCGCCAAACCGCGCGTGGAAGCCGCGCTCAAGGCCAACGGCTTTATCCCCAACCTCATCGGCGTGTTGGCCAATGCGCCCGAAGCCCTGGCGTTTTATCAGGAAGTGGGCAAGCTCAATGCCGCCAACAGCCTCACCCCCGGCGAGGTGGAAGTGGTGCAGATTATTGCCGCCAAAACCAACGAGTGCGGTTTCTGCGTGGCCGGGCACACCAAAATCGCCACGCTGAAAAAACTGCTTTCCGAAAAAGCCATCCAAGCTTCGCGCAATTTGAACCCCGCCGAATTCGACGACGCCAAACTGGCCGCCCTGGCCGCCTTCACCCAAGCCGTGATGGCGAAAAAAGGCGCGGTGTCCGATGCCGAGCTGCAAGCCTTTCTAGACGCGGGCTACAACAAACAGCAATCGGTGGAAGTGGTGATGGGCGTGGCGCTGGCCACCCTGTGCAACTACACCAACAACCTGGCGCAAACCGATATCAACCCCGAGTTGCGCGATTACGCTTAACACTCGCAGCTTGCTGCGGTGAGCGAAATAAAGGCTACCTGAACTTTCAGGTAGCCTTTGGTTATGGGGCGGTAGAGCTTTGCCGACAGGGTATAGCGGATTAGCAAAAACCAGTACGGCATTGCCTCGCCTTGCCGTATTGCTCATACTGTCTGCGGCCCGCCGCCTTGTTCTGGTTTTTTTAATCCACTATAGGTTCGAGCCTTTGAGGTTTTCAGGTAGCCTGTTCCATTGCAGGCTACCTGAAAATCTGTGGGGCGGCCTGCCGCGTTCGTTTGCCCTGCCGCAAGCGGCCTGTTTCCGTTCGGTGTACAATGCCGCCGTTCAACCACCAATCAAGGAGCACCCATGCCCAGCACCCAAACCCAGATTGCCGGTTTCTCGTTTGACAACTGCCTCATGAACGCCGCCGGCGTGGCCTGCATGAGCATTGCCGAATTGGAAGAAGTGAAAAACTCCGCCGCCGGCAGCTTCGTGACCAAAACCGCCACCCTCGAGCCGCGCGCCGGCAACCCCGAGCCGCGCTACCGCAACGTGCCGCTGGGCAGCATCAATTCCATGGGCCTGCCCAACCACGGCATCGATTACTACCTCGACTACCTGCTCGACCTGCAAAACCGCGAGCCGAACCGCACCTTCTTCCTCTCCCTGGTGGGCATGTCGCCCAGCGAAACCCACGCCCTCCTGCGCAAAGTGGAAGAGAGCGGCTTTAGCGGCCTCACCGAGCTCAATCTTTCCTGCCCCAACGTGCCGGGCAAGCCGCAGATTGCCTACGATTTTGAAACCACGGAAAAAATCCTCGGCGATGCCTTTGCTTATTTCAGCAAACCGCTGGGCATCAAGCTGCCGCCTTATTTCGATATCGTCCACTTCGACCAAGCCGCCGCCATCTTCAATAAATTCCCGCTCAAATTTGTGAACTGCGTCAATTCCATCGGCAACGGCCTGTATGTGGAAGACGAAACCGTGATCATCCGCCCCAAAAACGGCTTCGGCGGCATCGGCGGCGAATACATCAAACCCACGGCTCTGGCCAATGTGCACGCCTTCTACCAGCGGCTCAACCCTTCCATCCGCATCATCGGCACCGGCGGCGTGCTCACCGGCCGCGATGCTTTCGAACACATCCTGTGCGGCGCCAGCATGGTGCAGGTGGGCACCACCCTGCATAAAGAAGGCGTACCCGCCTTTACCCGCATCACCGAAGAACTGAAAGCCATCATGGCCGAAAAAGGCTATGAAACGCTGGACGATTTCCGCGGCAAATTGAAATATTTGGACTAACCGAAAACGGTGTATCAAATAATAAAGGCTACCTGAAAAATTTCAGGTAGCCTTCTAAATGGGTAGGATTGGCACGGATTGCCCGACTGCCAAGCTATTCTGATTACACGGCAATACGGTTCGCTATTGATTGAAAAAGAAAATCATCCATGTTCGTGTTATCAGGCGTAAAATGGGCATTACCAACATTGCTTTAAGGAGAGTAATCATGCACGAGAAACAGATAAAACTCATCGCTTATGCCTCCATTATCGCGCTTTGGCTGGTGTGGCTGGCAGATTTGGCCATCGATATCCGCACCATGTTCGGCGATGGTTTCTGGCAGAATATGGCGGGTCTCCCGCCGTGGCGTGTGGAGGCGGCAACGTTTGCCTTGTTTCTTTTCCCGTTGGTGTCGGGCGGCGTGTATGTGCTCAATAGGGGTTTGCGGCAGCCCTGGCTATGCCTGATGCTGGTGTTTCTATTCAGTACGGTGTGCATTTATATGCACAGCAGCTATTTTTATTTCGCCCGCGCCGCTGCGTACCATGCCACGCTGTCGGGCGCGGAACGTGAGGCGGTGGGGGTTTTGCTGGCAGAATACCAATCGTTTAAAAATATTTTCGGCGCGATGTTTTTGATTGGTGTGCTGATAGTGAGCGTGTGGCTGTTTGCCGTGGTGGCGGCTGGGAAAACCGTGTTTCCGCGAGCTTTCGCCCTGCTCAGCCCGCTGACGGGCGTGCTGTTGGGCAGAATGCTCAGAGTTGTTTATCCGTCTGCCGCCGGGACGCTTTATCCCGTGCTCATCCCGTCTTTCTGGATGGCTTTGCTGTTTACCGTTTATCTGCTGTATTTGCTGAGATACGGGCAAACGAACAAATAAGCAGCTACGATACACGGCTTGCTTGGGCTACTTTACAGTTGATAATTAAATTTAGAAAATTATGTCTAATACTCTATTTTTTAAAATAAATTCTTTTTTTAAATGTTCTAAAATATTATCTAACTC
>ERZ773008.1087-NODE-1087-length-19461-cov-5.949809_pt1 | contig 19461 bp, 20 predicted proteins | sample MGYA00580664_ERZ773008 | MGnify/ENA primary metagenome ERZ773008 (study PRJEB29015, sample SAMEA2738016) | human oral metagenome | biome: human oral; feature: human-associated habitat; material: dental | place: China | collected 2048 ... | reverse complement strand
CGTAGTAGCGGCAGAAGTCGACGGCTTCGCGCACTTCGGCGATGGCGTTGTTCAGCGTTTTGCCGGCTTCGCGCACGGCCAAGGCCATCAGCTCGGGCATGTGCGCTTCCATCAGGTCGGCCAGGCGGCGCAGCATGTTGGCGCGTTCGGCGGCGGAAACGGCAGCCCAGCTGCTTTCGGCGGCTTTGGCGGCGGCGATGATTTCCGGCACGGCAGAGGCTTCCACAAAGGCGGCGCTGCCCACCACTTCGCTGTGGTCGGCAGGATTGCGCACTTCATGCGCGGCCTGGGTCGGGGCGGACACGGCCAAAAGCGGCACGGCCTGCACCGGCGCGGCGGCTGCGGCATTCATGGCGGCCTGCAATTCCTGCAGCGTGTTTTCGTTGCTCAGGTCGAGGCCTTGCGAGTTGAGGCGTTCGCCGCCATACAGATTGCGCGGCAGCGGCAGGCTGGTGTTGGGGTGGATGCCTTGTTCGGCGATGGTATCGAAGGGGCTGCGGATGAGGGTGTCGATGCTGATGTTTTCATCCACAATCTGGTTGACAAACGAGGTGTTTGCGCCGTTCTCCAGCAGGCGGCGCACCAAGTAGGCCAGCAGGGTTTCGTGCGTGCCCACCGGCGCATACACGCGCACATGCCGCCCCAAGTTCTGCGGGCCGACCACTTGGTCGTACAGGGTTTCACCCATGCCGTGCAGGCATTGGTGTTCGAACTGTTTGCCTTTGCCCATTTGGTAAATCGCGGCCAGGGTGTAGGCGTTGTGGGTGGCGAATTGCGGGAATACGGCATCTTGCGCGTCGAGCAGTTTGCGCGCGCAGGCCAAGTAGGAAATGTCGGTGTGGACTTTGCGGGTGTAGGTGGGATAGCCCTCCAAGCCGTCCACTTGCGCCCATTTGATTTCGCTGTCCCAATACGCGCCTTTCACCAGGCGGATCATCAGCTTCTGATTGTTGCGGCGGGCGAGGTCGATTAAATAGTCGATTACGAAGGGGCAGCGTTTCTGATAAGCCTGCACCACGAAGCCGATGCCGTGGTAGCCGGCTAGGTCGGGGTCGGAAACCAGGGCTTCCATCAAATCGAGCGAGAGTTCGAGGCGGTTGGCTTCTTCGGCGTCGATGTTGATGCCGATGTCGTATTTTTTGCCGAGCAGGAACAATTCTTTCAGGCGCGGCAGCAGCTCGTTCATCACGCGGTCGTGCTGGGCGCGGGAATAGCGTGGGTGGATGGCGGAGAGTTTGACGGAAATGCCGTTGCCTTCATAAATGCCCTTGCCGGCGGCATCTTGGCCGATGGCATGGATGGCGTTGACGTAGTCTTGATAGTAGCGTTCGGCATCGGCTTCGGTCATGGCGGCTTCGCCGAGCATATCAAAGGAATAGAGATAGCCGAGTTTTTCGCGTTCTTTGCCGTTTTTCAGGGCTTCTTCGATGGTTTGGCCGGTAACGAACTGTTTGCCGAGCATGCGCATGGCGTAGTCTACGCCTTTGAGAATAAGCGGCTCGCCGCCTTTGCTCACGATGCGGGTGAGCGCGTTGCCGAGGCTCTGGCCACTGGGGGCTGCAGCCAGTTTGCCGGTAACCAGCAAGCCCCAGGCGGCAGCATTTACAAATAAAGAGGGGCTGTTGCCGAGGTGGCTTTTCCAGTCGCCGCCAGAAATTTTGTCGTGGATGAGTTTGTTGCGGGTGGCTTTATCGGGAATACGCAGCAGGGCTTCGGCCAAACACATCAGGGCGATGCCTTCTTCGCTGGAAAGGGAGAACTCGTGCATCAATGCGTCCACCCCGCTGGCGCGGCGCCGCTCTTCACGCACCTGCTTCACCAGCCGGCGGGCGAGCCGGTCGGCGGCGGTACGCTCGTCTTGGCTCATCTGGGCGCGTTCGAGCATATCCTGCACGGCTTCAACTTCGTCGCGGCGGTAGGCATCGGTAACGGCCTGGCGCAGGTTGGTTTGTTGGGGATGGGCGAATTGGAACATGGTTGGTCTCCGTGGTTGGCAGGGCTGCCCGATGAACCGCTTTTTCAGGTAGCCTCTGTTTCGTTATGGATGGTTGCTTGGTTGGAACTTCGATAATACGGAATCATAAACCAAACTGCGGATAATGTGAAAAAATGTTTGGCAGGGGTAGGGGGTGGTTAATCGGTTAAGGGCTACCTGAAAAGGCCGGGAGCGGTTTCAGCTAGCCTGAAGCCTTTTGATACGGGCAGTTTGAAGGCTACCTGAAAATTTTCAGGTAGCCTTTTGCCGCCCTTTTTATTTCGCGGCGCGGTAATCCGCATCGGCTTTTTCAAAGCGTTGGCAGATTTCCTCGGCAGGCGCTTTGCCAATCAGTGATACAGCTACGGCAGTCAGGCCACAGGCGATGAAGCCGGGGATGATTTCATACAGTGTGGCCATGCCGGCGTTGGCCAGCGCGGGATTCACCACCTGTACCCACAGCACCACCACGGCTGCCCCGGCAATCATGCCTGCCAATGCACCGTTGGCGGTCATGCGTTTCCAGAACAAGGAAAGGATAACGATGGGGCCGAATGCCGCGCCGAAGCCTGCCCAGGCAAATTCCACCAGTTGCAGCACTTTGCTTTCGGGATCGGCGGCAATCAGGATGGCGATAACGGCCACCGCCAGTACCATGATGCGGCCGATCCACACCAATTCTTTCTGCGGCGCGTTCGGGCGCAGGAAGCCTTTGTAGAAATCTTCGGTGATGGCGCTGGAGCACACTAAAAGCTGGCAAGACAGGGTGGACATCACGGCCGCCAGAATCGCGCTCAAAATCACGCCGGCAATCCACGGGTTAAACAACAGAGTGGACAAGGCGATGAATACACGTTCGTGGTTGCCCTGCATGGCAGCGGCTTGCTCGGGATGAGCGCCGAAGTAGGCAATGCCGAAATAGCCCACGGCCACTGCGCCGCCCAAGCACAAAATCATCCAAGTCATGCCGATACGGCGTGCGCCTACCAGCGATTTCACGCTTTCGGCAGCCATGAAACGCGCCAGAATGTGCGGCTGGCCGAAGTAGCCCAAGCCCCAGGCGGCGGTGGAAATGATGCCGATGAAAGTCGTGCCGTGCAGCAGGCTGCCGTATTCCTTACCGCTGGTGGCGGCAGCGGCTTGGATGATGGCGGAAACTTCATCTGCGCCGCCCGCGCCCAAATACACCATCACCGGCGTGAGCAGCAGGGCGAAAATCATCAGCGTGGCCTGCACAGTGTCTGTCCAGCTCACCGCCAAGAAGCCGCCGATAAAGGTGTAGGCAATGGTGGCGCCCGCGCCCAGCCACATGGCGCTGGTGTAGCTCATGCCGGTGAACAGGCTTTGGAACAGGCGTGCGCCGGCCACAATGCCGCTGGCGCAGTAAATGGTGAAGAAAAACAGAATGATGAATGCGGAAATTACTTTCATTGCCTGCCCCTGTGCACCGAAGCGGTGGTGGAAATAATCAGGCAGGGTGAGCGCGTTATTGTTGTATTCGGTGTGCACGCGCAGCCGCCCGGCCACCAAGAGCCAGTTGAGATACGCGCCAATAATCAGGCCGATGGCAATCCAAGATTTGCTCAGGCCGCTCAAATACACTGCGCCCGGCAGGCCCATCAGCAGCCAGCCGGACATATCCGAAGCCCCGGCCGACATGGCAGTAACAAACGGGCCCAAACTGCGGCCGCCGAGGATATAGTCGTCGAAATTGCGGGTGGAGAAATAGGCCGCGAGGCCGATTAATAGAACGGCAACCAAATAGATGCCGAAGGTGATGTACATCGGGTTCATGCTCTGCTCCTTGTTGTTTTCCTTGATTTTTCTAGCCGCCCCGGGGCGGTTTGACGGTGTATCGCTGGGGTATCGCCAAAACACCTGTTTCTTCTTACCACGTTGGCTTGCCTTGCCATACTGCCTCCGGCTTGCCGCCGGCATGAAAAAATAAGTGTTTTTGCTATGGCTGCCTGCTGCAAAAACGGACAACCTAGTTTTGCTTATACTGGAAAGCAACAGAATAAGTCAATATGCGTAAAGAAGCTTGCAAATAACCTGCGGAAGTAGAATAAAATAAATACAACTGAGAATAAAATTAAACAATGTTTTAACGCACTGAACCGATGCTCCGATGAAACCCGAGCCGGTGTTTTGGCGGAATAAAAGCGCAAACTTAAGTGAAGAACACAAGGCCTCAAGCCGATGGCTATCGAAACAGCCCGCGCAGGCAGGCTACCGAGCCGAATAGGCTACCTGAAAATATATTTTTTAATTCTTATCAGATTGTTATCTTAAACCAAATCCCAAAAAGGCTACCTGAAAACATTCAAATGGTTTTCAGGTAGCCTTTTTCTTGCACCGCCGTGCCAAGCAAAAACCGTGCCGAACGGGTTTGTGCCCGTGCTAGAGCATGTTATCATGGGTCTAATTCGAAATTGAGATTGCCCGCATGAGCCCTATTCTGCCCGAATTGCCCGAATACCTGCGCCGCCGCGCCGCCGAAATCAAACTGCTGATTATGGACGTGGACGGCGTGCTCACCGATGGCCGTATCTTCATCCGCGACAACGGCGAAGAAATCAAGGCCTTCCACACGCTCGACGGGCACGGCATCAAAATGCTGCACCAATGCGGCGTGCAAACCGCCATCATCACCGGCCGCGACGCCCCTTCTGTGGCCGTGCGCGCCAAACAGCTCGGCATCCCTCACTACTTCAAAGGCATCAGCGACAAACGCGCCGCCTACGCTCAATTGCGCGAAGCCGCCGGCGTGGCCGAACACGAATGCGCCTACATCGGCGACGACGTGGTGGATTTGCCCGTGATGGTGCGCTGCGGCCTGCCCGCCGCCGTGCCCGAGGCGCACGAATGGGTGTTGCAGCACGCCGCCTACATCACCCGCCGCCCGGCCGGCGCCGGTGCCGTGCGCGAATTGTGCGAAGTCATCATGCAGGCCAAAGGCTACCTGAAAACCGCTTGGGAGCAATACACAGAATGATTAAACGATTCGGCGGCTGGTGGTTTCCGCTGGTGTTGGCACTCGCGCTCGGCGGCGTGAGCTTCTGGCTCGACCGCATCAGCCAGCTCGAAACCGCAGACACCCCGCTCGACCCGCACGAGCCGCAATACCAGATTTTCGGCATCCGAGGCCGCCGCTTCGCCGCCGACGGCAGCCTGACCCAACAGCTCACCGCCACCCGAGCCTGGCAGTTTCCCAACCGCCAAGACGGCTACCTGGCCGAACCCAACGTGATGTTTTCGCAAGGCGGGCAGATGGTGTACCGCATCACCGCTGATCAGGCACACTATATCGGCGGCGAAAACCAAGTGGTATTTGAGAAAAACGTGGTGTTCGACAAACCCGCTATGAATGGTCAGCCCGCCGGCCGCCTTAAAACTAATAGCCTCACCGTCAACACCCAAACCCAAACCGCCCAAACCCAAGATTTGGTGAACTATCAATACGGCGCCTCCCACGGCACCGCCCAAGGCATGACCTACAACCACAAACAAGGATTGCTCAACCTCTCCTCCCGCATTAAGGCCGTGATTTATGACCCCAAACAACAAAATTAAACCCGTCCGCGCCCTCCTCCTTGCCGCCGCCCTGCTGCTGCCCGCCGCGGCTTCTGCGCTCACCTCCGACCGCAACCAGCCCATCCAAATCGAAGCCGACCAAGGCTCGCTCGACCAAGGCAACCGCAGTACCGAATTTTCCGGCAACGTGGTTATCCAGCAGGGCACCATGTATATCCGCGCCGCCAAAGTGCGCGTGGTGAAAGCCGCCGACGGCGCGCAAAGCATGACCGCCTCCGGCAGCCCCGTACACTTCGGCCAGCAGCTCGATCGCCAAGGCACCGTGAAAGGCCAGGCCGCCCGCGTGGAATACCAATCCGCCACCGGCATCGTGAAACTCAGCGGCGGCGCCAAACTCGAACGCGGCGGCGACCGGGCCAGCGGCGACACCATTACCTACAACACCCGCACCGAAGTTTATACCGTGCTGGGCGGCAGCCGCAGCAACGCCAACAAAGGCCGCGTGAGCATTACCATCCAGCCGCAGCAGAAATAACGGAGGCGGGATGAAGGCCGAAATCCTGTTTGCCGAAATGGCCGAACGCTACCGCGCCGCGCCCGACCATCCCTTTTCCCGCTTCCCCGAATACGCCGTATTCCGCCACAGCGGCAGCCGCAAATGGTTTGGCGTGTATCTGCCTGTGCCGGCAGAAAAACTCGGGCGCGCCCCCGGCCGCACCGTGCATCTGCTCAACGTGAAATGCCGCCCCGAGCACATCGGTGCCATGCGCGCCCAAGCCGGCATCCTGCCCGCCTACCACATGAGCAAAGAACACTGGCTGAGCATCGAATTGGAACAGGCCGACGACGCGCTGATCCGCCAACTGATTGACGACAGCTTCCGCCTCACGCAGGGCAAAGCCAAGATCAGGAAACAGGCTACCTGAAAGCCTGCAATACCGGTTTCAGGTAGCCTCAAACGGTTTCAGGCAGCCCGCATTTGAGGCTACCTGAAAAATAAAACACTTTTTTCATCAAAACGCTTTTTGCATCACTGAACAGGATGTTTAAGGTAGTCCCACGCCGCACAGGCTACCTGAAACCGAAAACCAAGCAACCATGAATATCCGTGCCCTCCTCCTCTCCTGCCTGGCCATGCTTACCGCCTGTGCCGCCCTGCATCCTGCCGCCACCGCCGCGCCAAGTGCACTCAGTGCCCAGCCGGAACAGCAAGCTGCCAACCGCGTGCTGATTGTGTTGTACGACCCCGCCGTCGGCGCGGAGCCGCTGCTTCAGACCGTGCGCGAAATGCAGGCCGAGCTGGTGTACCGTTATACAAACATCAACGGCATCGCCGCCCGCATCCCGCCGCAGCAGGATATGGCGCAGGCCATCCGCCGCTTGGAGCGCGTGCCAGGCGTGTTGCAGGTGCAACGCGACCAAATAATGCAGCTGCAAAACCCTGCCACGCATTGAACCCGCGTATGGCAGCCCTATTTTTCAGGTAGCCTCAGCGCTGCCCGTGATACCCAACAAACACAAGGGAAAACCAAACCATGACCACACCGCACAGCCGCCTCAGTGTTAAACAGCTGCGCAAAAGCTTCAAACAGCGCCAAGTGGTGCAGGATTTCTCGCTCGATATCGAAAGCGGCGAAGTAGTCGGCCTGCTCGGCCCCAACGGCGCAGGCAAAACCACCAGCTTTTATATGATTGTCGGCCTGGTGGCTGCCGATCACGGCACCATCCGGCTGGACGAGCACGAGCTGCGCCACATGACCGTGTATCAGCGCGCCCGCTTAGGCCTGGGCTATCTGCCGCAGGAAGCCTCGATTTTCCGCAAGATGACGGTGGAAGAAAACATCCGCGCCATCCTGCAATTGCACGAAACCGACCGCCATACCATCGAATCGCGCCTCAACGACCTGCTGGGCGACCTGAACATCACCCACTTGCGGCAAAGTCCCGCTCCCGCCCTCTCCGGCGGCGAACGGCGCCGCGTGGAAATCGCCCGCGTGCTGGCCATGAGCCCGCGTTTCATTCTGTTGGACGAACCCTTCGCCGGCGTTGACCCGATTGCCGTTATCGACATTCAAAACATCATCAACTTCCTCAAACAGCGCGGCATCGGCGTGCTGATTACCGACCACAACGTGCGCGAAACCCTGCGCATCTGCGACCGGGCCTATATCATCAACAACGGCGCCGTGCTGGCCAGCGGCCGCCCCGAAGAATTGGTGGGCAACGAAGAAGTCCGCGCCGTGTATCTGGGCGAAAACTTCGATTACTAAGGTTTCAGGTAGCCTCAAATGACCCAGCAATCCGTCAAACTCAAACTGCGCCAAACCCAGCAGCTCAATCAGAAGCAGCAGCAATCATTGCGTATTTTGCATATGTCGTCGCTGGAATTGGCCGAAGAAGTGGAAAGCTGGCTGGCCGACAACCCCCTGCTCGAACGGCCGGAACACGATCCGGCCGACAGTGGCGAGCCCGAACCCCATTATTCCGCTGCCATACCGGTTACCCGCAAAACCAACAGCATGGAAGAGAGCGACGTGTGGGAAACCGTGGCCGACGAAGCCGATTTCCGTCGCATGCTGCACGAGCAGGTATGCGAACACCCGTTGGATGAAGATCAGGCCGCCCGCGTGCATTTGCTCATCGACTACCTCGACGACCAAGGCTACCTGAACGACAGCCTCACCGACATCGTGGAAAATTCCCCGCTCGAATGGATGCTTGATGAAGACGACATGGCCGAAGCCCTGCGCCACCTGCAACAGTTCGACCCCCCCGGCGTGGGTGCGCGCGATTTGGGCGAATCATTACTGCTCCAGCTGGCGCGGCGGCAGCCGGACGACACCGTATTCTGCGCCGTACAGCTGGTGAAACACTTCCTGCCCGACATCGCCAAAAGCAGCCTGCCGCAGCAAGTGCGCAAAAAATTCCCCCAATACAGCGCCGCCACCATCGAAGCCGCCCAAGCCCTCGTCGCCTCCCTCAACCCCTTCCCCGCCTACGGCCTTTCCGGCTCCGGCCACACCGAATACGTCGATCCCGACGTGTGGATCCGCCCCGATCCCGAAACCGGCGAATGGACGGTGGGCATGTACCGCCAAGCCTGGCCGCAGGTGCAGCTCAATCAGGAATATTCCGACCTGCTCGCCGAATACGGCAGCGAAGCGCCGGAGTTGAAACAAAAGCTCAATGAAGCTAAAGTATTGCTAAGCTCGCTGGAACAGCGCAAAAGCACCGTGTTGCGGCTGGCCGAAACCATTCTGGAGCGTCAGGCCGACTTCTTCTCCTTCGGCGCCATCGGCCTCGTGCCGCTCACCATTAAAGAAACTGCCGCCAACCTCGGCCTGGCCGAAAGCACGGTGTCCCGCGCCGTGAACCAAAAATATTTGGCTTGCCCGCAAGGCGTATTTCCGCTACGCTATTTTTTCAGCCAGGCAGCCGCCTACAGCAGCGAAGAAGACGGCGACGGCATCAGCGCCAACGCAGTGAAAGCCCTGATTGAGAGCCTGATTGCCGGCGAAGACAAACGCAAACCGCTCTCCGACCAAGCCATGTCCGACCGGCTCGCCCTGCAAGGCATCGTGCTCGCCAGGCGTACCGTAGCCAAATATCGCGAAGAACTCAATTTCCCGCCTGCGCACCAACGTAAGCAGAAAGCCTAGCTTGCCGCCGCGCGCAACCAACCCACCTGAAAAGGAGTGAGCTATGAACCTGAAAATCAACGGAATCAACATCGAGGTTACCGAAGCCCTGAGAGATTACATCAGCGGTAAACTCGAACGCATCGTCCGCCACAGCGACAACGTGATTTCCGCCACCGTTACCCTATCGGTGGACAAACTGGTGCAAAAAGCAGAAGTGGATTGGCATATGGCCGGCAAAGACCTGCACCTCGACCAAACCGACAAAGACATGTATGCCGCCATCGACCTCTTGGTAGACAAACTCGACCGCGCCGTACTCAAACACAAAGAGAAAAAACAACAACACCGCGCCGAACCCAGCGGCAAGGTAAGCATCGAATAAACATTGAACCGCCCGATCGGGCATAAAGAAAGCAGGCTTTTCAGCCTGCTTTTTTACTAGAACGGGAGAATTGGAAAAGGCTACCTGAAAACCAAACTGCCCCATTTCGCCCGTTTGCGCCGCCCAACCGTTTATAAGATAATGGCAGCGTTTTGCGCGGCTGGCAAAGCCGCCCAATTTTTCCAACCAAATAACTGAAACCAAAAGAGATAACCATGTCCTTCCTCAAGCTCACCGAACAAAACGTGCGCGGCAAAACCGTGCTGATCCGTGCCGACCTGAACGTGCCGATTAAAGACGGCAAAATCGGCGACGACACCCGCATCCGCGCTTCGCTCGCCTCCGTACGCCACTGCCTGGATAACGGCGCGGCCGTTATCCTGATGAGCCACCTCGGCCGTCCCACCGAGGGCGAATTCAAGCCCGAAGACGACCTCGCGCCCGTGGCCGCGCATCTGGGCAGCCTGCTCGGCCTTACCGTGCCCGTGAGCAGCGATTGGCGGCAAAACCCGCCACGCCCGCAGCCCGGCGAAGTGGTGATGCTGCAAAACGTGCGCGTGAACAAAGGCGAGAAAAAAAACAACGCCGAGCTCGGCCAGGCCTATGCCGCGCTGTGCGATATTTATGTGAACGACGCCTTCGGCACCGCGCACCGCGCCGAAGCCTCGCTGGTGGCCGTGGCCGAAGCCGCACCCGCTGCCTGCGCCGGCATTTTGCTGGCCGCCGAATTGGACGCGCTGGGCAAGGCACTGAAAAACCCCGCCCGCCCGCTGGTGGCGATTGTGGCCGGCAGCAAAGTGTCCACCAAACTCACCATTCTCAACAGCCTGGCCGATAAAGTGGATCAGCTGATCGTGGGCGGCGGCATCGCCAACACCTTCCTGTTCGCCGCCGGGCAGCCCATCGGCAACTCGCTGGCCGAAGCCGATTTGGCCGCCGAAGCCCGCGCCGTAGCCGAAAAAATGGCGGCCAAAGGCGGTGCCGTGCCGCTGCCGCAAGACGTGGTGTGCGCCAAAGCCTTTGCCGCCGATACCGCAGCCGATACCGCAGCCGATACCGCAGCCGATACCGCAGCCGAAACCAAAGCCGTGGCCGAGGTGGCCGCAGACGACATGATTCTCGACATCGGCCCGCAATCCGCCGCTTCGCTTGCCGCGCTGCTGCGCGAAGCCGGCACGATTGTGTGGAACGGCCCGGTGGGAGTATTCGAGTTTGACCGTTTCGCCGAAGGCACGCGCGTGATGGCCGAAGCCATCGCCGAAAGCCGCGCCTTCTCCATCGCCGGCGGCGGCGACACCCTGGCCGCCATCGCCAAATTCGGCATCGCCGACAAAATCAGCTACATCTCCACCGGCGGCGGTGCATTCTTGGAATTCCTAGAAGGTAAACAACTGCCCGGCGTGGCTGTGCTGGAAAAACGCGCGGTGGGCTGATGCCGGTTTGAATACCTAGGAACAGGCTACCTGAAAACGGATCGAACCGATTTTCAGGTAGCCTTTTGTTTGGCCGTTTCCGGCTAAATACCCGATGTATAGTGGATTAACAAAAACCAGTACAGCGCTGCCTCACCTTGCCCTATTCTTATTTTAATCCGTGATATGACCGGGAAGGCTACCTGAAAAATCAAACAGCGGCGGCATCGAACGGCTAGCGGGCTGCCCGCCCTTGTTTATCGGCATTTTGCCCAATCCATCCCTGCTTTCAGGTAGCCTCCCTGCGGTATGGCAACCTTTCAGCGTCTGTGCCGTTTGCCCTGTTTCGGCGGCTGCGCGGGCGGGTTCGACTGAAAGCACAATCGGCCGACAACATGCCAGATGCCGATTAGGGGCAAGGCGCACAGCATGGCGGCCATGGGGCGAGCAGCCAGGCATACCAAACCAGCGTGCCGAAGTGCCGCCGGGCCAGAGCGAGAAACAGCAGCGTGAACAGGCCGATGAGGCCGACAGCGAGTTTCGGATACCGTTTGAACGCGCTTTCCAACACCCATTCAAGCAGAGCCTCGATGGGGAGGAAAACCAGGCGGAGCAGGAGTTCGGAGAGGAAGTCCATATTGCGGGGGTGGGGTGTGGCCGCCCCCCGATAAGCAGGGGGGAAGGCGGCATGGGAGCGGAAGTGGTTTTACGCGAAACCGGCCGCATCAAGGCTACCTGAAATTGCAGCGGGCAGGCGGCGAGCCATAATCCGGTGCTTGCAGGCGCTGTCAATATGCGGCGGCTAAATCGGGCTACTCAGGTTTGTATAGTGGATTAACAAAAATCAAGACAAGGCGGCGAGCCGCAGACAGTACAAATAGTACGGCAAGGCGAGCCAACGCTGTACTGGTTTAAATTTAATTCACTAGAATCCGCTATAAAGGCTACCTGAAATTTCAGGTAGCCTTTCGGCATTTCAGCGCCATGCGGCCAGGAATTCCTGCCAGTGTACTTTGTCTTCCTGGGTTTTCAGGTAGCCTTTGAGCCGGCGGATTTCCATTTCGTATTCGTCGGCATCGGCCGCGCCGCTCATCAGGCGGAAGCGTTGGAACATGAGGTAGGTGTTGGCGGCGTCGGTTTCGCAGTAGTCGCGGATTTCGCGCAGGCGGCCTTCGTGGAAGGCTTGCCACACTTTGCTGCCGTCCATGCCCAGCTTGCCGGGGAAGCCGCACAACTTGGCCATGTCGTCTAAGGGCACGCTGGCGCGGGGCTGGTAGAGGGCGAGCAGGTCCATCAGGTCGCAATGGCGGTTGTGGTAGCGGTTGATGTAGTTGTTCCATTTGAAGTCGCGGCTGTCGCCGAAATCGCCCTCGCCGGTGTCCCAATAGCGGGCGGCGGAGAGGCCGTGAATCAGGGCGCGGTAGTGCAGCACGGGCAGGTCGAAGCCGCCGCCGTTCCAGCTCACCAGCTGCGGGGTGTGGTTTTCGATCAACTCGAAAAATTTGGCGATGATGGTTTCTTCGCTGTCGCCGATTTCGCCGATGGTGCCGACGTGGATTTTGTCGCCGCCCCAGCGCATGCAGCAGGAAATGGCCACCACCTGTTGCAAATGATAGGGCATGAAATCGCTGCCGTTGTGCGTGGCGCGGCGCTGCTGCTGCGCCCAGGCGACCACGTCGGCAGCGGGCGTATCGGCGGGCAGGCCGTGCAGTAGGCGGATGCCGTTGGCATCGGGAACGGTTTCGATATCGAAGGCGAGAATGGGGGTCATGATGGGCGGCTTGAGGATGGGAACGGCATGGATTGTGGCACGAAGCGGGGGTTTCGCCAAGGTCGGTTAGGGGTTTCAATCGGCCTCTTGGCGGTTTGCACAGGTTTTAGGCTACCTGAAAGCCGGTTTGCCATATCAAACAAAAGGCTACCTGAATATTCAGGTAGCCTTTCTTCAACCGGATTGCCGAACCGTTTTATTTGGTCAGGATTTCCGCTTCTTTGTCGCCGTATACCGGGCGTAGGGTTTTTTCATAGGCGGCGTGCAGGCGGCCGTCTTGTTTCATGGCGGCGATTTCCTGGTTCACCCAGTTGAGCAGGGATTGGTCGCCTTTGCGCACGGCGGGGGCGATGTGTTCGGCCGGGCCGATGTTGCCGATGGCCACTTCAAAGTTGGGGTTTTCTTTGGCCCATGCCCACAGCAGCGCGTTGTCGTGCGCCAATGCCACGCCGCGGCCGTCTTTCAGCGCATCGAAGGTTTCGGTGTTTTGGTCGAATTTCAACAGGTTGATGTTGGGGTGGTTTTTGGTGAAGTAGGCATCGGCGGTGGTGCCTTTGTTCACCAGCAGGGTTTTGCCTTCCAGCTGGGAAAGGTCGGTAATCGGCGCGCCTTTGGGGGAAACCACGCCCAAGGCCACGTTCATATAGGGGCTGGCGAAATCCACCACTTCGGCGCGTTCGGGCGTTTGGGTGAAGTTGGCGAGAATTAAATCCACTTTGCCGGAGCGCACGTATTCCACGCGGTTGGCGGCCTCGGTGAGCACGAATTCTACTTTGTCGGGGCTGCCGAGCAGGTCGTTGGCCAGATATTTGGCGATTTCTACGTCAAAGCCTTGGCTTTTGCCGTTGGCATCCACATAGCCGAAGGGGGGCTTGTCGCCGAACACGCCGATGCGGATTACGCCGCGCTCTTTGATTTTGGCCAGTGCGTCATCGCTGGCGGCGCCGGAAGCGGCGGAGGCGTTGGCTGCGTTGCTGCCGGAAGCAGGTTGGTCGCTGCTGCCCTGCGAGCCGCCGCCACCGCAGGCGGCCAGGCCGAAGCCGAGCACGACGGTGGCCAATAAGGTTTTGAAAGATTGGTGTAACTGCATGATGTTTCCTTTTCTGTTAGAGGTAGGGTGAAACCGCCGTACAGGCTACCTGAAAATACGGCAGTGGTTTTAAAACGGGTTAAATCGAATAGTCCATGCCGCTGAGAAACTGCTGAGCGCGGCCACTTTCCGGTTTGGTGAAGAATTTGTCGGGCGTGCTCTCTTCGATGATGTGGCCTTGATCCATAAAGATAATCCGGTCGGCCACCTTGGCGGCGAATTCCATTTCGTGGGTAACGATGAGCATGCTCATGCCCTCGCGAGCCAGCTCCAGCACCACATCCAGCACCTCGCGCACCATTTCCGGGTCAAGCGCGGCGGTGATTTCGTCGAGCAGGATCACTTCGGGGTTCATGCACAGCGCGCGCACGATGGCGATACGCTGCTTTTGCCCGCCGGAAAGCTCGCGCGGGAAGGCGGTTTTGCGGTTGAGCAAGCCCACGCGGGCCAGCAGCTTGTCGGCCTGCGCCTCTACTTCTTCGCGGCGGCGCCCTTGCGCCTTCAGCGGGCCGAGCAGGATGTTGTCGATCACATTCATGTGGGCAAACAATTCATAGCTCTGAAACACCATGCCCACTTTCTGGCGGGCAGTTTCCCACGGCACGTCTTTGCCGAATTCGCCCACGCCTTCCATTTCGATGCTGCCGCCCTGGTGCGGCTCCAAGCCGTTGATGCAGCGCAGCAGGGAGCTTTTGCCGCTGCCCGACGGGCCCAAAATCACCACCACCTCGCCCTTCTCCAGGCTCAAATCCAAATCCTGCAGCACCACGGTATCGCCGTAGCCCTTGCGCAGGTGGCGCACGTTTAGCAAAGCCATATCAGCTCTCCCATTTCTTTTCCAAATAGCCCGCCAGCAGCGACAACGGCCAGCAGCACAAGAAATACAGTATGAAAATCAGGCCGTACACCCAAAACGAAGCGTTCGGCATGGTGAGCAGCGAATTCTCGATAATCTGCTGCCCCACCTTCACCACTTCCACCACGCCGATCAAGGCGGCCAGCGAGCTGGTTTTCACCATACGCGTGAATAAGTTAATCGCCCCCGGCAGCGCCCGCTGCACACTCTGCGGCAGCTCGATATACCAAAACACCTGCCGCCGGTTCAGCCCCAGCGCCTTGGCCGATTCCACCTGATGCTTTTCAATCGATTCCAGCGCGCCGCGCACCAAATCGCCCATCTCGCCGGCGCCCCAAACCACAAACACCCAAATGCACACCCACACGCCGCTCAAGTGGATGTCGGTCCAAGCCGAAAGCCCGAAATACAGCACAAACAGCCACACCAAAATCGGCACAATCCGCACCGTTTCCAAATACAGCGCGCAAATAAACCGCACCAGCGGCTGGCGCACCCGCATCAGCAGCCCGAACAGCGTGCCCAACACGCAGGAAAGCGCCACCGAAATCAACGAAATCTTCGCCGTGAGCCACAAGCCCTGCGCCAAACGCGCCGCATTCTGACCGGCAAACAGCCATTCAAGCACCATATTTCGCCTCCCGCAGCCTTCTTTCCGCCCAACGCGCCAGCAGCGACACCGGCAGCAGAATAATCAGGTAGCTGATAAACAGCAGCAGCAGCGCCTCATTGGTTTTATAGTCCATGCCGATGATGTCTTTGGTGACAAACATCAATTCCGCCACCGCCACCGCGCTCACCACCGAAGTTTCCTTAATCAGAAACAGCACATTCGCCCCGACCGCCGGCACAGACACCGCCCAAGCCTGCGGCAGCACCACAAAACGGAACACCTGCCAGCGCGATAAACCAATCGCCTTAGCCGCCTCCACCTGCCCCTTGGGCACCGAAAGCAAACCCGCCCGCAGCGCCTCCGACATATAGCTCGCGCCCAAAAACACCAGCGCCAGGATGCCGCAGGTAAAGCCGTCCCACTTAATGCCCACCTTCGGCAGGCCGTAATACAGGAAAAACAGCTGGATCAGCAAAGGCGTGTTGCGCGAAAGCTCAATATACGCCCGCGCCGGCCAATACAGCGGCCGCACGCGATAAGCCGTCACCACCGCCACCGCCAGCCCCAGCAGGAGCGACAGCGCAATGCTGTAGGCCGACAGCTTCAACGTAATCAGCGCGGCATCGGCAAACTTCGGCGCCACACGCCAAAAATAAGACCAGTTCATAATCAGGCAAAATTGAAAATAGGCGGGCATTATAAAAACCGCCACATGGCTTGAGAAAGAAGTATTGGTAATATGCTTAGAGGGAAAAGGCATAAGAGGCTACCTGAAAAACCGACAGAAGGTTTTTCAGGTAGCCTCTTACCGTGCCTTTCTATGCCGCTTGGCGCGCTGATGCCACCGCAGCCTGCCGTTTTATGGGCTTATGGCATAGCAAGGATTCGGACGGCAGCAATAAGACGTGTCAGATGGATCTCAGCATTAGAATATCCGTCAGCGCAATATTGATATAGTAATTGCTTCTGCCTATCTTTTCTTTGTGAAGGAATCCGCCTTCTGTCAGTTCGTCCAGATATTTGGCGGCACTGGGGCGGGAAACGTTCAGCGTTTTCATCAGGAAATCGATTTTTGTGTAGGGATGGTTGAACAGGTGGTTAATCAGCAAGGTAGGGGTAGGCTACCTGAAAAAGGCTCGTTTTAGAAAATGCCCAAATGCCGTGCCCAAAACTGGTGGATATAGCGGCGCATGCCTTGGCTTTGCACCACGATGTGTTCGGTGGCCAACGGGTTGGGCAGGGGGTGTTCGTTCTGCACCGACAGCATCATGTCGGCCAGCGATTCGAGTCGGTTGGATTGGTAGAGGTGGAGCATGGCGGGGGGTGTCGGGAATGGAGTTGGGTGGGAAAAGCAGCCTGCACATTAAAGATAGCGGCTTAAAAATTTGGTTTTAGAATGGTGAATCGGATTGCAATCCGCTACGCAGCTTCCGCCTTTCCGTCGGGCAAAATCCCTTTTTCTGCCAAATAATCGGCCATTTCCGCATCGCTTTTTACCTTGTCAAACTCGCTCAAATAACGGTGGGGGTTCTTGTGGTCGTATTCGGTGATGGTTGTCAGGAACTGGGAAAAATCGCGGTTTTTTTCGGCCAATTCATACATCACCGCATAATCCATTTGCTTTTTATATTTCGCGGGCGACAGGATTTCGCTTTGGCTGAGGTTGGCCGCGTCCAGCAGGATGATGCCGATGCCGAAACTTTGGCTGAGCTTCTGCAAGGCTTCGCGGAACTCCCCGTCCTGCGGCACGGATAATGCCACCAAATAGCCTTCGTTCGCCCAGCTGGAATTACTGACTGCTTGAAAAAAGCATTCTTTATAATTGCCGAAATCCAAATGTTTTTTTATCTCGAACGAGAAAATCTTAATCGGCAGGCGGTCGAACTTTCGCATCCAGGCTTGCAGGCTGCCATGTTCGTAATCGGTATATTCAAATTGCACGCCCACCATATCGGGATAGAGCCATTTGTCCGCGCCTTTTTGGCTTTTGCCGCTTTTTTCGTGGAATATGGTGCGCGACTGTGCGGCAAAAACGGGATGTTCTGCCAGAAACTTGCACAGCAGCGGATGCAGGTCGCGCTCGTGGAATCGGGCTTTTTGCGTTTGGGCGGCAGGCGGCAGGGCGGCGGCGTTTACGGGTAGCGGCAAAGCTTTCAGGCTGCCTGAAAATGCCTGCCGCAGGGAGAACAGCTTGGGGCGGTTGCCCTGCGCCGTGATTTTGCCGTCGGGCTTTTTCGCTTCCACATACAACACCGCGCCGACGGTTGCCCACGGCGTTTTGCCGATGGACGGCAGGCCTTGTTCGGCGTTATAGCCGTCCAGTTCGGCGTAAAGCCGGTTTTGTTCGATAAAATCCCATATTTCTGATGCGCCGGCGGGGCGTGCCAACTGTTGCAGCGCATACAGCGCGAGTTCGAGATAGGTCATTTTTTCTCTTTCCAACGGGTTTTTGTGTATCGGGTTCCAGGCTACCTGAAAATACGGGCAACAGGAAAGTGCAGGCTGCCTTTATCGCTGTGATACGGGCGTTATCACTGCCATAACGCATTAAATCCGCACCAATTCCAACAACGGCTCAAACGAATACAATGCGGCGCGGCTGCCGGCTGCCGGTTCGATGGTGTGGATGATTTGGTTGTCCGATAAAGTTTTCAGCAGTTTTTGCAGGGTTGGTTTGGGGATGTCGTGCCCGATGGCGAAGCGGTTGGCTTTGAAAACCGGCTGGGTAAATAGAGCGTCTAAGGCGGTTAATGTCCATTTGGATGCCAGCAAGTCGGGCAGCCTGTTTTTCATGTCTTCATACAGTGCGGTAATTTTTTCGGCAATATCCAGATTTTGCCTTGCCTGCTCGCTGACGGCGCGGCAGAAAAATGCGCACCAGCCCGACCAGTCGCCGTGTGCCGAAACATTGCGCATCCGTTCGATGTATTCGTCTTTATTTTCTTCAAAAAAATGACTGATATAGAAGTGCGGTTCGCTAATCTGCCGCATTTGCCAAAGCAATAGCGGAATCAACATCCGGCCGATACGGCCGTTGCCGTCTTTAAACGGATGCAGGGCTTCAAATTCTATATGGGAAACGGCGGTTTTAATCAATGGCTTGGCATCGCTGGTGTTGATGTATTCAAACAATGTATCCAAACCTGCCTGCAAATGTTCGGGTGCGACGGGAATAAAATCTATCTGCCGCGAACCGCGCCGGCCGATATAGTTCTGTTCGGTTTTAAACTGTCCCGGCGTTTTGTCCGCCCCGCGTCCGAAACTGAGCAGGCCTTGATGCATGGAGCGCAGCATGGATGCACTGAGCGGACGCCCGTCTCGCAAGTCCGATTGTGCATTTTTCAGGGTGCGCTGATAGAGCAGGGTTTCCACTGTATCTTGGCGCACCTCCCGCGTTGTCTGCTTTTGTTCGGCTTCCGCTTCATAACGCAGGATTTCGTCCAATGTGCTGATGGTGCCTTCGATACGCGACGAGATGACTGCTTCGCGGCTGCGCAGCGGTGCCAGCAGAATTTCGCTGTTGCGCAGGGTTTTCAGCATTTGGTCGTAACGCGAAAGTGCGTCGGTTGCAGAAAGTATTTCGTCAAAAAAACGTGATAATTCCAGCTCTTTGGGCGGAAATGCGCCGAGGTGGTAGGTAACGGCGCGGCTTAAATCTATGGCGGAAGCATTCATTTGTGTATCTTATTTTTGAAAACTTGATTAACAATTCGAATTGTACATCAAATTTGAGTTGCAAATAAATTTGTGAATTAGATTTCATAAAAAAAGAGCCGCAAATTATTTTGCAGCTCTTTTTTTATACGCAAATTTCACTGTGAATCAAATTTTATATTTTTTGATGCATAAATTACCGTTTCAACTTCGCCAACGCATCCGCCATTGCCGAATTTGCAGGCTGCTTTTCGCGCGGCGGTTTGCCGGATCGGTTGTTTGCGCCGCGTTTTTCGGTTTCAGGCAGCCTTTTGCCGCGTTTTTCCGCGCCTGCGCTGTCGTTCAGCCGCATGGTGAGCGCGATGCGTTTGCGCGGCGCGTCCACTTCCAGCACTTTCACTTTCACCACGTCGCCGGCTTTGACCACATCGCGCGGGTCTTGCACGAAGCGGTCGGCGAGCGCGGAGATGTGCACTAGGCCGTCCTGATGGACGCCGATGTCCACGAACGCGCCGAAGTTGGCGACGTTGGAA
>ERZ773008.1083-NODE-1083-length-19508-cov-12.556110_pt1 | contig 19508 bp, 8 predicted proteins | sample MGYA00580664_ERZ773008 | MGnify/ENA primary metagenome ERZ773008 (study PRJEB29015, sample SAMEA2738016) | human oral metagenome | biome: human oral; feature: human-associated habitat; material: dental | place: China | collected 2048 ... | reverse complement strand
AGTGAGGCCGCCTAGCCTCGCGGGCGGCCGGGCCCTCCGGCGCCCGGAACACCAGCGGGGCCACAAGCAACGCAAACGCGCGGCAGCCCGAGAGGGCCGCCGCGCGTTCACGCAACTAGTTCACACACTCGACACAGTCGAGAGCTGAGGGCACTCGATGCAGTCGAGAGGCCGAGCGCTCAGCTCAGTCGCTGGGCCACAACCTCGGCGACCTGGACCGCGTTCAGGGCAGCGCCCTTGCGCAGGTTGTCGCCGGAGACGACCAGGACGAGGCCACGGTTGCCCTCGACGGCCTGGTCGTGACGGATACGGCCGACGAGGACATCGTCGCGGCCGGCGGCCTCGAGCGGGGTCGGGACGTCGACGACGCGCACGCCGGGGGCCTCGGCCAGCAGGGCGCGGGCCTGGTCGGGCGTGATGTCGCCGGCGAACTCGGCGTGGATGGTGAGGGTGTGGCCGGTGTAGACGGGGACGCGCACACAGGTGCCGGACACGGCGAGGTCCGGGGTGTGCAGGATGCGGCGCGACTCGTTGCGCAGCTTCTGCTCCTCGTCGGTTTCCTCGGAGCCGTCGTCGACGATGGAGCCGGCGAGCGGCACGACGTCGAAGGCGATGGGCGCGACGTACACGCCGGGCTCGGGCAGGGTGACAGCGCGGCCGTCGAGGGCCAGGCCCGCGAGGTCCTGCTTGACGCCGGCCTCGATCTGGCTGGTCAGCTCGGCGACGCCGGCGCGGCCCGAGCCGGAGACGGCCTGGTAGGAGGACACGAAGAGACGCTTGATGCCGCCGGCAGCCTCGACGAGGGGCTTGAGGACGGGCATCGCGGCCATGGTGGTGCAGTTGGGGTTCGCGATGATGCCCTTGGGGCGGTTGTCGACGTCGTCGGGGTTGACCTCGGACACGACGAGCGGCACCTCGGGGTCCTTGCGCCACGCGGAGGAGTTGTCGACGACGACCGCGCCGGCGGCCGCGAACTTGGGGGCGTACTCGCGCGAGGCGGTGGCGCCCGCGGAGAACACGGCAATGTCGATGCCGGAGTAGTCGGCCGTCGCGACGTCCTCGACGACGATGTCCTGGCCCTTGAAGGTCAGGGTCTGGCCCGCGGAGCGCGCGGACGAGAAGAATCGAATCGTCTCGACCGGGAAACCCCGCTCCTCCAGCAGGGTGCGCATGACTCGGCCGACCTGGCCGGTGGCGCCGACGACGGCGACATTGAATCCACTCATGGTGTTCTCCTTGTGTTGGTGCGCGCGCCCATACGACGGGGCGAACGCTGGGTGAAATCTATGGGGACGAGGCCGGGGCGCACTCTCGGGAGCGCCGGAACGGTGCGGATGAGCAGAACCCGGCCCTGGCCTCGTCGATGAACGATCAGCGGCCGGTGCCACCGTAGACGACTGCCTCGGTTTCGGAGGCGTCGAGGCCGAAGGCGGTATGGACGGCCTGGACGGCGCGATCGAGGTCGTCGAGGCGGGTGACGACGGAGATGCGGATCTCGGAGGTGGAGATCAGGTCGATGTTGATGCCCGCGTCGGACAGGGCGCTGAAGAGGCGCGCGGAGACGCCGGGGTTGGTGCGCATGCCGACGCCGACGAGGCTGAGCTTGCCGATGTTGGGGTTGTAGCGCAGCTCGTTGAAGCCGATCTCGTCGCGGTGGGCTTCGAGAGCGTCGAGGGCCTTCTGCGCGTCACCTTCGGGCAGGGTGAAGGTGATGTTGGCCTTCGTGGGGTCGGAGATCGGCAGGTTCTGGACGATCATGTCGATGTTGGCGCCGACCTCGGCGACGACGGCGAAGACGCGGGCGGCGACGCCGGGGCTATTCGGCACGTCGGTGACGGTGATCTTGTCCTGGGAGCGGTCGTGAGCGATACCGGAGATGACGGGCTTTTCCATGGCGTTTTCCTCGGGAGACTTCAGGGCTGCGTCGGGCACGAGGCCCTTGAGTTCAGGGTTTGCGGGGGAGTCGGAGATCCAGGTGCCGTTCTTTTCGGAGAACGAGGAGCGCACGTGCAGGGGGACCCCGTAGCGGCGCGCGAATTCGACGGCGCGCAGGTGGAGGATCTTGGCGCCGTGCGCGGCCATTTCCAGGGTTTCTTCCTGGGTGAGGGTGCGCAGGCGGTGGGCCTTGGGGACGATGCGCGGGTCGGCGGAGAAGAGGCCGTCGACGTCCGTGTAGATTTCGCACACGTCGGCGTGGAGGGCCGCGGCGAGGGCGACGGCGGTCGTGTCGGAACCTCCGCGGCCCAGCGTCGTCACGTCGTCGTCCTTGGAGATGCCCTGGAAGCCGGCGACAATGGCGACCTGGCCGTCCTTGATGGCGCGGGCGACGCGCTCGGGGACCATGCCGACGATCTGTGCGGCACCGAAATGGCTGTCCGTTTTGATGCCGGCCTGCGCGCCGGTGTAGGCGCGGGCTTCGACGCCGAGTTCGTTGACAGCCATCGCGAGGAGGGCCATCGAGATGCGCTCGCCGGCCGACAGGAGGATATCCATTTCGCGCTCGGGCGGGGCGTCCGTGAGGGCTGCGGCCGAGTCGAGCAAGTCGTCGGTCGTGTCACCCATCGCCGATACGACGACAACGACGCGGTGTCCCGCGTTGTGCGTGTCCACGATGCGCCGGGCGACGCGCTTCATGGCTTCGGTATCAGCGACGGAAGAACCGCCGTACTTTTGCACGATCAGTGCCACTAGAGCCTCATTTCTATCTGTACGTGCCGATTCGCACGCCTTCGGGTGGCGCACGCCACCACAACAATCCTACGGCCCGCCAGGCATCGCGCCTCGAAAGACCGGCATGTGGGCGCAGGTGACATGGGACGCGCCAGGGCGACCCAGGCCACACGTACCTTTTATGCCCGGAATTGCAACGATCCTGATCAGCGTACGGACCCGCCGTCCGCGCAGGCGCGCTCAGGCGGCGGGCAATGTCACGTCGATGACGGTCCCCTTCTCGGAGTCGACCAGCCGCACGGACCCGCCCATCGCGCGGGCAAGCGACTCGACGATCGACATTCCCAAGCCCGAGGAGCCGTGGCCGTCGCGCGTGCGCGAGGAGTCGCCGCGCACGAAACGGTCGAAGACGCGGTCGCGGATCTCGGCCGGGATGCCGGGACCGTCGTCCGCGACGCGCAGGGTCACCATCGACGAGGTCGGGGCGCCCTTCGCGGGTTCCGCCCCCTGGGGTACGCGGGTCAGCGAGACGGTCACGCGTGTGCCAGCGGGCGTGTGCACGCGAGCGTTCGCGAGGAGGTTCGTGAGGATCTGGCGCAGTGCAGCCTCGTCGCCGAGGACTTGCACGTCGACTGCCTCGCCGAGCGCCCACGCATGGTCGGGAGCGACCACGTGGGCATCTGACAGAGCGTCCAGTATCAGCGGGATAACGTCGACATTCTCCCGTTTGAGAGCACGATCTCCGTCCAGGCGGGCCAGCGTCAGCATCTCCTCCACGAGGGACGCCATCCGCGCCCCCTCCGAGGAGATGCGCTCGAGCGCCTGGGTCCGTGAGGCCTCGTCAATGTCGCGGCGCGCGAGCTGCGCGTAGCCCTGCACGGAGGCCAGCGGCGTGCGCAACTCGTGCGAGGCGTCGGCGACGAACTGGCGCAGCTTCGCCTCGCTGCGGGCGCGACGTTCCATACCGTTTTCGACCGCGTCGATCATCGAGTTCAGGGCCCCCGCAACGTCCGCGACCTCGACGGGGCCGGAGGTGGCCTCCTCGCCGACGCGGGTCAGCTCCTCGGCATTGTCAGCCAGGTCGCGGCTCGCGATATCCGCGGCCGCCGCGCGCACCACACCGAGGGGACGCAGCTCGCGGCGCACCCACGCGCGACCAGCGAAACCCGCCGCGATAGCGACGACGAGGGACAGGCCCACCTCAACCGCAACAAGCATGAAGATGACGTCGTCGACGCTGTCCATCTGCACGCCCACGAGAACAGTCTTGCCATCGACGACCTGGGAGGTCGCTCGGAACGTGCCCAGCCCCTTCAGGCGCACGGTGTGCGGGGCGCCATCCGTCGGCACATTGGCAAGGATCGCCAGCGCACGCTCATCCAGGTACTTCACCGAGAAGTTGGAGATGACCGCGCCGGCTGCCTCCCCATCCTCGCTCACATACTGGAGTGTGCCCTCGGAAATGCCAGGCCCGCCGAAGCCGGGTCCCGTGGGCCCATCGGGAATGACCGGCCCGCCAGGACGTGGCCCACGGCCGCCAGACTGGGACATCGTTCGTGTGCCGTCGTCGCCGTCAGCGCTCGCGTCCGCGTCGCCCCCCTCCACCTTCGGGTCCGGCGCATCATCAACATCCAGATGCTCTCCCGCGCGCTGGGCAAGGCGATGCAGCTCGGAGTCCATGTTCCCGAGCATCCAGGAGCGCATCACCAGGGTGGACGCGGCCACCATGACAATGAGCGCGAGAGCCACGCACACGGCCAACGCTCGCGACAGGCGCCCGGCGAGGGACCGACGCCGCGTCACTGGGGCTCCCGCATGATGTAACCGGCGCCGCGCACCGTGCGAATGAGGGCCGGGCGATCCGCGTCGATCTTCTTACGCAGGTAGGAGATGTACAGCTCAACGACGTTGACCTGGCCGCCGAAGTCGTAGCTCCACACGGCGTCCAGAATCTTCTGCTTGGACAGTACGATTCCAGCGTTTTCCATGAGATACCGGAGCAATTCGAACTCAGTGTTCGTTAACGTGATTTCTTCCCCGCCACGGCGAACATCGTGAGAATCCACATCGAGAGTCAGATCGGCGACCTGCAGCACCGTCGACGCCGCCTGCTGGGTGCGCCCCGCCCGGCGCAGCAGCCCCTCCACGCGGGCCGCCACTTCGTCCAGGTCGAAGGGCTTCGTCACGTAGTCATCCGCGCCCGCGCGCAATCCCTGCACGCGATCCGCGACCGCATCGCGGGCGGTGAGGAAAAGGACCGGCAGCTCCGGGTCGCGAGCGCGCAGGCGCTCCAGCGTCTCCAGACCATCCATGCGCGGCATCTGCACGTCGAGGATCACGACGTCCGGGTGGAAGCTCGTCGCCTTCGCCAGGGCGTCCAGGCCGTCCGTCGCCGTTGCCGTCTCCCAGCCCTCGTGGCGCAAGGCCTGCGACAGCAGGTCCGCCAGCATCGCCTCGTCGTCAACAACCAGTACTCGGGGCGCGTCTGAGCTCGCCTGGGTCGCCATCATGGCCTCCTCACGTGTCGGAGCGTTACCCTCCGATTGTGTCACACGTGCATCACCGACAGGGGGACGCGGCCCGCAGCGCGACAAACTCTGCGGGTCGCGGGCAGGACGGGTGCCGCGGCGTCTGGGGTGCCCGTTCGAACACAACGCGAGGCCGTACCCGCCCGCGCGTTGAGAGCGCGAGGCAGCCACGGCCTCGTCGATGAGAGCCTAGAGGCGGCGGCGCCCCTCGAGCGCGCGGCCCAGCGTCACCGAGTCCGCGTACTCCAGGTCGCCGCCCATGGGCAGGCCCATCGCCAAGCGCGAGGTCTCGACACCCATCGTGGAGAGCATGCGCGCGAGGTAGGCGGCCGTCGCCTCGCCCTCGACGTTCGGGTTGGTCGCCAGGATGACCTCGACGACGGTGCCGTCCGCGAGGCGGCTCATGAGCGAGGCGATGTTCAGCTGGTCGGGCCCCACCCCGTGAATCGGATCGATGACGCCGCCGAGGACGTGGTAGCGACCGCGGAATACGCGCGCGCCCTCGATCGCCTGGATGTCCTTGGGCTCCTGGACGACGCAGATCACGCTGGGGTCGCGGCGCACGTCGCGGCAGATGGAGCACTCGTCCTCTTCCGTGAGATTGCCGCAGATGTCGCAGTGACGCACACGCCCGCGCACGGCGTTGATCGCGTCGACGAGGCGCGCGACGTCCTCGGGCTCCGCGTCCAGGACGTGCATGGCCATGCGCTGCGCGGACTTCGGGCCGATGCCGGGCAGCTGCCCAAACTGGTCGATGAGGTCGGCCAGGGCGCCGTCGTACATGTCAGTATCCTCCCTCGGTCATCTTTTCTTCGATGACGCGTCCGCCGAGGATCTCCAGGACCGCTGCCAGGCCGATCATCTGCGAGTTTTCGATATTTTCGTCGTCGATGCTGGCGCTATCGTCGTCGGCTGCGTGAGTGCGGGTCGAGTCGACGGCAGCCTCACGCTGAGCCTTCTCGCGCAGGGCGGCCTCGGCGGCGGCGCGTCCGGTCAGCGGCCCGTCGGGCGCAGCTGTGGCGTCGCGCTGGGGTTCCGGGGCGCCGAATCCGGGCGCGGGATCCGACGTCGGCTCAGGGGCTGTCGCCAGCCAGGCGGGGGCCTGCGCGGGAGCGCTCGGGGCCGCACTGATCGGAGTCACATCGGCGGGGGCTGTGGACTCCGGCGTGGCCCACGAGTCGGCACCGTCGTCAAAGTTCACGGACGCACCCCTTGAGATGACGACCGGCTCTCCCCATCCCGTCGGGGTCGACGGCGTGTGCGCGGCGGGCTCGATGGGCGCATCATCGAAGACAGGGGACGAGGCCGGGGCCGGCTCGGGCTGGACGGGTGCGTCCGCCGGATCGTCGGCGGGCTCCGGGTCGCCCGGGTAGCGGAAGACCGTGAAGGAACGCTTGCGCGGGGCCGCGTCACCGTTCGGGGACGAGGCCTGGGCGGCCTCGGGCGTATCGGCGGGAGCCTGTGCGAGGGCACGGGCAGCTCGCTCGGGTAGCGCGGGGCGCTCGGCGGGCTGCGGGTCTGGGGCGCGGGTAATCGGTGCCGGTGCGGGCGCGACGGGTTCATCGCGTCGGATCGGCGTCACCGTCGCAGGCTCGGGCCAGGCGGATTCCACCGGCTCCGGCTCGGGAGCGGGTTCGGGGGCGCGAGCGGTTGTGGGCCAACCGGATTGTGCGGGCTCCGGCGGGAGCACGGGCTCGGGCCAACCGGTGTCAGCCGACTCGAGGTCGCCCTGGGGTGCCGCCTGCGCGGCGGCCTCATCAAAAGGGGGCGGCTCCGAAACCCAGCTGCCAGGCTGAAAGTGTTGCGCGGCAGGGCCGGGGTGCGATGCCTGCGCCGACGGTCCGGTCGTCGCGGCTCCGCCCGAGGCCTGCCCGACCTGCGCGGATACGCTCACGGTCAGGCCGGTGACCTCGTTGATGGCCTTTTCGACGTCGGCTGCGCGGGGGCCCCGCGAGAAGGCGTTGACCATGGCCTCGACGGGGAAGAGGAGGACCACCTGGGAGCCGTCAACGGCACCGAGCTGGGCGTTGCCACCGACCATCGACCACGTGACGCGGCTGATGGAGGACAGGCGCTCGACGACCTCGTTCCAGCGGCCACGGAGCATGTCGGCGTTGCGGCCCCAAGCCGGGGCCTCTGCGCGGGCGGGCGCCGTTTCGTGGGCGGCCTCGTGGCGCGGAGCCTCCTGTCGCGCGGCCTGTGCCGGAGCGGAGCTCGGCTCCGGGGCCACAGGCTTCTGAGCGGACCAGTCGGGGCCGCTCCCCCACGCGGGCATGCCCTGGGGAGCAGGCGCGGCAGACGATGCGGGCGCCTGAGCGGCCGGGACCGAAACCTCGGCGCGCTCCTGCTTCTTGCGAGCCAGGGCCTCGCGGGCCTCGCGGGCGCCGAAACGACCCGAGGAGGCCTCGGACGACGATGGCGCGGAAGCCTCTCGCGGCGCTCCCCCACCGGTCATGCCAACCGTGCCCTGCACGGGGGCCTGGGCGGGGCCTGGGGAAGGCACGAGGATGCGGCCGACGAGGAGCTCGAGCTGCAGGCGAGGCGAGGTCGCACCCGTCATGGCGCGCAGGGCCTCGTCGGTCAGGTCGGCGGCACGGGATAGGCCGTGCGGCCCCCAGTTCTGCGCCTGGCGCTGCATGCGCTCGAACTGGTCGTGCGGGGTGTCCGCCAGGACGTCGCGCGCGCCGTCGCCGGCGACCGCGATGATGAGGAGGTCGCGCAGACGTTGCAGGAGGTCCTCGACGAAGCGGCGCGGGTCGTGGCCGGACTCGACCATGCGCTCGACGACGCGGAAGGCCGCGGCGCCGTCGCCACCCGCAAGAGCGTCGACGGATTCATCCAGCAGCGCGGAATCCGTGTAGCCGAGCAGCGCGACGGCCGTCTGATAGGTGACCTGGCCATCGATCGCGCCGGCCATCAGCTGGTCGAGCACCGACAGGGTGTCGCGCACCGAGCCGCCGCCCGCGCGCATCACGAGGGTCAGGACGCCCTCGCCCACGCCGATGTGCTCCTCGGAGCACAGGCCCGTCAGGTAGGGGCCGAGGACATCCGGCGGCACCAGGCGGAACGGGTAGTGGTGGGTACGCGAACGGATCGTGCCGATGACGCGCTCGGGTTCGGTCGTCGCGAAGACGAACTTGACGTGCTCGGGCGGCTCCTCGACGAGCTTGAGCAGCGCGTTGAAGCCCTGGTTCGTGACCATGTGGGCCTCGTCGATGATGAAGATCTTGTAGCGGTCGCGCACCGGCGCGAAGGTGGCGCGCTCGCGCAGGTCGCGCGCGTCGTCGACGCCGCCGTGCGAGGCCGCGTCGATCTCGACGACGTCGAGCGAACCGGGGCCGCCGGTGGCCAGCTCACGACACGATTCGCACTGGCCGCACGGGGTGTCCGTGGGGCCCTGCGCGCAGTTCAGGCAGCGCGCCAGGATGCGCGCCGAGGTGGTCTTGCCGCATCCGCGCGGCCCGGAGAACAGGTACGCGTGCGTCACGCGATTCGCGCGGAGCGCCGCCTTGAGCGGCTCCGTCACGTGTTCCTGGCCGATCACCTGATCAAAGGTGTCGGGGCGATACCGGCGATACAGAGCTGTGGTCACCCCTCCAGGGTAGTGGGTGACGTCGTCGTTTGCGTATCACCGCCCCCTCACGCTCACATGCGGTCCACGGATTCAGTCGTCCTTACCCGTCGCCATCGACGTCACCAGCGTGACGCCGGGCAAGAAAAGATGACACCAACGACGGCACCCAAACGCCCTCCTCGCAAACCCCCGACGCTTACCATTGATTCATCACAGTGAAGAATTGGTCATCACACGTGAATGAGGTGCAATCATGAGAAACATCAGTGTCCGCCTCCTACGATGCATCGGCGCATCGGCGGCCACGATCGCTTGCATCGGCCTATTTCCGCTGGCCGCAACAGCCTCGGGCGCGAACGATATCCCGTCGGTCGATGCCTCCTCGCCTTCCGCGGCGGCCAGTCCCGACGTCGGCTCCGAGGCACCCAATCCAAGCGGCCACGAGGATTCATCCCCCGCAGCCGATGCTTCCGGGCCGACCTCGGAACGCCAAGCGCCCTCCCAGGCCGACGCGGCCACCGATTCGGTGGAAACCCCCTCCTTCGATCACGATTCCGCCTCGGCTGACACAGAGAGAGAACCGACGAGTCCGGAGGCAACCTCCGGCCATTGGGTTCGCCACGAGGCCGGCTGGCGCTACGAGCTAGTGGACGGGACGTGGATGAAGGACGGCATCTTCGACGTGGAGGGACGCCGCTACGCGTTCGACGCTCGGGGCTACGTCCCGGTCGGATGGTACAAGGACCCAAGTGGCGCATGGTATGCGTCGACCGAGAACGGCGTGCGCACAGGCTGGTACCACGAGGGAGGTTCGTGGTACCACCTCGGTGACGGCGGCACAATGACGACCGGCTGGCTTTCCTCGGGCGGTTCCTGGTACTACCTGTCGGCAGGCGGACAGATGGTCACCGGCTGGTCCCACATTGACGGCTCCTGGTACCACTTCGATGCATCCGGGGCGATGAACGCCTCGAAATGGGTGCGTTCGGGTTCGTGGTACTACCTGGGGAACAGCGGTGCGATGGCAACCGGTTGGTTCATCGCCGGAGGCAGGTGGTACTACGCGGAATCGAACGGAGCGATGACCACCGGGTGGGTTCTCTCCGACGGCTCCTGGTACCACCTGGATTCCTCTGGCGCGCTCTCCACCGGCTGGCTGCGCGACGGGGGCGGGAGCTGGTACTACCTGGATTCAGCCCGAGGCGGCGCGATGGCCACCGGGTGGTCCCAGGTCGGCGGAACATGGAACTACTTCGACCGTTGGAAGGGCTTCTGGGTGAGCGATCGGGCGGGGTTCGAGGCCGACTGGAACTACGCCAAGAGCCTGTACAGCCCCACGAACTACCTGGTCGTGGTGGACACCAACGCCCCTCACTGCATGACCTTCTACTGGGCTGACGGATCGTGGCAGCCGCTTACCGACATGCCGTGCTCCGTGGGCAAACCCTCAACGCCGACGATCACGGGAACGTTCACCATCAAGAACCGAGGTCGCTCCTTCGGGCACGGCTACACCGCCTACTGGTGGACGCAATTCTCGGGAGACTACCTTTTCCACTCGGTCCTCTACTACGAGGGCACCTACACCATCATGGATGGAACCCTGGGTGGACACGTCTCACACGGGTGCGTGCGCTTGCGCTACGAGGATGCCAAGTGGCTCCACGACACGATCCCCTCGGGGACTTACGTGACGATCTACTGAGCACCCCGGCGCTCGGGGTCTGCCAGCCGGAGGCGCACGCAGCTCACGCCCCTATCTGATGACCCGGAAGGGGTTGACGCGCAACCGGGAAGCCTGTGCCGGGATTCTCGCATGAATCGTGAGGCAACCCGCGTCGATGCTGACACTGCCCGCATCCGGCCGCGCGCCCCGCACGTGTGAGGGCCCGAGACTCACGCCTCGGGCCCTCACACATCACTCACTTCCTGCGCCGTCTGGCGTGCACGGCGGTGACACCCGCCATGGCGAGCAACGCGGCCCAACCAACCACCGTGTCTGCACCGGTGCGCGCCAACGCTCCCGCCGCAGAGGGAAGAATCGGATTCGAGGGGATGACGATGGGGGCCAACGGGAAGTCCACATCGTCCTTGACCTCACCCTCAGACAAGGTCACTTCGAGGGTCGTCGTAGCTACTGCCTCGTACCCGGTAGGTACCTCAATGGCGACGGTGTAGGTGCCGGGAAGCAGCCCGTCAAAGCGGTATGAACCGTTGGCATCGCTGGTTTGACGGGCAATCTCCGTCCCGGATCCGTCACTCAGAATGACGACGACTCCGCTCAGGCTATCCTCGCCGGGGTCCTGCGTCCCGTTACGATTGGCGTCAATCCAGACGCGGTCTCCGACGGAGGCCGGGGACACGAAACCAAAGTCAACGCCTTCAACGGAGCCAGTCTCGGCAGACACACTCACCTGCGCGACAACGGTCTTATCGTTGATCTGTCCGCGACCCTTGTAGGCCTGCGTGGGCACGAGGCCAGCCAGGTCACCCGAATCGGTGCCAACGACACTGACGCGGTAGGTCCCCAGAGCGATTCCAACGAACTGGTAGCGGCCATCCTGATCGGTCGTGGCAGTCAGCGGTTGGCCATCCTGTCCGGTCACCGGTTGTCCATCCGCGTCCAGCAGGGCCACCGTGACTCCCGCGAAGGGGGTTTCCTGCTCGCCCTTCGTGTACGAGCCATCGGAGTCTCGGTAGACGAGCCCACCCAGGTTGTATCCACCCTTGAAGTCGGCCGATGCCCGGTTGTTGGTCGTGTCGTCGCCCGACTGATCCTGATGGGTAATCTGAGCGATATTCGACACGAGGGTTCCCGCGCTGTCGGACTCGATGCGAACAGTGATCACCAGGGTCCGCGACTCTCCCGAGGCAATGACCTGATCGGACAGATCCCACACCCCCGAGGCCTGGTCGAACGTGCCGTCACCGGTTGCTGACACGAAGGACACCCCCGCGGGCAGCGGGTCCGAGGCGGTCACGCCGGTGGCGGGTCCGGGACCGTTGTTGGTGACGGTCAGCGTGTAGCTGATCTGCTTGCCCGGCGTGAACTGGAAGTCCTCCTGTTCGTCGGAGCTGGGGCTGGTGATCGCTTTCGCGATGGAGGTGTCGGCCGAGATGGCGAATGCCCAATCCTGATCCGTGCGGGTCATGTGGTCGCCGGTCAGTGTGAACTCGTTGGTGAGGGTCCACTCATTCCCAGGTGTGCGATCGGTGTCACCGCCTGGCGCGCGTGTCTGCACGTTCAGCAGGGCCTCGGCCTTCGTCAACGAATCGCGGTCGACCTCGATTGTGTAGTCTCCGGGCAACAGGTCGCTGAAGCGGTAGGAACCCTGTGCGTCCGTCACAGCCTCATAGGTTGCCGTAGCACCCTCCGGGCCGCGCCAGGTGAGCTTCACGGTGACACCGGCCAACGGGCGATCTCCCTGATCGGGCTCAGCTCCACCGCTGTGGTTGACGTCGACGAAGATGCGGTCACCGACCACTCCGGTGCCGACGGCGCCGAAGTCGATGGTGTCCTCGCTGCTGCCCTGCTCGAGCGTCACGTCAGCATTGTCCCCATTCGAGTCTGCCTTCGGGTCACTGCCCGCACTCACCTGAGTTGGGGTGTATCCGGCCGGTGCCTGGAAGGACACCTTGTAGGTGCCCGGCAAGAGGTTCTCGAAGGTGTAATGCCCCTGCTCATCCGTCACGGCATCGGCCACGTCGTGGCCGTCAGCATCGGTGACGGGGCCGCCGTTGACGTCTGTGAGCCGCACGCGGACACCGGGAAGTTTCGGTTCATCGGCACCTTGCACGCCATCACGGTTCACGTCGATCCAGGTGGTGTCGCCGATCGAAGCGGGCTTGACTCGACCGAAGTTGACGTCAACGACCGAGCCCGTGGCCTTGGCAATCGACACGTCCGCGGTGTTCTTGTAGCGGCTGTTGTATGCCTCCGTGGGCTTTGTTCCCTGCAGCGGACCACCATCGGGATCCACGATGCTCACCCGGTAGTCGCCCAGGGGCAGTCGCGTGAAGGCGTATGTTCCATCCGCCTTCGTCTCAGCCGTCACCGGTTGAGAGTCGCTGCCCAGGACCGGCGTCCCATCCGGATGCGTCAGTGCCAGGCGCACTCCCGCGTACGGAGTCTCATTGTTGCCAGCGCTGAACGAGGCGTCGGCATCGTTGTACACCTTGCCGGAGAGCACGTATCCGGCGCTCAGGTCAGCGGACGCGGTGTTATCCGATACATCGTCGCCAATCTGGTCTTGCCGGGCCACCGTCACGGTGTTGGTGACGACGCGTCCAGCTGCCTCAGCCGTGACCCGCACAGTGATGGTCAGGGACCGCGTCGCGTCCTTCTCAATCAGCTGACCGGACAGATCCCACAGTCCTGTGTCGGCAGAATACGTCCCGTCTCCGGCCGACCTGACGAACTCAACGCCGGCGGGCAATGGATCGTTGGCACTCCACCCGGTGACCGGGCTGGGTCCGCGGTTCGTCATCGTCAGCGTATAGGTCACTTCGGCACCGGGTTCGAAGCCACCGTCAGGCTCTGTCGCAGGGCTGGTGATTGCCTTTTCGACCGATGTATTCGCCGGTCCGGTGAACGCAAAGTCCTGCGATCCAACCATCATGTGTGTCGGCACCAGGCTGACTTTCGATGTCAGGGACAGCTGCTGCCCCACAGAAGCAACCATGTCACCCGAAGGCGCGTGCGTCTGAGCCGTGCACTCGGGGCAGATGCGCGCCAACGAGTCCCTATCAACGGTCACCGTGTAGTCTCCGGGAGCCAGGTCCGTGAAGGAATAGTGTCCATCGGCGTCCGTCTGTGTTTCGATGGTTGTGTCCGTCCCGCCATCTCGGCGTGTCAGTGTCACTGTCACGCCGGCGAGGGGACGATCCACGGAGGTCGGAACAGCTCCACCCTGGTTGTTGATATCCCAGATCAGCGTTCCCTCAACGCGGCCGTCAGCGACCAGCCCCAGGTCAAAGGTGTCATCCACCTGGCCCTGCTTCAGCGAGAACAAGCTATTGTCCCCATTGGAGTCGATAGCACGATCCTCACCCACCTGGCTGGTTGTCGCCGAATACCCTTCGGGAAGGAAAAACAGGAGTCGATACTGGACGTCCGAGTTCTTCGGAGTCGGGAGCAAGTTGTCGAAATGATACTCGCCATTCTCATCGGTAAAGACCTGCTGCACCGGATTTCCGGACGCATCGAGCGCTCCCAGATCATCCGAATACATGACGTACACGCCTACGTGTGGGACTCCTCGTTCTCCCTCATCCTGGAGTCCGTTCTTATTCGCGTCAAACCACACGCGATTACCGATTTTTGCCGGCTTCGTGAAACCAAAGTCCACGTTCGAGGCATCGGGAGATTGTTGCGTCAAGGCGATCGGCGACGTGGTCGAGGAATCAACGCCAGCGTACGAGCGGTCCGGCGAACGGCCCCACGCATAGGTCGCGGTGTAGTCATCCATAGACACCTGCGCGCCATCCACTGTAGCGGTTCCTCGAGTGATCCTGACGGAGTAGGTTCCCATGGGCAGCCCCGGGAAGCTGTATGCTCCGTGAGCGTCGGTCGTCGTTGTAACTTCAGCTCCGCTGCCGTCCAAGACAGGCTGGCCATTGCTGTCGAGCAGGGTCAGCGTCACTCCCTCAAACGGCGGCTCGCCATCATCCGCACGCGTCCAGTCTGCGTCGGCATCGTTATAGACGAGGCCCGAAATAGTGCCGCCAACGGAGATATCAGCGGACGCCTCGTTGTTGGACGGGTCGCGATCGATCTGATCGTATTGACCTATTTCCGCACGATTCGTGATGGTGCGTCCCTTGGTTGTGTCGCTGATCTTGGCGAGGATGTAAAGGGTTGAGCTGGCCCACACGGGCAAGTTGGTACCCGCCTGCTCCGAGGGCATCACCTGCCACGTGCTCGAGGCGGGGTCATAGTTTCCGTTCTCCACCGTCCCGGCGCAGGGGACGACGGGTTGCTGATCGCCACCCGGGGGGCACAGGCGCGTGTAGGACGCCACGTACTCAACCCCTTCGGGCAGTGCGTCGCTCACTGTAATGCCCGAAGCCGCAGCCGGACCGTTGTTCACGACGCTAATCCTGTAGAGAACGTAGTCTCCGGCGCTGAACAGCTGTCGGGGCGAGGTAGTCTGTGGCAATCCGTCCCCGCCCAGCACCGGCTGGCCGCTGTCCACGACGGCCTTGACGGCATCCTTCCTCAGCGCCAGGTCGGTGACAACTTCAATACCAACCTTCGGCGCTTCAGAGGGCAAGAGGTAGAGGGTCTTGCCATTTTGATCGTAGCCACCGGAAAGCGCAGCAGAGTTCCACGCCGTGTAGTTCGCGTCTGCCGGTGAGGTTATAGGCGCAACAAAGCGAATCTTCTCTCCCGGCGCGATATCGCGGTTCATCACCAGTCGGAAACCGGTAATGTCGGCAAGGTTTGCCGGAGCGTCACCCCATGCGTTGGGGGTACATCCGGCGGGCGCCTGGTTCATGGCGCCACCAGCGCTGAGCACCTCTCCGCGACACGGATTCAGTGCAGTCGTGTACTGCACAGTGATGTCGGAGGCCGGAACTGCAGAGACAGTTGGCTGCTTACCCGGCTGTTCCGTGACCGACTCAAAAGTCCACTGAGTCGAGTTGATCTGCGGCTTCCACTTCGATCCTCGCTCCTGGGAGGCTGCTGGACCGACCCCGGTGTCGCCGAGGTGAGGCAACAGGTCGTAGGCCACTGCCTGCTTCAGAGCCACATTGCCGGTGTTGGAAATCGTAAAGCGATATGCCCCGTCCGATCCGGGGTCAATCTGAGCAATCTTGGGGGAAGAGACAAAGTCGGCGTCGCGGTTGCCACGCACCTCCTTTTCGATGGTCATGCCCGGGGAAACAGCGACGACAAAGGACGAGGGGGTCTCGCACATGTAGTCGGTGGTGCCTCCGCTCCCGTTAAGATCGAGAGTATCTTGCGCGACAACTGCTCGGGGGCAATACTCCCTCAGGCGGAAGGATGAGGTTCTGGTGTAGGGCTCGACCTCGGAGTCGATGAACTTCGCCTGCACCCGATTCTCAACCTTGCCCGCGCTGAGGCGCGAGTCAGTCTTCGTCTCCAGAATCACGCGCAGCAGATTGTAGGAGGGGGTGGGCACAGTCAGGCGAATCAGCGTTCTCCCTGTCCCCTCATAGTCTTTGATGATCTCACGTTTGATCTGGGAGACGTCGTAGGGGGAGCCATCAGGGTTCTTCAGAGCGGTTTCTCTAAACGCCGAATCAGGGATCTCGTCCATATCCACGCCGAGCGGCAGCAGATCCGTCACCACAAACGGTGCAGCAACGCCGTTATCTTCAGGATTCCTGATGGAAACGCTCAGTGTGAGGGGGAGGCGATCGCCCGACTTTACCAAACCGCGTGGGGCGTCCACCGACGGGTGCAGCGACGGGAAGTTCGTTTTGACACGATTCCACGAACACAGGTTGTCGTTCGAAGCTAGAACCCGTCCGCTTGCTACGTCTGTCAACGTCGCAGAGGCGCAGTTCTGCACGCGAACGTATTCGTCGGACTTCACGTAGTTGAAGTAGGATTCAGGCTTGGATGTGGGGTTGTACCGCGAGTCAAAGTCCGAAGGTTCCTCACGCGGAAAGTCCTCCGGGACGCGTCCACGGAACCACACTGTGGCACCGTTACCTGGAGCAACATCCGATTCAATACGGATGCGCGTAATGTACTGCCCCTCCGGGAGTTCCACACGTTTCGTTTCCGTCTGGTTGTTGAGCACCACGTGCTCGCCAGTATTCGTCCAGTACTCCCAGTTCCACCCGTCTTCACTGCCATTGGGGCGGAAGATATAGAAGTCGTAGGGCCCGACGAGGGAAGGTTTGTCACAGTTACCCGCTGCCGCATCCTGCGTGCTCCAGGTGCACGGCAACGTATCGTCCCACACCTGGTGCAGGGTTGTATTGCCTGAGTTGTTGACGGCGAAACGCCACTGGTACGTCCCCTTGCGGAACGCCCCGTTATAGTCATCTCCCTGCTTAGAGATGTTGCCACGAGGATTCGACGGGGCGAATCCGTGGGTTGCCTGAGACGACTTACTGTAGGTGACGGCGGGATTATTCTTCTGCTCAGCGGTAATAGTCGCCGTATTGGTCACCTGATCACTAATGTCATAGCTTCCCTGCGGGTATCTCAGGACAACCGTGTTTTGGATGGGGTTTTGCCAACTCCAGGAATCGTAGCTCCACGTCACCGTACGCGTTGCCGAGTCATACACGCCACCGCCGGTCGCGGAGACGAACTCGGCACCGTCGGGCAGCGGGTCGACAACCTTGATGTTTTGCAGCTCAACGAAACCAATGCCGTTTTGGTTGCCGTTGTATGCCGATCCATTCCAGCGAATACCGACATAGTTGGAATCGGTGTTATCAATCTGTTGGTATCCGTAGCGCAGCTGGTAGGAGGCCGTCGACCCGAAAGCAGGGGGTGCACCCAACTTCTTCTTTTCGATGGCAACATCCGACGATGCCGTCAATGCGGTGGTTGCACGCGCATCAACAGATTCAGCGTTATTCGCGCTGAAGGAGGCCGTCACATCGACCGTGGACCCGTCGGGGGCATCATTGTTCGGGTACCACCAGTTGATCTGCAACCGGTCGGAAGTGCCCGCAGCCAGGGGCTCTTTCATGTAGAAGGTGAGGCGGTACAGACCGGATCCGGCGAAGGGGTAGGAGGGGACCAGACGCTGCACGTTATTCCCCGACACCACGCTCGCAGCCATCCGGGTCGTCAGGACCTGCCCGTCGGGTGTTGTGGGAGCTGGGATATCCACGGTGATGACGCCGCCGCGACACGGCACGTTGACCGATGAGCACGCGAAGTTAACAGTGGTGATCTGCGTGTCGCGAACCTTGACTCGATCGGCATCATTGGCGATTGTCATCGTCAGATTCGCCGTGTCCTGCGCCTCTTCTATTGCACGACGTGACCTGGCACGCGGCTGCTCGGACCCATCAGTTTGACCACCGCTCTGATCTCCATCCGGGTCCCCGGCCGTTTCTTCCTCAGCTGTTGCTTGCGCTGCCGGGGCGCCTGCCCCGTCGGAGTCTCCGACGACAGTTCCTTCAGGTGCATCGGCGCCATCGGAGGCGACCTGAGCAGCGTCGGCTTCCTGCGTCGCTTCACGCTGCGCCGCAAAAGCCGGTGTCGTCAGGGGAGTCAGGAAGCCAGCCAAGAATGACAGGACGATCACTGCGTACAGCATGGCATAGCGAGCAGCTCTGTTGGAATGCCGCGAGTGCAGGGGGCGTAGGCGTTGCATATTATCCTCTTTGTTCGTCTGAGCCCTTTGCGCATCACACCAGAGACGTTGTACCGAAAACTATGGACAGTCAGCGACGCGCACCACTCATTAGGATACTGAATAACGTTATCCATGTAATTTCTGAATGATAATGATTGATGTGAGCTTTACCATCTGACCCATGCGGCCTGCGAGAACACTTTTATGAACTACTTTCAGGCTTGACACTTATCATCTCGGTCAGAATTAGAAGCACCCCTGTGAATAATCGCCGGCACTCTGATTTTAATTGCCCTAAATTCCAACAGTAGTCACTCCACCATCACCTGAAGCTGCACGCACAATGACCATCGGGTCAAGACAGGCGCATGCCTCGACACAACGATCTGTTACTTGCTGGAACAATGAACTACCAACGCAACACTCGCCCCACACACAACGGTGCACTGTCCATCAGTTCACAACGAGGGTGCCTCAATGTTGACCAAACCCTCTTCAGATCCTTCTCAACACCCACTCCTCGGCGCACGGCACCTACCCTGTCCCACCGGAGCGCCCTGTCGCACCCAAGCGCCCCATCATCGAGTCACGGGACTCCGGTGGGCTCCACACGACGGGAAGACCACATAGTGACGCAGCTCCACGCCCCCAGGAGGCGACGAGTACCAGCGTCACAAGTCGCCCAACAGTCCCGCTATTCGTGCCACCCCTGACGCTTGATGACGGCCGCGACAATCACTCTACAAGCAACGAAAACCCCCGGGATTCCGATGGAATCCCGGGGGTTGTGCGCGGAGACGGCGGGATTTGAACCCGCGAGGGGCTATGCACCCCTACCTCCTTAGCAGGGAGGCGCACTCGACCGGACTATGCGACGTCTCCAGTGCCGACTACTTTAGGGCATTTTCGCCGCGAGCGCGAACGTGCGCCCGCCGCGACGCCCGAAGGCGGCCGGCTCGGCGGAGGGCGAGGGATTCGAACCCCCGGTGCCATTGCTGACACAACGGTTTTCAAGACCGTCTCTTTCGGCCACTCAGACAGCCCTCCAGACCTGAGCCATCCTATCAGGCCGCGGGGGGTGGGCGCGACCCTCGCACCCACCGCCCGCGGTGCCGTCATCGTTTCGTCGGCGCTCAGCCTCGCAGCCCGAAGAAGTTCCAGGACTTCTTATCCGGCGCCGGCTCCTCCGGGTGATCCAGGAGTCCGCGGAAGAGAGCGGGTGCCGTGGGCGGCCACAGCGGCACGCGAATCGCCAGCGTCGCCTGGATCGCGTGGTACACGTCCCAGCGGGAGGACTTCGCCGGCTGGACGCTCTCGTTATGGGGTCCGAGGCGGCGCACCCAGCGACCAGGCTGACCGATCAGGTAGTCGTGGATGTAGTCGAGGAACGAGCGGTAGCAGTGCTCGAAGTGCTCGACGTCAGAGATCCGCGAGCGGTCATCG
>ERZ773008.1082-NODE-1082-length-19511-cov-13.103156_pt1 | contig 19511 bp, 21 predicted proteins | sample MGYA00580664_ERZ773008 | MGnify/ENA primary metagenome ERZ773008 (study PRJEB29015, sample SAMEA2738016) | human oral metagenome | biome: human oral; feature: human-associated habitat; material: dental | place: China | collected 2048 ... | reverse complement strand
CCAGTCCACGGTTAAACACGAAACGGCAACAGCCGCAAAACTGCTTCAGTTTGCGTACTTGTTCTCCGTTTGGGATTAACTCGTATTGGTAAGACTTTTGGATTAACATCTTGTCAATAAAGAAATACTTAACAATATAATTGTATTCCGTTTGGCTAATTATGTCTAATAGTCATGGAACAAAAAAAAGACGGCGCTTTACGGCTCTATTAGGTAGGAAGCCCGTCCTTTAGGACGGGTTGCATCATGACCTTTCTGCCCTACCAGCTTATTTTGAGACCTTCATCAACAAACTGTTTTTCCTCATAGAAGAACGAATACACGAATCCTTTGGTATTTAATTCCTGCAGCACTCTGTTTACCGCTTTACTTTGCTCAAAACCAAAATCTAGCCAACGCGCATATGGATGTTCACGAATAATCACAAAATTGTCATTCACTGCAGCCAATTTAATACGCTCGTTAATAAATTGGATGTATTCCAAGTATTCCTTTTCATCATCATGTTTGAGTTGTTTTGCTTCATCAGCAGTAATCAGTACGTCTTTGGTTTCCATTTTTACACACCATCCTATTAAAAATTAAAGATTGCTATTATCAATCAACACATCAAACAAGGTCATTGCAATGTCTTGTGTGGTAGATGATTAACTCAGCAACACCCCTGTCCTGTGCTTCTTCAGTCAGTTCAAGCGGTGCTCCATTATGCGTAATACCATCGCCAAATACAAATTGGTCAAACATAGCGTTAATTACTTCGGCGTAATTGGCAAAGCCTGTTTGTTCACCAACACAGATTTCATTGGCAGGCGGAACAACACAAAATGTGTTGTGGATTACTCGGTCTGCAACCGCTTGGTGTTCGGTATTTTGTGGGTTAAACATTGATGAAGTCCTTATCTGTCAATCAATGATGACATCATTACATGAATACGGACAACAATTATTAAAGTTTTGTTAAATTTAACGCCTGTTGAAATAACATTTTACAGCAATTCGGTTTAAAAATAGCTACAAAAACAGTAACATGGAACTGAAAATAATGTCAAAGTTAATCATGGATTGATTTTTTGGGTGTGTAGTACGCCAAAGAAAATTAACGTGTGGCAAACAGCCGCACGTTAATCCTTAAACCAAAGTTTCTAGTTTCACTAGGAAGTTGGGAACATCAAATTGTTCACAAAGTTCGTTGAAACAGCACTTCCTAATCAAGCAGTGGCGCATCCACAATGGATTTCAATTCTTCCAGTTCTGGCTTGTTTTCTATCTTGTTTGCCAATGATACCCAGCGGTATACCGGCATGTTAATCACATTTTCCTTCCAATACTGGGTCTGCAGGTAAAACCTTGCCGGTTTGTGTAACAGTTTGAAACTACGAATCCAATCCGCGCGGGCGCGGTACTGTTTTGGATTTTCCGTTTTAATGTCCAACAGGATTTGTGCAAAGATACCCAAATCAGAACTGCCAGTGCCGAACTTCTCTTCCAATGTGCGTTTGCGCGTTTCCATCAAATCGCCATAAATCCACGAGTACGCATTATCCACGATGAAATTTTTACTAGAACCGCCAGAGTCATCCTTGATTTGTTCGGCGATAAACATCACACGACACAAGTGGTTCAATTCTTGTTGGGTCAATTCAGGCAACCAAATTAAAGTCGCGCCATTATTGATGCTTGCCGCATTCAAGTGATGACTTTGATGGCACAACGGACAAACCGTAACCAAATTGTTTTCTGTGTTGTCCTCATGGTCGTCATTTAAGTGATGCACTTCTTGAAACTTGTCAGAGCGGAATCCGCAGTAGAAACAAGTATGGTCGTCGCGTTCCATCACGCGACGATAGGTGTTCAATTTAGCTTCGTCAGCCGGTTTTTCTGCCAAAGTTGAGTGTGAGGTCGAAGTAATTTGCCATGATTTCAAATCAACGGACAACAGTAGGTCATTGTATTTAGTTTTCACAGGTTGAAAATGGGTACAGTGGAATGCAGATAGATTAAAGAATTGCATCCATGCAGGACTTCAAATTCGTTAATCTAAATGTCTCCTGATTTTGATTGTTCTGAGCGTGATTAGAGAATTGGCTTTGTGACGGGAGAGAAATAGTGAAAAGTGGGGAAAAGTGGGACAAAGTGGAGCAAAGTGTGTGCTTTGCTTTAGTCCCTGATGGATTGCCGCAGTTGCCGATAAGTTGCAAAGTTAAACGGTATGCCGCGCCGGTAAAAGTGATTCACCAAAAAGTTATACTCGCGCACAACTTTCATGCCATAGTTATACTGACGCTGGCGTGTTTGCGAGTGGTAACAGCCATATCCCCACACATTATCGCCATACTTGTTTACGCATTGGCGTAGGATGTAGGCTGCGAACACAATGTTTTTGCATGAGTCGTACTGAATATCCGTGCGCGACAACCCATACCTTGCCGCTTCAGGCAAATGAATGGTGTTGATTTGCATGAGACCCAAATCTGTCGTGGCATTATTATTCTGTCCTGTTGCTCCATGTGTGAAACGTGATTCTACACCGGCAATTGCCATCAAGCGCCACGGGTCTAATCTGAAATGTGATGCGGCGTAATCCCAACAGTTTGCCGGTGCGGCAAATGCTGTTTTGGCAAGCATGGTAAATAGGCTGCAAAAAATGAGTTTCTTGATTTTCATCTGGAAATTATGTTGTCGTGAGAGAAATTCTAACTTTTCAACGCTCAAAATGCAAAACACCAGCTTTCTTTTTAGCCGGTGTTTTGCTTGGTTAAAATAAGTTGTTCAAGGTGCGCGTCTGCGAGGATTGGCTTTCTTTTCAGGCTGTGCTGTTACGCCCAACTTTTCCTTCAACGAATCCAGTGTTTCATTATCACTGAGTTCAAACCATTTTTCCTCACCGTTTTTCTGAATAGAAACAGAAACACCATTCTCGTCAAACGAAACATCGTTAATCAGTATGCCGGTTGATTTGGATAGACGCATACGGATATTGGTGGTGAAATCTACAAACGGCTCATCAGACAAGGGTAACATTTCGTCCTCATCATCCACCAAGTAATCCAATCCAGCCTTTTTTAAAGCATAGTTGTACACACGGTCAATCATGTGCGCCACATCTTTTTTGTCTGACAAATCCACATCTTCAATAATGGCTTCCCATTCACCATTCAAATAAACCGTATTACAACTGTATCCGTCATCATGGTACTGTTGTTCCAGCACGAAATCGAAATCTTGGTCGGTGTACTGCCCCAAAGGAGACAACTCAGACTCAAAACGGTTACGGATTGCGTTACGAACAGTATCAAATGCTTGGGCTTCAGCGATTTCGTCGCCAGTAATGTATGGCATGTCTTTTGACTCGCTATACATTTCAAGCACATATTGCCAAACTTCATCGTAGCTCGGCTCAATATCATCCTTGTCCAAGCCGAAGGCAGAAACGGAAACATCATATGGGGGTTTGTTGATGTCCACATTAAATTCAATCAACATAATGGGGGAACTTCCTGAATCGTTATGATAGATATTCTAAGCCATCAATTTGTTTAATGGCTGGTCTAAACCATATAATATGCCTATCAAACAGCACTTTTAGTGTAAGCCTATCTTTATGAAAATCAAGCAAATCGCTACTGTCTTTGTATTGGCAACGCAACTCATTCCGGCAAATGCCCAAGTGGTATTCGGCAATCGCGGTTCTGCCACGCCAGCACCACAAACAAAACCGCAGGCGCAAACCATCCCAACACGCACCCAACCGACCACTCGTCCTAATTCCTCCCTCCCATCACAACCGATTGTGCGCCAACCAACAGTGAACCAGCCGACTACCACGACCACCAAAACACCATTCGAGCAGAACATCGACCGCCAAATTGATGAAGTCTACCGCCAACGCGCACAGATTCCTGATGCGGTAAATTTTGACAAGCTAAACAGCCCACGTCAGTGCTCACCTGCTGAAATCGCAAAAGGAAAGACTTCATGCGGATTGTGCGATGAAGACACACCGCATATCGTCAGCGACAGGCGTATTGGTAACGGACCGTATACTTTGATAAGTGATATGGATGCGGATTATTATCGCAAAAATCCTTATGCTGCAGTCAAGACAACACAAACCAGCAATGCCGGTGCGCAGCGCCGTAATGGTTTCATTGGCGGCGGAAACCGCAATAATGGCGGCATTACCAACTTCTACCTGTATACCGGCTACAATCTAACCGGCATCAATAAAGATTTTGCACCGTTCAACAACCGCACAGTGTGTGAAACATTGCGCCCAGACCCGAATTTCAAGCCGACAGGCGATGGTAACAGAGACAAATTCAGAGGGGCGAAAGTGCTTGGCTTGGGTGTTGGCGGTGCTGCATTGGGCACGTGGATGCTGAATGCCAACGGTAATATGGGTAAAGGCACTTCCATGTCCTCCTCTGCCGGTGCTGCTGCTGGTGGTATGTCAATGTCTATGCCTGCCACAGAGTCATTTGCGTGCTTGGAATACTATACCGGCAGCAATATAAGTCCTATTGGCGGCGACCATGTGCGTATGAATATGATGCACAGCCAAAAATGCCGTCAGCCTATGATGAACTACTATGACATTCGTATGCCGGAAATTTATGTGTACAACGTTCCGGTGGATGGTGTGGCGAATAACTGTCATGCCCCATCTACTATTGCCGCACGCAAGATGTACTTGATGACCAATCCATACATCATGTACGGACAAACCATGACAGAAAGCATGCGTATCGTAATGCAGCGTCCAACGACAGGCGGACCTACTACCTCAGAAGGGTGTGGACGTGTCATGCAGTGAGTTAGATTGATTAAAGGGACTCTGAAAATGGAGTCCTTTTCTGTGTGCTTGTGTCTTACTTGTTTTGATTAGGCTTGATGATTGACGTTGAAGTTCGAGTTCGAGTTTGATTAGAAAAAGCGAACATATTAAAAATATTGATTAAGCGTTATATCTATGCCAAAGAAAACAAATCTTTTGCAAAAACAATTACAGCAACTTGTGAGTGGTGAAACAACCGTTGGAATCACACCGTTAATTTGCAAAACAAGGTGTAATTCAATTGAGGAAAAGCCATGACCTGCGGTATGCTACAGTCATGTGAACGATTAACGGCATGGAAATCGTCTAAGTTTTCCCTTTTCTTACGGCTGGCAATCAGTATTGCCGCCGCGTAATCACGGTCAAACAAGCATTTCACCAATTTTCTGTTGGCATCAACCTCCTCCGCTTCTAAAGTAAACGGATTGTGTTTGCTGGTGTGCTTGGCGGAAACACGTTTGACCTTAATATGGTGTATTTCGGCTTTACGCTCGATTTTCTGTTGGGTTCGTGAGAAATCCCATGTGGTGTGCGCCTTTTCGCGCACAAATTTCAAATTCTCCATGTGAACCGCTGAAACTTGGTAATCCACCGCGTGTTTCACAACCTCATTGGCGACAAGAAAGCCAATATCGTCTTTCAGTTTTGCCGCTTTGGAACGCAAATGTTTGCCAATGGCTTTCAGCTTTTCATATTTTTTACCGGTCAAACCCAGTAATTCATAAGCTCGGCATTTAGCATACCCCCGTTCGCGTTCCCGTTGCAAACGGACGAGTTTATTGCTTAGATGTCTGACACGTGACGAATAGGTCAATTCGTCAGAAATAGCTTGGAATCCGTTTTTCTCGCAAACCGCTACAGCGGAAAACGGTTTGACCAGTCCCAAATCAACGCCAAGTACACTGTCTGTGTCTTTCACATGAGACACACCGGTGATTTCGGCGCAATAAGAAATACATAATTGACCATTTAACAAACGGATAACCGGTCGGGTAAATTTTAATACGTTACCGGCGATTTGCTTCTTTGGAATACGGCATTGGTGGGTAATGATGTTATCCCCACCTAATTTTTGACTGCTGTATTTCAATCGGGTCGTAATCAAGTAGTGTGTCTCGTTTGCAGACCAATCGATGTGGCTGATTTGCTCGTCTTCACTGGAATAATCGATTTCAGCCGATGCGGTAGTTTGACACACGTTGTCTTGCTCAATGGAACGCCTGATGTTTGCCAATTCGGAAAAAGATGGTTTTCTGAAACTGGTCAGGTCTTTGTAGACATCGCCGTTTTGTTGCAGAATTTTCACGATTGCCAACCGGTGTTGTTGTGAAGCCAGTATTTGTCGGTATTGCTCAATGACAATACGAAAATATTTCGCTTTATTGCCAAACAATTCATCGTAGTATGGCTTTTCTGCCAGTTTGGATAATAGTTGGTTACGAAATTTGATTTTCCGCAAATCAGAGATTTGATAGTCGTGTTGTAACAGGAAGTTTAACTGTTTGTTAATTACACCAAGAAATACATGTAGGTCTTCTTCAAATTCTGTGTGTAATTTGAAAGTGAAATTAACAAACATTAGTTAAACCAGAAATTATTGAGTAATAACGGTATTATCGTATAAATTGACTGCAGCAGTCAACCATTGAAAAAGTGTTCCCATATCCGGAATTACTAACTAATCCAGAAAACATCTTTTCTTATTCAAGTCTGAAGTCACCATTTTTCATACATCGGTCTGACATTGGTACTGAATCAGCAGAACAATTAGGTCTTCCTGTTTTTCAGAGTGAAAATGAAAAACAGGAAGCTACAGCACCAATTTTATCTTTTAAAGACACCAATTCGCTGGTAAAAACTAGGCTTGATGACTGACGTTGAAGTTCGAGTTTGATGAAAACAAGCGAACCTATTAAAAATATTGATTGAGCATTGCATCTATGCCAAAGCAAACAAATCTTTTGCAAAAACAATTACAGCAACTTGTAAACGGCGAAACCACAATTGAAAAAGTGTTCCCATATCCGGAATTGCTAACCAATCCCGATAACATCTTTTCTTATTCAAGTTCTGTATCGCCATTTTTCATACATCGGTCTGACATTGATACTGAATCAGCAGAGAAATTAGGTCTTCCTGTTTTTCAGAGTGAAAATGAAAAACAAGAAGTTACAGCATCAATTTTATCTTTTAAGGACACCGATTTACTGGTGAAAAACACGCAAAATTGGTTCGCTAATAAGGAAAACTATAAACGCCTGAAAGGCGATAAAGAACGCGCGAATTTCCTGTGGCTTGCATTGCTGATGCCAGTTGACCCATTGGCGTTAAACAATTTCCCTGCTTATGAGGGATTTACCGAACCGACCAAAAATAAAACTGGTTCATTAGAACACATCAGTACATACAAAGATGTCATTCCGTTATGGGCGGAATTTGCTCGAAGCAACTATGAATTGTATCGTGATGAGCTTTATACCTTGTTAGATAAGCAAATCAGCACATTACAAAAGAAATTTGGCGAAGAGACTGATATAGAATTGTTCACCGAAATGGACAAGTTTGGTGTAATGATGTTACTGGAAATTGTAAAACGTCATGCAGAATTTGATAATTCTCACCAAGAACTCCAGAACAAAATCATTGAGAAACATCGGGAATTTGATTTCGCTTTGCATGCCTATTCTGCTTTTAAGTACCAAGCTAGATTTATAAGCAATTACACATCATTAAAAGATGACAATGAAGAGAAAATCAAACATCCTGAATATCCGTTCATTAGCGCGGACAGTACCGGCTATTTGAATGACTACCTATTGGTTGCTAACAAAGTAACACCTGAATATGAGTTTCGTTCCGAGTATGCCACACATACGATGTTCAGCCAAACTTGCATCAAGTTAGACACACTGCCAAAATTAGATTTCCATACATTTTTAAAGAATGGCGATGAGCATTTAGTTAGCCCATCTGATTTTGTCCGGCGAATAAGTGATTCACTGAGTAGTTATATTTACGCGCATTGCGTTGGCAATAATGCAGACCCATTTGCCTATTTGAACTGGGTTAAAGACGTTGGTAGACAAACACACAGGTCGGCAAGAGAGAATAGCAACAATCAAATTGTGCTCTCTGCCAGTAATCTATTTTGGAAAACCAATATGCGCAATGCAAACTGGGGAAAACTATCGGCTATCTTGCATATTTTGCACAAGGAAAGCGGTGGCAATTTCAAATTCATGGATTTCTTTAACCAAGACACTGCCAACAAAATGGTAGTCGGGTTAAGCAACAATGATGACAAAGACCCTGCGCGTCCGCGATTGTTTTATCATAAAGAATTTACAGACAATATTACACTCGACCCATGCGGATTGTTTAACAAATTGATTTTCAGTGATTTATACGAAGTTATTGATAACAAATTTTTACTAGAACATCAGGAGAACATTAAACGATGGGGGAGAGAATTTCAGGAGGTTTATAACATTCTGCCGCCACAGTTTGACGCATTATTTTCACATTTTCATTATGTGTTAACACAAGAGCATGCCTCAAAAAACACAGTAGACAACGTAGTGAAGAAAAAGTTGCGTGTTTAGTGACACAATAGAAAAGGCGACCTATACAGGTCGCCTTGCGATTGGTAGGTGCGCGAATGGGCGGCATTAACCGGTTAGAACACTTTTGCGAATACGTCATTTCGGCGCTCGTCATCCATTGTATTGAACAAACCAACTATTAACTTGTCGTTTAACATTTTGGCTTGGGGTGAAATAACACTGAACATGCTTATCTTGCGATGCGGATTGCATGTTTTGCTTAACTTAGCCATTGCAGCAGTACGACTGGCTTCTTCCGCATTTTCAAAACGTAAAACTTTTTGATGGTCATCATCAAAGTAAACACACACGATATTCATTTCAGTAACTCCTGCATTTGTTGAATCAATGTACACATTATATACCCATGACAAGTCAGAAATGTTAATATTCGTAAATATACAGACTTTAAAATTTAACCGATGTTTTCTGTTTATATTGGCGGTCGCTCGTTGTTGTACCAAATAAAGCCGTAAAGCCCCGTCCTTTATGTCGGGGATACGAGGTATTATTCATTTGAGCAACTCCTGCATTTGTTTAATCAATGTGTGCATTGTGACGTACTCTCCGCCCTAAAGGACGGGGCTTCCTCCAGCGAGCGTTTCACGTCCGAAACGGAGAATGTTTTTCGCGGCATTAACATCACGGTCGTTTAACTGACCGCAACAGTCGCAAATCCATTCCCTTATTCCAAGACCTGCCACTCCTTTCGGAGAACTGTTTGTGATTTGCAAACAGTTGGCGCAGGTCTGGGTGGAAAATTTCTCGTCTACCACGATAAACTGACAACCCGCACGTCTGCTTTTGTATTCCAGTTGTCGGTTAATGGCAAACCAGTTGGCATCGTATACCGATTTAGCCAGTTTGCCTGAAGTGAACGAACTTGATTTTACGTTACCGGCGACAATCAGCCGGTTTTCTTTGACCAAACGAGCGGTAAACTTGTGCGTCGCATCGGCACGTTTGTTCTTGATTTTGCGATTTATCCGTTTTGCCTGTTTTTTCTTATGCGCCCGTTGCGCGGTGGCAAGTTTTTCGGCATATCGGTGGGTGAACTTGGTTTCCAGTTTGTCGCCGTTGCTACATGTGGCCGCAGTTTTGCAACCGTAGTCGATGCCGATTTCGCCGGTAGCGGTACAGATTTTTTCCTCTGCTTTAACCAGCAGACACAGATACCAATCTCCACAACTGTCCTGCACGACTTCCGCCATCTTGAATCCTGAAATCCGACGCAAGTCATACTGGTCAAACACTGTCAGTATCAGTTTTTCTTTACCGCAAGACAGTTGTATTTGTGATTTCAACGTTTTCTTTCCGGTGTTGTAAGTCCTGAGCACTTTTACGGCAGAGGCTTTAAACGGAATCCAGCCTAATGCTTTACGTTTCGCATCTTTGCGATTGGTACGCCAAGCCAGTTTGACTTTTTTATGCTGTTTGCGTGCTTGGTGGTGTTTCTCACCGATGAACTGGATAGTTTGCGAATGCAGACCCAGTTCTTCCCCAGCACCTTTTGTGTATTCTGAAATATCATAAGCAGATGGGAAGACACGTTTCCGTCGCCACATTTGGAAACACAGGTCGTTCACATAGTTCCAGACGTAATTCACCGCGCTGGCAAGTTTGTTCAACTTGGCATTGTGCTTGCGGTATATTCGTAGTCGGAGAACTTGATACATGTGAACGTGTTGAGAAAAAGTGTTACAATGCGTTCATTATAACAGATTAAAGAACTGAATGTAACGCCTTATATCCCCGCCATAAAGGATGGGGTCTTACGGCTCTATTTGACAAAAGGACGACACAAACAGTCGTCCTTTCTTAACTAGCATGTCGGAATAACTTTCAATCAGAAATAGTTATACATTGTCCAAATTCTCAGCAATCCGGTCATTCATTACACGTTGTACGCCCATCTCACTAGAAAATAAACGTTCAGTCAGTTCCGCCTTACGTTCTGCGCGTTTGTCTTTCAGTCGTTCCACTTCATCTTGGGCACACTGGATAAACGAAGATTTTAAAATGCTGGTCAAAAAGTGTTCCAATCGCACAAGAAATGCTTGGAAAGTAATACCATTATGCTCATCAAGTAATCCTAGAAACGGCATATAGATGGTTGAACCGGTGTCGGTCAATTCATAATCAATGTAACGCACGCCATACATTGGGTGAACATGGAAACCCAGTTCATCCTTGTTGGGATAATCTTTTGCATTTTGTTCGATAATGGAAAACCAGTGCTCAATGGTTTCCGTGTCTGGCAAATCATCATTTATGGTCTGTTTATTGCTGTAATATAGCAACCCATTATCCGCCACACCGCCTCCCGCCTCTTCTCTCATCCCCTCAACTAATTGTAAAATGCAATTCATATCCAGCACCAATTCAGTAAGAATGCCAACGAATTGTTCTTGACCGGATAGGTCTAACAATTTGGTGTTGTAATACAAGCTGCGAATATTGCGTGGATGCAAACCAAGATTGTATAGGTCTTCTTTAATCAGTTTGGCAGACATATTTTCAAGATTGTGTTTGATAATAAGATAAAAAGTTTGGCTTGCTACAATAATCGGATTGCCAACTTTCTACCAAATTGCCATCTTCCATTTTCATCATTGTCCGGAGGAAAATAGAAAGCGTGCGGTGTTAGTGTGGTGTTGGGGTATGTGGGGTATGTGGGGTATGTGGGGTATGTGGCGTTTTGGCATGTGTGAGAAACAAGTTATCAAAAACGTCCACAACGACCATTCTTGTAATACAATGATGACTCCTTTAACAACTGATTGAGAAAGTGAAACATGACTTCGCAAGGTCAAACTTTTCTGAAACAAGTTCCTGTTGATGCCTTAAACGGCGACGCTTGGCGTGCTATGATTCACTTTGCCGAGCAAAGTAGCATGTGGGCTACCGATGAGGAAAAGCTGGATGTGGAATATCTGTTGTCCAACTTTAAACGTCTGCCATACGAAAGCGATGACGATATGACCGAGCGTTTCTATCGCGGATTCGATTTGGTGTTACCTGCCAAAGGCAATACAATTCAAGTCTTACTTGAAGGCAAACGTGTTGCGGAGTTCACTTGCCGTGTGAGCGCGGATGAGCTTGCTTTAATGGATGCTATTTTGACCGAAATGCTGTCTTATAATGAGCGTCATGTTGGTCTTTCACTAAAAGAAGGAAGTATTGAACTGCTTGTTTATCGAAATGCTGATGCGGAGCAGGATGACTTGTTGCATGTTTATACCTTTAAAAACATGGAACTCTATAGCAGTCTGCAAGATATTTTCGGATACCTGTTCACTTGTAATTAATAATCTTATGGCGTGAGGCGTTTGATGTGCCTCACGCCACATGAAAGAAAATAAGCATGAGAAAACGTTTCAACAATGCTCTGTCTGATTGGACAGAGGCACGAACCAGTAGAATTCTAGGCGGAGTGCAGTACGTAAAACCGACAAAAAAGAGCCACGAATTAGCCCTTAAACGCATCGAACATTCATTGAACAAGCGGTTTAAAGAAGAACCTCTTTGAGAAAGAAGACATGTTTTCCAAACCGCTATTCAAAGGCGATGACAAGTATGTGGAGGAAATCATATGAATTTAAAATTATTACGGCATAGCATTTTAGCCGACCAACACATCAAAAAAATTGAGGAAGAAAAGCAGGCAAAGTATGTGCTTGATACGGCTTTACCTGTCGCGCCTAACGGTGCGTACACGTCTTTTCCAATAGCCGTTTTCTACCGCGAAACTTTAAACGATGAAGAATTGGCAAAAGGCTATTCCCATTACTTCGGTTTGTTTTACAAGCCGGACATGCGTAATACGAAGCACTTGTACATCTGCGATGCCCAATCGGTAGAACAGGTCAAATTCACAGGTATCCATGACGAACAGGGCAATACTGTGTTTTCACAGTATCACCATGATTTTGCAGAGCTTGGTGATGACTTCATTGATGGCGGCGAGCACAGCGGATACCTGCGTTTCAGTGGTAATCTGGTGAACTTTTATGTGCGCAATGGTAACATTGTTTGGGAAACGCCAATTGTTGAAAACAATTAAAATTAGCATAAAATGCCAACCATGCAAGATATTAGATTGGCATTTTGTTGCTATGCCACAGCAATTCAAACTATAAAATTCCAAAGCGTTTCGTTTTCTAAAATATTGTAAATAAACCGGAATCGACCACAACATGTTTAAGAAATCCAGATTTGCCCTGTTTGTACTCCTGCCAATTCTTGCCTTGTCTGCCTGCGGCGGCGGACATGATAAAATTGGTGAGGCATCTACTAAATTTAACTTGTTTGGCAAGAATGACCGCATTGAAATTGAACAGTTTTCCGACCCTGATTTCTCTGACATCAGTTGTTACATTTCATTTGCAAAAAAAGGCGGTCTGTCTGAAACAGTAAATATGGAAGAAGACGTTTCCAACTTCTCACTGTCTTGCGTGAAAAACACGCCATCTGCAATTGTTGTAACAGAGCCATTCCGCAAACGCGGCGAAGTGTATCGCCGTCGCGCCAATTTCACATTCAAAACAATGCAGGTAGAGCGTTACTATGATGCCGAGCGCAACGTATTTGTTTATATGGCATACTCAGACAGGATTTTGGAAGGCTCGCCGCACAATGCAGTATCAGCAGTTCCTTTGTTTGGTGTTGCTCCTGCGACCGCTAACCAACCGATGAAGAGCGGTGATACTCTGTCTACCTACACTACCTACGAACAGGAGAAAGCCAAACAAGCCAGTCTGACGCAAGAACCACAGATGTTGAAATAGGAGTTTCAAAAATGAGTCAGAATATTGATTTTGTCTACACTAATTACTCGATTCCAACGAAAATCTTTTTTGGATGCCGTCAAACGCCAACCAATGTCAGTCAAGCAATTAAGAATAAACGAACACCGGAAGAGCAAATTGCTGCCTATCTGGATTGGCGCAGACAAGAGATTGATGAACAAGCATTAAGTGGTCCTGATTTAATGCTTGAACTTGTTGATTTCCACAGCGAAGCCGACCGCCTGTATAGCTTTGCGTTGGATGCGTGCAGGCAAGGTGTTCGAGTGGAGTGCGTGTTAAACTGAACGAATTTTGTAATACATTGAAATTATTGCGATTAAAGTTTGACTTTGCTGCTTGAAATTTCATTGTGTTGCTGCTATATTATTAGACATGAACGCAGGGGCGTTGGAGTGATACATTGTATCGTTTAACCAAGACTGCGTTTTGAGCGTTGACTTATTGCCCTTCGTCAGCGCTCCTCTCCTGACCAGACGACATAAAGGGAGTGCACAAAGTCCGATGAAAGTCGGACTTTTGTGTTTTTGTACATTTTGAAAACGTTTTTCTAGTGTGGTTCGCTGATATAATTGCTTCAAGTAGTAACACTTGGAGCATTCAGAATGAAAATCTCAAAACTAATTGCCTTGCTGGAACAAGCCAAATCAGAGTTTGGCGATAGAGAAGTCATGTTATGGAATGGCTTCGTGCAAGACGTTGTACCGATGAATCCTGAATTTGTACCAGAAACACTTTATCGTCCGAAAAAGGAAACCTTTGCACGTTCATATGCCGGTTTCCGTATTCGTGAAGTTGTGGAACGAGCACAAAAAGATAACCCGTCTCTTACGTATAAAGAAGTCGCCGATACAATCCCGAAAGAGCAAATCGCTTGCTGGGAGGAAGATGGACGACAAAAATATCGCAGTAGTTCTCAAAGTAAGTGGACATATGTGTCGATTTCCTATCTTGAAGATTTCTATCAGGACAAGACCAGCTATGCACAAAAGCAAATCCTGATTATCCAGCCTAAACTCAAAGGCGAAACCTGTTACGACCGATGCGGTAAAATGTCATACTGAATTTTCATTGTGTGCGCACTAAAATATTGATTATACAATCGGTTTGAAACATGGATGAAATTCAAACAACAGAGCAGGAAGTCGCTCGAAAAAACATGGAGAAGATGCAAGAGCTTGTCTTCCTGTTTAATCAGGAAAACATTCCGTATCTCTTGGTAGGCGGACAGGCAATGCGCTTGCGCTTGTCGGAGCGCATGACCGGCGACATTGATGTCCTGATTGAAGACACACAAGGTACACGCTTAAAAATCCTGAATATTCTGCGCGAACGTGTATGCTACATTGATGTTAAAAATGTAGACCGAATTTTGCAAAAGCGTCACGAAAATGACGATTGGTCGGCAGTGCGTCTAACCAACAATGATGACATTGTATTTGACTTAATGTTCCGCGCGGGCGGAATGAGTTATCAGGAGTTGCTGGAATATTCGGAAAACGTTGATTTGGAAAAGCACGGATATGTCAAAACAATTAATGAGAAAGGCTTATTTTTGACCAAGTGTTTTTCCATGCGAGACAAAGATGTAGCAGATGCCCGAGTATTGCGCAAAATGATAGAACAGCGTTTCGGTGAACTGCCAGATTTGGAAAATGGCAAACCAGTGTTCAAAAAAATACAAAAGAAAGTCAGTAATACATGGCAACGCATCAAGAAAAAACTGTTTTGAAAGTGTTCGCTCCATACAGCGATGGCGTTTTCTTACCGGATGGCATGCACGACAGCTATCAATTTATGAGCTACACTGAACGCCTTGCACTTGCCAATGCGCATAACAAAGCTATGTTGCGTGAACTCAAACCCAATGTGTACAACTTTTTGTGTGGCAACTATAAAAAGGAAAACATTAAAGTTTTCGTAGTCAGTAAGAAACTCCACCGATACAATCCGCATCACATCGGACAACAACTCTTGTTCTTGAAACCCATTGACAGCATTATTCAGTGTTATCAACAAGAAAACGACGGTTATGAATCGCATTGGTGGTACAAATTTGACATGCTAATATTGCGGATTGAAAAGTTTTTCATTGACCGCAAAGCAAAACGATTGCACCGACAATGGCTGTTCGGTCAACATGAGTCCGAACCGGAAGAGGAAATTCTGAGTTGTGTTGAAGTTCCTCTGAAAACAAATATAGAAAGTTAATCATGTTTAACATTAAAAAAAAAGAGTTCCTTTTTGAAACAGTACCCATCCGAAACACAGTTTGGCATTATCGCCAATCCATGCCGGAGTTCGTCTAGTCTGACTCCTCATTGGAAAACAATCCATTCAGTTTTGTCGAAGTGAAAACTTTGCTGGATGGCGTTACTGTAGGCGGGCATAAGTTGTCTGATATGCAGCAAATTCTGAATTTAAAACGAGCTAACGAGTTACTCATTAGACTGGTGTTGGAAAACAAATTTGAATTAAACAAGGAAACGTTTTGTCGTTTTAATGAAATTGTTGCCTTTGAAGAAGCATTAGAGTGGGGCTGTTTTCGCGGTGAGGGACAAGAAAAACATTACACCCCTTATGTCAATCTTTGCGAAACTGTTTTCCAACCAATTAGCACGGCAAACAACAACCTGCTCAACCAAACATTTGAAAACGGATTAGAGGAAATCAATCAAATCGGCAATCCTGTAGAAAAAGCGTTCTCGTTTTTCTTGTTTGGTTCATTGAATCAGTTTTTCTTTGATGGAAATAAACGCAGTTCTCGCTATATCATGAATGGAATACTGATGTTTAACGGACTCAACCCTGTCTCCATTCCAGTCAATAGAAAACAAGAGTTCAATGAGAAGATGGTACGCTTCTATCAGACACAGGATGGAAATGAAATGTTTGACTTTTTGTTATCCTGTTCTACTTTCACATTAACGCCCAAGCCAAGCAGAACACCTAAAATGAAACGCTGACATTAGAATCAAATCAAATTAACTTGCCCATTATTAAAAAGGAGACCTAAAACAGGTCTCCTTTCTCACACTTCCCAATCAAATCTTACATGCACCACCGGCACAACCGTCATCCAAGTCTCCCTGCGTATCATCTGCGCCATCGCGCGTGTTGTGGTAATACAGGGTTTTGACACCGTATTTGTATGCGGTCAGCAGGTCGGTAATCATTTTTTTCATTTCCACTTTGCCATGCGGGAATTTTTTCGGGTCATACGAAGTGTTGGCGGAAATGGCTTGGTCGATAAACTTCTGCATAATGGCAACCTTTTGCAAATAGCCTAGATTGTCTGGCATATCCCACAGATATTCATAGGCACGCGACAAATTTTTGATTTCCGGTACAGGTTGTTTCAGGATGCCGTCTTTTGATGCTTTGACTGAAACGGCATTACGTGGCGGTTCAATACCGTTGGTTGCCCCCGAAATCTGCGATGAGGTTTCCGATGGCATCAACGCAGTCAGTGTGGAGTTGCGCAAGCCATACTTCACAATATCAGCACGCAAGCCCTCCCAGTCCAACAACAAAGGCTGACTGTTCAAGTTGTCCACTTCTTTTTTGTAAGTGTCAATCGGGAGAATACCATCGGCGTACTTGGTTTGTTCAAACAATGGACACGCACCTTTTTCTTTGGCAAGGTTTACCGATGCTTTGAGCAAGTAATACTGCAATGCTTCAAAAGTACGGTGCGTCAGGTTGTTCGCCTCTTCCTCTCGCTCGGTGCGTGTGGCATGCACACTGTATTTCAAGCCACGCTTGGCAAGATAGTAAGCGTAGTTAATGACACCGATACCCAACGGTCTGCGGTTTTTTGTTGCAATACGCGCGGCGGGGACAGGATAACTTTGGTAGTCCAAAATTGCATCCAGTGCCCGAACAACTACGTCCGCCCATTCTTCAAGGTCAGAAAGGTTTTCAATGTTTCCTAAATTCAAGGCGGACAAGGTACACAGGGCAATCTCGCCATTTTCATCATTCAAATCTTGTAAGCCTTTGGTCGGCAATGAAATTTCCTGACAAAGATTGCTTGAGTAAATTGGTGCAATCGCTTCTTTAAACGACCCATGTGTATTCATGTGGTCAATGTTGGTCACATAAATGCGACCAGTGCCTGCCCTTTCATTCATCAACAAAGAGAACAACTCAATCGCACTGATTTTGCGTGTATCCAACCCTTCTTGTTGTTCGTATTGTTCGTATAACTGGGCAAACTTATCTTGGTCGCTGTAAAAAGCGTGATACATGTCTTTGACTTGATGCGGGGAAAACAAAGTAATGTCTTTACCGGCAATCAATCGTTTGTACAAATAGCCATTAATGGCAACCGCGTAATCCAAATGACGGGCACGGTTTTCCTCCACGCCACGATTGTTCTTCAACACCAGCAGGGATTCCACATCTTTGTGCCACAATGGGAAAGTAATTGTAGCCGACCCTTTGCGCACCCCGCCTTGTGAAGCACTGCCGACTGCCGCCTGTTCCAATTTGATAAAAGGAATGAGTCCGGTATGATAGGCTTCACCGCCGCGTATCTCGCTCCCCTCTGCGCGGATTGCACCAATATCCAAACCGATACCGGCACGTTGGGAAACGTATTCCACAATAGCAGAAGTTGAGGCATTGATGGACTTAATGCTGTCGTCACACTTAATCACGGTACAAGAGGCAAATTGTCTGCTTTTGGTACGCAAGCCAGCCATAATCGGAGTCGGTAGGGAAATGTTAAACTTGCTGGTGTGTTGGTAAAACTTTTTCACATAGTCCAAGCGTGTCTCTTTCGGATAACCGGAAAACACAGCCATTGCGGCAAACATGTAGAGCATTTGCGGTGATTCGTAAATACGACCGCTGACACGGTTTTTGACCAAGTATTTACCTTCAAGTTGTTTGACCGCGCCATATGACAAATTCATGTCACGCCAGTGGTCAATCACTTGTTCCAGTTCGGCATACTCTTCATCAGAATAGACTTCCAACAATACTTTGTCATACAGATTCATACCAACCATTTTCTTGGCATGCTCATGCAATGTAGGCGGTGTGAAGTCGCCATAGGCAATTTTTCGCAAGTGGAAAACTGCAAGTCGCGCAGCCATATACTGATAATCCGGCGTGGCTTCACTAATCAGGTCTGCCGCAGATTTAATCATAATTTCATGGATGGCTTCAGTCTGCATTCCATCATAAAGCTGAATATGGGATTTTAGTTCTACTTGGGAAACTGATACGTTGTCCAATCCTTCCGCAGCCCATGTTAATACTCGGTGAATCTTGTTCAAATCAACGTCTTCTAAACGTCCGTCTCGTTTTAATACTTGCATAGCTTGTTTGTCCAATAGAGCCGTAAACCCCGTCCTAAAGGACGGGATATAAGGCGTTACATTTTGTTCTTTAATCTGTTACAATCAACATATTGTAACACTTTTTCCAAACACGTTCACATGTATCAAGTTCTCCGATTACGAATATACCGTAAGCACTATGCTAAGTTAAACAAACTTGCCAGTGCGGTGAATTTCGTCTGGAATTATGTGAACGATTTGTGCCTGCAAATGTGGCGTAGGAAACGTGTTTTTCCATCCGCTTACGATATAGCTGAATACACCAAAGGTTCGGGGGAAGAACTGGGCTTACATTCACAGACTATCCAGTTCATCAGAGAAAAACACTACCAAGCACGCAAACAGCATAAGAAAGTCAAACTTGCTTGGCGAACCAACCGACCAGATGCAAAACGTAAAGCATTGGGCTGGATTCCGTTTAAAGCCTCTGCCGTCAAAGTGCTCAGGACTTACAACACCGGCAAGAAAGCGTTGAAATCACAAATACAACTGTCCTGCGGTAAAGAAAAACTGATATTGACCGTATTCGACCAATATGACTTACGTCGTTACAGCGGTTTCCGAACGGCGGAAGTCGTGCAGGACAGTTGCGGCGACTGGTATCTGTGCCTACTGGTGAAAGTAGAAGAAAAAATCTGTACCGCTACCGGCGAAATCGGCATCGACTATGGTTGTAAAACTGCTGCCACATGCAGCAACGGCGACAAACTGGAAACCAAGTTCACCCAACAATACGCCGAAAAACTTGCCATCGCCCAACGTGCAGGTAAGAAAAAGCAAGCAAGACGGATAAACCGTAAAATCAAGAACAAACGTGCCTATGCAACACACAAGTTTACCAGCAAACTGGTAAAGGAAAACCGGCTAATTGTCGCCGGTAACGTGAAATCAAGTTCGTTTACTTCCGGCAAACTGGCTAAAT
>ERZ773008.1078-NODE-1078-length-19548-cov-17.461602_pt1 | contig 19548 bp, 18 predicted proteins | sample MGYA00580664_ERZ773008 | MGnify/ENA primary metagenome ERZ773008 (study PRJEB29015, sample SAMEA2738016) | human oral metagenome | biome: human oral; feature: human-associated habitat; material: dental | place: China | collected 2048 ... | reverse complement strand
TTCCGTACTTTGCCTGTTTGAAACGGTTGTTGGTACTGGTTTGGGGTTTGAGCAGCTTGGCCCTTGCGGCCTTAAGTGCGCGATAGATGGTGACGCGGCTGACTTGGTAACGACGGGCCAGGGAGGTGATGCTCTCCTTCTCCTGTGTGTATGCTGTCCAAATGGCTTGGCGGTGGTGTGGGGTGAGTCGGGTATTTTTGTGCATGTTCATGTCAGTATTCTCCTGAAATACTGTAAACAACGCTAGGGATTTCTACAGATTATTATCTGTGCGACGGTACGCATTTTGATTTTCCCGATCAATCGTTTGACCGCATTGTGCTGATTACCGTGTTGGGCGAGGTGGCCAACCAAGCTGAGTATTTAGCAGAGTTCCGCAGGCTGCTTCGTCCCGACGGGCTGCTGTCGGTTTCCGAAACGGCAGGCGACCCCGACAAACCGAGCCGCGCCGAATTACGCGAGTTGATGCGACAAAACGGGTTTTATGTGGCGGACGAATATGGAAGCGAACGCAATTTCACATTGAATTTCAAAGCAGCCTGCACCGGGGCAGCATGGGAATAAAACACCGTTTGGCTATGGTTTTCACGATAATTTTGTTACACTGCCGCCATTAACCCACGAAAACAAGGAGAAATAAGATGAATTTCAACCAACTGATTAACCAAGTTTTGGGCGCGGCGAAGCAATACGGCGACAAAGCGGCGCAAAGCGACACGCTTACCAAGCTGGGCGGCGGTGCGGCTGCGGCAGGTTTGCTGTCGATGTTCCTGAAAAAAGGCAAGGGGCAGCGAATCGCACACGCGGGTTCCATGGCGGCATTGGGCGCGCTGGCGTATGCGGCGTATCAAAAATACCAGCAAAACCAGTCGGCCGGCAACGCGGCGCAGCAGGCAGCGGCCGCAGCACCTTTGGCATTGCCGGAAACCACGTTTGCGGCGAACAACGACAGCGAAAACGCCGGCCGCGTGATTTTGCGCACGATGATTGCCGCTGCGGCGGCGGACGGTTCGATTGACGAAGCCGAACAAAGCCTTATCCTGCAAGAAGGCGGCGAAGATGCGGAAACGCGCCAATGGCTGGCGGCAGAAGCCGCACGTCCGGCACAGCCTGCCGAGATTGCCCTCGAAATCGGCGGCGACACGGCTTTGGCGGCGGAGGCTTATTTGGCCGCGCGTTTGGTGTGTGCCGATTTGTCGCGCAAGGAAATCGTGTTTTTGTCGCAGTTGTCGCAGGCGTTGCAGCTGGACGACAAACTGGTGGACAGTTTGGAAAAACAGGCCGGTTTTTAAACGTTTGGAAAAAGCAGCCTGCACCCCGTTTTCCAAAGTGCAGGCTGCTTTTTGATATGGGTAAACAATGTCGAAACAACAATATGACAACGACGAACGCGACGACGAAATGCGTTTGGACAAATGGCTTTGGGCGGCGCGGTTTTTCAAAACCCGTTCGCTGGCCAGCAAGCAGATAGAGTTGGGGCGAGTGTCGGTGAACGGCGCGAAGGCGAAAACCAGCAAATATATTTCGGTGGGCGATGTGGTGGATTTGACGCTTAATTCGCTGCCGTACAGGCTGACGGTGCGGCAGTTGAACCACCAGCGCCGCCCTGCGCCGGAAGCGCGTTTGCTGTATTGCGAGGACGAGGCGGTGGCCAAGCAGCGCGAACAGCAGAAATTGCTCGATCAAGCCAGCCGCATCACGGCGGCTTATCCGGACGGGCGACCGACCAAGCGCGACAGGCGGCAGTTGGACAAGATGAAGCGGCAGGATTGGTAGTCGGGCGGAGTTTTGGAGGGTGCAGGCTGCTTTTGAAGAGTGGGTATGGCGGCGATACGCCATGAAAACCGTTCGATTATCAACAATAATACGATGGGCGTTTCACGAAAGGTTTCGGAAAGGGTGCGATGAATACGGAGCAGCAGAAAAAATACGCGCCGATGGGTTTGGTGGTCGGCTGCGTGGTGTTCGGGCTGGGCAGCGTGATTGTGGCGCATGTGCCGGTGGGCGCTTATGCGATTGCGTTTTGGCGGCTGACGGTGGCGGCGGTGATTTTTGTGGTGCTGTCGCGCTGGTCGGGGCAGCGTTTCCCGGCCAGCCGCAGGGCGCAGAAGTTTGCTTTGCTGGCGGGCGCGATGCTGGGGATTGATTTGTCGCTGTGGCACGAGAGCATTTATGCGGTGGGGCCGGGCATTTCCACGCTGTTGAACAGTTTGCAGATTTTTTGGCTGTCGATGATTGGCGTGCTGTGGTTTAAGGAGCGGCTGTCGTTGCTGCAAACGGGCAGCCTGCTGCTGGCGGTGGCGGGCGTGGTGCTGATTGGCAGCCCCGAATTCCGGCACAACGGCAATGCGCTGTGGGGTTTTGTGTCGGGCGTGGTGTCGGGGTTGATGCTGTCGCTGTCGATGGTGTTTGTCCGCAAGGCGCACCAAGAGGTGCATGTGCCGATTTTCCCGATGATGTTCCATGTGAGTTTGGGCGGCATGGCGGCGCTGGTGTTGCCCATGTTGCTGTTCAATGGGCACAACTGGCTGCCGCAAACCTGGTCGGACGTGGGCTGGATTGTGGTCTATGGCGCGGTGATGCAGTGTTTCGCATGGGGCATGATTGCATTTTCCATTCCGCTGCTGCCGCTCGGTTTGGCGGGCTTGTTGCTACTGAGCGAGCCGGTGGCGGCGTTGGTCATCGATTTCCTGTTTTTGGACAAGGCGATTAGCGGCATCCAATGGCTGGGCGCGGTTTTGACAATGGTGGCGATTTATTTGGGCTCGCTGAAAAAAGGCGGTTCATGAGGCAAAAAGCAGCCTGCACATTGGACAAATTAAAGTGCAGGCTGCTTTTTCGCGTTCAAAATACCGGTGGCATTGCTTTGACGGGCTGCATGGCGTTGCGCCGCCATACCCACGCCGAACGGCCGCACGTTGCCCAAGCAGCCGTACATCCAAAAGCAGCCTGCACCCCGAAAACCAAGGTCTCAGGCTGCTTTTTCGTTTGATTTATTCGGCATCGGAAAATGCCGCGCCGATGTCCAATGCACGCCCGGCCAAAAATGCCTGCGCGCTCATGCGTTTGCTGCCCGCAGGCTGCAACTCGGTGATGCAGAGCGCATTTTCGCCGCATGCCACCACGATGCCGTCCGCATCGGCCGCCAAAATGCGTCCAGCTTCGCCCTGCCGTCCAACGGGATGTGCCTGCCAGATTTTGAGCGGCTGCCCCTGCCGCAAGGTCCAGGCGGCGGGAACGGGATTGAACGCGCGGATTTTTCGCGCCACCGTGTCGGCCGGTTCCGTCCAGCGGATTTTGGCTTCTTCTTTGCTCAATTTTTGGGCATAAGTAACGCCGTCTTCCGTCTGCGGCACAGCGTGCAGGCTGCCTGTTTGCCGTAATTGTTGCAAATCCGCGACAATGGCGTGCGCGCCCAAATGCATCAATGCGTCGTGCACTTCGTTGGCCGTGTCGGTGTCGGCAATGGCATAATGGTGCGTGCTGACCACCGCGCCCGTGTCCAGCCCTGCATCCATCTGCATAATGCACACGCCCGTTTCCTTATCGCCCGCTTCGATGGCGCGCTGAATCGGTGCGGCACCCCGCCAGCGCGGCAGCAGCGAGGCATGGATATTCAGGCAGCCGTGGCGCGGCGCGTCCAGCACCTCTTGCGGCAGAATCAGCCCGTAGGCCGCCACCACCATCACATCCGCATCTATCGAACGCAGCAGCGCCAAAGCCTCATCGTTGCCGCGCAGCTTGGCAGGCTGGGCAACGGTCAGCCCCAAATCCAACGCCGCCTGTTTTACCGGCGATGCCTGCTGCTGCATGCCGCGGCCTTTCGGGCGGTCGGGCTGGGTGAGGACGAGCGGGATGTCAAATCCAGCGGCGGCAATGGCGCGCAGGGCGGCGGCGGCAAAATCGGGCGTTCCGGCAAAGATGACTTTCATAGATATCGGCTTTCTGAAGGGTTGGACAAGGTGCAGGCTGCTTTTTGCGTTTCCGGCAAACAAAAAGCAGCCTGCACTTTCCTGCGCAAAGGGTTACAGGGTTTCGCGCTGGCGTTTTTTCAATTTCGATTTAATCCGCGTCTGCTTGAGCGGCGACAAGTATTCCACAAACAATTTGCCGGCCAAATGGTCCAGTTCGTGCTGGATGCAGATGGCGAGCAAACCGTCCGCATCCAAAGACTGCGGCTTGCCATCCGTGTCCAGATATTCCACCGTAACCGTTTCGGCGCGGGATACCGTGTCATAAATGCCCGGTACCGACAGGCAGCCTTCCTCGAATGTGGTTTCGCCGTCTTTTTTGGTGATGGTCGGGTTAATCAGCGCCAAAAGTTGGTTGTGCTCCTCCGACAAATCAATCACAACCACGCGTTCGTGTACGTCCACCTGCGTTGCCGCCAGACCGATACCTTTTGCCGCATACATGGTTTCCGCCATATCGGCCACCAAAGTACGGATGCGGTCGTCCACTTCTGCAACCGGTTTGGCAACAATGTGCAGCCGCTCGTTGGGGTGTGTCAAAATAGGTAATAAAGCCATAATTATTGTCTTTCTACTGCAAAAATTTTTTCAAGGTGTGGCGAAGTTGTCATTTTTCTTCACGAATATTGGCACAAAGCTAGCCCAAATGTTTTAAAATGCACTATTATTATGGTCATCCGTTAAATAATGTAATCTAAACTTAACTAGGGGATTCTGATGCATAAATCTATTATAACCTTGCTTTGCGCAGCCGGCATGATTATTTCATCGCCCGCATTGGCAGAAAACCTGCGCATCCGCCCGAATGCGCCCGCACGCTACACCGTCAAGCCCGGCGACACATTGTGGGGCATTTCCGGCAAATATCTGTACCGTCCGTGGAAATGGCCTTCATTGTGGAATGTTAACCGCCGCCAAATCCGCAATCCGCATTTGATTTACCCGGGTCAGGTTTTGGTATTGCGTTATGTGAACGGCCGCCCCGTATTGGGCGTGGAGCGTGGTTCCGGCATCCCGACCATCAAACTGCATCCGCAAATCCGCGACGTCGGTTCGGGATATGGCATCAGCACGCTGAACGTGGATTTTTACCGCATGTTCATGAAACATCCGCAATTCATGACCGAAGAGCAGATTAAAGATTTGCCGCGCATTGTGGGCGGTAACGACAGCCGTGTCATGTTCACTACCGGTGACCGCATTTTTGTTGACGGCGTTTCAGAAGATGGCCGCTATCTGGTATTCCGCGTGAACCGTGATTTGAAAGATCCGGTTACCGGTGCGAACTTGGGCAAACTGGTGGAATTCTCCGGCCAAGTGGCCACATTGGCATCGCCTAACTCCGCATTGGCGCACCGCACGGCCGAAGCGCAGGAAAAACTGAATCCGGATGAATATTACGCCACCACCAACATTGATGCCGGCCGCAAACAAGTGGCTGTCCGTACTGCGCAGCCTATGGTGGTGGAAAATGCCGTATCCGAAATCCGCCCCGGCGACTATTTGATTAAAATGCCTGAAAATCTGCGTGATTTCAACGTAATGCCGCACGAACCCGAGCAACCGAATATGGAAGCCCGTATCATCTCGATTATGGACGGTGTCCGCGAAGCCGGTACCATGCAGACCATTATCTTGAACAAAGGTGAGGCAGACGGTTTGGATCCTGGCACTGTTGTCGGCCTGTACCGCCACGGCCAAGTGGTGAAATCGCCGCGTCCTGTGGCGGAAGGCAGCGGCGCAACGCAGTATGTGAATACGCCGGTACAAGAAATCGGTTTGGCGATGGTGTACCGCACCGGCCAACACGTTTCTTCGGCCATCATTTTGGAAAGCATCAGCAACATCAATGTGAACGATGTGGTGTCTAATCCTGGCCGTGATTTGGATACGTTCGGCATGAGCGATCCAGCCAGCCGTTTGGATCGTTTGCACCGCTAATACTTTGTGTTGTTTAACTGTGCAGGCTGCTTTTGAATCGGAAAAAGCAGCCTGCACTTTTTCATGGGAGTATCGGAATGGATTGTCCTATCTGCCAAGCCGAAAATGAAGAAATCTTGTGGCAGTCGCCGAATATCCGTGTGATTGCCGTGCACGATGAAGCTAATGCGCCCGCATTTTGCCGCGTGATTTGGCAGGCGCACGTTGCCGAAATGACCGATTTGCCGCCCGAAAGCCGCCGTGAATTGATGGATGTGGTGTACCGCGTGGAGGCGGCGATGCGCCAAGTGTTGAATCCGCGCAAAATCAATTTGGCCAGTTTGGGCAATGTCGTACCGCACCTGCATTGGCACGTGGTGGCTCGGTTTGACGATGATGCCTGCTTCCCTGCGCCGATTTGGGCCAATGCTGTGCGTGAAGCGCGTTTGGCGTTGCCTGAAGATTGGTCAAATCAAGTAAAACGCATATTGCAGGCTGCTTGAACGCATTATAATCACGGCTATTTGCTTTGGAGGATGTTATGACGTTTCTCGTATCGCGCCGCCATTTGCTGCGCCAAGCCGCCGTTTTGGGCAGCGGCAGTTTGTTGGCTGCGTGCAGCTCCCCCACGCCGCCGCCCGCCCGCACGGTAACTCCGCAACCCGCACACAAATCCAATCCTATGCCGCAACAATCCCAAACCGCCTCTTCGCAAAGCAGCCTGCACTTGTTTGCCTCGTCCGGTTTCTGCGAAGACAGTAGCCGTGTCCAAAACGGTCTGAACCGCCTGCAAAGCGCGGGCTTCTCCATTGACAATCCGCAGGCTGCTTTCCGCCGTTTCCAACGTTTTGCGGGCAGCGATGCCGAACGCATTGCCGATTTGCAGGACGTGGCCACCGGCCGCATTGCCACGCCGAAAGTGCTGATGGGCGTTCGCGGCGGCTACGGTGCGGCGCGCTTGTTGCCGCATATTGACTGGGTGCAGCTGGGCGAGCGTATGCGCGAACGGCAAACGCTGCTGTTCGGCTTCAGCGACGTGACCGCGATTCAGATGGCATTGCTGGCAAAAGGCATGATGCCGAGTTTTGCCGGGCCCATGCTGTATAGCGAATTCGCCAAACCGCAGCCCGACACCTATACCATGGAAAGTTTCATCCGCACCACCACCGCGCCCACGCTGACGGTCAATGTGGCGGCTTATTCCGGCCAGCGCGCGCCACAGGCGGACGGTATTTTGTGGGGCGGCAATTTGAGCGTGGTAGCCTCACTGGTCGGCACGCCGTATATGCCCGATGTGCAGGGCGGCCTGCTGTTTCTGGAAGACGTGTCCGAGCAGCCGTACCGCATCGAGCGCATGCTGCAAACGCTGCATTTGGCCGGCATCCTGCGCCGCCAGCGCGCCATCATTTTGGGCGACTTCCGCATGGGCAATATCCGTGATTCGTACGACAGCAGTTATACGCTTAACAGTGTGGCGCAGAATATTTCGCGCATTGCCGGCATTCCCGTGCTGCAAGGCTTCCCGTTCGGGCATATCACCAACAAAACGACGTTCCCTTTGGGCGCGCACGCACAGTTGCGCGAAAATGGGACGGGATACAGCATCACGTTCAGCCAATATCCCACGCTGAATCCGGCCGGCTTGTCGCTCAATATGCTGTTGCCGCCGCCTCCGGAAACTTTGGTTAATACTACCGAAAGCACGCCCAATACCGACAGCGAATTTTAATTCGGCCACCAAAAAGCAGCCTGCACTTCCATTTTCGAAGGTGCAGGCTGCTTTTTGACGGACGATTCAGCTTATTATCTGTTCAGCAGCGGATAGCCCAATGCTTCGCGGCTGGCGACGAATTTCTGCGCCACTTGGCGGCTCAACGCGCGGATACGGCCGATATAAGTCGCCCGTTCGGTGACCGAAATCGCGCCGCGCGCATCCAGCAGGTTGAACGTGTGTCCCGCTTTGAGCACCAATTCGTATGCAGGCAGGGCCAGCTGCGCGTCTTCGGTGTCCAGCAGGCGTTTGGCTTGCGCTTCAAAACCGTTGAATTGGTCGAGCAGCCAGGCCACGTCGCTGTATTCGAAATTGTAGGTGGATTGCTCCACTTCGTTTTGGCGGTACACGTCGCCATAAGTCAGCGGCGTGCCTTGCGGCGTGATGGTCCACACCAAATCATATACGTTTTCAACGCCTTGCAGATACATGGCCAAACGCTCAATGCCGTAAGTGATTTCGCCGAGCACGGGCGAGCAGTCGATGCCGCCGACTTGTTGGAAATAGGTGAACTGGGTCACTTCCATGCCGTTAAGCCACACTTCCCAGCCCAAGCCCCATGCGCCGAGCGTCGGGTTTTCCCAGTCGTCTTCCACAAAGCGGATGTCGTGCACGGTCGGGTCGATGCCCAGTTCTTGCAGGCTGCCCAAATACAAATCTTGAATATTGTCGGGCGCGGGTTTTAGCGCGACTTGGAATTGGTAATAATGTTGCAGGCGGTTCGGGTTATCGCCGTAACGGCCGTCTTTCGGGCGGCGGCTGGGCTGCACATAGGCCACATTCCAAGGCTCGGGGCCCAGCGCGCGCAAACAGGTGGCGGGGTGCGACGTGCCCGCGCCCACTTCGATATCGAACGGCTGGATGACCGCGCAACCCTGATTTGCCCAATAAGTCTGCAATTTAAAAATGATTTGTTGGAAAGTCAGCATAATGTTTGCCCGTAAAAATCGAAAACCGCTATTCTACTGGATTTGCAGGCTGCCTGAAAGCAATCCGTGCCGGATGGCGCAGATAGGGCGGATAAATTCATTTTGCAAGAAAACGGCCTGCCAACGCCGTAGCGAAAGTAAAGTTAATTCGTTATAATGCGGACAATTTTGTGATTCCATCGGCCACACTGTGTCAGACAAACCCATAAAACCGCCCGCCAAAGCACCGAAGCCTGTTTGGCAACGATGGTGGGCGCGCCTCAAACACCCACGTAACGAGCAGGAACGGTTATGGCGGAACACGGTCATCGCCTTGTTTGCGGCTGTGCCGGTATTGGGCGTTTCCTTTTGTCTGCGCGATACCGGGGCGGACAATCTGCCCGATGTGCAGGCTGCTTCATGGAGCGGCGGAATTGTGCCGTTGTCGGAAGCCGAAGCGGAAAACAGGGCATGGCAAACGTCCGAACAGCAAGTGGGCGGCATGACCGCACCCGCGGAAGACCCGCCTGACGATGCCAGCGGTACTGCCGATATGGCCAGCACGCCGGCCAGCCAGCCCGATTAACCAACACCTTATTCATCTCATTTAGGATATTCCATGCGAACCAAATCATTTTCCCTGCTTGCCTTGGCAGCGGTTTTCACATTAAGCGCGTGCGGCGGCAGCCAAAATTCAAACAGTAATTCAGCGGCATCCGGCGCGAAGGCCGCGGGATTGGACGTGAAAAAAACCTATATCGTTGCCACCGATGCATCGTATGCGCCGATGGAATATATGGAAAACAATGCCGTTGTCGGCTTTTCGCACGATATTCTGGACGCGGCGGCCAAAAGCCAAAATGTGAAGCTGGAATTTGTCAATACGCCGTTTAAAGGTCTGTTTGCCAATGTAGACAAAGGCGACAGCGACATCGGCCTGGCCAGCATCACCATCAATGACGAGCGCAAACAACAGTTGGATTTCTCCGACCCGTATTTTGAAGCCACGCAGATGATTGTCACCACCGACCGCAACGCAAACATCAAAACGTTTGCCGATTTGAAAACGCGGCCGGCTTCGGTGCAGGCTGCCACATCGGGCGATTTGATTTTGCAGGATTTGCAAGGCAAAGACAGCCAAAACATCAAGCGTTTCGAAACCATGCCGCTGGCGTTTAAAGAACTGGAAAGCGGCGGCGTGGATGCGGTGGTGGGCGACAGCAGCGTGGTGGCGTATTATGTGAAACAAAACCCGAACGCCAAACTCAATACCGTTGTCGATCCGTCCTTTGTTAAAGAACACTACGGTTTCGCCTTCAAAAAAGGTCGCAACGACGGTTTGCGCGAAGCGATTAACAAAGGCTTGGCGCAAATTAAAACAGACGGCACCTACGATAAAATCCACACCCAATGGTTCGGTACACCGTCCGGCAATTCTGCCGCCGCATCGTCCGCCAGCCAATAAAATACAGGCAGCCTGCAAACCGATTTCAGGCTGCTTTTTGCCGCCTGCCGCACATCCAAAAGCAGCCTGCACCTTGCCGATGAATCCATTTTTAAGGAAGACACTATGATAAACCCCATTTCCGCCCTGTCCCCGTTGGATGGACGCTACGCCGCCACCGCCGAACCCCTGCGCCCGATTTTCTCCGAATACGGGCTGATGAAGGCGCGTGTGCGCGTGGAACTGGAATGGCTCAAAGCACTGGCCGCCGCGCCACAAATCCGCGAAGTGCCGCCGTTTTCCGCCGACACGCTGGCCGAAATCGACCGCGTGATTGCCGGCTTTGATTTGGAGAATGCCGCCGAAGTGAAAGCCATTGAGGCCACCACCAACCACGACGTGAAAGCCATTGAATACTGGCTGAAAAACCGTTTCGCGCACAATGCCGAAATCGCCGCCGTGAACGAATTTATCCATTTCGCCTGCACCTCCGAAGACATCAACAACCTGTCGCACGCGCTCATGCTGCGGCAGGCGCGCGACGAAGTGATTGTGCCGAAACTGAACGAAATCGCCGCCAAATTGCAACAGATGGCGCACGAACTGGCGGAAGTGCCGATGATGTCGCGCACACACGGGCAGCCTGCAACGCCTACCACGCTGGGCAAAGAAATCGCCAACGTATTGCAACGTTTGCGCCGCCAAATCAAACAGTTGGAAGCACAGGAATTTCTGGGCAAAATCAACGGCGCGGTCGGCAACTACAACGCGCACATGACCGCCTATCCCGATGTGGACTGGGAAGCGCATTGCCGGACATTTGTCGAGCAGTCGCTGGGGCTGACCTTCAATCCGTACACGATTCAAATCGAACCGCATGATTATATGGCGGAATTTTTCCAAGCCGTCAGCCGCGCCAACACGATTTTGATTGACTTCAACCGCGACGTTTGGGGTTATATTTCATTGGGTTACTTCAAACAAAAAGTGAAAGCGGGCGAAGTTGGCTCGTCCACCATGCCGCACAAGGTGAACCCGATTGACTTTGAAAATTCCGAAGGCAATCTGGGCATGGCCAACGCCGTACTGGGCTTTTTGGCAGAAAAACTGCCCGTGTCCCGCTGGCAGCGCGATTTGACCGACAGCACCGTGCTGCGCAACATGGGCGTGGGCGCTGGCTATGCGCTGCTGGGCTGGGCGGCGCACCTGCGCGGTTTAAACAAACTGGAAGCCAATCCTGCCGCCATGTCCTCCGATTTGGACGCGACTTGGGAACTTTTGGCCGAGCCGATTCAGACGGTGATGCGCCGCTATGCCGTGCCGAATGCCTACGAACAGCTCAAAGACCTGACACGCGGCAAAGACGGCATCACGCCCGAAACCTTGCGCCAATTTATCAACGGCTTGGCGATTCCCGATGACGCGAAACAGACGCTGCTGGATTTAACCCCCGCGCTGTATATCGGCAAGGCGGTGGCGCTGGCGAAACGGGTATAAGAACCGAACCGATGAAGATTCAGGAACGTGCGCCCTATCTGCCGTTCGGCTTGGCCATGGCTTTTTTGGGGCTGCCGCTGTTTGCCGTGCTGTTCGATGCGTTTGCCGTGCTGGTCGGTAAAGGGCAGGGCATCGCGCTGGGCTGGCGGCAAGAGCATTGGGTGTGGCTGGATTGGGACGGTGCTTTGCTGGGCGCGGCGGCGGTTGTGTTTGTGTTCAACGGCATTATCGCGCTGTCGCTGGTGCAAGTCGCCCGCAAGAAACTGATGCGCCGCCATTGGCGTTATGCGTTGTTTTTGGCCGGCGTCGGTGCTTTATCTGCATGGGTGTTTGGCGCTGTATTGAGCAGCGTGGCGGATTTGGGGCTGCACCGTTCGGGCGGCTGGGTGGTGTGTTATGCGGCCTCGGTGTTCCTGCTGGCCGTGCTTTCCCTGCCCAAGCAGCTGACGCGCGCGCCGGAACAGGTGGTTCAGTTTTATCCGCGTTCCAAAAAATAACGCTTGGTTAATCAGGCAAAAAAGCAGCCTGCACTTTAATTTTTAAGGTGCAGGCTGCTTTTTTCATTTCTGGCAATGCGTGCAATAAAACGTGCCGCGCTGCCCTAAGACCGATTTTTCAATCAGGCCGCCGCACACTTTGCAGCATTCGCCGGCGCGGCCGTACACTTTGTATTCTTGTTGGAAATAGCCGCTTTTGCCTTCGCTGTCCACAAAATCGCGCAAGGTGCTGCCGCCGGTTTCGATGGCGCGCTGCAAAATCTGCTTCACGGCAAGCACCAGCCGTTTGCAGTCTGCCAAATCGAGCGATTGCGCGGCACGGTCGGGCAGAATGCCGGCACGGAACAGGCTTTCGTTGGCATAAATATTGCCCACGCCCACCACCAGCGCATTGTCCATCAGCATCAGTTTGACCGCCCGTTTTTTGCCACACAGGTGCTCGTGCAGGTATTCGGCGGTGAAATCTTCCGACAGCGGTTCCACGCCCAAATGCCGCAGCAGCTCGTGGTGTTCCGCCACGCCGGGCAGCCACAGGACGGCACCGAAGCGGCGCGGGTCGTGATAGCGCAGCAATGTGTTGTCGGCAAATATAAAATCCACATGGTCGTGTTTGTCGGGTGCAGGCTGCTTTTCGCGGAAAATCCGCAGGCTACCGGACATGCCCAAATGAATCAGCAGCACGCCAGTTTCCCATTCAATCAGCAGGTATTTGGCGCGGCGGCGGCAGCTTTGCACGGTCTGCCCCGACAAGGTTTCCGATAAATCTTCCGGTATCGGCCAGCGCAGTTTCGGCTGGCGGACGACCACGCGCGATAAGGTTTTGTGCGTGATATGCGGGGCAATGCCGCGCAATGTGGTTTCGACTTCGGGCAATTCGGGCATGATGGCTTCCAAGGGCTGATGCAAAAGCGGGATTGTACCGCAAAAAAAGCCGCCCGAAATTCTGGGCGGCTGGGGTTATGACGGGATTTTACGGATTCTGCTGCGTTTTGCTGCCGGAAAAACCGACTTCGTGGTCGCCCGTGAATCCGGTGGCTTTGCCGGCAATCTCGTCCGCATTCGGGCCGAAAATGTTCAGTTCGTAATGGCCGCGTCCGCGTTGTTGGGAGATGGCGGTGCCCTCCAGCGCGCTTCTGCTGCGGTCAAACCGACCGGCCGCCAATTCGATATTGCCGAAGCGGCTCAAACCGGTAATCGAACCCGAACCGGTGCGGTTGCCAAAGTCCACCGTGTAATCCAGGCGGCTGTTCAGATGGCCGTTCGGGCCGCGGTCGTCCAAGCCGGAAAAGGCGTGCCCTTGGTAACGGATAGAGCCGCTGGTGGGCAGTCGGGATTCGGGGGTTAAGTCGCCCTGAATGCTGCGGATGCTGAAGTTGTGGTGGGGAGAGGAAGCGTGCGCGCCGGTGTTGGGGTTGTAGCGGTTTTCCACGGTTGCGCCGACCACGGCCGAATAAGCGCGTTTGTACACGCCCAGTTGCCCGCTTTCCACATTGCGGCCGCTTTGTTTCAGCACATAAGTAAAATCGGACAGGCGGTTTTGGAAATTATGCCCGATGTCGAGCGTGCTGTTATTGCCGTAGGTGTGGCCGTTAATTTCCACGGTGTCCGCCACGGTGTGACCGACATTCAGAATACCGTTATTGGGGTCTTGGTTGATGGCGAGGGTGCTTTTGCCGTGCGGTTTCGGTGTGAACGGGTCGGTAATCGCATTGGCCAAAGAGCCACCTGCGCTGCCGCATCCGCCTAATGTCAAAGCCGCCACGGCGATATATAGTACGTGATATTTTTTCATTTTCGATGCTCCTCTTTTGGGTAATGAAAAATGCCGATAAGCAGATATAGTATAACAACCTTGCGGGGCGATGACGATGATTCAAGTCAAAAACGCAGTGGTGCAGGCTGCTTTTGACCGAGCGGGCAAACTGATAAACATGGCCGTGCCGCACATTAAAAAGCAGCCTGCACTTTGGCCAATACGGTTTCAGACAACCGTGCAGGCTGCTTTCCGCCTGCCGCCGCCGCAAAATCCGCTATATAATCCGCAACAATCATCATTTTTCGGAAAGGCGGCATGATGGATTTCTTTTGGACGCGGTTGCGGCATATTGTTTGGCTGGCATTGCCCCTGCAGGCTGCTTTTGCCGCGCCGCCCGAACCCCGCCCCGAACCGGATACGGGCTTCGACATTACGCCGCAGGCCGCCCCGAAGGTGGAAAGCCCTGCCGCACCGCAGGACGGGCGATTGAACATCCGCCGCGAAGAGCTGCTGCAACGCCCCGAACTTTTGCAGCAGGCATTGAGTTATGCCGTGCTGGCCAACGACAAAGACGGCGTGGAACTTCTGCTGCCGCTGTATTTGCAACAGCAGGCACCGCGCGATGAATTGCTGGTTACGCTGGCGCAGGCCGTTTTGGCGCGTTCAGCAGGCGATTACCGCCGTGCCGTTGCCCTATATCGCGCCGCGCTGGAAACCGATCCCGATTTGCCCACCGTGCGGCTGGCATTGGCGCAATCGCTATTTGAAAACCGCGCCGACAAAGCCGCACGGCAAGAATTGGAGCGCTTCCGCCAAACGCCCGATTTGGCACCCGAATACGCCCAAATCGGCGAACAATATGCACAGGCATTGGACAAACGCGACCGCTGGACGTTTGGCGGCACCGTCAGCTATCTCCGCGACGGCAACGTGAACAACGCCCCGCACCAACGCGAATACTGCACCCGTAGGGGCGTGTGGCGGCTGCCGAAAGCCGAGTCCGCACAAGGATTTGCCTACCGCCTGGAAGCCGAACGCGATTGGAATATCCACGGCAATGCCTATTGGCGCGCCCATTTGGGCGGCGAAGGCAAATGGTATTGGGACAACCACCGCTATGACGACCACAACGCCCGCATTGCCACCGGATTTGCCTATAAAACCGCCCGCACCGAAGCCGCCATCGCCCCATATTTTGAACGCCGCTGGTACGGCACACACCCTTATTCGCGCGAATACGGCGTGCGTGCCGAAGGGCAATATTGGCTCACCCCGCGCAACAAAATCTTGGGCGCATTTGAATTGGGCCGGCAACGCCACGACCGCCGCCGCTGGCTGGACGGCCGCCAATACACCGCCTCCGCCACCTGGCTGTTCGCGCGACGCCCAGACCAATATTTCAGCTTCGGTGCAGATGGCGCACGCAAACAGGCGGAAGACGACGCAGAATCCTACACCCGCCAAGGCCTGCGCTTCGGCTGGACGCAACAATGGCCGTCCGGGCTCGCCACATCCGCCCATATCGGCATCGGCCGCCGCCGCTACCACGCCGCAGACTGGTTTGGCATCCTGCGCCGCGACCGCGAATTTTCCGCCAGCGTGTCCGTGTCGCACCGCAAAATCCAGTTTGCCGGCATCACCCCGCAAATCGTTGGCGTGTGGCAACATGTCCGCAGCAACCATTTTTTCTATCCCTACCGCAAAGGCAACGTGTTTATTCAGTTCGGCCGGACATTTTGAGGTGCAGGCTGCTTTTTGGGGTGTCAAAACGGAAGGCTAGAAATTTTGCGGTGTTTATATGGCCGTTTGAAATGATAAAAGCAGCCTGCACCCTGATTTGGGAAAGTGCAGGCTGCTTTTATCATTTTGATTTTAATGCGCTATATATAGATGTTTCGAACCGCATACCTCCGCCCGATAACGCCCTGCGGAAGTTTTTTGGACATCGCGAACCTTGCCCTGCTGAAAATACAGCAGGCCGCGTTCGGCGATGTGGGGCGAGCAGATATGGGGCATGGTTGGTTTCCAAGAAATTGTTGAAATATGGGGAGTTTACTGGTTCGGGCGATGTTCGGGGAGAGGGTGGTGGGAAAAAGACTACCTGAAAATCTACTGAGGAGATTTTCAGGTAGCTTTTAGTAGATATAATTTACAGATTGTTAGTTTTTTTATTGAAAACGTCTTTCTTGAACTGGACTAATTCTTGGATTCTCCGTGTATTAGGATTGTATATCCACTCATGGTCAAAATGTGTTTTCAAGCGTTCATTCATAAAAGCGTTACCAATAACTAAAGAATTAAACTGATTGCCTGCTTTCCGCTGTATAGCTATTGCTGACAACAAATCTTCAGGCAGGCTGTTCATAACAAAATCGGAAATCATCAATAAGTCTGCTTTTTGATAATTTTTTTGTTCCATTATCTTCAGTGCATGATGTAATGCAGGGGCTGCATCTGTACCGCCGTGAAAGGATTGACGCAAAAAAGCAATCAAATTAGGAATCCCTGTTTTATCCGTTATTTCAAAAGTTTCTATTCTTGTGGAGAAATTGATAATGAAACAAGGGCGGTTTTCACTTTTAGCTTTTGTTCCTAAAAATAAAGCCATTGCTTTGGCAATATTTTCAGGCAGCCCAGCCATAGAACTGCTGGTATCTATGCATAAAATCATTGGTCCGAGCTTTTCATTCTCTTGACTTTTTTGTTCAACTATAATTTCAGTTGGTGCATTGCAATAGGTAATTCCTTGTAATTCAAAACACATTAATTTGGATTCCAAGAACTTTAAATCAAATAAAATCGATGTTTTTTCGTCTGCCATTAGAGCCAATTCGGATGGCAACACATATTCTAAATCTTTACCTAAACGCAATCCGATAATTTCTTCGCGCGAATTTATATCAATTTGTGGATTTTGGATGTAAACAGTCTGTTTTACCTGTTCGATTTTTTCAGATTGTTCGATTTGGCGCATCTTACCCAGTAGTTCGGCAATTTGCTTGGCAGCTTTATCTTGGGAAAGGTAATTCAGCCAGCGTTTCATTTCTTCAATATTTTGCTGGCTTAAATTGCCGATACTGTTATCAAGCCACAGCCCTGCTTCAAAACCAAATTGCTCTAACTGTTCTGCAAGCTGTCGGATAGTGTCGAGTTCCTGTTTTAACTTTTCTATAAATTCCTGTCTTAATTGATTAAGCTGCTCTAAATACCATTGAGATTTGGCATAGTCTAATTGCTGCTGCCATTTTTCTGTTAGCAATTTCAAAGGCAAATTCTGTTTATCGGGTTTTGACTTTTTGCTTTGTGTTAATTCCTGCTGCCAGAATTCTTTTTTAAATGGCACGCCTGCTAATTTGCAAAAATGCCGGTAATCATCAATAGACTGTTGATTAAAAATTCCTGCTTGTTGATGATTTTTTAGATTTTCTTCATGCAAGGCAAACGGGTTTTTCCGCAATAAAGCTAGTTTGGTCTGATATTGCCAATCTGATAAACGTTGCTGAATCTGTCCATTTAACGAACCATGTTGTTTAAATAAATCTGCGTAATCTATTTGTAGAGAAGCTTTAATCCATCTTATTTGTTCGGATAATCTGCTGTTTAACGACATAAAGACTCCAAACGTTCGCAGTCTTTAATCCGTAAATTGAGTTTATCGATTTGGTCTAGAATACCTGATATAGCAACATCAATATCTGCTTGGACAACAAAGGGGCTTTGCAGGTACTGCTGGTATTTTTCGTATTTTTTCTCAACTTGTTTCTGTATATCAATCAATTGCTTGCGAATATCGGATATGGATTGGGTTAGTGAACGAATTAGACGTTCATTCACATCTGATTTTTTATCTCCTTTGTGAAATAAGATATTGGGTTTAAATTTTAATGGTTTATATTGTGGTTCACCCCAGTAATTATTCCGTACTTTAAATTCTAATTTACAGCAACCTTGCCCATCAAATTCACATTCAATTTCTTGAATTTCATTTCCTGTACTATCTATTGGAGAAAATTTTTCTTTACTACGAAATTTGCTATATGGGACATAAATCTCATATTTCTTATTGTGGCTAACATGACTATTATGTGGAATTTTGAAAACAGCCTGCACTGGGAAATATTTTTTACCATGTATTTCAACTGTATCATAAATATCTTCCGAATAATAAAGCTCTTTATTAATCTCTTTATCCAAACTTTCTTTTTCCCTATCTATCTCAGATAAATCAATAACTGTATCAAACCCACAGGATTTAATGGCATTCATCACAATTTGTTCTACTGATTCTCGATTTTTAGGTGTTGTCCACAGGCAATATTTCAGTAAAGTCACATCGCTATGATTGGTTTCTTTACGACCATTGCAAAAAGCAGAAGCCTTTAATAAAACGGCTGCACGTTGCCAACGTCGGTCGGATACATAAACGCCTAATTTATCAAACTGAGCAGCTAATTCTTTCTTAATATATTTAATAATCAATAAAGTATCTTTGCTCAGTTTGACTTCGTGAAGTCGTTCGCGCCATTTTGCGAGTTCATGATAACTAATCCGTAAATCTTCACTGATTTCAGGTTTATCGCTACTTGGCTTGCTATCCAGCAAATGGTTGAAGTTCTCTTCTTGTTCAATCGGCGGCACAAGCAGACGGATAATAAAGCGGTCATATAGTGCCTCTAAACCTTGATTTTCAGGCGGAATTTCGTTAGAAGCTGCAATCAGGGCTTTGAGTGGCACATTAAGCCGTTCATCGCCGTTGTTGAAAATATGCTCGTTGATAATGGTCAGCAGGTTATTCAAAATTGCAGGACTGGATTTCCAAATTTCATCCAAAAATGCAAAATCGGCAGTTGGCAAATAGCCTTCGATTTTCCGGATATATCGGTCTTCTTTCAATGCTTTAATGGATACGGGTCCGAATACTTCTTCAGGTGTGCTGAAACGGTTCATCAAGTATTCAAAGTATTGCGGATTTTCAAATGCACATGCCAAACGGCGGGAAATCAGACTTTTCGCGGTTCCCGGCGGTCCAAATAGGAAAGTATTATGTCCGGCAATCGCACCAAGTAGGGAAACCGCCATAATTTGGTCGCGTTCATGAATGCCATTTGTGAGTTGTTGCAGCAAATCTGTTATGCGTTTCTGCATCTCATTCTTCTGAGAGTGTTGGAATTTTTTAGAATTTTGAACAATACGTTCATAATTATTTTCGCTTTTCATTGTGTTGTACCTTTTATGTAAGTTAGAAATTTTCCTGTAAATGTATTGGATAATATCACTACTTATTCAACCCCTCCCACTCCTTCAACAACCGCTTCACCGACACCGGATACGGCGTCTTCAATTCCTGTGCAAACAGCGACACCCTTAATTCCTCAATCATCCATTTAAACGCGGCGAGGTCGTCTGAAACGGGTTGTCCTTGTTTCACCAAGCTGTCGGTTTTTTCCTGCCACATTTGTTCCAATTCCTGAATATCGGCTTCGCGGGCTGCGTCGCGGGCGGGGTTGCTGCTGTATTTTTCGAGGCGCAGGGTCATGGCTTTGAGGTAGATGGGGAGGCGCGGCCATTGTGCCCACGGGGTGCGGGTGGCGAAGCCGGCGGCGAGCAGGGTTTGCAGGCGTTGGCGCAGGAGGTGGGTGAGCGGGTGTTTGCCGAGTTTGCTGTTCAGTTCGGCGTAGGCGGTGGCGGCTTCCTGCAAGTAGCGGCTGAGGGCTTCTTTGACGGCGGGTAGGCGGCTGCGGGCGCGTTTGATTTGTTCTTTGAAGGCTTTTTCGTTGCGCGGCA
>ERZ773008.1073-NODE-1073-length-19606-cov-4.072886_pt1 | contig 19606 bp, 12 predicted proteins | sample MGYA00580664_ERZ773008 | MGnify/ENA primary metagenome ERZ773008 (study PRJEB29015, sample SAMEA2738016) | human oral metagenome | biome: human oral; feature: human-associated habitat; material: dental | place: China | collected 2048 ... | reverse complement strand
AAATCGGCCCCGGCACCGGTGTGCTCACCGCCCCGCTGGTTGCCCTGGCCGGGCACATCACCGTCATCGAGATCGACCGTGATCTGGCGCCGCGCCTGCAGGCCCTGACGGCGTCGGATCTGGACGCCGTGCTGGCCATTGAGCAAGCCGCGCAGGCACACCCGTGGACGCGCGGGCACTTTGCCAGCGCGCTGGCCGCAGGCAACTGCCTGCTGGGCCTGATGGCCGGAGAGCGGCTGCTGGGCTACCTTGTGGCCATGCCCGGCGTGCAGGAAGCGCACTTGCTCAATCTGGCCGTGGCGCCCGAAAGCCAGGGCCAGGGCCTGGCCGGCGTGCTGCTGCGGGCGCTTGCGCTCTGGGCGCGCGGGCAGGGCGCGGCGTGCGTCTGGCTGGAAGCGCGCGCCAGCAACGAGCGCGCCTTGCGCGCGTACCGCCGCTGCGGTTTCGCGCAAGCGGGCCTGCGGCGCGGCTACTACCCGGGCGCCAACAATCAGCGCGAAGACGCCATCGTCATGCGCCTGGATCTCTGACCCCGCCCCAAAGCCGCCGAAATGGACACCTTGAGGGACACCCTGAGCGAGCGCCAGCGCGCCATGCTGGCCGAAATGGGCATCCGCACCCACTGGCTGCCCCGCGCCAAGGCCCGCCCCGCCAAAGAAAAAGGGCCGTGCCAGCCCGGTGCGGCAGCGCCTGAAGCGCGGGCCGCCGCGCCTGTTTTGCCGCCGCCAGCTGCCGCGCGGGCAGAAGCGGCGCCTGCGGGGCCAAAGGCTCCGGCCAGAACGCCCGAAACGCCCGGAACGCCCGAAGCACCCGGAACGCCCGAAGCACCCAAAGCGCCTGCCCGGCCCGAAGCGCCCGCCGCCAGCGCCCAGGCCGTCGCGGACATGGACTGGCCTGCGCTGCAAACCGCCGTCGCCCAGTGCCAGGCTTGCGGCTTGTGCGAAACCCGCCGCCAGACCGTGTTTGGCGCGGGCGCGCGCCAGGCCCGCTGGATGGTGGTTGGCGAAGCCCCCGGCGAGCAGGAAGACCGGCAGGGCCAGCCTTTCGTCGGCCCGGCGGGCAAGCTGCTCGATGCCATGCTGGCGGCCATGGGCCTGTCGCGCCACGCGGACGACGCCATCGACGCGCTGGAAAAACGCGCGGGCCAGACGGGCCAGGAAGGCCAGGCCGGCGGCCCGCCTGCCGAGGGCGTGTACATCGCCAACGTGCTCAAGTGCCGCCCTCCCGCCAACCGCAACCCGCAGCCGGACGAAGTGGCCCGCTGCGAGCCTTACCTGCGCCGCCAGGTGGCGCTGGTGCAGCCGCAAGTCATTCTGGCAATGGGGCGCTTTGCCGTGCAGTCGCTGCTGCAAACCAGCGAGCCGATTGGCCGCCTGCGCGGGCGCGCGCACCAGTACGCGGGCGTGCCCGTCATCGTCACCTACCACCCGTCCTACCTGCTGCGCAACCCGCCCGACAAGGCACGCGCCTGGCAGGACTTGTGCCTGGCCCTGCAAGTGATGCGGGAGCAAACGCAGCCCTGAATGCACACCAGAAAAAGGAGCAAATTCAGGGCCATCAAAAGCGGCTTCAGCGCCCGTTTCACTAAGACCTCATGCTATTGATACAGGAGCAAATTAATCCTGCTTCTGATGCTTGCGGCCTGCTGGCAGGGAGCGCAAGAAGCGGCATCAGGCGCTTATGCGCCTTTACTTGAAGAAGGCGTCGTAGCCCGTTTTCAGAATCAGCGCGCCGACCACCAGAATGAACGCGCCGCGCACAAAGCCCGCGCCGTGCCTGAGTGCCAGCCGCGTGCCGATCAGGCTGCCGGCCACATTGGCGGCGGCCATGACCAGGCCCGCCTGCCACCACACATGCCCCTTGGCGGCGAACAGGGCGATGGCGGCCACATTGGTGGCCACGTTCAGCAGTTTGGCGGCTGCCGAGGCGTTGAGAAAGTCGTAGCCCAGCAGCCGCACGAACAGAAAGATGAAGAAGCTGCCCGTGCCGGGGCCGAAAAAGCCGTCGTACCAGCCGATGCCCAGCCCGATGAGCGAGGCGGCCAGCTGCTCGCCGCGCAGGGCGTAGCGCGGCGCGTGGATGCGGCCCAGGTCTTTGCGGGCCAGCGTGTAGGCCAGCACGGCGATCAGGATGAGGGGCAGCAGGCGGCGCAAAAAGTCTGGCTCGACTTGCGTGACCGTCCACGCGCCGCCCAGCGAACCCAGCAGCGCAGCAGCGGCGGCCGGCAGCAGCACGGGCCAGCGCATAGGCGCCTGGCGGCTGTATTGCACGGCGGCGATGAACGTGCCCCATACCGAGGCGCTTTTGTTGGTGCCCAGCAAGGTGGCCGGAGGCATGGCGGGGTAGGCGGCAAACAGCGTGGGCACCAGCACCAGGCCGCCGCCGCCGACGATGGCGTCAATCAGCCCCGCCAGCAGCGAGGCGCAAGAGACGATGAGCAGATCGAGCATGCGGCCTGTCCGTGAGTGGTGAATGCAAGGTTTGCGCCCCGGGCGGATGAGAAGAAAGTGCCAAGAAAAACGGGCATCTTGCGATGCCCGTAAAAACCCGGCGTGCGGGTCGCTTCATGCAACTGGCGCGGCCTGTTTGTGTTTTTGTGCCTCTTGCGGAGGCTGGCCTTGGCGGTTTGTCTCCTTCGGTCCCCTCGCGGCAGCTCGCCTGGCCAGGCCCTGCGGCGCTGCGATGGAGGGAACTGTACGCGCGGAAAAGCCGCTTGCCTATTGGGATTTGCCCGATTGCGCGGCGGCCCGTATTGCTGTCACGCCCCGGGAGCCGGCGGAGCCTGCTGGCCATCTGCCTGCGGCTTCGGGCCGTCTTGCGCCTTGCAGTCCGGCCCGATCCGCCCTCTTGATCCGCCTGTTTCCCCTTCGGCCAGACGCTGGGCAGGCGCTTAATGCGGCTGGCGCGTGTGGCCAAGCTGCGGCAGCACCGAGTCTTGGCCCAGTTGCAGCAGTCCGGCGCGGGCATACACGCCGAGCTTGCCGCGCGTGTCGGTGATGTCGAGGTTGCGCATGGTCAGCTGCCCGATCCGGTCAGCGGGCGTGAAGGGGGCGTTTTCCACCTTTTCCATCGACAGGCGCTCTGGCGCGTAGGTGAGGTTGGGGCTTTCGGTGTTGAGAATGCTGTAGTCGTTGCCGCGCCGCAGCTCCAGTGTGACTTCGCCCGTGATGGCGCGCGCCACCCAGCGCTGCGACATCTCGCGCAGCATGATGGCCTGCGGGTCAAACCAGCGGCCCTGGTAGAGCAGGCGGCCCAGCTTCAGGCCGTTGATGCGGTATTGCTCGATGGTGTCTTCGTTGTGAATGCCCGTGACCAGCCGCTCGTAGGCCGCGTGCAGCAGCGCCATGCCCGGCGCTTCGTAAATGCCCCGGCTTTTGGCTTCGATGATGCGGTTTTCAATCTGGTCGCTCATGCCCAGCCCGTGGCGGCCGCCGATTTCGTTGGCGCGGAGCATGAGCGCCACGGGGTCGTCAAAGGTCTGGCCATTGAGCGCCACGGGCTGGCCTTCTTCAAAGCGCACACGCACTTCTTCGGGCCGGATGTCCACGTCCGCGCGCCAGAAGGCCACGCCCATGATCGGCTCGACGATGCGGATGCCGCTGGAGAGTTCTTCCAGGTCTTTGGCCTCGTGCGTGGCGCCGAGCATGTTGCTGTCGGTGCTGTAGGCTTTTTCGGCGCTCATCTTGTAGTCAAAGCCTGATGCGCGCAGGAACTCGGACATTTCCTTGCGCCCGCCCAGTTCGTCGATGAAGCGCTGATCCAGCCAGGGTTTGTAGATCTGCAAGCCGGGGTTGGCCAGCAGGCCGTAGCGGTAAAAGCGCTCGATGTCGTTGCCTTTGAAGGTGGAGCCATCGCCCCAGATGTTCACGTCGTCTTCCTTCATGGCGTTCACCAGCATCGTGCCCGTGACGGCGCGGCCCAGCGGCGTGGTGTTGAAGTAGGTCACGCCGGCCGTGCTGATGTGAAAGGCGCTGCATTGCAGGGCGGCGATGCCTTCGTGCGCGAGCTGGCGGCGGCAGTCAATCAGGCGCGCCAGCTTGGCGCCGTATTGCAGGGCCTTGCGCGGAATGGCCTCGTAATCCGTTTCGTCAGGCTGGCCCAGATTGGCCGTGTAGGCGCAGGGCACGGCGCCTTTCTGGCGCATCCACAGCAGGGCGGCGGAAGTGTCCAGGCCGCCGGAAAAGGCGATGCCGACTTTCTGGCCAGCGGGAAGCGATTGCAAGATGGTGGACATGTGGAAAACAGTTAGGGAGTGAAAAATGAAAAACGTATCTTAGAACCAGCCCCCAGGCCCTGTTTTCGCCAGCCGGGGAATGTCAAAAAGAAGAGCAGATCAAAGGACTTCAAAATGCCGTTTTGCGCAGTTCCCACTAGGACATCTAGCTATGGATAGGGGAGCAAAATCATGCCGCCCGCCTTGCCCGGGCCGCCTTCTTGCGTTCCAGGCAGGCTGCGCACGGGCTTGGACTTCGGCGCTGGGGGCCGGCGCGGGCTGGGCGCGCGGCCATTGGGCGCGACAGCCATCAGAGCCTGCTTGCAATCTGGCCGCGAAGGGCAAAGGCTTGAGCATCGGGATGAACGGCCAAGCGCAAACCGCAAACCGCAAGCCGCTTGCGCCTGCGGACGGACTTTGAACAGCCTTTCAGGGCGTTTGCAGGCCAAGGGCGCGCCACTGCTGCGCCGCTTCGGGCGACTGCATGGCCTGCGCCAGTTGGCGGGCGGCTTCGGAAGCCTTGAGCCGCCAGGTCAGGGTGTAGGGCAGGCCCGTGTCCAGCGCGGCAGGCAGCGGGGTGATGCCCAGGACGGTGGAGGCGGCGTCTGCGCCCGCGCCGATGCAGCCCTGCACGGCGGCATCAATGCGGCCCTGCATCAGCTCTTCGCGCAGGGGCTGGCCGCCGGAGAGCACATGAACTTTGGCGGTGAGCGTGGCATGCGCGCCGGACTGGAGCTGGTCGGCGCGGTCCACCAATTGCCAGAACGCATCGCCCAGCGGCTCGGCGCCGGGCTGATAGGCGCCCACGCGCACATCGGCGCGCAGCAGCGCGCCCAGCGCCGTGGCAGGCGCCACGGTCAGGCGCGGCGCGGTCATCAGGCACAGGCTGTCTTTGGCAATGACGGCAGGCGGCTGCCATTGCCCGCCAGATGCCAGCTGCTGCGGCTGGGTGGAGCCGGCGGCCACGAAAACGTCGGCTTCCTGCCCCTGGCTGATGCGCTGGCGCAAGGCGGCGGAAGGGCCGAAGGTGAGCGCCACAGGCTGGCCCGTGCGCGCTTCGTGGCGGCTGGCAATGGCTTGCACGGCAGGGCGCAAGGCGCTGTCGGCCCAGAGGCGGATTGCGCCAGGCGCGGGCGCGCCGCCGGAAGCGGCCTGCCCGGTGTCTTGCCCGGCTGAAGGCGCGCTCTCGCGCGTGGGCGTGCAGCCGGGCAGGCAGGCAGCCAGCGCCAGCAGGCAGGCGGATAGCCAGGCGGCTCGTGTCACTTGCATGGCCCGTGATCGCTGCGGCGCGCCTTACAGCCCGGCGGCGGCGCGCAGGGCTTCGGCCTTGTCGGTCTGTTCCCAGCTGAATTCCGGCTCGTTGCGGCCAAAGTGGCCGTAGGCGGCGGTTTTGGCGTAAATGGGGCGTTGCAGCTTGAGCATTTCGATGATGCCCTTGGGGCGCAAATCGAAATGTTCGCGCACGAGCTGGGCCAGTTTTTCGTCAGGCAGCTTGCCGGTGCCTTCGGTGTAGACGGTGATGTTCATGGGCTGCGCCACGCCGATGGCGTAGGCCACCTGGATTTGGCACTGGCGCGCCAGCCCGGCGGCAACGATGTTCTTGGCCACGTAGCGGGCGGCGTAGGCGGCGCTGCGGTCCACCTTGGTGGGGTCTTTGCCGCTGAAAGCGCCGCCGCCGTGGGGGCAGGCGCCGCCGTAGGTGTCCACGATGATCTTGCGGCCCGTCAGGCCGCAGTCGCCTTGCGGGCCGCCGACGACGAAGCGCCCGGTGGGGTTGATGAGAAAGCGCGTGTCCTTGAGCCACTCGGCGGGCAGCACGGGCTTGATGATTTCCTCGATCACGGCTTCGATGAAGCTGGCCTTCATCTTCGTGGCGCTTTCGCTTTGGTCAGGGCTGTGCTGGGTGGAGAGCACCACGGTGTCGATGCTGTGGGGCTTGCCGTCCACGTAGCGCAGCGTGACTTGGCTTTTGGCGTCGGGGCGCAAAAAAGGCAGGCGGCCATCCTTGCGCAGCATGGCCTGGCGTTCGACCAGGCGGTGGGCGTAGTGGATGGGCGCGGGCATGAGGGTGGGCGTTTCGTCGCAGGCGTAGCCGAACATCAGGCCCTGATCGCCCGCGCCGGTGTTCAGGTGGTCGTCGCTGGCCTGATCCACGCCCTGGGCGATGTCGTTGCTTTGCCGGTCGTAGCAGACCATGACGGCGCAGCCTTTGTAGTCAATGCCGTAGTCGGTGTTGTCGTAGCCGATGCGCTTGATGGTGTCGCGCGCCACCTGGATGTAGTCCACGTTGGCATTGGCGCTGATTTCGCCGGCCAGCACCACCAGGCCGGTGTTGGTCAGCGTTTCGGCGGCCACGCGCGCGCGCGGGTCTTGCGCAAGGATGGCGTCCAGGATGCTGTCGGAAATCTGGTCGGCCACCTTGTCGGGGTGGCCTTCGGAAACGGATTCGGATGTGAAGAGAAAGTCGCTCGCCATGATGTGAATAAACTCCTTGGGTTGCGCGTCGCCGCCGCGTTTGCAAAACCGTTTTGCAAAGCAACCGGAAGGAGCCTGGCGAACGCTTTAGCAGTATTTTTTAATGTCGCCCTGCAAGTTGCCCGGTTAACTCGGCGACAAGTTGCGCATTCTACCTATTTGCGTTTTCATGCTTTTGCTGTATCGCCTTGTATCCGGATGGCCGTTGGGGTTGTTGCACGGCGTGGGTGCGGCGCTGGGCTGGCTGATCTGGCTGCTTTCTCCCACCTATCGCAGGCGCTTTGCGCAAAACGCCGCACAGGCGGGCTACGCCTTCGGGCAGGTGCGCGCCGCCGTGGCGCACGCGGGCCGCATGGCGTGCGAGACGCCGCGCCTGTGGTTCGGCCCGCCGGTGCCCGTGCAGTGGCAGGGGCGGGAAGCGGCCGATGCCGCCTACGCGGCAGGCAGGGGCATCGTGTTTCTCACGCCGCATCTGGGCTGCTTCGAGATCACCGCGCAGGGGCTGGCCGCGCGCTACTCGGCGCAATACGGGCCGCTGACGGTGCTCTACCGCCCCGCGCGCCAGAAGGCGCTGGCCGAAGTGGTGGAACCCGCCCGCCGCCGTGAGGGGCTGGAAACCGCGCCCACCACGCTGGCGGGCGTGCGGCAAATGCTCAAGGCCCTGCGCGCGGGCCATGCCGTGGGCCTGCTGCCCGATCAGGTGCCGCCCGAAGGGCTGGGCGAGTGGACGCCTTTTTTCGGCAAGCCCGCCTACACCATGACGCTGGCGGCGCGCCTGGCGCTGCAAACGGGCGCCACGCCGCTGCTGGTGTGGGGCGAGCGCCTGCCCGCCGCGCGGGGCTTTTGCCTGCACGTGCAGCCGCTGTCAAGCCCGCTGCCGCAAGAGCTGTCCGCCGCCGTGGCGCACATCAACGCCGAGATGGAGCGCCTCATCCGCCAGTGCCCGCAGCAATACCTCTGGGGCTACGGGCGCTACAAGCACCCGCGCCCGCAAGGCTGAAGGCCATGGGCGAATCTCCTTGCGCCCAAGCGGCAAAAGCAGATCCGGCGCGGGGCCGCTGGACGGGCCGCCTGGTCGTGCGCCTCATGCGCCTGATCGCCCCGCTGCCGCTGCCCGTGCTGCGCGGCGCGGGCTGGCTGCTGGGCAGCCTGTGCTGGCCGCTGGCGCGCGGCCGCCGCCATGTGGCCCTGGTCAATTTGCGCCTGTGCTTTCCGCAGTGGAGCGAAAAGCGCCGCCAGCAGGTGGCGCGTCAGAGTTTCATCTGCTTTTTTCAGGCTTTTCTGGACCGTGCCTGGGTCTGGCACGGCGCGCCCCGCCTGCTGCTGGAGCGCGTGCGCATCACCGGCCAGGCCGATGAGCTGCGCCGCCCCGAAGCCGCCGTGCTTTTTGCTCCGCACTTTTACGGCATGGACGCGGGCGGCTCGGCCATCATGCAGCGGCTCATCCAGCGCGGCTGCACTATCTACACCATCCAGCGCGATGCGGCGCTGGACGCCTGGATGCGCCAGGGCCGCCAGCGTTTTGGCGACGTGCAGCCGCTCAACCGGGAAGACGGCGTCAAGCCCGTCATCAAGGCCCTGCGCGGCGGCCGCTATCTCTATTTGCTGCCTGACATGAACTTCGGCCCGCAAGAGTCCATCTTCGTGCCTTTTTACGGCGTGCCCGCCGCCACCGTGCCCTCGCTGCCGCGCTTTGCCCGGCTGGGGCGCGCGCGCGTCATCCCTGTCATCACCCGCATGACCGCCGCTGGCTACGAAGTGCAGGTGCACGCCCCCTGGCAGGGCTATCCCACGGACGACGTGCAGGCCGACACGGCCCTCATGAACGAGCGCCTGCAAGAGTGGATCAACGCCATGCCCGAGCAGTACTACTGGGTGCACAAGCGCTTCAAAACCCGGCCCGAAGGCGAGCCGCCGGTGTACTGAAAAGCCTTTGGCGCGGCTTCGCGCGCGGCGCGCCTTGCGGCAGCGCCTGGGCTGCTTGAAAACCTGCTGCTGGCGGGCATCTGTGCGGGCATGCCAAAAAACAAAACCGCTGCTTGCACGCCTGCCCCCGTTTCTGCATCCGTTCCTGATTCCGCGCCTGATCCGGCTGCTGCCTGCGCCGCCGCGCCGCTGATTCGCATACGCGGCGCGCGCCAGCACAACCTGAAAAACCTGGACGTGGACATTCGCACGGGCGAGATGACGGTGGTGACGGGGCCGAGCGGCTCGGGCAAGTCCAGCCTGGTGTTTGACACGCTGTATGCCGAAGGGCAGCGGCGCTATGTGGAAACCTTCAGCGCCTACGCGCGGCAGTTTCTCGACCGCATGGACAAACCGGCGGTGGACCGCGTGGAGGGCGTGCCGCCCGCGATTGCGATAGACCAGACCAATCCGGTGCGCTCTTCGCGCTCCACCGTGGGCACGATGACGGAGCTGAACGACCACATCAAGCTGCTGTTTGCGCGCGCCGGGCAGCTTTTTGACGCGCAAACGGCGCTGCCGGTGCGCCATGACAGCGCCGAGAGCATTTACGCCGAGCTGCTGCGCCGCGCCCAAGCGGCGGGCGACCCGCGCGTGGCGCTCACGTTTGCCGTGGAACTGCCCGCCAGCGCCAGCGCCGACGAGGTGCAGCAGTGGCTATCGGCCAGCGGCTTCACGCGGGTGCAGGCCGAGCGGCAAGAGGGCGGACGCAAGGTGCTGGATGTGGTGGCCGACCGCTTCCGCCTGGGGCGCGCCGAGCGCGCGCGGGCGCTGGAGGCCATTGAAGTGGCGCTGCGGCGCGGCGGCGGGCAGATGGCGGCGTATGTGCTGGCGGATGAGGGCGAGAAAGAAGGCTTGAGCGGCCAAGACAGCGGTGAAAACAGCGGCGGGCCGCTGCTCTGGCGTTTTTCCACGGGGCTGCATTGCCCGGAGAGCGGGCGGCGCTATCACGAGCCGGTGCCGTCGATGTTTTCCTTCAACTCGCCAGTGGGCGCGTGCGAGGCGTGCCGGGGCTTCGGGCGGGTGATTGGCGTGGACTGGGGGCTGGTGGTGCCTGACGCGCGGCTGAGCCTGCGCGCCGGGGCCATCAAGCCGATTCAGACGCCCGCATGGCAGGAGTGCCAGCAAGACTTGATGCGCCACGCCGCAGCGGCGGGCATTCCGCGCGACACGCCCTGGGCGCAGCTTGCGCCGCAGCAGCGGCAATGGGTGATTGAAGGCGCGCCGGATTTCCGCGAGGGCAACTGGAGCCGGCAGTGGTACGGCATGCGGCGCTTTTTCCAGTATCTGGAAAGCAAGGCCTACAAGATGCACATCCGCGTGCTGCTGTCCAAATACCGCAGCTACACCCCGTGCGAGGCGTGCGGCGGCGCGCGCCTCAAAGACGAATCGCTCTTGTGGCGCGTGGGCAGCAAGGCCGACGCCGATGCCGTGCTGGCGCCCGCGCAGCGCTTCATGCCGCATGGCGTGGCCTGGACGCGCGAGCAGCTTGAAAGCCTGCCGGGCCTGAGCCTGCATGACGTGATGCAGCTGCCCATCGAGCGCCTGCGCGTGTTCGCAGACCGGCTGGCCGGTGAAGTTGCTATCAAAAAAGGAGCTGCCACCGCACGATTTCAGGGCGATGCAGGCCGATTGGGCACTGAAACCCATGTTGAAGCCGCCGATGCGCAGGCGCGCAAGCTCATCCTGGACGAAATCCGCGCGCGCCTGCAATACCTGACGGACGTGGGGCTGGACTACCTCACGCTGGACCGGCAAAGCCGCACCTTGAGCGGCGGCGAAGTGCAGCGCATCAACCTCACCACGGCGCTGGGCACTTCGCTGGTGAACACGCTGTTTGTGCTGGACGAGCCCAGCATCGGCCTGCACCCGCGCGACATGGCGCGCATCAACCGCGCCATGCAGCGCCTCAAGCGCGCGGGCAACACGCTGGTGGTGGTGGAGCACGACCCGGCCGTGATGCTGGCCGCCGACCGCGTGCTGGACTTTGGCCCCGGCCCCGGCGCGGCAGGCGGGCGCATCGTGTTTGACGGCACGCCCGCCCAATTGCGGCAGGCCGATACGCTCACCGGCCAGTATCTGGACGGGCGCAAGCGCATCAGCGCCGGGCAGGCGCGGCCCGTGCAGGACAGCACGCCCCGGCTCATTCTGGAAGGCGCGCGCGAGCACAACCTCAAAGGGCTGGATGTGGCCTTCCCCCTGCAACGGCTGGTGACGGTGACGGGCGTGAGCGGCTCGGGCAAATCCACGCTGATTCAAAACGTGCTGGCCCCGGCGCTGCTGCGCCACTTTGGCCAGGCCACCGAAGCGCCCGGCGCGCACGAGCGCCTGCTGGGCGCCGAACAGCTGGCGGGCGTGGTGTTCGTCGATCAATCGCCCATCGGCAAAACGGCGCGCTCCAACCCGGCCAGCTACGTGGGCGCGTGGGACGCCATCCGCAAGCTCTTTGCCGCCGCGCCGCTGGCGCGCCAGCGCGGCTACACCGCCGCCAAATTCAGCTTCAACAGCGGCGACGGCCGCTGCCCCACCTGCGGCGGCAGCGGCTTCGAGCACGTGGAAATGCAGTTTCTGAGCGACGTGTATCTGCGCTGCCCCGACTGCAACGGCCGCCGCTGGCGGCCCGAAGTGCTGGAAGTGACGATAGAGCGCCCCGCGCGCAGCCTGGCCACGGATGCCGACCTGGACGCCGCCGCCGAACGCCTGGCCGAAGTGGCCAGCGGCAGGCCCGACCCCGCCCCCGCCGCCCGCGCGCTGAACGTGGCCGACGTGCTGGAACTCACCGTGGCCGAAGCTGCGCAGCTTTTTGCGCAAGACCGCGACGTCATCCGCGCCCTGCAACCGCTGATGGATGTGGGGCTGGACTACGTGAAGCTGGGCCAGCCCGTGCCCACGCTCAGCGGCGGCGAGGCGCAGCGCCTGAAACTGGCAGGCCACCTGGCCGAAGCTGCGCAAACAGCCAGCCGGTCGCGCCAGCCCGTGGCCAAAAAAGGCACGCTGTTTCTGTTTGACGAGCCGACCAGCGGCCTGCACTTTGACGACATCGCCAAGCTCATGCGCGCGCTGCGCAAACTGCTGCAAGCGGGGCACTCCATCATCGTCATCGAACACAACCTGGACGTGATGCGCGCCAGCGACTGGCTGATTGATCTTGGCCCCGAAGGCGGCGAGGCGGGCGGGCGCATCGTGGCGCAAGGCGCGCCCGCCGAAGTGGCGGCCTGCCCGCATTCGCACACCGGCGCGGCGCTGCGCGAATACGAGCGCGCGCTGGCGGCGGGCATGGCGCAAGCGGCTGAAGCCGCCGATCAAGCCGCCGCTGAAGTGACTGAAGTCGCTGAAGCGCGCGCCGCCTATGCCGCGCCCGCTGTGCCCGCCGCACCCGCCCCGGCCGAGATTGAAATCGTCCACGCCCGCGAGCACAACCTGAAGAACCTGAGCGTTTGCATTCCGCGCGGCAAATTCAGCGTCATCACCGGCGTGAGCGGCAGCGGCAAATCCACGCTGGCCTTCGACATCCTCTTTGGCGAAGGCCAGCGCCGCTATCTGGAAAGCCTGAACGCCTACGCCCGCAGCATCGTGCAGCCCGCTGGCCGCCCGGATGTGGACGCCGTGCACGGCATACCGCCCACCGTCGCCATCGAGCAGCGCCTCTCGCGCGGCGGGCGCAAATCCACTGTGGGCACCATCACCGAGGTCTGGCACTTTCTGCGCCTGCTCTACGTGAAGCTGGGCGTGCAGCACTGCGTGCACGACGGCGCGCCCGTGCAGCCGCAAACGCCCGAACGCATCGCCGCGCAGCTGCTCACCCGCTACCGGGGCCAAACCATCTGCCTGATGGCCCCGCTGGTGGTGGGCCGCAAAGGCGTTTACACCGAACTGGCCGAATGGGCGCGCCCGCGCGGCTACGCCCACTTGCGCGTGGATGGCGAATTTCTGCCCACCAGCGCCTTCCCGCGCATCGACCGCTTCAAGGAACACACCATCGAGCTGCCCGTGCTGACCTTGCCCGTGACGCCCGGCAACGAAGCCGCCTTGCGCAGCGGCCTGGCGCGCGCGCTGGAGCACGGCAAAGGCATCGTTCACGTGCTGCACGGCGCCAGCGGCCTGCCCGCCGCGCTGCAAGCGGGCCAGCCCACGGCCGGCATGGGGCAGGTGGCCGTTTTTTCCACCCGCCGCGCCTGCCCCGTGTGCGACACCAGCTACGCCGAGCCAGACCCGCGCCTGTTTTCCTACAACAGCAAGCACGGCTGGTGCCCCGAATGCGTGGGCACCGGCTTGCTGCTCACGCGCGAGCAGCGCCAGGCGCTGGATGACTCCGTGCTGGAGGGCGATTCAAAAGGCCGCGAGCAAAGCTTTGCCGAAGCCGACGTGGAGGGCCTGACGGGCCAGCCCTGCCCCGCCTGCCACGGCACGCGCCTGAACCCCGTGGCGCGGCACGTGCTGCTGCCAGCGGAATGGGGCGGCGCGCCTTCTGGCAAGCCCGCTGATTCAGAGCCAAATCGGCCTGAAGTCCTAGTGAAATCAGCGCGGGCAGCTACCAAAAAAGGAGCGGAAAAGAGCCTTGAAAGCCCCGGAAGCCACGACGGCATCGCCATCACCGAACTGGCCCGCATGAGCGTCAGCCAGCTGCGCCAGTGGTTTGCCGCGCTGCGCCTGCAAGGGCGCGAAGCGGAAATCGCGCGCGATTTGCTGCCCGAAATCAGCAGCCGCCTTGAATTTCTGGAGCAAGTGGGCCTGGGCTACCTCACGCTGGACCGGGGCGCGCCCACGCTCAGCGGCGGCGAAGCCCAGCGCATCCGCCTGGCCGCCCAGCTGGGCAGCAACCTGCAAGGCGTGTGCTACGTGCTCGACGAACCCACCATCGGCCTGCATGCGCGCGACAACCACATCCTGCTGGACGCGCTGCACCAGCTCTCGGCCAAAGGCAACACGCTGGTCGTGGTGGAGCACGACGAAGACACCATCCGCCGCGCCGAGCACCTGATCGACATCGGCCCCGGCGCGGGCGTGCGCGGCGGCCGCCTCATCGCCCAGGGCAGCGTGGCCGACCTGGCCGCCGCGCCCGAATCCGCCACGGGCCGCTACCTGCGCCAGGCCATGCGCCACCCCCTGCACCCGCGCCGCGAAGTGAACTGGCCCGCCAGCGTGCAAGACGCCAGCCAGGCCATCCGCAGCGGCGCCGGCAAAGGCCAGCCGCCTGCCGCCGCCTGCATGGCCCAGGCCCTGCAAACGCTGGGCGACTTTCCCGTCGGCAGCGAACCCGGCTGGCTCTGGCTGCAAAACGCCAGCCTGCACAACCTGCGCCACATCAACGCGGCCCTGCCCCTCAAGCGCCTGGTCGCCGTCACCGGCGTGAGCGGCAGCGGCAAATCCACCTTCGCCCGCGACGTGCTCCTGAGCAGCGTGCAGCGCCTGCTCGCCAGCAAGGCCGCCGCCGGAACAACGCCCAAAACCCGCTCCAGCGCACGCCAATCAAGCGCGGGCAGCTATCAAAACAGTGGCGCAGGCAGCGCCACGGGCTGCGCCGACCTCAAAGGCTTTGGCGGCATCGACCGCGTGCTCGAAGTCGATCAAACCCCCATCGGCAAAACCCCGCGCTCGTGCCCCGCCACCTACATTGGCTTCTGGGACAGCGTGCGCAAACTCTTTGCCGACACCCTGGAAGCGCGCGCGCGCGGCTGGGGCCCCGGGCGCTTTTCCTTCAACACCGGCGAAGGCCGCTGCCCCGCCTGCGAAGGCCAGGGCATGCGCACCATCGAAATGGCCTTCCTGCCCGACGTGAAAGTGCCCTGCGAAACCTGCCACGGCGCGCGCTTTTCGCCCGAAACCCTGGCCGTCACCTGGCGCGGCAAAAACATCGGCGAAGTGCTGCAAATGGAAGTGGACGAAGCCGTCGAATTCTTCGCCAGCATGCCCGCCATCAGCCACCCGCTGCAACTGCTGCGCGACGTGGGCCTGGGCTACCTCACCCTCGGCCAGCCCAGCCCCACCTTGAGCGGCGGCGAAGCCCAGCGCATCAAGCTCGTCACTGAACTGAGCAAAGTGCGCGACGACCTCACCCGCCGGGGCCGCAAAGCCCCGCACACCCTCTACGTGCTCGACGAACCCACCGTCGGCCTGCACATGCAAGACGTGGAAAAACTCATCCACGTCCTGCACCGCTTGGTCGATGCCGGCCACAGCGTCATCGTCATCGAACACGACCTGGACCTCATCGCCGAAGCCGACTGGATCATCGACCTAGGCCCCGAAGGCGGCGACGCCGGCGGCCAGCTGGTCGCCGCCGGCACGCCGGAAGATGTGGTGAAAGCGGGCACGCACACGGGGCGGGCGGTGGAGGGGGTGCTCAAACGTTGTCTTGACGCCGTGGGTTGATTTCGATAGAATGCGCCCGTCGCTTAGGACGTTCAAACAACAACTTTATCTGTTTGAGTCTGCGGCATCTGCCCCCATTATCTGGGGGCTTATTTTTTTCTGGAATATAAAATCATGGATCGATATGTTGTTATGGTAGATGCAGGCTACCTTCTGCGACAATCCATAGAGATTGTCAGCAAACGTTCCAGTTCAGAAAGAAAGAATCTCGAAATCACTGACTTGCCAAAATTAAAACAGCTCCTCCTCGACAAAAGTAGAGATGCATTAGATTTAAAAGAGCGCGAGTTGCTACGAATCTACTGGTATGACGGCGTTATGTCAACCGGCATGACCCAGCAGCAACGAGAAATCATGCAGTTCCCTGATATTCAATTTAGGGCGGGTACAATTAACTCCAAAGGGCAACAAAAAGGAGTAGATTCGCTTATTATAACTGATTTGATTGAGCTGGCTGGGAATCAGGCTGTTTGCGATGCTGCATTAATAAGCGGAGACGGTGATTTGGCAGTAGGCATTGAGTTGGCTCAAAAGAAAGGGATGCGTATTGCATTAATTGGCATCGAGGATTTATCCATCCACGTTTCACACAAACAAAGTTCTGAAGTCACTAGTAGAGCAGATCGCATTATAAAAATTGGTCCTGATGACCTCGCGTCCTGTATGTGCTTTGTAGAAGATTCCTCTTTAAAAGCCAATAAAAAGATTGGCGAAAACCAAAAATCTAACGCGCTGCATAAATCAAACCAAAGCAATAAACAACGCATCAATGAAATAGTTATCCAATTTATGAAATGTAAACAGATATCCACAGATCCCATCAATCCTGAAACCAATTTTATTAGTTCAGATATTGACCGATCGCTAATTCATTATGTTTACATCTCGCTTGAAAAAGGTAGGCTAACCAATGATGAGAAAAAAATCGCTAGAGAATGTTTTATCCAGGAGTGGCAGAAATTGCGCGAGCTCTGATTTATGTGAATAAGCAATATTAAAATAGATCGCTATTAATATATAACGAATAGATTCGCCTTAAATAATAGTTTTTGCCCGGGTTGTTTGCCTATGTGTCTCATAACTCTCGCAATGCATTTTTAAAAATCTATAAACTTTACTCGTAGCTGCACATACGGCGCTGGTTTAATAACTCCACTTCATTCACCATAAAACAGTCATCTTGTACAATCAGTCCATCTATCGCAGAAGAGCATTTGCGGCAAGTGTTGCAGCACACTTTCGGCACAAACCATTCATTCGGGCTGCGGAGTGAAGAGCAGGATTTGTGCGCCGTAGGCTGAATGAGCGCGCAGCCATTCATCAAACCATCAAACGCAAGCTCTCAAGGAAAAGGGCGGCTGGCTACCAGAAAGGGTATGGCTATGCCTGCCGCCCTACCATCGCCCCCTTTCACCAACAAAAGGAAGCAATATGGCTGACGTGACCGGGGCCTTTGAGCAGTGCATGGCGTCCAGTCCGCATGGGGGCGGCGCGCTGGATGCGCTGCAATGCGGCATCAATCTGGGCAATGATTTTTTGTGGACCTGGCTGGTTTACATGCTGCTGGGCGTGGGGGTGCTGTTCACGCTGGGCACGGGGTTTGTGCAGTTGCGGCTGCTGGGGCGCAGCGTGCGCGAGATGCTGGGCAGCCGCAGCGATGGCGATGACGCGCACGGGCACGGCATCACGCCCTTTCAGGCGTTCGTGACGGGGCTGGCCAGCCGCGTGGGCACGGGCAACATCGCCGGGGTGGCCATTGCCATTTCCACGGGCGGGCCGGGCGCGGTGTTCTGGATGTGGATGACGGCGCTGCTGGGCATGAGTTCGGCGTTTGCCGAGTCGTCGCTGGCGCAGCTTTTCAAGGTGCGCGACCACGGCAACCGCCAGTTTCGCGGCGGGCCGGCGTACTACATCACGCATGGCCTGCGCCAGCGCTGGCTGGGCACGGTGTTTGCGCTCAGCATGATTTTGTGTTTTGGCTTTGTGTTCAACGCCATTCAGTCCAACACGATCATCGAGGCGGTGAAATCGGCGGCGGGCTGCGCCAGCGGCAGCGGCGCTTGCGAGCAAGACTGGCAGGTGTACCGCCACGCGCTGGGCGCGGTGCTCATCATCATCACCGCGCCCATCATTTTTGGCGGCATTCGCCGCGTGTCGCGCATTTCAGAGGCGCTGGTGCCCATCATGGCGACGGCCTATTTGCTGATGGCGCTGTATGTGATTGCCATGAATCTGGACAGGGTGCCGCAGATGTTCGCCCTGATTTTTGACAACGCGTTCGACTTCCGCTCCGCCGCAGGCGGGCTGGCGGGCAGCGCGGCGGCCAAGGCCATGCAGCTGGGCATCAAGCGCGGGCTGTTTTCCAATGAGGCGGGCATGGGTTCGGCGCCCAACGCGGCAGCGGCAGCGGATGTCAAGCACCCGGTCTCGCAAGGAATGATTCAGATGCTGGGCGTGTTTGTGGACACCATCGTGGTGTGCTCATGCACGGCCTTCATCGTGCTGCTGTCCGACATGCCCGCCGATAGCGCGCTCACGGGCATTCAGCTCACGCAATCGGCGCTGGAGAGCCAGGTGGGGGGCTTCGGGCAGTATTTCCTGGCGGTGGTGCTGTTCATGTTTGCGTTTTCTTCGGTGATTGGCAATTACGCCTACGCCGAGTCCAACGTGCAGTACCTGCACAGCCATCGCCTGACGCTGGCCATCTTCCGCATGGCGGTGCTGGCCTTCGTGTACTTCGGCGCGGTGGCCAAAGTGGGGCTGGTGTGGGACATGGGCGATTTGTCGATGGGCATCATGTCCTTCATCAACCTGGTGGCCATCGTGCTGCTGTGCCCGCTGGTGTTCATGCTGCTCAAAGACTATTCGGCGCAGTTGCGCGCCGGCTCGAAAGAGCCGGTTTTCCGGCTGGCGGCCCACCCGCAGCTCAAAGGCCGCGTGCCGCAGGCCGATATCTGGTAATGGCAGCCTGAGCGCCTGGGCCAAGCCACGCCCGTGGGCGCGAAAAGCGCGGCCTCGGGCGATCTTGGGCGTTGCAAACGTTTTGTCGGGCGCAAGCGGGCAGCAAGGCCCATCTGCGGCTTGAAAAGTTTCCAAAAATAAAAGCAGGGGTTTGATGAAAAAACACCTGCATCTTGTTTGGCTTTGGCTGGGAGTTACCAACGCCGTTTATTTGTTGTTGCTGTTTTATAAGCAGTCCGGACTGAGCCGTTTTTCAAACGGCCTGACTTTGCCCGATATGCTGCCGTGCAATTAAGGCAGCGTTTATCTGCAAACCTATTTGGGTAACTTGGGGCAGAGGGCAGGCGGTTTTATCTGTACCGCCAGATGGCCGCCGACATGGTTTATCCCGCGCTGTTCGGTTATACCTGTTTCCGTCTGACCGGCCTGCTGTTGGCGGGAACGCGCCTTCAGGCCATATTGAAAAAACGGCTGCTGCCGCTGCCCGTTGTTTCGGCGGTATTGGATTATCTGGAAGAGTTTTGCCTGATTGCCGTGGTTTCTGCCTGCCCCGAAGCACTGCAAATTGACGCCGCCGCTCCATTTTTTTACCGTTGTCAAATCTGCGGCGGCCTGGGCGTGGGCGGCGGCTTCAGGTGCACTTGCGCTCTGCGCCGCACCTGCATCTCTTGTCAAAAACAAGAGCAAATTTCAGGGGTAAAAAATACTGTTCTGCGCGCTTTCCACTAGGACGTCGCGCTACTGATAAAGGAGCGAAATAACGCCCTTCGCTTCAGGCGGCTTTTGCCGCAGCGGGGTTGCCATTGCCGAAGCGGGCGGCGATGTAGTCTTCCACGATGCGCTGGAAGTCTTGCGCGATGTGATCGCCGCGCAGGGTCATGGCTTTTTCGCCGTCGATGAAGACGGGGGCGGCGGGCGATTCGCCGTTGCCGGGCAGGCTGATGCCGATGTCGGCGTGTTTGCTTTCGCCGGGGCCATTGACGATGCAGCCCATGACGGCGACTTTCAGGCGCTCGACGCCCGGGTACAGGTCGCGCCAGACGGGCATTTGGGCGCGCAGGTAGTCGTCAATGTCTTTGGCCAGCTCCTGGAAGGTGGTGCTGGTGGTGCGGCCGCAGCCGGGGCAGGCGCTGACGCTGGGCACGAAGGCGCGCAGGCCCATGGCTTGCAGGATTTCGCTGGCGACCAGCACTTCCTGCGTGCGCGCTTCGCCGGGCTGGGGGGTGAGGCTGACGCGGATGGTGTCGCCGATGCCTTCTTGCAGCAGGATGGACAGGGCGGCCGCCGAGGCGACGGTGCCTTTGGCGCCCATGCCCGCTTCGGTCAGGCCCAGGTGCAGGGGGTAGCGGCAGCGGCGGGCCAGTTCGCGATAGACGGCGATGAGGTCTTGCACGCCGCTGACTTTGCAGCTGAGGATGACTTGCCCGGGCGCCATGCCCAGGCGCACGGCCAGATCGGCCGATTCGATGGCGGAGGTGACGAGCGCCTCGTACATGACCTGGCGCGCTTCCCACGGCTGGGCGCGGCGGTTGTTGGCGTCCATCAGGCCGGCCAGCAGGTCTTGGTCGAGGCTGCCCCAGTTCACGCCAATGCGCAAGGGCTTGTCCCACTTGAGGGCGG
>ERZ773008.1069-NODE-1069-length-19662-cov-3.281736_pt1 | contig 19662 bp, 14 predicted proteins | sample MGYA00580664_ERZ773008 | MGnify/ENA primary metagenome ERZ773008 (study PRJEB29015, sample SAMEA2738016) | human oral metagenome | biome: human oral; feature: human-associated habitat; material: dental | place: China | collected 2048 ... | reverse complement strand
AAGCATCGCTGACATTTTTCACGATTTGAGAGAGTGAAAGTTCGGGCTTAACTTTGCCTTTGGGTTTACCCATGTGGCTCATCATGATCAGTGCGCCACCATCGTTAAGCACTTTTTTCAGTGTAGGGAGAGCACCGCGAATGCGGGTGTCATCGGTTACATGACCGTTCTCATCCAAGGGGACATTGAAGTCCACACGCACAATTGCCTTGTGACCGGCAAAGTTGAAGTCTTCGATTTTCATTTTTACCTTAAATTATTTTATCGATTTATAATACTTAGGCTTTATAACACTTGCAAATTTACTGTTTTTTATTTACATCTCAACGCCTTTGTAGAAGTTTTTTGTATTTTTGTGCGTTACAATCGGCGAATGTAAAGTCGAGTTGCCAAAACCGTCGAGTGGGATCCGACTTTTATCCTTCATACACCGTCGGGTCTTCGATGCCTGCCTCGGCCAGTGCCTCTTTCCGCTCTATGCAGGTACCACACTTCCCACAATGCACAACTCCGCCTTTATAACAGCTCCATGTCTCGCGATAGTCGATGCCAAGTCGTTTGCCGATGCTTGCTATTTGGCCCTTCGTGATGTCCGTATAAGGAGCTGAGACACCTACGTTGATGAATGTCCCGTAGCGTGCGGCTTTGTCTATGGCGTGGATAAATTCGGGGCGACAGTCAGGATAGATGGTATGGTCGCCACCGTGGTTGGCTATCAGCACCTTTTTCAGGTTGTGGCTTTCTGCAATGCCTGTGGCAATGGAGAGCATAATGCCATTGCGGAAGGGCACCACGGTCGACTTCATGTTGTCGGCTTCATAGTGCCCTTCGGGGATGGCATCAGCCCCATCCAACAGACTGCTTTTGAAATAGCGGTGCATGAAATCGAGATTGATGACGATGTGTTTGATGCCGAGACGCTCGCAGTGCATTTGGGCAAAGGGTATTTCCCGGGCATTATGATTACTGCCGTAGTCGAAACTGATGCCGAGTGCTATCTCGTCTTTCTTGTCATAAAGCAGCGTGATGCTGTCCATACCGCCACTAACAATGATTACAGAATCTTTCATTTCTATTTGTTTTTATATTATCCGAATAATGTTCTCAAGGCTTCTTCTACCTTTCTTACAGGGTGGAGTTCTATCTTGTATTTGCGTTTGTCGAAACCTTTGAGGTTATGAGCCGGTATAATCATGTGGGCAAAACCTAACTTCTCGGCCTCTGCAATGCGCTGTTCAATACGGTTGACGGGGCGCACTTCGCCGCTTAGTCCTACTTCTCCCGCCATACACCAGCCTGCTTCAATAGCCGTATCAACATTGCTTGACAACACTGCTGCTATCACACTGAGGTCCATGGCAAGGTCGGTGACGCGCAGTCCTCCTGCAATATTGATGAAAACATCCTTTTGCATGAGCTTGAACCCCACGCGTTTTTCAAGTACGGCAAGCAGCATGTTGAGGCGCCGTTGGTCAAATCCTGTGGCCGAACGCTGTGGAGTTCCATAGGCCGCTGAAGACACCAAGGCTTGTGTTTCAACCAAGAAAGGACGCACTCCTTCTATGGCAGAAGAGATGGCTACACCTGAAAGCCCTTCATGATCTTGGCTTAACAACAGTTCTGAAGGATTGGAAACCTGACGCAATCCATTCTGTTGCATCTCATAGATACCAAGTTCCGAAGTGCTTCCAAAACGGTTCTTGATAGACCGAAGAATACGATACATGTAGTGTTGGTCACCTTCAAATTGGATAACGGTATCAACAATATGTTCCAATATCTTTGGCCCTGCCAGCGTTCCTTCCTTATTAATGTGCCCAATTAGAATGACGGGAATACCACTTGTCTTTGCAAAACGCAGCAAGGCAGCAGCACATTCGCGCACTTGAGTAATGCTTCCGGGGGAACTTTCAACGTCCGAAGTGGAAATGGTCTGTATGGAATCGATGACAACTAATTCGGGTTTTACCTCTTTTATATTGTCAAAGATGCTTTCAAGTGAGGTTTCACAGAGTATCATTACCTCACTGTTGCCCCCGATACGCTCTGCTCTCATCTTGATTTGGTGGGCACTTTCTTCACCGCTTACATAGAGGATGCGGCGTTCGTTCATGTGAAGAATGGTCTGAAGAGTAAGCGTACTCTTGCCAATTCCTGGCTCACCGCCTAATAGAACGATGCTTCCCGGCACTAATCCACCACCGAGAACACGGTTCAATTCGTCATCGTGCATGTCGATTCGAGGCTCATCTTTGGCCGATATCTCATGCAGGAAGAGAGGCTTGTTCTTATTCGTTATGCTGCTTCTGACGGCATGTGCTGCATTTTTTGCAGCCATAGAACCCGTGTCATTGGCAATACGTATCTCCTTAAAAGTGTTCCATTGGCCGCAACTTGGACATTTCCCAATCCATTTGGCAGACTCTTGTCCACAGTTACTACATACATATGCAATTTTATCTTTGGCCATTTCTTGGTTTGATTTTATCTGATAACCCTACAAAAGTAGTAATAAATTCTATAGTTACAAAATTATTTGTTACTTTTGCATGGTTTAGAAACGGATAGAAAATGCGGTTGAATAATGAGATTTCCGAATTATAAAGTACTTCTTTTTGCCTTGTTTTTGCTCGTTGTTGCCTGTGGACGGTCTTACGAAGAGCAAAGAAGAATGTCACGTGCAGAGCGCTATCGTCTCTTTCGTGAAGACTCCTTGGCTTTGAAAATAGCTGTGATGCCCACGCTTGATTGTCTTCCTTTGTATTTGATGAAAGACCATCAGCTTTATGATACAGCGCAATTGGATTTGCGTTTGAAGTTCTTTACGGCACAAATGGACTGTGACACCGCTCTGCTGAACAGGCGCGTAGAGGGTTCAATCAGCGACCTTGTGCGTACCGAACGCATGAAGAAACGCGGCCTACAGCTTGATTATCTCACGGCTACCAATGCCTATTGGCAACTTTATTCCAATCGGAAAGCCCGTTTAAAACATCTCAATCAACTTGGTGATAAGATGATAGCCATGACGCGTTTCTCGGCAACCGATTATCTGACCGACCTCACCCTTGATACTGTCAAGACTCGGGCACGGGTCTATCGGGTACAATTCAATAATGTCTTTATACGTCTTGACATGCTGCTCAACAATGAGATTGATGCCCTTTGGCTCACGGAACCTCAGGCCACAAAAGCCCGAATACTCGATAATCCGATGCTACGCGACAGCCGAGATTTCAGGCTTTCGCTCGGTGTATTGGCCTTGCGACATGCTGGAGTGGCTGATAAACGGCGCAAAATGCAGTTGAATGCGTTTGTCAAGGCTTACAATGCAACTTGCGATTCTATCAATCAGAACGGCCTACAGCATTATGCTGATTTGTTGAGGAAGTATTGCAAGGCTGACGACAAGACCATTACAGCATTACCGAAATTGCGTTTCCAACACATCACTGCACCGAAACCGAGTGATATCCGTGCAGCAAAATCTTTCGAATAACCCCTCATCATGCATCCAACCTCACCTGAACTACAGCCTGTCTGGTCACAGCTTCTCGAACAGCAGAACCTGCCTTTGGCACTGAAGACACTTCGGCAATTCCTCAATGAAAAAGGAATACCGCAGTTTGATGCCCGTCTTGATGACATCATGTCAAGCTATCAGCTCATGAAAGACTATATGTTGCGTGGCTATCAAGACCCTATGCGCCCACAACTTTATCATTCCATGTTGCAGCAGCTCTATGCGGTGGCTTTTGATGTGCGGCTTCGTTTGGCTGTTATCAAAGGGGGCTATCATGGTCTGGCAGAGTTAAGTGCACGCAGAATTGATTTGAGTAGTGAAGAGGTAAGGCTGCAACTCGAGGGGTATGTGCAGGATTTGGCGATGCTTTCTTTGGAGCCTGAGGGCATACGTAAGGAGAAAGAGCATTATCTCCGCCGTCAGCACCAACACTATCTATCCTCTGTTTTCGATGCCATTGTGGTTTCCTACTATTGGAACGAGGCTGTCTATGATGCCTTGTTGAAGTTGTTTTGCAGTCCGATGGTTGATACTTTTGATAGCCAGACACTGCTTTCTGCCGTGACACTCAGTGGCATGAACGGTTTTGATCCGTTGCGTTTCAAACTCTTGTTAGAGGTGTGGCAACAGACCGAAGCCGATGAAGAACTGCGCCAACGTGCATTTGTTGGGTGGGTGTTGTTGGCTTCTTCTGGAGGAATGCAGCTTTTCGAAACCTCTGCCAAGCTATTGAAAGAGACGGTTGAGGCCCCGGATGCTGACGCTTTGCGTCGCGACTTGTATGCGCTGCAATGCCAGATATTCTTTTGCAGCAACGCGCGACGCGACAATGAAAAGATGCAGAAAGACATCATTCCCACGCTGATGAAAGGGCAACAGCTGCGTTTCAACCGCTTTGGAATAGAGGAAAAAGAGGAAGATACCTTAGAGGATATTCTGCATCCCGACAAGGCAGAGCAGGAAATGGAGCGTGCAGAAGAGAGCATAAACCGCATGATGGAAATGCAGAAGCAAGGTGCCGACATCTATTTCGGCGGTTTTTCACAGATGAAACGCTTTCCTTTCTTCTCATCGGTCAGCAATTGGTTTGTGCCTTTCTCCAAGCAGAACCCTGACATGGAAGCAGTGTTAAACCAATTGGGCAACGCTAAAATCGTTGATATCATGCTCAACGGGAGTCCTTTCTGCAATTCTGATAAATATTCCTTTGGCTTTGCAATCAAGTCTGTCTACGCCCAGTTGCCTGCCAATGTGCGTGAGATGATGAATTCGGCCGATGGCATGATGTTGCGTCCAAGCTATGAAGATGCGGACAAACCTGCCTATAAGCGCTTGCAATATCTGCAAGACCTTTATCGGTTTTTCGAACTGAATGCTTATCGTGAAGAATTCAGAAATCCTTTTTGGAACGATTGTTCTGCAGAGCAAAATGACCAGTTCTTCCTGCATAGAGATCTTTCTTTCTCAGCTTTCCACAAGGAAATCATCGCGTTGATGGCCTTTGCCGTGAAACGGAAAGAATGGAAATTCCTGCGTCAGTTGTATGAACGTTATCCTTTGTCGGAGACCGAGATACACCAGATGTTGGTTTCAGACAGTGAACGCCTGTTGCGCTATTACCGTCTGCAATACACGCTTTTCAATCATTTCCACGAAGAAAAGAAGGCTTTTGCCGCAAGCCGTGCGGTGATTGTTGTCGGCCTGTTACGCCATGAAGAAAGCGGAGTGGGGGTGGAAAGTCTGGAGTTTGACGATGAAACAGGCCTGCCCACGCTATCCGACAAGCTTCTGAAATTGGATAATGCCAACGAGAAAGAACTGCGCAGTTACGCTGCTTCAGCATTGCGCTACGGTAGGTTTGATGAGGCCAACCAGGCCTATCAGTATCTCTATATGATGAAAGATGACAAGCGTTTCCTTTGGTATCAGTCATTGGCTTTAATGAACATGGGGCAGTTGGACGATGCGCTTAAGCTGCTCTATCCCCTTGATATGGAGGACGAGAATGTGTCGGTGAAGCGTACGATAGCCTGGATATTGTTGTTGCAATGTAAGCCCATGCAGGCCGAACGCTATTATGATGCTATTCTTTCCACGCAGGAGGTTATCGATGAAGATTATGTGAATGCAGGTTACAGTAAATGGTTACAGAACAAAAACAATGAGGCTGTGATTCTCTTCAAGAGCTGGGTTTCACGTCATTCTGACGAGAAAATCTCCTCTGTTTTCGTGCAAGACCGTCAGTTGTTGATGGATAATGGCATCACGGCGATTGACAGAATGCTGATGGAAGACATGGTTGAAACCTCGTGATGTGTAGGTATTCGCTTCCCTTGTTATCGTTTTTTATCGTGCTTTCCACTTGATTTTTCAGTAAGAAATCTCTGTAAAAAGTAATCTCAACTCATCGTATTCGTACATGAAAAGACTCACTGACTTTTATTATAGCCTGCCTATTGTAAGGGATAATAAGGGAAACAGGAGCACTTCGCATGCCTACTTCAACTTTGAAGGAAAGCAGTATACGATAGCCATAGATAGCAGTTCGGTGCAACCGCTTATTGTGTTGAAAGCTCATCTGTCTGAAGAAAACTTCTATAGGATACTGTGTGACAATGATTTATTGATTGACAACAATCCTTATGGTATAGAATATTATGGCTATAAGCCGGTATTTAAGGCCGAAAAGAAAGATTACAGGAGTGGTGATGTGCACTATATTCTTATTCAAAATCTTGTGTTTATTGTCACATTTGGTAAGGAAATGCTGCATGTAGAAAGTGTTTATCGCTTGGCTGATGACGAGATGCCAGCCCACGAAGATAATCGGAAAATCTGGCTGAAGACCATAGCTTTCCTCATAATCATGTGCATGGTATATCTCTTCCTGCATTATTTGACAGCACATTTCTGGTAGAATGGAAGAATAGTTCTTTGGTAAACAATTCCCAATAAAGCGTATGAAACAGGGAGCCTGTTGTGCATTTAAGTTTGACAACGTATAGTTCTTTGGAGTCAGCCAGCATTCTTTTCTCCTGTTTTTCTGTGAGGTTCCAACTTGTTTTATCCTTAATGGTTATCTGTTTTGACGAGACTTGTCTTCTCTTTTCAAAACCATTGGAAATGGCTTTGTAATTCGTTGAATGACAACAGATTGGAAGTGTGTTTCTGACTTGCGTCAGATGAGCGTGTGATTAGCGTCAGAATGCGGGCTGATCTGCGTCAAGTTACACGCTCATCTGACGCAAGTGAAAAGCATGTTTGCAGCATGTTGAAAAACAATGTGAATAGCGTGGCGATTTCCTCCTTGTTCAGACAGCGTTTCGGTTGTGTCTGTTCAGCTCTTCTGCAGAATAGGGAAACGGCAATGTTAATCTATATAAAAAAGCTGTCCGCAACGTGTTATGTTTGTCATTTTATGTATCTTTGCACATCAAACTTATGGAATATTGTTGTCTGAAAGGTGATGCTTCTAAATAGTTTAAGATTTTTTGCAGTCTACATATTATGGGCACTGTTGTTCGTTTTACAGAAACCGTGCTTTATGTTGTACCACCATGCGTTGTTCAAGCAAAGCTGTTTGGCTGACTTTTGGCAAGTGATGGTGCATGGTTTACCCCTTGATTTCTCTGTGGCCGGCTATTTCTCGGCCTTTCCCGGCATATTGATATTGACAGAAATTTGGTATCGGGGACGCATCACAAAGTGGTTTTATAAGGGCTATACAGCCCTGGCTGCACTGATTTTCTCCATGACATTTGGCCTCAATCTCGTGCTTTACGGCTATTGGGGCTTCCCACTTGACTCCACACCGATATATTATTTCTTCTCCTCTCCGGCCAGTGCTTTGGCCAGTGTCAGCATGTGGATAGTCATCGGGGGCGTGCTCGTTGTCTTGCTTCTTGCCGTGGGCATCTATCTGTTGATGCAGCGAATGGAGAAGAAATTGAATTCACTTTCAGCGCTAAATCATCATCGCGTCTGGAGCACATTTTGTCAGGTTGTTCTGTTAGGCCTGTTGTTTATCCCCATTCGTGGGGGTATAAAGGTATCGACAATGAATGTCGGTGAGGCTTATTTCAGTAAGGACATGCGGTTGAACCATGCTGCGGTGAACCCCGTTTTCAGTTTGATAGAGAGCTTCTCCAAGCAGGTTGATTTTGCTTCTCAATACCGTTTTATGAGCGAAAAAGAAGCAGCAGAGGTGGTTCGTCCAATGCTTTACACGAAGAGTGACAGCGTCATGCAGTTGATAACCACGAAGCATCCCGACGTGTATATTGTCATTCTGGAAAGTTTCTCGCGTGAGCTGATGAAGACAAATGCTGTCCCGAATATGAACAGATTAGCCAAGGAAGGCGTTTTCTTCAATCATTTCTATGCCAATAGTTTCCGTACAGACCGTGGCACATTGGCAATATTGAGTGGCTATCCCGCCCAACCGACGACAAGTTTGATGAAGTTAACCCGAAAAACCAATCATCTCCCGTCGATTGCAGGCATGCTGAACAAGAGCGGATATGGGCTGAAATACTACTACGGTGGAGACATTGACTTCACTAATCTGCGTGGTTATCTGATGGGAATGGGCATTACCGACCATGTGTCTGATGAGGATTTTCCACATGAAGACCGTCGGAGCAAATGGGGAGTACCCGATCATCTGCTGTTTGAAAAGGTGCAGAACGACCTGAAGGAAAAGCCTGGAAAGCCGATGATGCGCATCATACAGACGAGCAGTTCGCATGAACCTTTCGATGTGCCTTACCACCACTTGCAGGATAAAGTGCTGAATGCTTTTGCATATACTGATGCTTGTGTGGGGCGTTTTGTTGACTATCTGAAGCGCAGCGGGCGCTGGAAACGCTCGTTGATTATCCTGATACCCGACCATTTGGGCTGTTATCCTGCGGATATAAGTGAGTTCAAAGTGGAACGTTATCAAATTCCAATGATTTGGTTAGGCGGTGTCGTGAAGGCTCCTTATGTCGTAGAAAGCTATGGCTCTCAACACGATTTGGCTGCTACATTGTTGGGGCAATTGGGGATATCTCACGCGTCTTTCATCTTCAGTAAGGACATGCTTGACAGTCGGGCGCCTCATTTTGCCTTCTTTACTTACCCTGATTTATGGGGAATGGCAACCGAAGAGCAACAGATGATTTATGATAATGTTGCCGGAAAGACGGTACTTTATCGTGGAAAACGCGGGCGCTCGGCCATGGAAAAGCAGGGAAAGGCGTATCTTCAGGAACTCTATAATGATATAGCCCGCCGATGATGACCGAACTGACTGATTTACTTTCTATGCTGAAAGCCATGGATACCATGGTGTTTCTGACAGTGAACAGTCATCATAATGCCTATTTCGACAGTGTGATGTGGTTGGTCAGTGGAAAGCTGATATGGGTTCCCATGTATGTTTCTCTGTTTTTTGTGCTCCTGAAGAATTATTCCTACAAGGTGGTTTTCGCTATTCTTCTGGCCATAGGAGTTGTTATCTTGTTCACGGATAGCTTCACTGCGCAGGTTATTCGGCCGTGGGTGTGTCGACTTCGACCAAGTAATTTGGATAATCCTATGTCGAGTATGGTGCATATTGTGGATGGTTATCGGGGAGGAGCTTATGGTTTTCCGTCCAATCATGCAAGCAACACATGGGGCTTGGCATTCTTTATCACCTTCCTGTTCAGACGCTATAAGCTGACGTTTTTCTTCTTCCTATGGGCATTGTTGGTATGTTACAGCCGAATGTATTTAGGCGTTCATTACTTTGGCGACCTTTTGATTGGGGGGCTGTTGGCTTTGGCAGGAGCTTCTACTGTTTTCTATGTGTTCAGAAAAGTGAGTGGAGACACTCGACTTCAAAAAGTGAAATTCATTTATTGGCCAGTGTGGATAGGAATTGCAACCTTTTTAGTTATCATGGTTTCTTCTATATTTTATCGTGTATGACGGTAGGGAAGATAGTCGGATATCAACAGTTCGGATTTGTTTTTAAACGTTAGTTTCAGCCTATGAATATTGAACCTGTAGCAGTTTTTCATTCTCCTTTCAATTCCAAGTTTGGCATTCCGAAGCAGAGTGGTATTGTGGGGGCATTGAAAGGCGAGATAGTTTTTCTTCCATCCTACCGCAATCCAGATGCCTTGCGCGGATTAGAGGCGTTTGATTATCTATGGCTTATCTGGGAATTCAGTGCCAACAGGCATCATGCCAACAGTCTGATGGTGCGTCCGCCACGCTTGGGAGGCAATGAGAAAGTGGGCGTGTTTGCGAGTAGGAGTCCGTTCCGTCCCAATGGTCTTGGCCTCTCTTCGGTCAAGATAGAAACGATAGAATGGGAGACAAGTCGTGGCCCGATAATCCATGTTTTGGGTGCAGACTTAATGGATGGCACCCCGATTTACGATATCAAGCCTTATATCACTTATGCTGATGCCCATGTTGATGCACGCAGTGGCTTTGTAGATAGGCACCAATGGAAGCGGTTAGACGTGGTCATTGGTAGCGAAGCACAGGATTTCCTCTTGTCACATGGTTTTGATGTAGCACGTATTGATGAACTCAAAAGCATCTTGGCAGAAGATCCGCGCCCCCAATATCAAGATGATCCGGACAAGATCTATGGAATGCCTTTCGCAGGGATAGACGTTCATTTCCGAGTAAGAGGCAATGTGTTGACAGTCTTAGCCGTGTGAAGTGATACCGTTCGGTTGTTTCAAACTCCGTGTTTTCAATTCTTTTAAATTATAAGTTTGTTATAAGAAATTTGCATAATACTACTTGAATATCATGATATCTATATGAAAATGTTACAGAATCTCCCTTACTTTCATATTTGTTATATCTGATCAGGTAAGCATTAATCTTAATGAAGTGTAATACAACTTTCGTGGGTCTGTAAATCATATAGAACTATATAAGGTTGTGCAGTTTAATCATATGAAAGAGTTTCAAGGGTGTAGAAAAAAATAATATAATTTGGAAATTGAATATTTTTATTTAATTTTGCAGTCATCTTTTTAAGTAATAATAAAATTACGGTTGATAATAAATGAATTAATAATTTACAGAGCACATATTTGAAAATGAGTATTACATTACGATCTTCTTTTTTGGATTTCCTTAAAGGAATTGCTATCATAGTCATAGTTCTTTTTCATGCAGGAATTCTTACTTATGGATATTTAGGTGTAGAGGTCTTCTTTGTTTTAGCAGGGTATTTAACGACTCAAAGTATGGTTAGAGCCTTTGAGCGTGAAGATTTTAATTATTGGAAATTCATTCGAAATCGATTGGTTAGATTATGGCCTTTGGCAATAATGATATGTGCAGTATCTTTGTTACTTGGTTATTTCTACATGTTACCAAGCAATTATAAAAATATATCAGAAACGGCTTTAGGTACATTATTCTTCTTAAATAATTTTGTACAGTATATTACAGCGGGTGATTATTGGGATGTCTCCAATGATTATAAGCCCTTAATGCATACATGGTATTTGGGAGTCTTATTTCAATTTTATTTATTTTATCCCTTATTATTGATGATAACACATCGTTTCACAAAGCGGTGGAAACGTTCTTCTATTATTCTGTTGATTTGTCTTGGTATGGCATCTCTATTATTATATTTATTACCATTCATTTCAACTCCTCTGAATTTCTATATGTTGCCGAATAGGTTTTTTGAGTTTGCAGTGGGAGCATTGGTGGCTTTGTTGCCTACCTGTAAGGAAAAAAGGGTAGAAAACAGGAAGATTACTGCATCAATTATATTTCTATGTATACTCTTTGTGTCGGGCTTAGATTTAGAACATACAAAACTAATTCTGATATTGACAGTAGCTATAACGGCGTGGATATTATATACATATTCGTATTCAAAGTCAATTGATGCTGTTGAAAGCAGATATCTGCATTGGATTGTGGAATTAGGAGTTGCAAGCTATAGCATTTATTTATGGCATCAGGTTTTCTTTGCATTTTATCGATATATCGTCAATGATACCCTTTCTGTATGGGAATACATAGGATTGATAGGTTGCTCCGTAGTATTAGGATATCTGTCCTATGTCTTTATAGAAAGGTCTCTGTCTTCGTTGATGAAAGCTTATAAATCAGCGAAACTGCTGATTCCGGCAAGTTGTTTTGCCTTAACAATATTAATAGGATATCTATCCTATAAATTATATATGTGCAATGGAGTTGTAAGAGATATTCCGGAGTTGGAAATCTATAAGGATAAACCTGAGACCTGGGAACCTCAATTTTATAATGCTTCGGTCTCCGATCATGATATTGATTTTCCACATAATGGAAAGAAAAATGTTTTGATTGTTGGGGATAGTTACGCCCGTGATTGGTTTAATGTATTATGCGAAGCTCATGTTGACAGTTTTATGAATATGTCTTATCATTATGTGAGAGATGCTGTCTTGGAGAACAGAATAATGCATGCAGATTATATATTCCTGGCAGTTTATGGAGACTTTACTCCTTATTTTGATTATATTCCAAGGATGATGTCTAAACATTTCTATTTAGTCGGAACGAAGCGTTTTTTCTCAACGGCAGGTATTATTTATAATTATTATCCTAAAGATGCCGGTTATTATCATCAGACCGTTCTGCCACCAGAAGATGTAGCTGAAGTGAATCAGCATGATTATGATGTGTTTCGGGAGAAATTTATTGATCCAATGAAAGTGATGAAGAATGCGGATGGTTCTTATCGGATATTTACTCCTGAAGGGAAATTAATCAGTCATGATGGTTTGCATTTGACAAGAGCCGGAGCAAAATATTACGCATCAAGGATGAATATCATTTCTTACTTTAAAGAATAATGGATGCAATAGCAAAAAGAAAGATAGTTGTTTACTTTGATATTAAACTTCATATATTTGCTCAGAATATATCGAATATGAGGAAAATAATATAGAATACAGGAGTAGATTATCGATTTTTCGGGAAAAACCACTCGTCATTCACGGATGAAAGCGGAAAAGAAGCAAAAGCCGTCCTTCATCCGTGGATGAAAGCCAAAAAACGAAGAAAACTGGTCATCATCCACGGATGAAAGCGGAAAAGAGGCAAAAATCGTCTTTCATCCGTGGATGAAAGCTAAAAAACGAAAAAACTGGTCATCATCCACGGATGAAAGTAAGAAAAAGCTGAAAATCATTCGTCGCTCGTGTTTTTTCATCGAAAATTGCTAAAAACAGCGTTTCGCTTGCAAGCGACGAGCGAAAAATGGGAAAAATCGTGCTTCAGGGCATCCCGAAAGGTAGAAATTCAGAAAAACAATGTTTCGGGATGCCCCGGCGAGTTGTTTTTTGTGAAAATGAACCGTCGGGAGTCCCGAAGCCTCAATATTTTGAAAAACAAGCTTTCGGGGAGTCCCGAAGCTCGAAAAATCTGAAAAGCGGCTCCTCGGGGCGCCCCGAAACATGAAAACGATAAAAACACACCCATCGTCGGCCGACGAAACACGAAAAACGAGACTTCTGCAAGAGAAGCTGATTGACTTTAATCCATGAAAGCAATGTTCAGGGCTTGACTTTTATGTGTCCATGAGGAATTGCTTGAATGTTTCGAACTGCTTATCCATAGGAATGCTTTGCTTTGTTCCTTTCATGAAGGCTGCCAAACGCTCTGGAACAGCAATCTCTGTAGACAAGATTTCATCTACTTTATCCTTGAATTTTGCAGGATGTGCCGTTTCAAGAAAGAGGCCGGTTTCGCTTGGTTGCAACTGTTCTTTCAGTGCCTTATAGCCACAGGCACCATGAGGATCGAGAATATAATCTGTTGACGCATAGCATTCTTGCATGGTTTTGCGTATCATGTCGTCAGTGTAAGTCGCTCCGCTGATGAGTTCAGTAATAGCCTGATGACTGCCATTGAACAGCGTATAGATGCGGGCGAAGTTTGAAGGATTGCCTACATCCATGGCATTAGCCAAGGTCTGTTTGCTGGGTTGAGGCATATATTCACCGGTTCTTAAATAATGGAAGAAGACATCATTGGCATTGTTTGCAGCAATAAACCTATTGACGGGAAGTCCCATTTTATAGGCGAAGAGTCCGGCACAGAGGTTTCCGAAATTTCCACTTGGAACTGATATTACCAGTTTGTCGGCCTTACCTAACCGTTTAAGTTGGGCATATGCATAGAAGTAATAGAATGCCTGTGGAAGAAAACGAGCCACATTGATGCTGTTGGCAGAGGTGAGTTTCATGTGATGATTGAGTGTTTCATCCATGAAAGCCTGCTTGATCATAGCCTGACAATCATCAAATACGCCATCTACTTCCAGTGCAGTAATGTTTTGACCTAAGGTAGCAAACTGGCTTTCCTGTATATGACTCACCTTGTCTTTAGGGTAGAGTACATAGACATGGATACCGTTGACACCAAGAAAACCGTTGGCAACGGCCGAGCCGGTGTCGCCACTTGTTGCCACGAGAACGTTGATTTGCTGTTGGCCTTCGCGTCGAATGAAATACTGAAGCAAGCGGGCCATGAAGCGAGCTCCAATGTCTTTAAATGCCAATGTGGGGCCATGGAAGAGTTCAAGCGAATAGATATTATCTTCTATGTGAACGGCGGGAACATCAAAAGACAACGTTTCATAGACGATGTTTCGCAAAGCCTCAATCTCAATGTCGCCACCAAAGAAGGCCTTGGATACTTCGAAAGCTATCTCCTGAAAACTTAGTTTCTCAATTTGGTTGAAGAAAGTTTCCGGCAGTTTTTGGATATGTTCAGGCATGTATAGCCCACGGTCGGGAGCTAATCCCTTGATGACAGCCTCTTCAAGCGTGACTGTAGGTGCCTTTTTGTTAGTGCTGTAATATTTCATTGTTTATTTGATTTTCATGAAAGTTTCCATAAACTGTTGCAGTGAGAGCAGTCCATATTCTCCACGAGTGCAGCTCTTTTCGTCGTAGGTTGTTACCTTGTCGGGTTGGATACCTCTATGCCAGATGGCAAAAGGAACGGGCTCTTTGACGTGAGTGCGTATCTCTACAGGCGTTGGGTGATCGGGAAGTAGGGCGATACATACAGGTTCTTCCCACTCACTAACAGCTTCATAGACGGGTTTAACGATGCGAGCGTCAAGATAGCGGATAGTCTGGAGTTTCAAATCAAGGTCTCCGTCATGCCCAGCTTCATCACTTGCTTCTATATGTAGAAACACGAAATCTTGTTTCTTCAGCGCCTCAATAGCTGCTGATACCTTTCCTTCATAGTTGGTATTAGCCAGTCCGGTTGCACCGGGAACCTTGATAATATCAAGTCCGGCATAGTGACCGATACCACGAATGAGGTCGACTGCCGAAATGACACTTCCGCTTTTGATGTCTGGGTAGAGTTGCATCAGCGTAGACATTGATGGGCGGTATCCACCACTCCAGGGCCAAATGCTGTTGGCTTTCTCTGTGCGTTGCCGGTTAAAAGGGTGGTTTGCAAGCAGTGATTGGCTCTTGATGATGAGATCATTAAGCAGGTCGGCCGTAGCCTGTGGAGTCATTCTGTCGCTATTGTATTCAGTATATCCCTCTTCAGGTTTAATGAGAAGCGGTTTCCATTCCTCGTTAGGATGATCGTGTGGTGGGGCACAAGTGATGTGTTTATTGCCATTCTTGATGATAAGTAAATGGCGATATTGAATGCCGGTGATGAACTTCACTTGGTCATTACCAAGCTCCTTGTCTAAGAACTTAATAAGTAGATTGCCTTCTTCTGTAGTCAGATGCCCTCCATGATGGTTCTTGATACGTCCGTTTGCCAGTTCGATGATGTTGCATCGTATTGCCATATCATTGGGCTGCATCTCATATCCAATGGAGGCAGCTTCTAATGGGCCGCGTCCTTCATAGACCTTATTGAGGTCGTAACCCAGGATTGCAGTGTTGGCAACTTCAGAGCCGGGGAGGAATCCATCAGGTATAGTGTTGAGCATTCCTGTCTTTCCTTGCTTGGCCAGAAAGTTCATGTATGGTGTATCTGCGTATTGGAGAGGTGTCTTTCCTCCCAATCGGTCAATGGCATGGTCGGCCATGCCATCTCCTAAGATGATGATATGTTTCATACGGAATTAAATGTTTGCAATAGACATGATATTGGCAAATACACCGGCTGCAGTTACGCTTGCACCGGCTCCATAGCCTTGTATGAGCATTGGATACTCCTTGTAGCGCTCGGTGGTAAGCAATACAATGTTGTTGCTTCCTTCGAGATTATAGAACGGATGATTGCGATTAATAGCCTTAAGTTCTACGCTTGTGTGGTTTCCATCAAGTGTTGCTACAAAACGCCAACGCTTATCTTCTTTCTCCAAAGCCTTTCGTTTATTTTCAAAATCAGTGTCCAAGTCGGGCAAACGCTTCCAGAATTCTTCAACACTTCCCTCAAAATATTTCTGCGGAACGAATAGATGCTTCTCTACATCAGCCTGTTCTACTCGATATCCAGCCTCGCGTGCCAAGATAACGAGCTTGCGGACAACATCTGTTCCACTAAGATCTATGCGCGGATCTGGCTCGCTATAGCCCTGCTCTTTGGCTCTTCTGACAGTTTCAGAGAAAGGAACTGTGGCACTGATTTCATTAAAAATAAAGTTAAGTGTACCGCTTAACACCGCTTCAATTTTCAGTATTTTATCCCCGGAATTACGTAGGTCGTTGATGGTTCCAATAATTGGAAGACCAGCTCCGACATTGGTCTCAAATCTGAATTTGACACCACGACGGAGGGCAGTTTTCTTGAGTTGTGCATATTTGTCATACTCTCCGCTGGCTGCAAGTTTATTAGCTGCAATGACACTAATATTATGTTCGAGGAAATTTTGATAGAGTGAAGCTATTTCCTTGCTTGCTGTACAATCAACAAAGACGCTGTTGAAAATGTTCATCTCCACAATGTGATCGCGTAACTTCTCTGGAGAACTCGGCTCAGAACTTTTCAAGGTCTCGCGGTAGTTGGACAGATTAAGTCCGTCTCGGTTGAAGATTGCATTCTTAGAACTTGCTATTCCCACGACATTCAGCTTCAACTGATTGCGTTCCTTAAGTTCATTATATTGTTTACGGATTTGTTCTATCAGTTTACTTCCTACAGTTCCAATTCCACAGATGAATAGATTGAGCACTTTATATTCAGAGAGGAAGAAAGAATCGTGGAGCACATTAAGAGACTTCCGAAGATATTCACTCTTGACAACAAAGGAAATATTAGTCTCACTGGCACCCTGGGCACAGGCGATAACGCTTATACCGCTTCGGCCTAATGTGCCGAAAAGCTTTCCCGATATACCCGCGGCATGTTTCATGTTGTCACCAACAATGGCGACTGTTGCCAATCCTTTCTTGGCATGCATAGGAAACATGGCACCGTCTTCTATCTCTGCAGAAAACTCTTTATTCAGCACTTTGACTGCTTCATCGGCATCTTCTTCCTTGACACCGATACTTGTAGAGTTCTCTGAAGAGGCTTGAGAAACCATGAACACACTGATACCTTCATCGGCAAGTGCCGTGAAAATGCGTCGGTTTACTCCGATAACTCCAACCATAGACAAGCCTGTAACCGTGATGAGTGCTGTGCCGTTTATGGAGCTGATACCCTTGATGAGTTTGTTGTCATCATCAATTTTATTTTTAATGGTAGTGCCGGGATAATTCGGGTTAAAGGTATTCTTAACCTTGATAGGTATGTTTTTTACGCATACTGGATAGATAGTCGGAGGATAAATGACCTTTGCACCGAAGTTACAAAGCTCCATTGCTTCAATGTAACTCAGCTCATTGATGGTATAAGCAGACTTGATAACACGGGGATCTGCTGTCATAAAACCGTCTACATCAGTCCATATTTCCAAGGCATTCGCATTGAGAGCTGCTGCAAGAATGGCTGCTGTGTAGTCGCTCCCGCCACGCCCGAGGTTCGTTGTCTCATCGGTATCTCGGTCTCGACTGATGAAACCGGGCACAAGTGATATGTGCGGAAGGTCGCTGAAAGTATCTCGTACAAGCTTATTGGTCAATTCACTGTCAAGTATATTCTTATTATTTTTCCGTTCTGTTTTGATGAAATCACGGCTTTCATACCATTTTGCTCCTCTGATTAGCGTAGCAACAATGACACTTGAAAGTTGTTCTCCATAGCTCACAATAGCATTCTCGGTCTTTTCACTGAGGTCATGAATGAGGTAAACGCCAAAGTAAATGCTCTTCAATTGTTCAAAAAGAGCATCTACTTTATTAAATAAAATAACACGTTTCTTGGTATCGGTAATGATGGTGTCTATCATCTTGTGATGACGATCGACCATGATGTTGAATTCTTCTTTCCATTTTCCATCATGCCTAAGGGCTAATTGTGCGGTGGTAATGAGTTTGTCGGTAATACCTCCAAGGGCACTGACAACAACGATAATGTCTTCGCTCTTTGCCTCGTTCTCTACGATTTTCTTTAAGCTGAGAATGCTTTTTACGGAACCAACAGATGTCCCGCCAAATTTCAATACTTTCATTTTATAACAGTTTTGGGTTTGTGCAACCACTCAACAATAGTGGCTTTCTTGCTGTAGATGTGTTAAACGGATAGCTTTCTTACATATTTCGTTCTCTTTTACCAACCATACAAAAGTGGAAAATAATAACAAAATGCAGCATGAAACTTACAGTTTAATCAAATCTATGCGCAAAAATACAAAGATTTATTATTGTGACCAACAAAATGAATGATATTTTTCTATTTGTCATCAAATTTGGGTAACTTTGCAAATATGACACAAGAATATCAAATTCGTGTATTGCCCCAGGTGGCCTACACAGAAGAGAATATCAAGCAATATATAGCTGAGGAGAAAGGTCTTGACGTTCGCACACTCTATCAAGTGCGGGTGTTGAAGCGTAGTATAGATGCGCGTCAACGACAAATTTTTGTCAACTTGAAAGTGCGTGCATACATCAATGAGTTTCCACAAGAAGAGGAATTCGTACGTACGGACTACCCAAATGTGGAAAGAGGCAAGCCTGTTATTGTCGTTGGTGAGGGGCCAGGCGGACTCTTTGCTGCACTTCGTTTGATAGAAAAAGGTCTGCGTCCGATAGTTTTGGAGCGTGGCAAGAACGTACGTGAGCGCAAGAAAGATTTGGCTCTGATTACGAAAACGCAGAAAATTGACGCGCTAAGCAATTATAGTTTTGGCGAAGGAGGTGCAGGTGCTTATAGTGATGGTAAACTTTATACACGGAGTAAGAAGCGTGGCAGCGTGGAAAAGATTCTTAATGTGTTTTGTCAGCATGGGGCTTCTGCGTCGATATTGGCTGATGCCCACCCGCATATTGGCACAGATAAACTGCCCCGTGTGATAGAGAATATGCGCAATACTATTCTCAAGAGTGGTGGTGAGGTTCATTTCTTGACAAAGATGACCCGATTACTCATGGCTGAAAACAGGGTGGTGGGTGTTGAGGCTGTTGATTTACAGAACCAATGTCAGTTGGAGTTTCGCGGTCCTGTTATCCTTGCCACAGGCCATAGTGCACGTGATGTTTATCGCTATCTTAATGAGGCAAAGGTTGAGATAGAAGCTAAGGGAATAGCTGTCGGTGTACGTTTGGAACATCCGAGTGAATTGATAGATCAGATACAATACCATAATAAGAATGGCCGGGGAAAGTATCTTCCTGCTGCGGAATATTCCTTTGTGACGCAAGTTGATGGTCGTGGGGTGTATAGCTTCTGCATGTGTCCGGGTGGGTTTGTCATTCCTGCAGCTACAGATAAAGAGCAGATTGTTGTCAATGGCATGAGTCCGAGCAATCGTGGAACGGCATGGAGCAACAGTGGCATGGTTGTAGAGATGCATCCGGAGGATTGCATGAAGATAGCAGGTGAAGAGAGAGAGGATGCTTTGAGCGTGATGCGTTTTCAAGAACAATTGGAGAAAACGTGTTGGCAGCAGGGGAATATGAAGCAGACTGCGCCTGCACAACGAATGGCAGACTTTGTCAGTGGCCGTCTGAGTTACGACCTTCCCAAGAGTTCATACGCCCCCGGGCTTATCAGCAGTCCGCTTCATTTCTGGCTCCCTTCCTTTGTAAGCAAGCGATTACAGG
>ERZ773008.1068-NODE-1068-length-19684-cov-17.461919_pt1 | contig 19684 bp, 20 predicted proteins | sample MGYA00580664_ERZ773008 | MGnify/ENA primary metagenome ERZ773008 (study PRJEB29015, sample SAMEA2738016) | human oral metagenome | biome: human oral; feature: human-associated habitat; material: dental | place: China | collected 2048 ... | reverse complement strand
CGAAGGCATCCTGCACCACGTCCTCGGCCAGCTCGTCATCGCCCAGCTGACGTGCCGCATAGGACAGCATCTGGGGGCGGAAGGCAGCCATCTGTTGCGTCGCATTCATGGCGGGCAAGAAAGTGGGGATTCCTCTGAACAGGTTCTTCTGGGAGGCTGGCCACGAAACAGGAGGAGGTGGCTGCCAGGGCTTGCTCCTGAAGGATCACGACGGGTCCTGGAGCATGAGACCGGGATTATGCAGTGATGTGCAGGGACGGTGGGGCAGAACGTGTCGTGTGCCGGCCTCGACGCCGGCAACTGCCCGGAGCCCTGGGAGGCGGGAGGACGGAAATTGCCGTGAATGTTGGCCAATTTGTACCAAAGGGATGGCAATTTTCGGGTTTTCCGGCATCATCACGGCGTACCTTCATGTTGGGACAGAGGCAGGAAAGAAGCTTCGATGCTGTGTTTCTCGATCAGGGGTTGGCGGGCGGCCAGCACCAGGATGGCGGACGACGACGCCTGGCGGGCGTGGGCGGCGAATCCGTCGATCGCCCAGGACCTGCCGCCTCAGCGTCCGGCGCTGGAGTTCCTGGGGGCCATGCAGCGTCGTCGCCTCAGCGGCGTGGCGCGCCTGATGGTCGATGCAGCCTGGCCGCTGGTGCAGGACGACGAACACCTGCCTGTGGTGTACGTGTCGCATGATGGCGAGATCAACCGAAGCTTCGAGCTGTGGCTGACGCTCCTGAAAGAAGGGACCGTCTCGCCCACATCGTTCGGGCTGTCCGTTCATAACGCCCTGGTGGGGCAATGGTCGATGCTGCGGCGGGACGGCAGTGAGAGCACCGCCCTGTGTGCGCGCTCGGCGCAGCTGGAAACCGGCGTGGTCGAAGCCTGCGGCATGCTGGCCGACGGTGCGCCCGCCGTGCTGGTGGTCGTGGCGGATGATCCGCTTTCTTCCGAATACCCGGTGAAGGCCCGGCGGGCGCCGTTTCCCTATGCGCTGGCCATGGTTCTCGTGCCGGGGAACGACTGGAGGCTTTCCTGGGCAAGGGAAGAGGGCTCGCTGGAACATCTTTCCAAAGAGGGCGGCCGCGCGCCCGGGCAAGAAGGGGGCAGGGCGCCGGACGTGCCTTACTGGGGGGCGCTTGACTGGATCGCCCATCGTCTTCAGGAGAGGCGCGCCTTTTCCATCCCTGGATCCCGGCAACGCTGGCATTGGCAGCGGCAGACATGAGCATCCCGCCGTCGATGCCTTCCCTTCGGCCCTGGCAGCATCTCCTGAATGGATGCGTGATCGCCTGGCGTTTCGTGGCGGTGGTGGCCGCCTTTGCGCTGTTCGGTTCGGTGGGGATCCTGTTCCTGCTGGTGCTCTGGCCGCTGCGCAATCCTCCGCCCCACAAGGCCATGCAGCGCCAGCTGCTGGCGCGACGCATCGTGGCCGCCAGCTGGCGGACGCTGCTGTGCTGGCTGCGCCTGACGGGCGTGATCTCCGTCCGGATGGAGGGCTTCGAACGTCTGGGGCGGCCGGGGCAGCTGGTGCTGGCCAACCACCCGTCACTGCTGGATGTGCTTTTCCTGGTGGGGTACGTGCCGGGCATCAATTGCGTGGTCAAGGCGTCGCTGCTCGGCAATCCCACCATGCGCACCCCCATCCTGGCCTGCGGCTACGTGCTCAACGATGTCTCGGAGCGGATCCTTGCCGACTCTGATGCGGCACTCCGTCAGGGGCAGACGCTGCTGGTCTTTCCCGAAGGCACGCGCACCGGTCCGGACGGGGTCATTCGCCTCAATCGGGGGGCCGTATCGATCGGCCTTCGCAGCGCTTCCGTCATCACGCCGGTCACCGTCCGGATGACGCCTCGCGGGCTGGGGAAAGGGGAGCCCTGGTATAGAATTCCGTTTTCAAGATATCGTTATGAGCTGCGTGTGGGCGCAGACATCGATCCTCGGGACTGGCTGGCTGAAAAGCCGCTGCCAATCGCCTCCCGGCGTCTGAACGATCATCTGCAGGATTATTTTGCGCGGGAGCAAGCACATGGATGACCTGAGGCAGTCCATCAAGGTTCTGATCATCGAAAGCCTGAACCTGGAGGACATCACGCCGGCCGACATCGACGATGACGCCCCCCTGTTCGGCACGGACGGCCTGGGGCTGGATTCGGTGGACGCCCTGGAACTGGGCCTGGCCCTGCAGAAGAAGTTCTCCTTCCGTCTGGATGGGGAGAACACGGCATTGCGCGAGCACTTTCACAGTGTCGCCACGCTGGCGGATTTCATCGGGAAAATGAAGACTGAGGCGAAGGGGTGAGCCATGCTGAACAGGGAGCAGGTCCAGGAGATTCTGAGCAAGGCGCTCGTCGAACTGTTTGAAATCGATCCGTCAAAAATCACCCTCACGGCCAACCTCTATGAGGACCTTGAAATCGACAGCATCGATGCCATCGATCTTATCGACCATATCAAGCGCAAGACGGGTTATCGCCTGGTGGCCGATGATTTCCGCTCGGTGCGCACGGTGGGCGACGTGGTCGAAGCCGTCGTGAAGAAGATGGAAGAGAACGGCGGGTGAGACTGTCGTGGCAGGTTCTTGTCGCCGTTCTCAGTCTGGCCTATCCACTGGCGTGGTACTGGGGGCGTGAGGCTGGCCTGTTCAGCTGGCTGGCCGGCGGCATGGCCGTGCTCTGGGGGGTAAGGGCCCTCCTACAGCGAACGCCCGGACAGCGTGTCCTTTCCTGGGTGCTGGCCGCCTTCTTCGTGCTGGTGCTGCTCTTCGAGCGTCAGCATGCCATGTACTGGTACCCGGTGCTGGTCAACGTCCTGATGCTGGCGCTTTTCGGGGGCAGCCTGCTGACGGGGCAGAGCATTGTCGAACGGCTTGCCCGGATGCAGCACCCGGATCTCCCGCCCCGTGGTGTACGCTACACGCGACGGGTCACGCAGGTCTGGTGCTGTTTCTTCCTCTTCAACATCGCGGTCATCCTCGCGTTGATCGCCAGCAGCTCTTGGCGTGCGTGGGCGCTGTACACGGGAGTCATTGCCTACGGCCTCATGGCGCTCCTCTTCTCCATCGAGTGGCTGTATCGACGCCGGGTCATGCGCCTCGATGCTCAATCATGATGCGCGATACCGTCGTCATGGTGCCTGCATTCGGCTGCCCGATTCCTCAATCCTGACAGCGAGGGTCTTTCGCGAACATGTGGTGCCCGTTGCAGAGACTGCTGCTTGATCCCCAGATGCAGCCTGCCCGCGTGGGGGTGGAGCCCGAGTGGACGCGCGCCGATTTTGTCGCGCAGGCACTGCGCGTGGCCGCACGTCTGCGTGAAACCCGGCCTCGGGCCGTTGCACTGCATTTTTCTGACGCAGCGCGCATGGCATGCGCCTTCCTGGCGTGTGCGCATGAAGGGGTTGCCATGGTGCTGCCTCCCAACCTGGCGGCGGACAGCCTGGTCTGGGCTTGTGAACAGGCCGATGTCTGGATGACCGATGGCCACACGCCGGTTCTGGCACGGGATGTGGCGAACGCAGCACAGGCTGCTGCTGATGCTCAGGCGGGAAGGGGCAACATCGAGGTCTGGCAACTCACCGACGAGGCGATCCTCGTGGAGGCGCGCCATGGCAGCCAGACAGCCCAGGGGGCAGAGAAGCGTGCGCCGTGCCCTGCAAACCGTGCCGAGGGTCATGAGGGGGCCGGACAGGTACCGGCGCATCTCCTGAATCTGGACACGGAAGTCTGGCTCAAGACATCCGGCTCCACTGGGCAGCCGCAGATCATCTGCAAGACGGTGGCCCAGTTTCAGGCCGAGGCAGAAGCGCTGGCCCAGTGCTGGGGCCTGGCTGATGAAGCGCCTGTGGATGCCGTCGTGGGGAGCGTGTCGCCGCAGCACCTGTACGGTCTGAGCTTCCGTGTCGTCCTGGCGCTGTGCGCGGGCTGGCCCATCCATCGGATGCAGTGTGTCTACCCGGAAAGCCTGTTGGCCGCAGCGCTCCCGATGCGCCGAAGCGTCTGGATCTCCAGTCCGATGCTGCTTGATGCGCTGGGCGAGGACCGGGTAGGCCCGCGCCTGCGCGGCAGCGTGAGCCGGCTGGTATCGTCCGCGGGCAGCCTTTCGGCAGCCACCAGTGAGCGCCTGCACCGGCAGCTGGGCATCCTGCCCGACGAGATCTACGGCAGTACCGAAACAGGGGTCATTGCCCATCGTCAGGGCAGTGGCCCCTGGCAGCCTCTGCCTTCGGTGCAGCATGGTACCGACGCCGAAGGGGCCCTGTGGGTCGATTCGCCCTGGTCCGGTGGCCGTCGCCAGCTCGCGGACCTGGTATCGCCGCAGGGTTCGGGTTTCGTGCTCGAAGGGCGACGTGATCGCATCATCAAGCTGGCGGACAAGCGTGTTTCCCTGGCGCACGTGGAGGCGACGTTGAAGGAACATGCCTGGGTGGCGGACGGGGCCTGCGGGCTGAGCCCTGTCCACAAGCGCCTGGCCGTGGCCCTGGTCCTGTCCCCTGAAGGGGCCACGGCGTGGCGAGAGCAAGGGCGTGCAAGCGTCCTGAACGCGCTGCGGGATCATCTGCGTGGCAGCCTGGATGTCGTTGCATTGCCGCGCAGCTGGCGCGTCGTGCATCGCCTGCCTCGTGATGCGCAAGGCAAGCTCCCGCTAGCGGCCTGGCAGCGCCTGTTTGAGGCCCGACCGCTCGCGCCCGAGTGGGTACGCCTGGAGGATGGCGCAGGGGATCGGCAGGCGCGCTTTTCCGGGCAGGTTCCCTGGGATCTCGTCCACTTCGGGGGCCACTTTGCCGAGTTCCCGCTGGTGCCTGGCGTGGTGGAGCTGGATTGGGCCATCACGCAGGCTAGGACAGCCTTCACGCTGCCGCCACACCTGATCCGCACTGAGGCGCTCAAGTTCCGGAAGTTCGTGCGGCCCGGCGATGCTCTGGAACTGACGCTGGACTGGCAGCCTGACAAGGGGCGACTCGTGTTCGAACTGAAGGGGCCGGACGGCATCTGCGCTTCCGGGCGACTGGTGCTGGCAGCCCATCGTGAATCATGAAAGTTGCAGCGCTGATACCCCATTACGATCATGCTGGGACACTGCCGACCGTGGTGTCGGCCATGCGTGCGCAGGGCCTTCCGGTCCTGATCGTCGATGACGCCTCCCCCGAACGCTGCCGCCCGGTGCTGGACGAGCTGGCCAGGCAGGACGAGGTTCTGGTTCGTCACCTGCCCGTGAACCGGGGCAAGGGAGGCGCCGTGAAGGCGGGGATGGCCTGGGCGCATGACCTGGGTTACGACCACGTGCTGCAGGTCGATGCCGATGCCCAGCACGCGCTGGGTGACGCAGCCCGCCTGCTGGAGGTGGCCTGTGCGCAACCCGAGGTGGTGGTCTGCGCCGAACCGGTCTACGGAGACGACGCACCGCGTGCGCGCCTGTATGGGCGCAAGCTGACCAATTTCTGGGCCGCGATCAATTCGGGCTCCCGCCAGATCCGTGACGGCATGTGCGGTTTCCGCATCTACCCACTGGGTCCGGTCCTGAAGCTTCTGAAAGCGCACCGGACGGGCGATCGCATGGATTTCGACATCGAGGTGCTGGTTCTTCTGGTGTGGGCGGGCGTTCCTCTGGCATGGGTCCGTACCCCGGTGAAATACGAGCCGGGCGGCGTTTCGCATTTCCAGCCGTGGCGTGACAACATGCTCATCAGCCTGATGCACGCCAGGCTGTTCTTCCGGATGCTGGGTCGCAGGGTGTCGAAATGGCTGCGGAGGCCCCGATGAGCGCGGACCCTGCCGGACACTGGTCCCGACAGCAGGAGCGGGGTGTTCCCGGGCTTCTCTCGCTGTCGGTCTGGCTGTGCAGGCATTGCCCCCAATGGCTGCTGCGCCCGATCGTTTCCGGGGTGGTGGGGTATTTCTTCCTGACCGCGCCCGGGCCGCGTCGCTGCATCCGTGCCTACCACTCCCGCTTGCGCAACACCTATCCCGACGTGGTGCTGCCGTCATGGGCACCGGTCTGGCGGCAGTTCCTGGCCTTCGGGCAGGCCATCGTCGACCGCTTCGCAGTCTGGCAGGGGCGCATCAGCTACCAGGATCTGGTGGTGGAGGATCCGGACGGGCTCTACCCCGATATCCAGCGAAGTGCCCAGGGGGGCGGTAACGGGCAGCTGCTGGTGTGCTCGCACCTGGGCAACATCGAGATCTGTCGGGCGCTGGTGTCGCACAACGAGGGCTTCGTGCTGAACGTGCTCGTGCACAGCAAGCATGCCGAGCGCTTCAACCGGGCCCTGCGGCAGGCAGGCGCCAGCGAGATCCGTCTCATCCAGGTCGTGGAGCTTGATCTGCCCCTGATGATGCAGCTGAAGGAGCGCATCGAGGCTGGTGAATGGCTGGCCATCGCGGCAGACCGTACTCCGGTGCGGGGCGAGAAGACGGTGAAGGTCGATTTTCTTGGGAAGCCGGCCCTGATGCCTCAGGGGCCCTGGCTGCTGGCCGGGCTTCTGGGGGTGCCGGTGAATCTGGTGTTCTGCAGCCGCCATGACGAGCGCTACCGGCTGCGTCTGGAAAGGTTTTCCGAAGCACCGCGCTGGTCACGCGCCGAGCGCCCCGCCATGGTGGCATCGCTGGCGCAGCGCTTTGCCTATCGGCTGGCCGAGGAATGCCGTCAGGTCCCTTTGCAGTGGTTCAACTTCTACGACTTTTGGGCGCAGGGTGATGATCAAGGAAACACGTAAGCCGTCATCGGTACGGCATCCGGGCGGTCCGGAGACGGAGAGCGGGCATCGTCGTGCCTGGAAAGGCATCTGCACGGGAATGAGACAAGCGCTTCGCCTCCTGCTGGTGGCGGCGCTGCTGTTCGTGGCGCCGTCGGCCATGGCTTTCGATGTTGGTGCGTTGCAGAAACTCCTGCAGAAGGAAGAGCAGGTGCAGGGGCAGTTCAGCCAGGCGCGCTATCTCCGCGGGTTGCCTGATCCCCTTCGCAGCAGTGGCGATTTCAACATCGTGCCCGGTCAGTCGCTGTTGTGGCATGTGCGCAGCCCCTTTGAATACAAGGTGCGCATGGATGCGGAGGGGCTGGAGCACTGGGCCGATGGCCGCTGGCAGCGCGACAGGCAGACCGGCACGGGTGACCGGGCGCAGCTCGCGTTCTTCCGGGACATCATTGGCGGGCGTTTCGAGAGCCTGAGTCAGCATTTCTCGATGCAGCTGAGCGGTGACGAAAAGCGCTGGCAGTTGCATCTGACCCCCTCCAGCGTCCTGATGAAACAGATCTTTGCGACCATCGACATCACGGGCGATGCCTACGTGCGCTCCGTGAAGATCGCCGAGGCGCAGGGGGATCGCATGGAGCTTGAGTTCTCGGCGTTGAGCCATGGCCAATAGGGGCTGGCTTCGCTGCGGGCAGTGGCTGCTGGCCGCGCTGGTACTGACGGCTGCCGCACTGCTGCTTCAGGCCTCGCGTACTGGCGCGCTTGTCGAGACCGGTATGCAGAGCCTGGTACCGGCCTCTCACGTCGTGGATGAGGTCGAGCTGCGAGCAGAAGCGCAGGGGGAGCGCCTGCTCAACCAGCAGATGGTGCTGCTGGTGGGGGTGCCCGATGCCCGGCAGGCGGCAGCGGCGGCTGAGGAACTTGCCCAGCGCTGGCGTGCCAGTGGCCTGTTTGCCGAGGTGCGAGAGAAACTCCTGCCGGACCTGTCGGTGCTGCAGAAACAGCTGTCACCGCTGCAGCTGGCCTTGATGCCGACCGACGTGCTGGATCAGTTGCGCACGGACCCCGCCGCGTATTTTCTGCAGCGCGCCCAGGATCTGGGCAACCCCTTTGGCCGCCCCTCCCTGTTTCCGGTGGCAGATGACTGGCTGGGGCTGGGACGTTTCCTGCTGGGGCGGATGCCTGGTGACAACCGGCTGCGCTGGGATGCCTCGGCCGGAACCCTGCAAAGCGAGGACGCCGGGCTGACGTGGGTCTGGGTGCTGGCCAAGCTGAATGGGGACGGCGGCATTGCCGGCGCACCGGTGAATCTGTTGCCATTGCTGGACGAAACCCGGGCAGCTGCGGATGGACTGGGTGTGAAGGTCCTGACAGCCGGAGGCGCGATATTCGCTGCCGAGGGCAGGGCACAGGGCGAACTCGAATCGCGCTGGATGAGTGGTGTGGGCATTGGGCTTACGCTGACGCTGTTGCTGCTTATCGTGCGCAGCCTGCGGGTGCTTTTCATCCTGCTGCCCCTGGGGGTCGGTTTCCTGCTCGGGCTTGCAGGCTGTGTGCTTGCCTTCGGTCAGGTGCACGTCCTCACGCTGGTGGTGGGCAGCAGCCTGGTCGGGGTGATGGTGGATCTGCCCATGCACTGGCTGGCTCCCGCATTGCTGCAGACGGAATGGCGTCCCTGGCCAACCATGCGACGCGTGCTTCCGTCCTTCGGGGTCAGCATCGCCATCACGGTGGCGGGGTATCTGGCCTTGGGGGTGGCGCCTTTGCCCGTCCTGCAGGAGACGGCGCTTTTTTCCACGCTGGCGCTATGTGGCGCAAGTGCCGCCAGCGCATTGTGGCTGCCGGCCTCATTCGAGGGCTGGAAGCCGGTTCCGCGTCCCCAGGTGGCTCGTGCCATGGCATCCCTGCAACGGGCCATGCTCGCTCTGCGGAGCAAGCCGTGGTTCTGGGTGGCGGCGTTGCTCGTGGTGGTTTCCGGTTGCTGGCGTGCAGACTGGCGCGATGACATCCGTCAGTGGGTCAGCAGTTCACCGAAGACGCTCGAACAGATGCAGGCAGTCGGCCGGCTGGGGGGAAGCATGGCTTCCGGGCGCTATCTGCTGGTGCAGGCACCTGATGACGATACCCTGCTCATGCGGGATGCCGAGCTGGCCAGACACTTGTCGGCGCTCCAGCTGAAGGGGGATATCCAAGGCTTTCTGGCGCTCAGCCAATGGGTTCAGCCCGTGGGGCGCCAGCAGGAGATTCGCACGCTGCTGAATGATCTGGCTGCAAACGCATCGGCCTGGCAGCCGATGCGGGCATTGGGCGTGCCCGACGAGCGGATGCGTCAGGCCATCGCCAGCCTGGTGGCCCTGCCGCCGGTGGGGCTGGAACAAAGCCTGCAGAACGATCTGGCCATTTCCTGGCAGCCCCTGTACCTCGGGGCGGGGGCCGATGGTCAGGTTGCGGCGTTGCTTCAGATTCGTGGCGTGCAGGACACGGACGCCCTTCAGAACGTGCTGAAGGGGCTGCCATGGGCACGCCTCATCGACCGGCCAGCACGGCTCAACGAGCTTTTTCACGATACCCGGGGTTCGGTCATCTGGCTTAAACTCCTGTCGTGGCTGGGGGCTGCCGTACTGCTGTCGGTGCTGTTCGGCTGGCGGCGGGCCGTGCTTGTATTGGCGGTGCCCACCGCGGCGGTGCTGGCCACGGTGGCCACGCTGGGCTGGGTGGGGCTGCCTGTCTCGCTGTTTGCAGTGTTCGGGCTTCTGCTGGCCTCGGCAATCGGCATCGACTATGCGGTCTATGCCCAAGGCGCGCGGCAGGGCGAGGGGCCCGAGCGATTTGCCGGCATCCTGCTGGCGGCGCTCACCTCCATGATTTCCTTTGCCCTGCTGGGCCTGAGCCATACGCCGGCCGTGTCCGGTTTTGGCATCTGTGTCACCGTGGGCATTGCATTCAACCTGGTGTTTTCCGCATGGCTGCCAGGTGCGGCCGATGATGCCTCCGGTCTTCCGAAGGCCTGACGCGTGGCCGGGGCACCACACCATCTTCAAGAAGGAACAACATGAACGACGTTGCGGATTTCGATGTGGCCATTATTGGTGCGGGGCCTTCAGGGTCCGTGTCGGCGGCCTTGTTGCATCAGCAGGGTTTCCGGGTCTGCGTGATCGAGCGCACGCATTTCCCCCGTTTCGTCATTGGTGAAAGCCTGCTGCCCTACAGCATGGACATCCTGGAAGAGGCGGATCTGGTTCGGGTCGTTCAGGCGCAGCAGGGATTCCAGTACAAGAACGGTGCGGCCTTCACGTGGGGCGAGCGCTACACCTGGTTCGACTTCACCGACAAGTTCAGCAAGGGCCCCGGCACCACCTTCCAGGTGCAGCGTGCCGTGTTCGACAAGATCCTGATCGACGAGGTCGAGCGTCGTGGCGTGACTGTCCGCTACGGACAGAACGTGACCGGCTACGAGGAAGTCGAGGGTGCCTCGGGAGAGCCTCTTGCCCGCCTCAAGATCGAGGCGCCCGAAGGCGGCTACACCCTGCAGGCCCGCTTCGTGCTGGATGCCAGTGGTTATGGCCGTGTGCTGCCCCGTCTGCTGGGGCTGGAGAGACCCTCCGTGCTGTCGCCGCGCAAGGCCATCTTCACGCATATCGATGACCGCATCGTGGGCGACGACTTCGACCGCAACAAGATCCTGATCAGCACCCACCCGGCCGAGCGCGGTGTCTGGAGCTGGCTGATTCCGTTCGGCAATGGCCGTTGTTCCATCGGGTTCATCGGAGAGCCGGAATGGATCAATCAGCGTGCTGCCGGCCTGAAGGCGGCTGATGAAGGCGCCCTCAATGAAGCGCTGCTTCGGGGCGTGGTTGCCGAGATTCCCCGGCTGTCGCGCATTCTCCGGAATGCTGTCTGGGACAATGGTGTCCCGTTCAGCTCGATCTCGAATTACTCGGCCAATGTCACGACGCTGGTGGGACGCAACTTTGCGCTTCTGGGCAATGCGGCCGAGTTCCTCGATCCCGTGTTCTCCTCGGGTGTCACGGTGGCACTGCAATCGGCGCGTCTGGCCAGCCGCGTGCTGGGACGGCAGCTGCGTGGCGAGGCCGTTGAATGGGAGCGGGACTTTGTTGCCCCCCTGAAGGTCGGTGTGGAAGCATTCCGCACCTATGTGATGGGGTGGTACGACGGCAGCTTCCAGGATGTCGTGTATTGCCGTCCCGAACAGGTCAATCCGGAGATCCGGGCGATGATCAGCTCGGTGCTGGCCGGCTATGCCTGGGACGAGGCAAATCCCTTCGTGTCGCGTTCGGCCCAGCGGCTGAAGGCCCTGGCAGAGATCTGTGGGCCGGCCAGTCGTGAATGATCGAGGGCTGGGGCACCTGTGCGCTCGTATGGTGTGCCTGGTGACGAATGAGGCCACCCGGGAGCCGACATGAAGGGGTTTCAGTGCTTCATGAGATGGCTGCACGCAGGCAAGCGTACAGCGCTGGCATCGGGCATGGCGTTGCTGGCGGGGTGCGCGTCGCTGCAAGGCGTGCCTCCGGCTCCCTCGACCCTGCCGCCCCTGGACGGGGCGCGGCAGTTTCGTGCCGTGACCTGTGGCGAGCACGCGGACGGCCGGCAGAGTCTGGTGGTGGTTCAGCCCCTGGGGCCGACTGCCTGGCGCTGGTTGCAGCTGGATGCCTTCGGGGCGCCCCGCGCACGGCAGATCATCGAGAATGGGCAGTGGCGCAATGACGGTTTCCTGCCCCCCAATCCGTCTGCCAGTCTGCTGTTTGCGGGACTGATGACCCGCCTGGTGCCCAGCGGCACCATGGGCAGCGTGTTCCCCCTGCTGCAGGTGCAGCGCCAGGGCGAGACTGAGCGCTTCATGCAGGGAAACACATTACGTTGGCAAATTCGCACACTTGGCGCTGCGGAGCCGGGGTGGGAGCTTATGCTACCGGGGGCTGAAACCTGGTGCATCCACCCCCTGTCGCCCTGAGCAGCCGTGTGGGCTGCAAGGCCCTTCGCCCGTTCCTTTCTCCATCGTCTTCTGTCCACTCTGCCCGCCGTCGCGGCCTGGCACCGCGGTCTGTCGGTGCGGGGTGATCTTGTCCGGCCATTCATCGCTTCTCATCGAGCAGACTTCCGATGACCTCTGTACCGTCTTCCATGCACCTGTACCGTCCGGGCGTTCTCAGTGCGCTGGGAAGCGGCATGGAAGTCATCGTCGAACGGCTGCTGAATCCGGGGCTGTCCTCGTTGACGCTGTCCGATCAGTGGGTGGCGGGACGCGCGCTGCCGCTCGGGCAGGTCACCGAGCCGCTGCGGCCATTTGACGCCACGCTGCCAGACGAGCACCGCAGCCGCAACAATCAGCTGCTATGGCACGCCATGGCGCAGGTGGAACCTGCCTTGTCCGCTGCCTGCTGCTGTTTCGGGCCGGACCGGATCGGGGTGGTGCTGGGCACCTCCACGTCCGGGGTGGACGAGAACCTGCCTGCCTTTCGGCATATGGTCGATCACGGTCAGTGGCAGGAAGGCGCCTTCAGTCAGGCGCATCAGCTGCTGTGCTCGCCGGTGGACTTCATTCAGGCGCAGTATGGTCTCTCGGGTATCGGCTACGCCATTTCCACGGCCTGCACATCCGGCGCGCGGGCTCTGGCCAGTGCAGCCAGGCTTCTGAAGCTTGGGCTGTGTGATGCGGTGCTGTGTGGCGGCGTCGACAGTCTTTCGCTGCTCACCATCAACGGCTTCGCGTCGCTGGAGGTCGTGTCCGGGCGTGTGGCCAGGCCCTTTGCGGCGGACAGGGATGGCATCAACATTGGCGAGGCAGCAGCGGTCTTCCTGATGACCCGAGCGCCGATGCCCGGTTTCCCGGAAGGGGAGCCCATCGGCCTGTTGGGGTATGGCGCCAGCAGTGATGCCTGGCATATGTCCTCACCCCGTCCGGACGGCGAAGGGGCGATGCAGGCCATTCAGGCTGCCTTGCAGGGGGCGGGGCTTTCTGCAGGGGATCTGGGCTGGATCAACCTGCATGGCACCGGAACGGCGCAGAATGACGCCATGGAGAGCCTGGCCGTCGTCCAGACTCTCGGTGCGGATGTGCTTGGCACCAGCACCAAGCCGCACACCGGCCATACGCTGGGGGCGGCAGGAGCTCTGGAGGCGGCCATTGTCTGGGGCTTTGTCAGTCGTCAGCTGAATCCCTCGGGGGCGTTGCCGGCTCAGGGGAATGAGCGGGATCCGTCGCTGGCGCCCTTGCGCCTGACACGGCCGGGAGACCGCTGGCCTTCGGGCCGCCGCCTTGGGCTCAGCACGTCCTTTGCCTTTGGTGGAAACAACATGGCCCTGATCATGGGAGACACGGCATGAACACGACGTTCCGCCCCGTTTCAGGAGAGGCACAGTGAGCGGCAGGTTGACGTGTCCGATCATCGATGTGGCGCCTCTGCTGCCGCACTCCGGCAACATGGTGTTGCTCGACGAGATTCTTGACTATGATGAGGAGAGCCTGCAGGGGCGGGCCACCATCAGGGAAGATCACGTATTCCTGCGGCCGGAAGGCGTGGTGCCCGCGTGGATGGCCATGGAGATCCTGGCGCAGGGCATTGCTGCCTTCGATGGCTGTCATGCGGCTCAGGCCGGCCGGGGGCCGCAGCTGGGCTTCCTGCTGGGATCACGCAAGTTCTCGCTGTACGTGGACAGCCTGCCGGTCGGCGCCGACCTGCAGGTGAATGTGCGCATTTCGACCAGTAGCGGACAGGGGTTCGGGGTGTTCGACGGTGAGCTTCACTGGATGAACGCGCCGGAGGATATCCAGGCTTCCTTGCCCCAGGGCTCATTGGTGGCGGCAGGGGCGCTGAACGTCTATCAACCGGGGGAGGCCGGTGGCCTGGCCGGATTGGTGGGAATCCAGGGGAGCTGAAAGATGACCGTTGCAGATTCATCAACCATGCCGGCGCAGGGTTCCGGCGGGACCGTGCTGGTCACCGGGTCCTCCCGCGGCATCGGTCGGGCCATTGCGCTGGCTGCCGCAGCCGAGGGCTGGGATGTCGTCGTGCATGGACGCAGTCGCCAGAGCGAGGCCGAATCCACCGCGGCCCAGATCCGCAGCATGGGGCGGCAGGCGCGCGTGCTGATGTTCGATGTGGCCAACCGGGCCGAGGCTCGGCAAGCCCTCGAAGCCGACATGCAGGACTATGGTGCCTACTATGGGGTGGTGCTCAACGCGGGCCTGACCCGCGACAACGCATTCCCGGCCCTGTCCGACGATGACTGGGACCAGGTGTTGCGCACCAATCTGGACGGGTTCTACAACGTGCTGCATCCGGTGATGATGCCGATGATTCGTCGGCGCGCTCCGGGCCGCATCGTCTGCGTGGCATCGGTGTCCGGGCTGGTGGGAAACCGGGGGCAGGTCAATTACAGCGCCTCCAAGGCGGGACTGATCGGGGCCGCGAAGGCGCTGGCCATCGAGCTGGCCCGTCGTCGGATCACGGTCAACTGCGTGGCGCCCGGCCTGATCGAGACCGAGATGATCGACGAGCGGGTGCCGGTGGACGAGATCCTGAAGGCCATTCCGATGCAGCGCATGGGGCAGGCCGACGAGGTGGCCCATGCCGTCGCTTTCCTGCTGTCCGAACGGGCAGCCTACATCACGCGCCAGGTGCTGGCTGTCAACGGGGGACTGTGTTGAAAAGGGTTGTCGTGACCGGGGTCGGGGGGATCAGCCCGCTTGGCCGGAATTGGCCGGACATTCAGGCGCGGCTGGCGAGTTACCGCAACGCGGTGCGTTACATGCCGGAATGGGAGCGCTATCCGGATCTGAATACCCGTCTGGGGGCACCCGTCACGGATTTCGAGACGCCGGCTCACTGGACCCGCAAACAGCTGCGCAGCCTGGGAAGAGTGTCCCGGCTGTGTGTGGCCGCCGCAGAGGATGCGCTGTCCGACGCCGGTCTTCTGGATGACCCTTCCATACGGGATGGCCGCATAGGGGTGGCCTGTGGCTCATCCACCGGAAGCACGGCCGATGTCAGTGACATGGCCAAGCTGCTCATCAATGGGGCGTCCCCCGGCTTCAATGCCAATACCTATGTGCGGATGATGCCCCACACCACGGCAGCCAATATTGCCATCTTTTTTGGCCTGACCGGGCGGGTGATTCCCACGTCCTGCGCGTGTGCTTCGGGGAGTCAGGGGATCGGCTATGCCTACGAGTCCATCAAGTACGGCATGATCGACATGATGCTGGCGGGGGGCGGCGAGGAGCTTTGCCCGTCGGAAGCCTACGTCTTTGACTCCCTGTATGCCACCAGTCTGAAGAACGATCGGCCCGAGGCATCGCCGTCACCCTACGATAGCGGACGTGATGGCCTGGTCATCGGGGAGGGGGCCGGGATTCTGGTGCTGGAGTCGCTGGAGCATGCGCGTGCGCGTGGCGCACGGATCTATGCCGAGGTGGCGGGGTATGCCAGCAACTGTGATGGCTCGCACGTCACGCGTCCGGAGCAGGCCACGATGCATGCGTGCATGCAGGCGGCGCTGCGCGATGCCGGCATTGCGCCTTCTGCGGTGGGATACGTCAATGGGCATGGCACGGCTACGGAGCATGGAGATATTGCCGAGACGCTTGCCACGGAAGCATTGTTCGGCGATGCCATGCCGATCAGCTCGCTCAAGAGCTACATGGGCCATACGCTTGGTGCCTGTGGTGCGCTGGAGAGCTGGTTCTCGATCGAGATGATGCGCCAGCAGTGGTTTGCGCCCACATTGAATCTGGTGGATGTCGATCCACGTTGCGGCCAGCTGGACTACATCCGGGGCGAAGCGCGTCACATTGATACCGAGTATGTGGTCAACAACAACTTCGCATTCGGTGGACTCAACACGTCGCTGGTCTTTCGCAGGTTGGACTGAGTCTGCCTGACTGGGTTGTCACGCGTGGGGGTGGCTGCTGAAGTGCATGACGCCTGAAGCTTCCTGCGGCCAGTTTCCATGGCGCACCCAGCGCAGCGTTGTGCCCTTTGTCTGTGCGGCGTCCGGGGCTTCATCATGTAAGCCATCCGTGGAAAATGGCGCGCCCTTCGCAGACGAAACCCAGACGCACGCAAGCATCCTGTCGGGGGACAGCATGGCGCTGATGCCTTGCCAGTCCCGTTCATCCGGGCCCTGAAGGCGCCATGCCTGTCCTGTTGCAACGGGGCGACGAAGGCCGAGCGTCATCAGCCCCTTGGGCTCTGCATCTGCGGACTGTGCCTTGAAAAGCGCTTCTTTCAGCGTCCAGAGCCGGTAGAAGGCCTGGCCAGGATCAGGACTCTGTTGCCACCAGGCCTCTTCCTCGGGGCGGGCAAAGGCAGGCAGCAGATCCTCAAAAGGACGGGCTCGCGTGTGTTCCAGGTCCACGCCCAGCGCATCCACACCCCATCCGAGGGCCAGTGCGGCATGTCCGGCACTGTGGCTCATTGACCATCGGGCTCCCGATGCCAGCTCGGCGGCTGCCTGCTGCTTCAGGAAACGGCTGGTACGCCAGTCGGCCCGCTCATGCAGGCGAGGGTTGCGCCTGCAGCGTTCGCGATCAGCGGTATCCAGGGCCGTGCTCAGGTAGTGATGCTGGCAGCTGACATCGGCCAACAGGATTGAAATTACAGGGCTTTGTTGCACAGCTTCTGGTTGATCAGTCGATGGGCTTGTGCGTATCATGCCCGGGAGCCCTTCAATGACAAGAGGTATGGAGCTGTGAACAAGATCGTAACATCGCTGGCCGTGGGCCTGACCGTCCTGTGCAGCGCTGCAGGTGTGCAGGCGCGTGACACCAAGCTGCTGCTGCCCATCAAGGACGCACTGAACTACGTCGGCAAGAAGGGCTCGGCCAAGGAAATCCTCGATCCCAGCATCGCCCTGGTCTTTGGTCGTGGGGGTGGCAACATCATCCAGGCCGACCTGGTCAGCAACAAGAAGACCAACGGCTTCGGCAAGAGCGACGTGGATGCCTGCCATTGGGCCTTCCTGTCGGCCGTCAAGCAGTTCCAGCAATCGGCCAAGGATGTCGGTGCCAAGAAAGTGGTCAACCTCGTCAGCTACTACAAGAAGCACGAGTTCAAGAGCACGACCGAGTATGAATGCCATGCCGGTGCCTTCATCGTCGGTGTGGCGCTGAAAGGCGACATCGCGCGCTGATCTGACTGTTTCATGACTTCCGGCCTGTCGGAGTGCCCGGCAGGCCGTCATCCGCTTCATTTCCCCTTCCTGTCGCAGTCTGCGCCTGACTGGCGAGCCCGATGGGCCACCGTCCGGGCGCATCTGCCTGTCCATGCCTTCCTCATTCATCATCCGCCCGGCGCGTCCTGATGATCTGCCGGCCATTCTGGCCATCTTCAATGATCTGATTGCCACGTCCACGGCGGTCTATACCGAGACGCCGGTTGACCTGGCCGAGCGCATGGCCTGGTTCCGGGCGCGTCAGGAAGGCGGCTTTCCGGTGCTGGTGGCTGAAGAAACGGACGCGTTCGATGGGCTCGCCGATGCCGCTGCGCAGGCCGCAGTCGATCAGGGGGCAGAGGCTGCATCCATGGCTGGCGGCCCGCAGGGGGCGAATGCCGCTTCGCGCGTACTGGGCTATGCCACCTTCGGTCCCTTCCGCGGCTCCTGGCCCGGCTATCGGCACACGGTGGAGCACAGCGTGCATGTCCGACAGGATCGGCGTGGGCGCGGGCTGGGCACGGCGCTCATTCAGGCGCTGTTTCCGCTGGCGCAGGCGCAGGGCGTTCATGTGATGGTCGGCGCCATCGATGCCAGCAACACGGGCTCGCTGCGGCTGCACGCACGGCTGGGCTTCGTTCAGACCGGGCTCATGCCGCAGGTGGGACGCAAGTTTGGCCGCTGGCTGGATCTGGCGCTGGTGCAGCGGACTTTCCCTGAGCGTGTGGAAGACGACCCCACGGACCCGGGACAGGAATGATGGCGGGACCGGGAGCAGCGGTTGCCCCGATAGCCGGGGAATGCGTGGGACAGGTGAGCCTGTGGGCAGGGGGGGGGCAGGACGCCGGGAGCTGGTACTACAACCATGATTGAGACATCGCATCACGGCACGCCGTTCGGCGACATCCGGCTCCGCTACTGGCCGGCAGCCGGGGCATCAGGCGAGGCTGGGAGCAGGGGCGGGAACAAGGCCGAAGACAAAGCCGAAGACAAGGTGGAAACGTGGCCCACGGTCGTGCTGGTGCACGGCATGTTCGGTGATGTCGATGTCTGGTCGGCCACCGCATTGAATCTGACCCGTGCCGGGCTATCGGTGCTGGCTGCTGACCTGCCGGGGCATGGGGGGAGCACGGCCGAGGTGGATTCCGCCGAACAGGCGGCCCAGGCTATCGGGGCAGCGATTGACGCCGGGCAGGCCGCCTCAGCACAGGCCGAGGTGACGAAGGATGGAAATCGTCTGCTGCTGGTTGGCCATTCTTTCGGAGCGCTGGTGGCCACGACGCTGGCGGCATCGCTGGAAAAGGTGGGCAGGCTGGCCGGGCTGGTGCTGCTCTCGCCCAGCGGGCTGGGCGAGGAGGTCAACCGCGACTTCCTGATGTCGGTCATCGAGGCGGCGGATGACGGCGCGTTGGCCCGTGCGCTGGAAGCGCTCACGGTGAAGCACTATCGCAGCTCGGCGGCCTATGTGCGGGCCATGCGGGCGCGCCTGCTGGCGGCGCAGGCCCAGCTCTATCGGCTGGTGGATGACGTGGTGGACATCACGGGCCGCCAGAGCCGCTCCATCGTCGAGACGCTGGACAGTCTGAGCGCACCTGTCACCTTGGTGCATGGCCGCGAGGATGCCGTCATTCCCTGGCAGCACGCACTCAACGCGCCGCCGGCCACCGCACTGCACCTGCTGCCCGGCATCGGCCACATGCCGCATTGGGAGGCGGCCGCGCTGACCACGAACATCATCATCCGCGCAGCCGCCGAAGCGGCAGGACGGCGCTCGGCCGGGTGATACGCCTCCGGCTTTCGAGCGCCTGTTTCATGCGCTGATGGAGGTGACTTTACCGGCGAGCCTGACCTTGCGTGGGGTAGGCAGCCAACATCTGGTCAATCATGGCATCCATGCGTTCTTTTGTCTTTCCCCACTTGGAAAGTGATCCGGATCGCTGAACATATTCAGCAGATGCAATCTGGCGGCCTTCCTTCCAGAGCTGCATTTCAAAGCGGCCCAGGTAGAAGGAAAAGTCCCATGAACGTCGGGCCGTGTAGGTGACAGAGAACTTGCACGCACTGTCTGAATCAACAATGCTGGTCGAGATGCCGTGACGACTGAAGCCTTCACGGATGATGTTGATCGTTTCAGCGATTTTTACTTGAGGGTTCTTGACGACGCAGACGTGTTGAATGTTCTCGTCCTTTTGAGCGGGGGTGACGTTGTTGACGGCAGCACAGCCGCTGATAAGGATAGCCGAGGCAAGGGCCAGTGTTTTTTTCATGATGCGCAACCTGTTTGGGTCTTTCGATTTTAGGAACAGGTGCTGCTGGCCAACGGGGAGTGTGCTGGGCGGTGAGGTTCTTCCGACGAGCGGCGGTTCGTGTTGTATTTCTATCGTTCACGACTGCTCGCCGTTTGAAGGACCAAGCCTGGCGCTCGGTATCGAGGCGGGAAAGTGCTTGCTTCACTTAGGATGGTTGCGCAGAAAAAACACGCTCCCGCCACCTGGGTGATGGCGGAAGCGTGTTTCGGGAGGCCGGATCAACGGACTCTGTGGCTCAGGAGGGTTCCGGCACGGCTGGAACCCGTCTTTCAACAGGGCGCGCCAGGCCCGGTCGTCAAGCGCTCAGCGACCGATCACCTGCGCGCCGGAGGTCACCAGCGGTGTTTCGCGCACGGTGGTCTTGCGGCCGTTCTGGATGTCGGCAATGCGCTTGAGCGCCGCATCCACCTTGTCCTTGCCGTCCAGCAGCGAGTAGGTGAGGATGAAGTCGCGGTGCTCTTTCGGGCCGATGGTGGGCACCAGCTTCAGGTCACGCTGGTACTTGCGGTTGTACGAGAAGC
>ERZ773008.1066-NODE-1066-length-19710-cov-10.375121_pt1 | contig 19710 bp, 24 predicted proteins | sample MGYA00580664_ERZ773008 | MGnify/ENA primary metagenome ERZ773008 (study PRJEB29015, sample SAMEA2738016) | human oral metagenome | biome: human oral; feature: human-associated habitat; material: dental | place: China | collected 2048 ... | reverse complement strand
AGACTTTTCCTTGTAGGTCTGCTATGGTTTGAAGATGATTATCTTTCAAATAGTAGATTGCTTTTACAAATCTCTTTAGGTCTGCATTTCCCTTTTTTATCTGTCCATAGTATGATAAATTCTTTGTTTTTTCTCCCTGTATCTCGTTGTAGATAGAAATATACTCATAGAGGTTAAAGAGTTCTGCTTTGTTCTCCAGTTCATCTTTCTTGTCCTGTTTATACTCATCATATTTTGCTTGCAGATTTCCAAGTAAAGAGTCTATCCAAAAAGTTATTTCTTTTATCTTGCTCTTAATAGCCTTTACTAAGGAGTTGTGCTTTTTGATTTCTCTATTGATGTTTCCTTTGTCGGTTTCTATTCCTTTTTTCTCTAATGCACTGGCACTTGCTCCCATATGAATGGTTGGAATTTCTTCTATCCCTTGTCTTTTGTAGGAACGATGATCTACTCTTTTTTCCTGATGATTTTTTTCTAAATACTGATTACAAAGGCTTGCAAAATTCTCTCTCCATTTCTCTGCGTTTCCTTTATCGTTCCAGTCTGTCAGCTCTACTTTTCTTGTTTTGTAGTTCCCACTTTTTAGTTTTACCTTTTCTCCGTTTTCATCAAGGATATATTCTTTTTTTGATTTTGCTTGCCACTCTCCTTTTTCATTGATTGGTCTAAGGGTAGTCATAATATGTGCATGGATATTGTTGTTATCTTCACTTGTTCTATCATGTATTGCAAGGTCTGCTATCATTCCTTTTGATACAAAATTTTCTTGTATGAAGTCTGTAATAAGTTTCTTGTTTTCCTCAAAGGATAACTCTTTCGGTAAAGCAATAATGAAGTTTCTTGCAAGCTGTGCATTGCTTGCCTTTTCATTTAGCTCCACGCTGTTCCATAAAAAACTTCTGTCTTGTAATTCTTTTGGTATGTTCTCCGGCAAGTAAATTTGTGAATGTAAAAGTCCCTTTTTATTATGGTAGTCGTGGACTTCTCCGTCCCATTCATTTTTGATCTTTTCACAAGAGATATATGCTGCACTTGCAACTGCCGATTTACTCTTACCTCTGCTTATCATGGAAATACTAAAGTGAAATGTTTCTGCCATCGGTATAAGCTCCTTTCATTTTTTGTTTGTTTTCATGTAAATGAAAAAGCAGATAGGCTATTTTTTATATATTTTCCTATCTGCTTTATCCGTATGTTTTTATTAAGTTTTGGATTTTCAAAGACTTGCTAAAATCCCTTAGTTTACTAAGGGCGCAATTATACACCCTAAAGAGTGCTTTGCGACCTGCGGTGCTTTTTGCCCTTGCAGGGAGCTTCTGAAAAAACTAAGATTTTTTATTTTATCTACTCGATGATTGTTTCATCTTCTATATCTTTCCCATTTATCATTTCTTCATAGGCTTGTCTGTATTCTTCTGTGTGAGTAGCAACTTTAAGTAATTCTTCTACCTCATCGTTAGTAAACATTAGAGGATTTTTAACCAATCTTTCTACTATCAAGCCCCTTTGTATGAGCCTATGATTTCTTCTTTTTCGTTCCTTTTCATTTGCCAACTTTTCTAATTTCTTCCCTTGATTTTGTAGTTGTTTCAGCTTTACATCGTACTTTTCTTTTTCTTCCTGAAGTTCAGAAATTTGTTCTTGTACTTCCTGTAATGTTTTTTCTTTCTTCATTTTTCATTCCTTTCGTCTAATCTTTTTCTGTTCTCATAAAGAAAGGCTAAATACCTTTCTTTGATACTTAACCTTTCATCATTTTTTAGATTTTATCTTCTAAAAATTTTCTCAACTTTTCTAAAATTCTATCCCTCCTCCCACTGATTGCTTGATGTGTAACTTTCTCTCTTCTGCTAATTGACCTTAAACTTTCTTCTTTGTAGAAGATGGCTTCCATTAACTCTCTTTCTTCTTTTGTCAGTGTAGCTAATGCTTTATTTAGTTCTTCAATTTGCATTTTTACTTCTACGATTTTTTCTAAGTCTATTTTTTCATCTATGATGTTATCTACAAAGTGTCCGTCATGGTCTAATGCTGAAAATGGTATTACATTATGCTTCCAATCTTTTCTTTGGAGATATTTTTCATGCTCTGTTATCTTCCAATAAGCTTTGTAGATTTCTTCACTTACGGCTACGGCTTTCCCTCTGATATAAATATAGTATTCTCTTTTGTCCATTGTGCGTTCCTCCCTTTTTATTTCTCTGTTTTGGTTTTTTGAGAATAAAAAAGGAGGACTTCTACACTTTGGCGTAAAATGTCCTCTTATAAATAATTCAGATTGATTTCTTCTGTTTTTCTTATTTACTTTTTACTAATACTTATTTTATTTAATATCTTATACGCTATTAAACAGCAAAAAGTATTTACAATTATACTAATCATAATTTCTATCGCTGATGTTTCATACGCTCCTGACAAAATAAACACAGATGATATTGGATAAATGGCTCTTAAAATTTCCTTTGAGGCAAAAAATATTCCCACAAAAGAGTATATCTCAGCGATAATCAGAGCTATCCAGTAGCTCCTTTTAACAAGTCCAATAAGTGCAATAATTGGAGATATTACCATAAAAACGCCTATTCCAGTTAATACATATACAACAAAATAGTGAACTACTTCACTCATATTTACTGCGTGTAAATGCAATACCGTTTCTATAATTAAAGATACCATAAACAATATTAGATAAATAAAAATGCTACCCAATAGAGTAATTATCATTTTGGCAGTTATCATATTTTTTTCATCTATCGGTATTAACTTCAATGATTTAAGTACATCTTCTTGTTCCTCACGACAAATAATATATCCTCCAAATAACGCTATCAGACTTGGCAATACAAAATATGTTGTTAAGGACTGAACCTGTAAAAAATACCATCCAAATGTGTCTATATACTTTTTGCCATCAAATGAAAATTGTCCTTGAAGAAATACAATCCCTAATGTCATTATAAGTGCAAATACAAGCAAAAACATCAATTTTGACCTGTAAAGTTTTTTATATTCAGCAAATAAAAGTGTCTTCATTACCATCCTCTCCTCTTCAATAATAATTTTGTAACTATTGAAAATCCAACTACCCATATCCCTATGCAAAGAAGAGAATAAAATATATTTATATCCTGATTTAATATTATTCCCGGGACATCCCTCAAAACAATTGCTGTAGAGCTTGATAATGGATGCACATACATATTAACCATCAAAATTACAAACCCTGAAAAAGCATAAACAATCGTCAAACAAATAGGTAAAATATATTTTTTTGTCAAAAATGCGACAGATAAAATAGGCAGCATAGAAACTGCTAAAAGTCCACTAATCTCAAAACACTTTCTAATAAGAAAAGCAAACAAAGAATAATCTATCTCTATATTATGAATAATTTTCCCAAAAAGAAGCGTAAATAGAATTGACAGACTCATAAATACTAAAGTGTAAATAAACACAATTACAAATTTGCTAATCAAAAATTTCGTCTTTTGTACCGGAACAATCCATAATGCTTTAAAAGTATCATTCTCATACTCTGCCGACACAATCATTGTAGAAAATATTCCTAATATTATTGGCAAAATCAGCCATAAATTATAACTAAATATTGTCCATTTGAAATATTTCATTACATTGTCTGAAAGGTCTATATTCCCAAAGTATATAGTGGCAAGTAATGGCATTAGGAGTGTTGCCAGAAACATCATCAAAACAACCTTTTTCCTTTTTAATTTAAGAAACTCTACTTTAACTAAATTAAGCAATTCCCTCTCCTCCGGTTATTTTCTTAAAGTAATCCTCCAAAGAATCATTACATGTTTGTGATGAAATCACTGATATTTCATTCATAACCAACAACTTGTTAATTTTTGCCATATCTAATCCATGACTATATATCCTTATATGATTATTATCTTCAACGGAATAATTTGTTATTCCAAATTCTTTTTCCAAAATAGTGGCAGATTTTGATACATCTGATACTTCCAAAATAATATACTTTCTATTTTTCTTATTTAATTCTTCCATACTGTTTTCTTCTAACAAAACTCCTTTATCTATAATGCCCACTGTATCAGCAAGGAGTGTTATTTCAGATAGAATATGACTGGAAATTAAAATCGTCTTTCCTTTTTTTACACTTAAATCTTTTATAAAGCTTCTAACTTCTGCTATTCCTATTGGATCTAATCCATTTGTTGGTTCATCTAAGATTAAAACCTCAGGATCATGTAAAATTGCATTAGCTATTCCCAGTCTTTGTTTCATTCCTAAAGAATAATTCCCAAAAAGTTTTTTATCTTTATATGGCAGACCAACTACTTCTAAAGCATTTTTAACTGCATTAGGAAAAGCCGTTCCTCTTAACATTGCAAATATTTCCAAATTTTCTGTCCCTGTAAGATTAGGATAAAATCCGGGTGTTTCAATAATTGCACCAATTCTTGGATAAATCTTTTTCTCGTTACCTTTTATGTTTTGATTGAAAACACTTACTTCACCATTCGAAATATCCGTAAGACCCAATATCATCTTCATAATGGTTGTTTTTCCTGCTCCATTTCTCCCTAACAACCCATATATAGAACCTTTTTCAATGTGTAAATTTACAGAATTGACAACCATTTGTTCTCTATAAACCTTTGTCAAATTCTTTGTTTCGATAATATAATTTTTCATTTCACTTTTTCTCCTTATTTTGTAACATCATTTTCTGCACTCTATTACATATTATTTTTTGCTAATCAAATCACTAATATTATTAAAAATTCCCTGTTTTAATTTCCAAATCCCAGTATAGGGCTGTTCAATATAACAGTTACCTTTTTCCTTATATAAATATGCTACACTTGGATTTTTCCCCTCATCTTTGTGATAGAATTTTATTATGATATAGCTATCAACATTCGTAGGTTGGTCGTTTACACTTTCCGTATTATCATTTTCTGAATTATCTTTTATATCACTAATCAGTTTTGATATTTCCTCTTTATCACTAATTATCTTAAAGATTTCAGAAGTATTTTCAATAATTTCTACTTCTGTTATATTTTCAACTTCGGGCAACACTATTTCTTTTTTATTTCCGCATGCCGTTAAAGCTAAAAAACAAATTACAATTAGTATTATTACAGTATATTTTTTCATTCTCTCACACCTCTATCTAAAAATAATATTTTTTTACAAATTAGTCTAATAATTTTGTTTTTTCATGGATTTTATACCGAGTAGAAAAAATAGAATTCCGATTATTGCAATAAAAGATAAACAACTAAACGGTGATGCATTTAGCGGATATCCTCCAATACTATTTTCTACCATTTCTTTAGCAGCAGATGATACATTTTGATAGACTCCTAATAAACTTGCAAGTGGATGTATAGGTATTAAAGTTGATGCACCAAATATCGAGGCGCCTACATAAATCAAGCACATAGAAATCGATAAAATATAACCCTTAGAAAAAGTAGCAATGTAAATCACTGGAAGCATTGCAATCGGAATTAACAAAGCTGCTACTACATATAAAATAGTGGCATCTTTCAATGTAATTAAATTAAAATCTACGAATCCGGCACTTAATACTGCACCCAAAACTGATGACATATATGTTAATACCATCAAAAATATAGTCAGTAATTCTATCAAAATAAATTTCGCAAAAAATACTTCAAATCTACTAACCGAAGTTATTAGTACATTCTTTAATGTGTCATTCTTCCTTTCGTCAAAAAATAACATTGTAGAAATCATTCCAATTACGATTGGCAAGAACACAAAAGTTATATTCTTAAACGCTAAACAATATAAGTCTCCAAAACTATCCATGATAGGACTTTCTCTTGAAATTGAAAATGCTCTTTCAATTGCAAACAAATTCAAGATAACAGTTAGTATAATAATACCTATCAAAATTTTACTTCTCTTCCATTTTTTTATTTCAGCTTTTATCAAGAACATATCGCACCTCCTTACAATAAATATTGTAAATGATTAACCTTGCCATAATCTTGCGACACTCTTGTTTTTATCTTGCTTCAATAAAAAAAGCCCCCTAAGAGGCTTCCTAAATCAGCTATTTACATTGCAAACTCTACAGTAAAAACAGTTTTTATATTTGGCACACTACTTACGCTTATTTTAGCATTATTTACTCGCAATAATTCTTTGGAGATTGATAATCCAAGCCCTGAACCTTTTGTTAATCTTGAACTATCTGCCTGATACATTCTGTCAAATATATATGGTAAGTCCTTTTCACTTATACCATCTCCATTATCTAAAATCGTCAAAATAACTTTTGTATCCGATTCTTCTAATTTCAAATGTACTCTATCACAATTACTATGAACAATAATATTGTTTATAATATTGTTTAAACTTCTAAAATAAGCATTTTCATCTATCCTTATATTACATTCCTGTTCCGGAATTTCAATTTCATAGCTTATATGTTTTTCTTCAAAAACAGGAATCCAATCACTTATGACATTTCTTGTTAATTCATTCAAATCCTTATCCGCAAAAGAAAACTTCCATTCTCCTGAATCCAATTTTACCCAATCAAAAAGTTTTTCTACAAAATCCTTTAAGTAATGTGCTTTACTTAAAGAAACTTTTATATAGTCATCTTTTTCATCACCTGTAACAAGTCCTTCTTGAACTGCTTCCAAATACCCAACCATAGATGCTAAAGGAGTTTTTACATCATGAGATAAACTTGTCATGAGTGATTTATATGCCTGCTCCGACTGTTTTTGCTCTATTAGTTTATTTTGACTTTGTAGTGTTATCTCATTTATATCGTGGCAAATTTTTTCTGTAGTATCATTTTTCTTAATTAAAATTCTACGATTGTAATCACCATGTTTGATATCAACAAGTACCTCCCTAATCCTATCTATTTCCTTTTTTATATGCGTGATCTTTTTTACTAAATATAGGATCACACATAAAAGTATCAAGATTATGATATTTTTTATATCCATACATCATTCCCCCTTACTAAAACGGTAACCCACGCCTCTTACTGTCAAAATATAGGTCGGTTCTTCAGGGTTAGGTTCTATTTTTTTTCGGAGTTTACTTATAAAGGACATGATATTACTATCATCAAAAAGATAATCTTCTTCCCAAACATTCGTATATATTTGTTTTTTTGTAAAAATTCTCCCTTTGTTAGATGCGAGAAAATATAACAAGTCAAATTCTTTACTTGTTAATTCGATACTGTTATTACTTATTTTTACAGTTCTATTCTCTTTATCTATTCTCATATCTTCTATTATGATTTCATTAAGCTGATCTGTACTTTTCTGATTAAAGTCTGTGAATCTTCTGACCATAGCTTCAACTCTTGCTTTAAGTTCATTAATATTAAACGGCTTCGTTAGATAATCATCCGCACCTTGTTTAAGCCCATAAATTTTCGAATCATCATCGGACTTTGCGGTCAACATTAAAACTGGAACAGTGTATTCTTCTCTTATCATATCCAAAACTTGAAATCCATCAAAATCAGGAAGCATAATATCTAATAAAATCAAGCACAGACTATTTGCACTTCGGATTTTCTTATATCCATCCAATCCGTTATTGGCAATATCTACAGAATATCCGTCTGTGCTTAAACATTTTTTAATTAAATTACATAACGCAATATCATCATCTATAATTATTATCTCTTTCATATCTCATAACTCCATATACTTATCCAATATAATTATCATCAAATGAAAATACATCATTTGGTGTGCAATCTAAAGCCTTGCATATTTTTTCTAAGTTTTTTAGTGTTATAGGCTTATTCTTTCCCATCTGTGCCATAACGTTGGTGGTAAGATTTGCCATAGCTATTACATCAGTTTTCTTCAAGCCTTTTTTGGCTAACTGTATCCATAACGGTTTATAATTTAATGCCATACTAATCCTCTTTTCTTTTAATACTATATTTATAAGGATTATACTATAAATATTGGTTATATTCAATTTATATTTGAGTATCTGTTTTGTTTTAGAGATTTTGTTGTGTCATTCCGTCTTTATTTCGCCATCAATTGCTTCACGCCTTGGCTCTTGGCACCGGGGTTGTCGTTCCCGTAACCTTCCATCAGGTTGATCACGCCCCATGCTCCAAGTCCTGCTCCTACCGCCATTACCAATACTTTCAGTACATCTACTGCCTGTGTAAAAAATTCCATTTTATTCTTCCTCCTTGTTTTCTTTCTTTTCAATTTTGTTGTATGACTTCACTACAAAGTTTTTGTAAGTCTTACCGTCTTTTTCACGCTCTTTGAAATATCCAAAGATATGAATGAGATCGCCTTTTACAAAGTCTTTCGCTGTTTCCACCTTTTCACCGTAAGCGGCACAGTTGATATATTCCTTGCCTTTCCCGTACTTCTTTACAAGTGCAAAATTAACGACTTCTACCGTTTCTCCGTCTTTTTCAAAACTTGAGAAAATAGGCTCTGCAACCAAGTTGGCATTGATGTTCATCATTTCCTGCTTCATATTTTTAATTTCTCCTTTTCTTTTCAATAAAAAAAGCGACTGAAAGTTTTATTTTCCAATCGCTGATGCTTTTGCTATTTAGTTTTTCCTTAGTGGGACTTCTTATCCTTATCATATTTCCTCCTGATTTTGAGTAATAAAAAAGCAGCAAATCTATTTTTTAGACTTACTGCATTCTTGTAATAACCGTATCTCTATTCAGTTTTGCTTTTCCTTTTCGCTTCATGTAGCTTTCAATATCAAACAAATTCTTCTTGTCATAGTCCTCCAAGAGCTTATAGTTCTTGTGTTTTGTAATGTCGAATTTATCCGATAGAAAAGGGCGGACGCCTCTAAGCTGAAAGATACATTTACCGCCGTCCATAACGGTTATTTCATCTTGGCTCATCAGCTCTTTACCGGTCTTTTGATAATTCAGCCCAAAACTCTTTTGATTCGATCTTGTTTCCGATGTGTTATATAGGTCGATGGTTTCTTTTCCCAGTGTTTCCGAAAGTTCTTTTAATGTTGTTTTCTCTTTTCCACCAAGAAACAAGGTACTATCACAGTTACCTACAATCGTGTCGGCATTATCTTTGTAGATTGCCTTTAACTGAGATTGTGCCTGCAATATAATACTTGCTGAAATCTCTCGGCTTCGGATTGTGGCAATCAGCTTTTCAAACTTTGGAATTAAGCCGATATTTGCAAACTCATCAAGTAGGCATCTTACATGAACTGGCAATCTTCCACCATATACATCATCGGCTTTATCACATAAAAGATTAAATAGCTGTGAGTACATAATTGATACCACAAAGTTAAAGGTATCATCGGTATCGGAGATAATAACAAAGAGGGCAGTCTTTCTATCTCCGAGTGTATCAAGCTCCAGTTCATCTTCTTTCATCAAGTCCCTAAGTTCCTGAATATCAAAGGGAGCAAGCCTTGCACCACAGCTAATCAATATACTTTTCGCTGTTTTTCCGGCAGCAAGTTTATATTTTCGGTATTGCTTCACTGCAAAGTGTGTAGGCTCTTTCTTTTCCAATGCTTCAAAGAGTCTGTCTATCGGATTCATGTATGTTTCGTCATCTTCTCTGACCTCAGACGCATCGATCATATCAAGGAGAGTTGCAAAGTTCTTTTCTTCTCTTGGAGCTTCATAGAAAATGTATCCGATAAGTGCTGTATAGTAAAGTTTCTCGGCTTTCACCCAAAAATCTTCACCTGCTTTTTCTCCCTCGCCCTTGGTGTTTGCAATGATTGTCTGTACCAATTTGAGTATGTCTTTTTCACTTCTAAGATAAGCAAAGGGATTGTATTTCATACTCTTTTTGAAGTTAATGGTGTTTAAGATTTTTATCTCATAGCCATTATCTTCAAGCATCTTGCCACACTCAAGAACTATCGTTCCTTTCGGATCGGTTACGCAATAGCTACTGTGCATCTGCATAAGGTTCGGTTTTACATAAAACCTTGTTTTTCCGGAACCTGATCCACCGATAACAAGTACATTCTTATTTCTTGCATACTTTGGATTAGACGGTCTGCCATTCATAGTTAATCATTCTGTTTGAGTGAGCAAGATATTATTTTGAAATTTTTCATCCATATATGGCTCTATATCTTTTCTCATTCCCCAGAGAGCATTTTGTAAAGTACCATTTTATGTTTATGGACGATTTTTTGAAAATTGAGCAACAAAAAACAGTAAACCTATTTTGATTTACTGTTTCTCAAATTGTTATATTCAATTATACAAATAGGGATTTGTCATACAGTTTATAACCTATTGTTAGAGGTTAACAAATATTTTTCTAACCAATCATATTTATTTTTAATAGACTTCTGTATTTCTTCTGTTTCTCTTGTTTTGTTTCTTTCTATATCACATAATTGAAGTGCAGCTTCTTTAACATTCATATATTCCATTTGATTCATACCTGATTTCCCGCTATTTAAATAATTTAAATATACGAAACCATCCATATCTCGATACAAAATTTCACCATTAAGCATTTTTTGTTCAGTACTCATACGATATTTGGTCTCATTAAATTCAAATAATTTTTCTGCGTATTCAGGATCTATAATAATTCTAGGAAATATCGCTAACTTTGATTCTAGAAAATATGCACGATTCATTGCTGGACCAAACCAAATATTCTTTTCATTATCATAAAATAAATCGCCATACGTAATTGCACCACGAGCAATAAATCCATTCTTTAAAAATTCATACAATACTTTTTCGGTGTTATAGCATGCTATTCCCATTAATTCATACATATCTTTTCGACTATCTTCAATATCATCTTTATAGTCATAGATAATGTATGCACAGTCCGAAAAAACATGTATCTCCCTTTTGTAAACAGTCCATGGATGATTATTATCCAGTTCTTTTTCACGCTCTACCATCCGGCTAAAAACGCTGATAACATTATACCATTCATCAAAATTTATTCTGGTCTGTGAACCTAGGATATCTATGAATATGACTACTACTTTTCTAAATTTTTTCTCCATATACCCACCTCTTGTATGATATATTATATTTTATAAATTCCCTCTAAAACTTCTAATTTGTTTTACTAAATACTTTTAATATTATACCATATTTTCAATTAGTTTTACAGGTCTAATTCTTGCTTCTTTACCTGTGTTAGTTCTCTGTTTTCTTGTTGCAACTTTTCTATACAGCTTCTAACACTTTCAGCTTGTTCAACCTCATTTCGTATATCTATAATTTGAGAATACAGATTATCTTTTTCTTTCTTAAATGCTGTTACTTCCGATTTCCATTTGGATATATTTAAGGACCTGCTTTCACCTAAATGCTCTTTTAGATTGGAGTTATACTAAAAAAGTAGACACAAAAATAAATAATATAATATAATAAAAATAGACACAGAAAGGAAGTATTTTAAACGGCTAAAAATGTCTATGATGAACATTTTAAAAGATCAGTTGTTAGCCTTCATCAAAATGGTAAGACTCAAACTCAGCTAAGTAAAGATTATGGTATTTCTTTAAGTGCCATTAATAAATGGGTAAAACAATATTCTGAAATTAAAACTGAAGATGGCGATGTGTTTACCGCTAAACAAATAAAAGAACTTCAAAAACGAAATGCTCAATTAGAAGAAGAAAATCAAATTCTAAAAAAGGCGATTGCCATCTTCACGCCACACTCAAACAAAGATTAAACGCTATTTTTACCCTTAGAACTCAACATAATATTAAACTTTTATGTAAAGTATTCAATGTTAATAGAAGTACATATTATAAATATGTCTCAAATAATGTACCACCTAGAATCAAAGAAAATCAAATGATTTCTAGACTTATTTTAAAAATTCATGGGGACTATGATAAACTACTTGGCGCATATAAGATTACTCATATTTTAAATCGTGATTATGGTATTAAGGTTAGTGTTGGTAGAGTATATCGATTAATTCAAAGATTATGCCTCCCTACTATGTCTACTTCTAAACCTTTTATCAAAGCGAGTAAAGAGAACTATGAAGATACTAAACTTTGTAACCATTTAAAACAAGAATTTAATCCTCCTGAACCTAATATGGTTTGGACTAGCGATTTCACTTATATAAAAGTAAATGGCGTTTGGTCCTATCTATGTATAATTATGGATTTATTTTCTAGGAAAATCATATCATGGAATATCTCTAATAAAGCTGATTGTGCCCTTATCATGAGTACATTTAACGAAGCTTATAATAAAAGGAATTGTCCTACCAGACTTATGTTTCATTCCGATCGTGGTGCTCAGTATACAGCAGCTCCTTTTAGAAAACTTTTGGATAAATTTAACGTCGTTCAATCATTTTCTAAAAAGGGACATCCTTTCGATAATGCTTGTTGTGAGTCTTTTTTTAAATACTTAAAAAAGGAAGAATGTTATAGAAAAAATTATCACTCTGTTGGAGAATTAAAACTTTCTTTATTTGAGTATATTGAGGGATTCTACAATTCTAGACGACCTCACTATTCTTTGGGATTTATGACGCCTAATGAAAAAGAATTAGCATTTTATGAACATTAAAAATTTGTTTTACTCTGAGCCTTTGCAGGTATGGTTCTTAATGTGGGAAAAGTGGCAGTGCCACATTTCCCTCATAGGCTACCACACCTACTTCTCAGTATAAAACAAATTTTACTTGAATTTTTTAACTAATTTTCGTATTTTCGTGTCTATTTACTTGACTATGGTCCACATCGTCTTAATTGCTTTAGCTATACCACTAGGTAAGCTAGTTGTATCCATATCTATTAGTTCCTTTAAACTTACTTCATCTCTGTCTTTTACCGCTTTTCTTACTTCTTATATTATCTCATAACTAGCTCTAAACGACTTATCTAATGACAATATATAATTTAATACATCTCGTCTAGTTACTAATTTACCAAAACTCCTATTGTAAAAATACTTTTCACAATCTATCTTATCCTCATCAGCTAATACTAATCTCCAAAAGTTCTTTAGTATTGTATAATTTCTACCTTCTTTTCCTTTTTTGCCTCTGTAGATATTCATCAGTCTTACGCTTTCTTTATTTAACTCTCTATTTATATTTTGAATTATATGGAATCTATCAATTATTATTCTGGCATTTGGGAAGTGTTTTTTTATTATATCCATATATGGTGGGTATATATCTATACAGATTGTTTTAACTTTGTTTTTCGTTTTTCTTTTAAATCTAAAGAAGTAACTATTTAGGATATATTTTGTTCTACCTTCTACTATATCTATAAAATCATGTGTTTTAGCATCCAGAAATACAAAGCTCATTGAATGTTTACTATCTTTTGTTGATTTTATTTCATCAAAGCATAAGTGTTGCGGAAGGCTTTTATAACAATTTACTTCTACTTGTTTTCTGCAAGATTTAAGTACTCTTATTGTTGTATTTTCTGATACGTTATGTTCTTTAGATATTTGTTTAAATGATAATGTAGCTGTTAGAGCTTTTAAGATTGATAGTTTTACATTTTGAGAGATGTGACAATATTTGAGTACAAGAGATGTTCTAGCTACAAACTTTTTATTGCATTGTTTACATTTAAACCGTTGTTTTTTAGAGTTAATCGCGAGGGTATACCTGATAGTTTCAGTAGATTTATTGTAGTAGGTTCATTAAATCCATTTTTTACTACTTTATTACTATTACAACATTCGCATTTTGTTGGTTTATACGATAGAACACCTTTAAATATAAAGTGTGTTTGTCCTTTTATTTTTTCTTTTTTGAAGGTAGGATCTAATATTATATTTTTATCTTTTATTTGTAGTAATTCTGTGATACAATTATTCATGACAAATGTCCTTTCTTAGTATTTAGGCTCACTTTATATTTTATTGGATATTTGTCTTTTTGTATATAGAATTAAAATCCGGAGCATGTTTTTCCATGCCCCGGATTTATTATACAGCCATTTTTTATAACTATAACCTAGAGGAATTATATCTAAATCAATCCTGCATCTTTTAGGATCTCTTCAATATATGTTCCTTTGATTTTTTTCAATACACGTTTACTAATTGCTTTGGCAAAGAAAGGTAGTTTAACTTCTTCAAGTTTTTTACCATCCATTAGGCGATTAGTTGATTTAGTCATGACACGTAAATCATATGCAGAATTAAATACTTCAGGTACACCTCTATCAACATCTAGTAATGTGTATACTGCTTCCATAGCTGTACGAACAGAATATTCTGTAGTGAAGACAGTATCACGAGGTGTTTCAGAGAAGTTACCTATAAATGCTAAGTTTTTAGATCCTTCCGGGATAACTAATGGTCTATCACCATCGTGTCTTGGCATAAAGTAACTTGTTATATAAGGCATATAACATGGAACTGTGCTACAACCTTTGCTTGCAAATTCGTGAATAAATTGTTCAGGAACCCCAATATGGTAAAGCCATTCTTCTGCGATTTCAATACCTGTACAAGCTTCTATTGGTTTTTTTATATAGTTACCTGAAATATTTGAATATAATCCATAAATCCAAACTACTAATTCATCTTTTGATTGAGATTTAAAGTGAGGTTGACGGTTAAGTGTAAAGCTCATCATCCAATTTGAGTCTCGTGCTGTTACTATACCACCAGTTACTACTTTACCTGCATAAGGATCACGTTTACAAATTTTTTCTATATATTCTGCGATTCGTTTGTCTGTTACAGTCGTCGTAGCCGAAACAAACCAACTTTGATCTGGAAGATTTTCACAAAATACTTCTGGACGTCCAAAACGTTCATCTTGTTTAGCTAAGTTTTTCCAAAGTTGCCAAGCTCCACCAAGTTCTTTGCTGACTGGAGCTGAAGTATCATTGTTACCATATGTTGTAGATGCAGTGATACTACCATTTGTAACAAATACTAGGTCATCTTCAGTTAATTCTCTAACAACAGGTTCTCCGTTTACTTCTAAGATCAGATGCTTAGCTACTAGATCTTTTCCTTGTTTTTCAACTTTAATATCTTTAACTACAGTATTGTACTCAAAAGTTACACCATGATCTTCTAAATATTTAACTAATGGTAGAACTAATGATTCATATTGGTTATATTTAGTGAATTTAAGTGCTGATAAATCAGGAAGTCCTTTAATATGATGAATAAATCTCAACATATACCGACGCATTTCAGCAACTGAATGCCATTTTTCAAAAGCAAACATCGTTGCCCAATAAGTCCAAAAATTAGACTCAAAAAATTCACCACTAAAGAAATCTGTTATTTTCATACCTTGAAGTTCTGATTCAGAAGTCAAATATAGTTTTACTAATTCCTGACTTGATTTATCAGATAATGCAAAAAGTCCATCATCGGGAATTTGTTGTCCACGATTTTCAATAACACGACATTTTGAAAAGTTAGGATCTTCTTTATTTAACCAGTAGAACTCATCTAAAACAGATGCATCCTCTACCTCTAATGAAGGAATAGATCTGAAAAGATCCCAAAGGCATTCAAAGTGATCTTCCATTTCACGACCACCACGAATAATAAATCCACGAGTTGGATTCATAATACCATCTAAGCTACCTCCTGCGATAGGTAGTTCTTCAAGAATATGGATTCTTTCTCCTTTCATTTGTCCATCACGAACTAAAAAGGCTGCTGCCGCAAGAGAAGCTAGTCCAGAACCTACTAAATAAGCCGATTTTTTATCAACTCCTGCTGGTTTTTTTGGTTTAGCAAATGCTTCATAATTTCCGTTTGAATAATACATAAAAACTCCTCCTAAAAAAAGTGTATACTAATATCACTATTAATATACACCTTCCATATCCATAATACAATTTACAATTTTTGATTTTTGCCTAACTATTTTACAAATTTATTTAATTGTAAAAGAGCTTAAACTTTATTTAAAGAAGAGAAATTATCTCACCCAGCATAACTCTTTCAATTCTTTCAACTAGTTCTTCAACACTTTCTGGCATTTGCTTTTCTATCCAATCTAACCCTACTCCAACCAAAGCATATGTATAAAAAGAATAAGAAAACTCTACTTGTTTAGCTTCTTCTTTTGTTACTTCGATTTTTTTGAACACCTGATTACTTAGAAATAGTTCAATCTCCTGTCTTAGTACTTTTTCTAAAAATTCTTTTCCAAAAGAGCGATAGGTATTTAAAACAAAAACACGATTTTCTGAGATATATTGGAAAATTGATGTTAGAGCATCTTGCCATTTATCATAGATTTTACCTCTTTCAATTGGAGTCACTACCTCTTTAAGATAAATCCACTCTACCAAATCATAGATATCTTTAAAATTATTATAAAATGTTTGACGACTAACATCACAAGCTTGAGTTAAATCATTAATTGTTATTTTTGATAATGATTTCTTTTCGGCCATCTCTTTTAAAGTTGAGGCAAGCACTCTTTTTATTACTATTGTCATACCTAATCACTCCCTTTCATTTATTCTCTAAATCTTATATTATTATTTTCTCATAAAGTATACTATTTTCTCAACCAATAAAATGCTTCTTTTAATTTTTCCGTACCATTTTCTAAAATTATCTTTCCATGAGAGAAAACAATTTTATCAGGTTTCCAGCTTTCAATCTTAGAATAGCTATCTTTAGCTTGTTTTTTAAAGATAAATGATGATCGTAAATCTCTTGACGTTCGAAACTTAGGATACTTATTATCTCCAAACTTAAATACAAGTTTATATAATAACGGTAATTTATTCACTTCTATACTCTCTATTAAATCCGTTAGTATTAAGGTTGAACTCTTTTTATGAAAAAATACCATCTCTTCCATGGCTATACTTCCTTTAAATGGAGTAAAAAGTATCTCCTCTGACCAAGAAGTTTTTGAAATATTATCTAGTGATACAAAATTTTCTCCTTCATCAGTTTTAAGTTTGCTGCTTACTCCTTTTGCTAACCAAACTTTTGCATCTGGATAATGTTTATACCAATCCAATACATAACTATAGTGGTATTTATTAGGAGCAACTATATGTTCGATTTCTCCTAGTTCTTTTATTTTTTCATCTAATTCTTTATTAAAAGCTATTGGTGAATGAATCCATAATTTATTATTATCTAATTTAACTACTGTCATCCTTGTTGTAAAAGGAACTTTGAAGAGTTTAAAACTCATATGTATTTCATTTCCGTCGACGATCCAGATATTCTCTCCAATTTGTTTTAATTTATTAATAGGAGAATATAACTTCAACATTCCTTCCATAACATTCACCTTCTTTCAATTAAAATACTTCTATTTTTCTTCTAAAATCTTTGCTATTTTTTCAAATGTATTTGAATTCCTAATTGTTATTTTTTTATAGAAATCTTGCTTTATTAATTTTTTTATGATACGTAGTTTTTAAATATTCCGACTCATCATATTTACCCCAAAATACTGCATGTCTTCCTACATACACTACTTCATTATGAAATATAGATTTATCTATAAAGTCAAGGATATTTGATTTATCAAAATTATATGAAAAGAACAGTACATCTTTTCTTGCCAAGTCTTCCTTCCACCAATCTGGTAATCCCACTTTTTCTTCTAAATATTCCTCTTTTGTGATTAAAGAAAAAGGTATTGAAAAATCATAATTAGTTTCTAACAAATCTCTTATTTTTGAGCTACATATTTCATGATTTTCTAAACTACTAAAGAACAAATTTCCACTGTTAATATATGAACTAACATTTTCAAAACCTATTTTTAACAATTGTTCTTTTAGTTCACTCATTGATACCTTATTCTTACCACCTACATTTATACCACGTAATAAAAGTACATATTTCAACTATCTAACCTCCTTAAATACTAATCTTAAAGGTACTTACCTATTATTTTTCTTTAAAAAACTGTAAGCTACTAAAATTCTATCGATACCTTTTTAATTTCATGCCACAAGTAGATTTTAGTTATTGTTCTTTAAAAATGGATAAACCAACTCTACCCACTCCTGAGGTAAGTATGTTGATAAATATCCATGATTATAATCCTTTGCTTCGTACAAAATAGTATTTGGATGAACCTGTTGAAATAATCTTGCCGATTCTTTAACACAGTTCAATTCTTTTTCACCATAAATATAAAGAACCTTTGCCTTACTTTTAGAAATCGTACTTTTTAACCTGTAATGCTGCATATATGTTTTATATATTCTTATTAACGTTTTAACAGACATTCTTGGCATATCCTTCATATAATAACTTTTTAGTTCACTAGGATATGCTATTTTTGGATACATTTTATCCATTAAACTTAGCTGAATTTTACAAGCAAATTTACTGAACATCAGTTTACCAAATAAAGATACAAGTAAAATACTTATTCTAGCTAACTTTGGTTGAGGGATACAAATACTTCCATCTATTATTGCTTTCTCAACTATTTCACTATCTTGTGATAGTATTTCCATAACAATTTGACCACCAAGTGAAACTCCTCCAATAGCAAACACCTTTCCGTTACAATTCTTTTTAATATAATCTAGAATTTCTAGTGCGGAATTTTCAGTAGAAACATAATCTACCTGATTTTCTTCACCATGTCCATCAAGAGTTGGTAAAATTACATGGTATTCTTCTGAAAGGATACGTGCTTGCTGAAGATAATTCCACCATGAATTTCCTCCTCCATGTATTAAAATAATATCAGGTGAATTCTTATCACCAAATTCATGAAATTTCATACTCAAACTCCTCTACTTTGTATTTATATTCGTTCAGAAGTTGTTTTGAATAATTTTTTTCTTTCCTCGAGTCTCTAACTTCTTTCCGAAGGATAGCTGCAACTTTTAACTTGTTGGAATAATTATTGCTAGATTCATCTGCGAAAAAGTCTTTTTAGACAGGATAAATCAATTGCTCTAATTCCGCTTTTGAAAGATATCCTTGGTTGAAGAGTTTTCTAAGTAAGCCTTCATCAACTTTGATTGAATAATAGTTAGTCACAAATGCATAAAATCTCTCAAAGCTATCAAAGAAATAAGATAATAACCATTCACCACCGTCTTGATTTTGGTAGGTATTTTGATGCACACGTCCGTCATACCAGATAAAGAAGGTTGTTTCATCTTTTTGATCCTCTGAATAAAGTTTTTGATATTTTTCATCCAGCCCTTTATAAAATCCATCTATGATATCTTGATTCCACTCTTCTGCAGCAAACTGGCTTAGACTATTTTCGTGATCAAAACCTTTTATAAGAACCAGTTTCTCAGCCAAAATTACATCCAAAGAATCCCCAGAACCATTATCAATAAGGTAACGGTCTCCATAGTTTCCTCTATCTTAACTACTAATCGAAGCCACTCCTTGTTTGGATCTGTTCGATACTCATCAATTACAACCAAAGCATCTAAACGAGTTTTTATATTATCCCAATCAATCTTTATCATCTTCTAAACCTCCATGTTAAAAGTTAAAATTTATCAACCTCAAAATCTCTATTACAAGTCGATACGCAATCAGACGGCTACACTTAGAAATATTCCTCACATCGTACATATACAAATACATCTACATTTAATCTAGTCTCCTAAAGTATGCTCTAAAACATTATAGTTTAACACAAAGTGTAGCTATATAGTCATTTCCATAACGTGATAATCTATGTCTTTTATCACACGATTCATAAAAATCTATCATAGCGAGACCATTTTTAAGTTGTCCTCTAATCTGAG
>ERZ773008.1064-NODE-1064-length-19727-cov-11.289854_pt1 | contig 19727 bp, 15 predicted proteins | sample MGYA00580664_ERZ773008 | MGnify/ENA primary metagenome ERZ773008 (study PRJEB29015, sample SAMEA2738016) | human oral metagenome | biome: human oral; feature: human-associated habitat; material: dental | place: China | collected 2048 ... | reverse complement strand
CATGTGTTAAGCACGCCGCCAGCGTTCGTCCTGAGCCAGGATCAAACTCTCTATTAAAAGTTCGTCTGCTCTCGCTGACTTTTTTACACCTAAATTATTGTTTTTCTTTGTACTCTCAAAGTTTTTATCACTGTTTACTTTTCTTGGTTCGTGTCACTCTTGTTGCGACCTTAATATTATATCACCATTGTTTTCGTTTGTCAACACTTTTTTTATTATTTTTTATGCTTTTAAACTACTCTTTGGTATCTTCCTATCTAGTCCCTTCTTGAGTGCCTTAACATTATATCAGCCTTCCGCCTTTCAGTCAATGTGTTTTTCAATATTTTTCGCTATATATTAAAAATTTTCATTGTTTTAGAAAACATAATTTATATATTTTTTTATTTTATAAAACAAAGAAATCCTAATTTTAATTAGGATTTCTTCTTTATATATCTTCTTTATATATATTATTAGTTTTATAGGATTGAATTTCCAGTTATATTTTTTCCTACCCATGACCTTAAAACATCGATACTAGGGAACATAACTTGACTTGCATATGCATCTCTCATTAGTCTTTCAATATTTCCTTTTTTATTATATGCTTGCCCTCCTCCAATTCTCATTGCTATATTAGCATTTTCGATTGAGTTTTCAGAAGCAATAATTCTTGCAGACATTATTTTTCTAAAGCCGTCTTCTTCTAGTTTTCCAAAAGAATTTACTGCAGATTCTAAAACACCTTTAGCAGAAATTACATTAGTATATAGTTTTGATAAGTGAATTTGAATTGCTTCGATGTCAGCAAGTGAATTTTCTCTATATTTCCTATTTTTAGCATGATTTAATGCTGATTCATAAAGAGAATAACAAACTCCTGAATATACTCCTGCAAGACCAGTCATAAAGTAAATTACATCTAAATTAACTTCATACGGTTGAGGATTAGTTTTTCTACAAATCTTTATTCCGTATTTATTATCTAATTTAATATTTTCCATAATCATAGGACATGAATTATTACCTTTCATTCCTATTCCTTTCCAGTCACTTTCTTTAAAAGATAGTCCTTCTGTTGTTCTTGGAACAAGCCAGTTTTTCATTTCTCCCTTGCTATTTTTTGGAACTGAAATTAAATAGTAATCAGCATAATTAGCTGAAGTAATCATACTTTTAACTCCATTAACAATAGAGTAATCTTCAAATTCTTCTAATTTTATATCTGATTTAAAAACATGTACTCCACTTTCAAACTCACTTCTTGCAAGTGATAACATCTTATTATTTTCTACAACTTCAGAAATGATGAATTTTTTTAATTCTTCATTTGCAAATGTAAGAACAAATTTAAGAGCAACATTATGCATAGTATATCCAAGTCCAACTGTCGCCGTTCCCTCTGCAAATGCTTGAGTAATATAAGCTTGAGCTTCAGGTCCGGCCCCTTCTCCACCGAATTCAACTGGAACTAAAACTTTAAAAAATCCTTCTTCTTTAATTTTATCAAATATTTCTTTTGGAAATTTTCCTTTTTCATCAATTTCTTCAGCTACAGGTTTTATATACTTATCTGAAAATTCTTTTGCCCATTTGTAATAATCTCTCATTTTTACCTCCTAAAATATGATTATTCAGAATATACCCCTAGAAATAAATAATAACATTAAAATTTTTTATGGTGATTTTTAATCATTAATAAAATTTATGGAACTTATTATCAAAAAAGAGCTTAGTTTTTTCTAAGCTCTTTTTTGATATATTATTCTTCATCTTTATCCCAATCAAAAGTTCTCTTTACAGCCTTTTTCCAACCTTTAAGTTTTTTATTTCTGTTTTCTTCACTTAAAACAGGATAAAATGTCTTGTCTTTTTTCCAAATATTCTTTATTTCATCAGTACTTTTCCAAAATCCAACTGCAAGCCCTGCAAGAAATGCACAACCCATAGCTGTTGTTTCTAAGACTTCAGGTCTTGTAACCTCCGCATTTAACATATCAGATTGGAATTGCAACAAAAATCCGTTTGCACTTGCTCCACCATCAACTTTTAAATTTTGTATTTTTATATTTGTATCTTCTTCAATACAATTAAATACATCTACACATTGATAAGCTATAGATTCAAGCATTGCGCGAATTATATGTTCTCTTTTAGTTCCTCTAGTAAGTCCGAATATAGCTCCTTTTGCATTCATATCCCAATAAGGTGCTCCAAGTCCAGTAAATGCTGGAACAATATAAACACCATCAGTATCATCTACCAAATTTGCATATTGTTCAGATAAACTTGCTTCATAAAGTAGTCTTAACTCATCTCTTAGCCATTGTATTCCAGCACCTGCAATAAAGATACTTCCCTCTAAGGCATATGTAACTTCACCATTTAATCCCCAAGCTATTGTAGTAAGGAGTCCGTTTTTAGATTTTAAAACTTCTTTTCCTATATTCATCAAAAGAAAAGCTCCTGTTCCATAAGTTATTTTAGCCTCAGCTTTTTCAAAGCAATTTTGTCCAAAAAGAGCAGATTGTTGATCTCCAATTACAGAAGCTATAGGAATTTTAGCTCCTCCAAAAGTGTATTCATCAGTATATCCATATATTTCGCTTGAGTCTCTAACTTGGGGCAAAATAGATTTTGGAATATTTAAAATTTTTAAAATATCTTCATCCCATTGTAAAGTATTTATATTAAATAACATCGTCCTTGAAGCATTTGAATAGTCAGTTATATGCACTTTACCTCTTGTCAAATTCCAAACTATCCAAGTATCTACAGTTCCGAATAGTAATTCTCCTTTTTCTGCCTTTTCTCTTGCTCCCTCAACATTATCTAATATCCATTTTATTTTTGTGGCGGAAAAATAAGCATCAAGTTTTAGTCCAGTTTTTTCAAAAATCAAACTTTCATAACCATCTTTTCTTATTTGTTCACAAATTTCTGCAGTTCTTCTACATTGCCAAACAATTGCATTATATATTGGCTTTCCTGTAGATTTTTCCCAGATAATTGTAGTTTCCCTTTGGTTTGTAATTCCAATGGCTTTAACTTCATTAGGTCTTACAAAATTCTTTTCTAAAACTTCTCTGCAAACTCCAGATTGAGTCGCCCAAATATCCATTGCATCATGTTCAACCCATCCTGCTTTTGGAAAAATTTGTCTAAATTCCTTTTGTGATATACCCTTTATATTTCCACTATGATCAAATAAAATAGCTCTTGAGCTCGTCGTTCCTTGGTCTAACGCCAAAATATATCCGTCCATAAAAACCTCCTAAGCTCTTATATCCATACTTAATATCCATTTTTTATTCATATTTGAAAGTATTAATTTCAATATGACAAGCAATAATAGTATAGTAATCAATACAATATTTGTGCAATAATCATAAATTACAGGATAAATCAATCTATATATATAAGTTATGAGTATAAGAACTATTGAGTATGCATATTTATAGAAAGCTTTATTGATACCTTTTCCTTTTTTCATAGAGATTTTTTTGTAAATCAAATCTAAAAATGTAGCAAATTCTACAACAAAAGTAATTGCTAAATAAACAACAAGTAGATATAGAATTGTATCTAAGTATATGCTGTCAGTTAACAAACCTGCATAAAAAATCTCATATACAACAAATAGTATAAAAAACACAAGTCCATAAACTATACAACTCATTGTTTTAATCTTAGCTATTTTTTTTCTACTAAATCCATTTATAAAAAGTTGATTGAATATATTTTTTTTCGAGAAAACAAAAGTCAAAAAGCTTGCCGTTAATATTGACATAAACACTTCAGCATTTAAATATATATCAATACTTAAAATTTTTGCAAAAGCTAAAAATACGAGTTCACATATAACAGAAAATACTATTCCAATTAAAAAAGTATCGAATAATAATTTTAAGGTAAATAATAGTCCCTTTCTCAATTTAATGACCTCCTTCAGATGCAGTAATTGCTTCATAAAGTTCCTTCAAAGATACAGTTCTACTCCCATGTTCTTTAATTTCGTCTTCATCTTTTGCTAAAATATAGACATTTTTTAACTTAGAAAAGTTTTTTACATCTCTAACCGCCAAAATATTTTTCTCCTTAGCAATATCATCTATAAATTCAATAGAAACAGAAATAGAATAAACCATTTTTTCAAGATTTTCTCTACTTTCAAAAAGCACTACTTTTTTATCTTTAATAATAATTATATAGTCAAGATAATCAAAAAAATAATTTACATTTTTACTGTGGATAATCGGTGTATAACCCATTCTTTTATAATTGCCCATTAAAATATCACTTAATTTTCTAATATCTAAACTTGAAAGTCCAATTTCCGGCTTATTAAAAAGAAGATACTTTTTTTTCATACATATTGTAACAATAGTCTTAAAGATTGTACAGTTTTGAACATTCTCTTCAACTTTAAACTTCTTATCAAGATCGAGTTTAAAAGATTCACAAAGTTCTAGTGCATAAGCTACGTCAAAATCCGAATTAAAATCTGAAATAGTCTTTAGAATTTGTCTTAGAGTATATCCACTATAAAATTCCATTTTTGGACACATATAAATCAAATCTCTCGCATTTTCAGGTTCTTTTTCGTCAATTAAAACAGTACCATCATCCTTAAAAGTATAGTTGCATAGTATATTAAAAATTGTAGTTCCACCAGAATTGATTCTTCCCAAAATGCCGTACGTTTTTCCCTCTTCAATTTCTAAATTAAAATCATCAATTGCTACAAATTTTCCATAATTTTTCTTTAAATTCTTAATTTCAATCATTTATATTTCCTCTATAATATCTAAAATAATACTCTTAACAACTTTTGCTGACTCTAAAACAAAGGTTTCAAAATCACAATCCGCCTCTTCATTTGCATTGTCGGATATTGAACGTAGAGCCAAATACCTAACATTATTCAAATGACAAGTATGCACAATGGAGCAACTTTCCATTTCACAACAAAGAGAGTTAAAATTTGCTTTTATTCTGTCTTTAATTTCTTTTTTAGCTACAAAAACATCTCCTGTCGCTATAATTCCTTTAAAAATTCTATCTTCAGGTAAAACTTTTTTCGCATTTTCATAAGAAATATCCACTAATTTTTTATCAGCAATAAATTTAACATCACGAAGTGCAGGAATTTGTCCCATCACATAGCCTGCTTCTGTACAGTCAAAATCGTGATAAAAATATTCTGTACCTATAACCAAGTCGCCTATTTTTACATCGTTGTCAGTTGAACCAGCGACTCCTATATTTATAATAATCTCAGGAGAAAAGTTGTCTATCATACTTTGAGTATAAATTGCAGAATTTACTTTTCCAACTCCACAAATCCCAAGTACAACTTTCTTATTAGAAATATTTGCTAGATAAAAGGTAAAACAGCCTCTCCTTACTTTTTTTGTTTCAATTTTATCTATAATTTCCATTAGCTCTTCATCAAGAGCACTTATAATCCCTATCATACAACCACCCCTTATATTTTTATATTATAATTATCTTTTTATTTTATATATATTAATTGTATCATACTTTTAGGGATTTAAAAAATTTTTTTGAAACTTTTTATTTTTTTAAATTTTATTTAAGGTTCCTATGGCAAAATATATATATCCTATCCAAAAGAAATAAATATTTTTTAAGATTAGATTTACTTTTAAGCAAATCTAATTCATCATAATCTCCTAATAATCCCCAAAAACAAAATGGAGAATATGAACTTAGGCTAAAAGCCTATTTAGCCATAGCCCTTTTTGATAATTTTTTTAGGCTAAGGCATTTAAATAACAAGTAATATATTTGATTAAAATTAAGTTTACAATTTTAAGTAAATTTAATTTTAATCAAACTTTACTTTTTAAAATGAAAATAGCATAATTTTCTTTTTAATAAATTTTCCTTAAGAATTATGATGTATCAAATTTATCTTTTTTTAATTTAAAGATATTCATTTGAATTGCATCATAATTCTTTTTTTATGGAAATTTAATGATATTTTTATTTAAATTTTTTAAAAAACTTAAGACTTTCTTCTACGGCGATTTACATCGGACATAATTTCAAGAGCCTTATTGTTTCACAATAAAAAAGAAACCACAAAAGTGGTCTCTTTATTTTTCTTTTAATTCCTATTTAATAGGTTCTTTTGCTGTTACTTCAATATCAGAATTGCTAAAGTCTGTACCAGGAGTTATATCATATTTCTTAACTCTGTTATTTACAGCAGTTATGTTCTTTCTAAATAGTGTAGGAATAACTGGTGCATTTTCAAACATATAGTTTGCAAATTCTTTGTATGCTTTAGCTCTGTAATCTTTATCGACAGCTTCATAAGAGTTAATCTTATTTAAAATTGCATCTAATTCAGGAGTTGCATATCTACAGAAGTTGAATTTTGCATTTCTTGCATAGAATCCTGATGGGTTAGGATTTGATCCAGTTCCCCAACCACCCATGTAAACATCAATTTCAGGGTCATCAGCATCTAATTTATCATAGAATGAGTTAAATTCTATAAGTCTTCCGTTAGTAAGTTCAACATCTAATCCAATTTGTTTCCATTGTTGGATATAGTAGTTAGCTATAGGTTCAGCTGTAGCACCACCAGACATTGATGCGAATTTAATCTTTAATGGTTTACCTTCTTTATCTTCTCTTATTCCGTCACCATTAGTATCTTTGTAACCTGCTTCATCAAGAAGTTTCTTAGCTTTTTCTAAATCGTAAGTATAACCTTTTAATGAATCATCATAGTATTCTTTGAATGCTGGAATCATAAGTTGAGTAGCATTTCTTCTTAGACCTTGGTAGAATTTTTCACCAACGGCATTGTTATCAAGGGCATAACCCATTGCTTGACGTAATTTTACATCTGCCATCTTAGCATTAGGATCAGTTACAACTTCTCCTTTTTCTTTATCCCATTTACCAAGTTTAAATCCTAAATAAGTATATCCTAAATCGTCTTGAACACCAATCTTTACATTCTTTAATTCTTTAACTTTTGAATAAAGGTCTGAGTTTAATCCAACTGTTAAGTCATATTCACCAGATTGTAAAGCTGCAACGATTTGTGCTGATGGAACAATTTTCCATATAACTTTTTTAATCTTTGGTTGACCCTTATAGTAATAAGGGTTAGCTTCGAAAACAACTTGTTGTCCTGGAACTATTTCTTTAATATAGTATGGTCCAGGTGATAATGGATTCTTTCTAGTAATGTCATGAGATTCTTGATCCTTAATAGGAATATCTTTTAACTTATGACTTGGAACTGGTTCAAAAGGAATTCCACCACCCCAAAGGATACTTGGAGTAAATTTCTTAAATGTTACTTCAAATTTCTTATCACTAATAGTTTTGAAACCAGTGATTTCTTTACTTTCACCCTTATTGTATTCTTCTATACCTTCTACGTTTCTCATATCTGCATCAAAACGAACGCCTGTATAGTCTTTATTAGCTATAATTTTATAATATTCTAAGAAGTCTGCAGAAGTAACTGGTGTTCCGTCATTCCATGTATATTTTTCATTTATTGTTATAATTGCTTTTCTTTCTTCAGGTTTGAATTCAACGTCAGCACCGCCACCGTTTTTTAATCTGTAGTTTTCATCAATTTTGAATGTACCGCCTGCACAGTAGTTCAAAATTTCCAAATCTGGGTTACCACTTGCAAAAGCTTGGTGGAAAATACCAGTAAATGGTGAGTCACTAATATGTGCAACCTTAAGAGTTGCATCTTCTACTGGAGTTCCTTCATTTTCGATAACCATATTGTCTTGAACCCCTACTTGCTTGTCTTCGTTTTTCTTTTCACCCTTACCGCCACACGCGGAGAATAAAAAAGATGTTGCTAAACATAGAGCAACGATTTTTGATAATTTTTTCATATCTAAATCCCCCTTTATGTATTTACACGACCTATCCATCGTGTAGTAAACGATTAATTACTTTACTAATCGCACACTTCGTTGTGTTAGATAAAAATACAATTTTAAGAAGGGCTTTGCCCTTCTTTTCTTTGTTTTTCTACTTAACTTTATCATATTATACTATATAAAAAAACTTTTTGCAATAGTTTTTTAGCATAAATTGTAGTTTTTTTAAATTTTTAGTTTAATTATTGAACAAATTAGAGTAAATATCTAATAAAAATAGATTTTTTATAAATTTTATTTTTAAATTTTTTGTTGTAAAAACGTATTCTTCGACTTTAAAATTTTATCCCGTTAACATCACAAATAATTTTGCTCATATCAATTTGTTCAAAAAATAAAACATAATTTTTTATAGAATTTTTCGTATAAATTTTATATTATTAAACTGATCTTTCACAAAAAAAAGTGCCAATGATTTCTCATTGACACTTTATACAAGTATTTAAATATTATTTTATAGGTTCAGGTGCTGTTAATTCAACATCAGAAATACTAAAAGTAGTCCCTGGAGTTGTATCCCATTTTTTAACTCTGTTATTTACAGCAACTATTCCTTTTCTAAATAGAGTAGGAACAACTGGTATATTTTCAAACATATAGTTTGCAAATTCTTTGTATGCTTTTGCTCTATATTCTTTATCAACTGCTTCATAAGAGTTAATCTTATCAAATATTGCATCTAATTCAGGTGTTGCAAATCTTGAGAAGTTATATTGAGCTTTTCTTCCGTAAAGACCTGTAGGGTTAGGATTTGATCCAGTTCCCCAAGCAGCTTGATAAATATCAATTTCAGGATCATCAGCTTGAACTTTTTCATAGAATGAGTTAAATTCTATAAGTCTTCCATTAGTAAGTTCAACATCTAAGCCAATTTGTTTCCATTGTTGGATATAGTAGTTAGCAATAGGTTCAGCTGTAGCTCCACCTGACATTGAAGCAAATTTAATCTTAAATGGTTTACCATTTTTATCTTCTCTAATTCCGTCATTGTTTGTATCTTTGTAACCAGCTTCATCAAGAAGTTTTTTAGCTTTTTCTAAATCGTAAGTATAACCTTTTAATGAATCATCATAATATTCTTTAAATGCAGGAATCATAAGTTGAGTTGCATTTCTTCTTAGACCTTGATAGAATTTTTCACCAACTGCATCATTGTCAATTGCATAAGCCATAGCTTGACGTAATTTTACATCTGCCATCTTAGCATTAGGATCAGTTACAACTTCTTTCTTTTCATTGTCCCATTTACCAAGTTTAAATCCAATGTAAGTATAAGATAAGTCATCTTGTACACCAATTTGAACATTCTTTAATGCACTTACTTTACTATAAAGGTCAGCATTTAAACTAACAGTTAAATCATATTCACCTGATTGTAGCGCAGCAACGATTTGAGCTGATGGAACAATTTTCCATATAACTTTTTTAACCTTTGGTTGACCCTTGTAGTAATATGGGTTAGCTTCAAAAACAACTTGTTGTCCTGGAACTATTTCTTTGATATAGTAAGGTCCAGGAGACAATGGGTTCTTTCTAGTGATGTCATGCGCTTCTTGTTCCTTAACAGGAATGTCTTTTAACTTATGACTTGGAACTGGTTCAAAAGGAATTCCACCACCCCAAAGTATACCAGGATTGAATTTTTTAAAGTGAATTTCGAATTTCTTATCACTCAAAGTTTTAAAACCTGAAATTTCCTTACTTTCACCTTTACTATATTCTTCTATACCAACTACATTTCTCATATCATCATCAAAACGAACACCTGTATAGTCTTTATGAGCTATGATTTTATAGTATTCTAAGAAGTCTGCGGAAGTAACAGGAGTACCATCATTCCAAGTATATTTTTCATGTATTGTTATAATAGCTTTCTTTTCTTCTGGTTTAAATTCAATATCTGCACCGCCACCATTTACTAATCTGTAGTTTTCATCAGATTTAAATGTACCATTAGTGGAGTAGGCCATAATTTCTTGATCTGGATTACCACTTGCAAAAGCTTGATGGAAAATTCCAGTAAATGGAGAATCACTTACATAAGCAATTTTAAGTGTTGCATTCTCAACTGGTGTTCCTTCATTTTCAATAACTAACTTATCTTGAACACCAACATCTTTTGTTTTGTCTTTATTGCCAGTCTTACCGCCACATGCAGATAATAAAAATGTGGTTGCTAAACATAGAGCAACAATTTTGGATAATTTTTTCATACTAAAATCCCCCTTTATGTATTTTTTAGACGTACATGTCTCAAATTTAGCGAATATTTTGTTAATGATTCTTCGCTAATCTTGTTATACAAAAGATTATAATTAAGATTACTATCTTAAAATCTTTTCCCTATCTCTATATAACTTTATCATATTATACTATATTTAAAATATTTTTACAATACTTTTTTAAAAAAGTTTGTATATTTTTGTTATTTTTATTTTATTAACTAAACATAATGTAGCAAAACTGTTGTGAAGTTCGCTTACGAAGTCTATTAAAAAATGCAGATTAAGTTAATAATCTGCATTTTTTGTGAAACTACAATGTTACAAGATACCTACCGTTGCGAATCATCATTGAAGGATGGAGTTCTTTTCTATTTAATTTCTTTTAAGTCTGATATTTTATCTAATTTACCTTTAATTAGAGAGTTATCCAGTGAAGTTCTAAATATTTTATCACTTTCAATATTTATTACTTTTCTTGTAGTTTTTTCATTTGGCTTCGATTCATTTATTATAAAACTTTTTTCTTCTCCATTAATCTTGTATTTAACTACAATTTCTCCAGATCTTGGCATTCCTTCAAGAATAACTTTTTTTGCACCAGTAATATTTAAATCTGTCGTCATTGAATTTATATTCACTTCTACAAAGTCTTTAACATTTTTTGCATCAACATTTACCACAGTTTGATTATCATCACCGTTACTAGAAGCAGTTGGCCTTCCTGAAATCAACAACTTTTCAATTTTATCAGTTGTGTAATTTAAAGTTTTTAAAAAAGTATTTGGAATTTCAATTATTTCGTCATTTACGTCTTTAATAGTGAATTCATTAAATTGATTAAGCATGTTCTTAATAGGACTTCCAGAAAATAAATTTTTATCATAGGCACTGTAAGTTAACTCTTTTTTTAATAATTCATTATTTTCACTTCCATTTACTGTTCCCATAATTTCAATAGGATTTTTGACCTCAATAACTATTTTTGTTTTATCTTCTTTCTTAGAAGGGCTTATGAGAGAATATGAAAGTTTATTATAAATTACAGAGTTATTAATCATTTTTGTTAAATAGTTAAAGCTTGAACTTTTTTCGTCATCTATTCTTTTCGTTATGACATCAATTTTATTATTATTTTTTTCATCAAAGTTTGCTTCATTATCAAAATATTTATCTTTATAGGTTGCTGTTATACGATTGTATTCATCTTGACTTTTCTTTATTTCAACATTGTAACCCTCATATTTGCTTAAATCTATATATTTTATTTCTTTTTCAGTTTTTAAGATTTCCTTTGAGCTGTAGGTTAATTTTTTCTCAATTTCTTCATCCACTTTTCTTTGAATTTCACAAAGCATTTTGTAAGAGCCTGTAAAACCAACGGCAATTAAACAAAAAGAAACTATAGCCAATACTTTTATTTTAAAATATTTACCTTTCATATTCGTCCTCCTTTGTTTTTTGTCCATAAACTCTTGAGTACATAAATTTTATTTTAATCCAGTCATTATATTTTAATACTAATCTATATATAGCTAGAGAATAATATTTTATCAAGATACTCATAGCTATGAAAAGTCCTATCGCAAGCATTATCGGAAATATTATCCAAAAGATGTTGAGTGAAAGTGTTGATAATGCAGAAAGAGTGTATGGAGTTAAGAAAATTGCAAGTCCTACTCCAAACAAAGTTATCCCTACAAAGAAAAACCATATTCCACCTAGAATTATTAGGACTATTGCAAAAAGTAGTGAAATGATTATAAGGAAAAACATTCCTTTTGATAAGATGAAAATCAAAACAAGGTTTAGAATAGCCATAATTAAAGCTAAACTAAATCCCATATCCAAAATGTTACTACTTCCTGCAAAGCCTAAAGCAAAGTAGAATAGCATAATTAACATATTTACTAATGTTAGAAACTTCCCTGCCTTCGTTTGAATACCTTTATTTGTTCTAACCAAGAATGACATTGAGATGATGAATATTCCTAGCATTTCTGTAAGAGCAACTAAAAATCTAAATCCTAGAACTAGCTCTATTACTGAAAAAATAGCTAGGAACATAAATGCAAAAATTCCATATTTTTCTACTAATTTATCACATTTATTCTCCATTATTTCGATTTCTCCTCTTGAGCTCTTTTCTGAAAGCCCTTTTTCAAACCAATTATCGAATTTTCTGGTTAAGTTTGTAAAAACTCCTTCTTTTTTTGAAATATTTCTATCTTCAGCTCTAAGTTCTTGAACTATTATTTTAGGAGAACCAAGCTCTAAAATTATCTCTTGCTCAGTTTTTCCATCTAATTTAGCATTTAAAAAATACTCTTCATAGTCTCTTAAAATATCTAAACTTTCCTCTTCTGAGTAATATTGTAAAAGATAATCCTTTAATACATCTAAGTAATCAGCCTTATTCATCTTTTTCACCTCTTTTCAAAATACTGTCCATACCAGTTTTTAGTTTTTCCCATGATTCTACTTGATTTTTATAATGTTCCATTCCAGAAACAGTAATTCTATAGTATTTTCGTGCAGGCCCTTCGTTTGACTCAACTATATAAGTTTCAAAAAAGCCCTCTTTACTTAGTCGCCTGAGAATTGGATATATGGTGCCCTCGCTTACTTCAATGGATTTTGAAATGTTTTGGACAATTTCATATCCATACATATCTTTATCCATTAGAAAGCTTAAAACGCAGAGATCCAACAGACCCTTTTTAAATTGAGTATCCATTTTTACCTCCTTTATTGGTTGTTTATTCTATATCGAAATTTATTCGTTTTACTATTTTTATATTATCTTATATATATCATACCACACTACTATATATTACACAATACCTTTTAATACCTTTTTACTAATTTTTTTTAGTTTTTTCTTTATTTACTTTAACTCTTTGTTGATTTTATTTAAAATAAATGTTAGAATTAAATCGTTGCTAAATTATTCTATAAAAGGATATAGTTTAACGTTTTTTCTTAAACAACATTTTTTATATTTTATAATTATTTCTTTTTAACTTAATTTAAGGTTATTGTAATAAAATGGGTATGTTGTTATAAGATGTAAAGTTTATAAATATGTATAAGTCTGTCAAAATGGACAATTTACATTTTAATAAATCTTTGGTTAATATATAATAATCAAGTATAATGGGAGGTGTTATAGTGAAACTTTTTTTCGAATATCCAAATTGCACAACTTGTAAAAGAGCAAAAAAATTCTTAAAGGAAAATGGAATTGATTTTAAGGAAATAAGCCTTAAAGAAGAAACTCCTACTAAGGCTCAAATAAAAGCTGTTCAAGGTAGTATGGGATTAAAGAGACTTTTCAATACGAGTGGTAAAACTTATAGAGATTTAAAATTAAAAGAAAATTTTGATGATCTTTCAGTTGATGAAGCCATTAAATTATTGGTAAAAGATGGTTCTCTTATTAAAAGACCTGTTTTAATTGATGAAGAAAATAAAATTTTCCTTATCGGTTTTAAAGAAAACGACTGGAATGTTTTACTTAAAAAATAATATATAAAGGAGAAAATTATGGATCAACAATATTCTTTAGTTGAAATTTATCCTTCTTATGAAAGTGCTGAATTTCAAAACGATTTCAAAAAAATTGACACTTTGCTTACTGATTTAGGGAAACTTAATTTAGAAGACAATTTAGAAAGTGTTATGTCAGTTATTAAAATACTTGAAGAAGTTAATACTACAATTTACAGAGTTTTTTCATTTATCGAGCTTAACCAAGCTATAAACACAACTGATGAAAAGACAACTTACTACAGCAATAATTTGAATGCAAAACTTTCAAATTATGCAAAAACTTTTACAAAAGTTGATAAATTCTTAGGTTCTATCACTGTTGATATTACTAAAGATGAATATTTAAAGAACTATGAATTCTTCTTTAAAAATAAAAAAGATGCTTTAAAACATGTTTTGCCTGAAGATATTGAAGAAGTTATCGCAAAAATGAAACTTTCAAGCTCAAATGCTTGGGAATTTATGTTTAATTTCTTGACTTCAAAGGCATCTATAGAGTTTAGAGGCGAGGAAAAAACTTTAAGTGAAATTAGAAACTTAGCTTATTCTCCAGATGCAAATACAAGAAAAGAAGCTTTTTACAGTGAATTGAAACTTTACGACAGCATAAAAGATTCAATCGCATTTTCTTTAAATAATATTAAACAAGAAGTTAATACAACTTCAAAGATGAGAGGTTTTGAAACTGCTCTTGATGAGTCTTTAGAAAATGCAAGATTAAAGAGAGAAACTTTGACTGCTCTTTGGTCAAGTATTGACGACTACCTACCACATTTTAGAAGATATTTTAAGCATAAAGCTAAACTTCTAGGATATGAAGGTGGTTTGAAATTCTACGACTTATTTGCAAGTATTGGAGAGAGTGATAGAACTTTCACAGTTGAAGAAGCTCAAGAATTTTTATTGAAACATTTTGCAACTTTTTCAGACGATATGGTAAAAATGGTTAAAGAGGCATTTGATAAAAATTATATTGACTACTTCCCTAAAAAAGGAAAAGTTGGTGGAGCTTTCTGTAGCAATCTTCCATTTATTAAACAATCAAGAGTTATGATGAACTTTGACGGAAGCCTTTCTTCTGTTTTAACTCTTGCGCATGAATTAGGACATGCATATCATGGACTTCATGTTGAAAATCATCTACCTTTAAATTGGGATTATCCAATGCCAGTTGCTGAAACAGCTTCAATTTTCAATGAAAATTTAATTATGTCTGCAGCATTAAATGAAGCATCAGATAAAGATAAAATTACTTTGATGGAATCTCAAATCTCTGACTGTGCTCAAATTACTGTTGATATCTATTCAAGATTTTTATTTGAAAAAGAAGTTTTTGAAAGAAAACTTGATCACTTTATGATGAGTGAAGAATTGGAAGAAATTATGAGAAATGCTCAAGAAAAAACTTATGGAGATGGATTAGATCCAGAAACTTACCATCCATTTATGTGGGCTTGTAAACCACATTACTATTCAGCAGGTTTCTCATTCTATAACTACCCTTACTCATTTGGCGGACTTTTCTCAAGAGGCCTTTATGCAATTTACAAAGAAAATCCTAATGGCTTTGTAGAAAAATATCAAGAACTTTTAGAAGCAACTACAATTAATACTTGTGAAGATGTTGCAAAAGTTATGAATATTGATTTAACTAAAAAAGATTTCTGGTTAAAATCCCTTGAAAGCATAAAAGAAGAAATTGACGAATTTATAGAATTGACAAGTAAATAGTTAAAATATTAATGGCGATTTTTTAATCGCCATTTTTTGTTTTAAATTTTGTTATATTCAATCATAATATCCTTTTTTAAATAAAGTATTGACTTCATTGTTTTATTGTGATAAGCTATAAATGATATAAGAGTTTAGTTAAAAAATGTTTTAAATAAATAAAGGAGTTGCTTTATGAAATTTAGAAAATTATTTGTTTGTTTATTTTCTTTTTCCCTTTTTCTAACTTCCTGCTCACCTACACCAAAGGATAAATCCAATGTTGAAAATAAGGAAGAAGTTAAAAACAAAGAAGAAGCTGAAAAGGAAACTGTAGATAAAATATCTTTTGAAAAAGAGATAAAAAAAGTAGAACTTCCACAAAAAATTTCTGATTTGCGTTTTTTAAATTATAATCCGGAAAATAATAAATTATATTTTAATTATACAATTGAAAATAAGTTAGTTTATGCATCTAAAAATTTAAAAGATGGAACTATTGATATAATTTATGAAATTAAAGGTAAAGAAAAGGAAAATATGTTCGACATTGCAATAGATGGTATTATTGATGAAAAATTATTCATAGTAAAGGTCAATCACAAAAATATTGAAAATAAAGAGAAAGATAATGAAGAGACTCTTTTTGAATACAATTTTATCGTTGTAGACAAAAACAAAAATATTCAAAAATATTTTAATGAAGATGAAGATTCAATGTCAGGTGATAATCAAACATATGCAATAATCCCATCAGTTAGTGTTGATGGTCATAATTTAATTTTAACTTGTGAAAATATGATTAATAAAGATATACTAAAAAGCTATCTACTAAAATTCAATATTGACGATGGACAATTAACTTTACTTAAAGAAGAAGAATTAAGTATCAAAAATGATAAGTATAATGGTAAGTATATTATGTTTGCTGGTAGTTTTGAAAACAATCTGTATTACCAAGTGGTAACTTATAATAACGAAGATAGCCTTGCAGAAGGATCTTCAGATATTTTCAAATATATATCTACAGAAGAATCTAAAAAAATTTTAGAATTAAATAAGATAAATGCTCCAACAGAAGTAAAAAACAGAAAAGCTGCTTTCGTTTCAGGAGATAATAAGTTATTATTTATAAGTGAATTTTTAATGGTTGAATCTACTTACAATACCGGTAAAGTTTTCAATTTAGAAACTATGTCAAGTACAGAAATTCCAAATATCGAAAGTCCATATGATATTACTGATATCTATAGAATAAAAGATTTATATATATTAAACAACAATAGGAGTATATATGCTTATAATAGCGATGCAAAATTGTTACTTCAAATAAATTATCAATACAAAGAAAAAATTATATCTAAAATGGCAGTTACGAACGATATTATTTCTTATTTATTTAGTGATAATTTAGAATCAAAAGAAGCAGAACTTCATATTATTAAACTCAAAGAAAAATAAAATTAAAAAGCAAATAATCATTGATAAATGGCGATTTTTAATCGCCTTTTTTTGTCTAAAATTAGTTTGTTTTATTTAAACTACTCTCAATTTAAAGCATTGACTTTAAATTATTGCTATGTTATGATATTCATAGTTATCAAAACGCTTAATTACTGATGTTTTGGTAAATTTTTTAAACTATATGAACGGCGGTGCTTTATGAAATTTAAGAAATTATTTATTTGTATATTAGCCTTTTCTTTACTTTTGACTTCTTGTACAAGTAAATCAAAGAATAATTCAAATTCCAAAAACACTAAAGAAACGAAAAAAGAGAGTATTGAGAATGCAAGTTTCGATGAAGAGATAAAAAAAGTTGAAATTCCAAAGAATGCAACCGAATTTAAATTTTTAAATTATAATGCAGAGAATAATAAACTCTATTTTAGATATACTAGTAATGGTAATATAGTCTATGCTTCTAAAAATATAAAAGATGATATTACAGATATAATTTATGAAATTAAGGGAAATGAAAAGACAAATATGTATGCCATTGCAAGAGATGGTGTTATTGATGAAACACTATTTATAGTTAAGGTCAATGACAAAAATGTTGCAAAAGGTGAAAATAAATTTTCTAATGTATATGAGTATAATTATATTGTTATCGATAAAAATAAAAATGTGCAAAAATACTTTAATGAAGATAAAGCTGAGATATCTGGCGATTATCAAGTATATAACAAAATGCCAACAGTTACGATTGATGGGCGTAATTTGATTTTAACTTGCGAAAATACCATTGATAATAATATTATAAAGTCATATATTCTTCAATTTAATATTGACGGTGCAAGTTTGAGATTACTTGAAGAAAAAGAGTTAAAGACAGAAAATAAAAAACTAAATGGAAATTATATTAAGTTTGCTGGTGGTCTTGGAAATGAAATATATTACCAAGTGTTGAATTATCAAAATGATGATAAGATGGAAGAAGGTTATTCAGATATTTATAAGCGTACTTCCCCTAGTGAGTTTAAAAAAGTTTTAGAATTAGATAAAATAAAGAGTCCTCAAAACGCTAAAAATGGAAAAGCTTTATTCGTTTCAGGAGATGACAAACTATTATTTACAAGTGGCTATGTGCTTGATGATTCAAAATACAATACAGGCAAAGTATTCAATCTATCAAATATGCAAAGTACAGATATTCCTGATGTAACAAATGGAATGGACATTGTTGATGCTTATAAAATCAACAATTTATATTTGCTAGATAATACTTATACTGCCTACGTTTACAATAGTGACGGGAGATTATTACTTAAAAAGACATATAGAGATAAAGAAAAGTCTATTTCAAAAATAGAAGTTACAAATAACTCTATTTCCTACATAGTTAGGGAAAATGAGGATTCAAAGGAAGCAGAACTTCATATTCTTAAACTTAAAGGAAAATAGAATTTACAAGAAAATATTATTGATAAACGGCGATTTTTTTAATCGCCTTTTTTATGTCTAAAAACATTATAAATATATTTTTTCTTTTTTTATCTAAAGCGTTGACTTTATCGATTTATTATGTTAGTATAATTATAGAGTGATATTAGTAGGAGGGCTTATGAACAGAAAAACAATAAAGGGACTTCTTTTAATTTGGTTATTATTAATACCGTATATAACAAATATTTTGATGTATATCCCATTTTGTGGACATTATTTAGATTTTGAATATACATTTCTAATATATCTTTCAATGTTAATTACAATATTAATTTTATATTATGAAGTATCTAAAAAAAAGTAAAAATAAAGGACATTCGTTTGAATGTCCTTTTAATATATTAGTTTTTCTTTGCAATTCCTGGTGTAGTCATTGAGAATACATCTAGGATATTATCTATTTCTTCTTCAGTCATAATTTTTTCTGAAATTAAAACTGCTTTTACAGGTAAATTTTGTTCAATAGCCTTATGAATAACTTCAACTGATTTTTCGTATCCAATATGTGGAGCGAAAGCAGTTACGATTCCATAGCTATTGTGAACCATATTCTTAGTTCTTTCTGCATTTGCAGTAATTCCTAAGATACAGTTATGAACAAATGTACTTGCTGCTCTACCAATTGTTTCAACTGATTCAAATAAGTTATAGAAAATAACTGGTTCAAAAGCATTAAGTTCAAGTTGTCCTGCTTCTGCAGCCATTGTAACTGCAAAATCATTTCCTGCACAGTTGAAAGCAACTTGAGAAACAACTTCAGGAATTACAGGATTTACTTTTCCTGGCATAATTGAACTTCCAGCTTGTCTTGCAGGTAAATTGATTTCTGCAAAACCACAAGTTGGACCTGAAGACATAAGTCTTAAGTCATTAGCGATTTTAGACATACTGATTGCACAACTCTTTACGAGACCTGAAACATGAACAAAAACATCAATGTTTTGTGTTCCATCAATTAAGTCTTCTGCTTGAACTAATTCCATATCTGTAACTTGAGCAAGATTTTTTACAATCTTATCCATATAACTTACATCAGCATTAAGTCCTGTTCCAATTGCAGTTGCCCCCATGTTTACAGTTTTTAAAACTGTACATGCTGTTTTAAATAATTTAATATTTCTAGAAATTCCTGTTGCATAAGCTCTGAATTCTTGTCCAAGTCTAATAGGAATAGCATCTTGCATTTGAGTTCTTCCCATTTTAATAACATCGTCAAATTCTTCAGCTTTTACAAGTAAGGCACTTTCTAATTCTTTTAAACTTTCAATTGTTTCTCCTAAAAGTCTGATAAGAGCAATTTTACCACTTGTTGGATAAACGTCATTTGTAGATTGTCCCATATTTACATCATCATTAGGAT
>ERZ773008.1062-NODE-1062-length-19745-cov-5.515490_pt1 | contig 19745 bp, 14 predicted proteins | sample MGYA00580664_ERZ773008 | MGnify/ENA primary metagenome ERZ773008 (study PRJEB29015, sample SAMEA2738016) | human oral metagenome | biome: human oral; feature: human-associated habitat; material: dental | place: China | collected 2048 ... | reverse complement strand
AGGCTGATTAGAATTAAGCGAATCACAAGTGATGAAGCTTGATTCAATCAGCTACCGCGTCTAACTTTATAAAGTGTTTTAACTACGAAATAAATTTCTACGCCCTGTAATTTGTTTTAATGCGCATCACGTTACTGTGATGATAGAATCCGTTAGTCTTTGCGGAATCATCTTTGTGCAACAATAATTTTTCTGCTTTCCACTCTGTTAGTAGGTTTTTGTGCAAGTACCTAAAAAGAGAATGCTATCTTTCCATCTAGCTAAAGCTGTGCTAGTACTAACTCTTATTTATGGTTGTACAGAAAATCTTTTACGGAGCTCTTACTAGGAACTGCTATACACGCTTCCTTCTCACTAAGGCATCTCTATGAAGACAACAAAAAAGCTATTACGAAGTTCTGCTCGGAATCTATAGTAGCAACAATAGCGAGGGTAATCGATGCGAATAAGGGACTCTGGAAATTTATTTCCTAGAGTCCCTTTGAGGCTCGATAGGTGATGAGACGTAAGGCTCACACCGGTACAGCTATTGTCGCTACTATGAAGATTCTAAGCAGAACGCAGTAATAGCGTCTCTACCTTTTTATTTATTTTCCGGTCCAATCATAGAGAGGCCGACACGACCTTTCTTAAGGTCTAGCTCCGTCACCCACACTGTTACGATATCGCCAACCGCAACGACATCACTTGGATGTTTCACGAAGCCTTTTTTCATTTTCGAAATATGCACAAGACCGTCTTGTTTCACACCAATATCGACGAATGCGCCGAAGTCCACTACGTTACGAACGGTTCCTTCGAGTTCCATTCCCACTTGTAAGTCTTCCATCTTCAAGACATCGCTACGTAAGATTGGGCCTGCGACTTCCTCACGTGGGTCACGTCCTGGTTTCAACAATCCATCCAGTACTAATTCCAGCGTTTCTTGTCCGATACCAAATTCTTCTTTTAATTCTTTAGTATTAAGGCCTTTAAGAGCTTCTTCCAACTCTGGTGAACCAAGCGCTAATTTTTCAGCATTGGCTTTTTTCAAAATGGCTTTAGCCACATCATAAGACTCTGGGTGAATGTCGGTACCGTCAAATGGGTTTGTTCCATCGATGATTCGTAAGAACCCAACCGCTTGCTCGTAAGCTTTTGGCCCTAAGCGAGGTACTTTCTTCAATTGCGTACGGTTTGTGAACTTGCCGTTTTCGTCACGGAAAGTGACCACGTTTGCTGCGGTTGTTTTCGTTAATCCTGCAATGTGCTCTAAGAGAGCGGCACTAGCCGTATTCACATTTACCCCAACCTTGTTCACGGCTGTTTCAACAACAAAGTCTAACTGCTCATCTAGTTGTTTTTCCGGAACGTCGTGTTGGTATTGTCCAACACCAACAGCTTTTGGATCGATTTTTACAAGTTCTGCAAGTGGGTCTTGCAAACGACGAGCGATGCTAACTGCTGAACGCTCTTCAACTTGGTAATCAGGAAATTCTTGACGGGCTATATCGCTGGCAGAATAAACTGACGCTCCTGCTTCGCTGACGATGGTGTAAACAACTTTGCGTGGGATTTGTTTTAATTGCTCTGCCACGAACTGTTCAGACTCACGGCTAGCCGTTCCATTTCCAATCGCCACAAGTGTCACGCCATATTGTTCCACGATGCGACGGAATTGTCCGCCTGCTTGAGCGCGTTTGGCTTCTGAAGCTCCTACGTGAGGGTAAATCACAGACTTGCCAAGTACTTTTCCTGTTTCATCGATTACCGCTAATTTACATCCTGTACGGTATGCTGGGTCGAGCCCTAAGATGACTTGACCTTTCATTGGCGCTTGTAATAATAAGTTCTTCAAGTTCTCCCCGAAAATGGCAATCGCTTGCGTTTGCGCCTTTTCACTTAATTCATTACGGATTTCACGTTCAATGGCTGGTCCGATGAATCGTTTGTAACTTTCTTCAATTGCGCCTTCAACAATCGATGCAGATGGTGAAGAAGGATTTTTGATTTTCTCTTCTTTAATCTTTGTAAGAGAGTTTGTCACGTCGACTTCAATCGTCACGCGAACTACATCTTCTTTTTCTGCACGGTTAAGGGCAAGCACACGGTGAGGAACGATGGATTTCACTGGCTCTTCGTAGTCATAGTACATTTCGTAGACTTTCTTCTCGTCGAGCTCTTCTTTTTTCACGACAGACTTCACGATACCGTTCTTTTGCGTAAATTGACGTAATTGTTTACGGTATTTCGCTTCATCAGAAATCCATTCAGCGATAATTTCTACGGCACCATTAATTGCATCTTCGACCGTTAGAATTGCTTTTTCTTCATTGATAAAGGTTGCTGCTTTTTCTTCTACAGAATCCTTCGTCGTCATGAGTAACCATAATGCAAATGGCTCTAATCCGGCTTCTTTAGCAATCGTTGCCTTTGTGCGGCGTTTTTGTTTATACGGACGATAAATATCTTCCAACGCTGTTAACGTTGTCGCCTTGCTTAACGCAGCCGTAATCTCTGGCGTGAGTTTGCCTTGCTCGTCAATCAGACGGCTAATTTCTTCTTTCCGTTTTTCGAAGTTTTCCAAATACCGTTGGCGCTCTTCGATTTCACGGATTTGCACCTCATCTAAAGAACCGGTTTGGTCTTTACGATAACGTGCAATAAACGGTACGGTATTGCCATCTTGCAAGAGGCCTAATACCGTATCGATTTGTTTTGGTTTATATTGAGTGAGTTCTGCCTTCACAAGCGCTACGGAACGCTCGTAAGCAGTGATTTCAGTTGTTTGTTCTGTCATAGTCAACTCCCTTTCTGTCTTCTCTATCCTATCATGAAATAAAAGGAAAAGCACCTAAGCAAAAATGCCTAGGTGCCTGATTATGGCTAAAGTTTAAAAAGGTTTGTTCACTTTCAGCTGATTTTGACTCTTATAGAAGAGCTAAAATAATGAAGTTAAGGATGAATAATCCTGTAGCGACCCATAAAATTGGGTGAATGTCTTTTGATTTACCAGTAATGACTTTCACTAAGCAGTAGAAGATGAATCCTGCTGCGATACCGTAAGAGATACTGTAGCAAAGTGCCATGAAGATGCCGGCAAAGAACGCTGGGATCGCTTCGTCCAACTCGTCCCATTTCACATCAGCGAATGAAGAAAGCATCATCACCCCAACGATAATTAACGCTGGTGCTGTCGCTTCTGCAGGAACGATGCCCACGAATGGTGCTAATAAGGTTGATAATAGGAATAGACCTGCTGTTACGACTGCTGTTAAACCAGTACGTCCACCAGCTCCGATTCCGGCTGCACTTTCAACATAGGTTGTAGTGTTAGAAGTCCCAAAGATAGCCCCAATAGAAGTCCCAATCGCATCTGCGAATAAGGCTTTATCCATCTTAGAAGAGAACCCCGAGCCGTTTTCAAGTTGACGTTCGTCTTCTTCAGAGAAGATACCCGTTTTACGACCTGTACCGATGAAGGTTCCAAGCGTGTCAAATGTATCGGATAAGCTGAATGCGAAAATTGTCATTAATACTAATGGTAAGCGCGCTGGATTAGAGAAGAGTTTCACGATTCCTTCTGAACCAAAAGCGGCCATGAATGTTGTGCCTAAATCATTGAACGCTGCTCCAAGAGAGTTGCTTTCAAAGCTGACTTTTGATAAATCGACAACACCCATTGGAATCGCTAAAAGTGTTGTTAACACAATCCCGATAAGGATAGCTCCTCGAACTTTTTTCAATAATAAGAATACGGTGATAATTAAACCAATCACTGCAAGGAGGGCTCCTGGAGACGTGAAGTTTACAAGTGATGGAACAATCCCACCGTTTGAGTTCACGCTGAACACGCCGCCTTTGTATGCTTCTGTTGCGACATTATACGTAACGCCGTTTACTTGAGTAATGGTTTTTGAATCAGAAAGGAATTCTAATAGGTTGGCGTTTTTTAAACCGATATAAGCGATGAAAATTCCAATCCCGCCCCCGATGGCATGTTGCATACTGACCGGAATGGCTTTAATAATCATCTTACGAACTTTAGTTACTGTAATGAAAATGTTGAATAAACCACAAATAAATACCATTGCTAATGCTTCTTGCCAAGTGAATCCAAGGCCGAACACAACTGTAAATGTAAAGAACGCATTCAACCCCATCCCTGGTGCTAATGCGTAAGGAACGTTTGCGAAAAGACCCATCACTAATGTGCTGACAACTGTTGCGATAATCGTTGATAAGAAGACCGCTTGGAATGGCATTCCCGTTTTACTTAGAATGTTCGGATTGACAAAAATAATGTAAGACATCGCGAAAAATGTCGTTAACCCTGCCAAGAATTCAGTAGTCACCGTCGTGCCGTTCTCTTTCAGTTTAAAAAACTTTTCCATTATATTTCGAACCCCTTTATAAAAGAATGAGTGATGAATTTAGTATACAGAAAATTTAATAGAAAAACAATATAAATATCGAACTATTTTAAACGTTATCAGTTTTATTGTTCGTTATTTTGTTTAACACATTTATTTTATAGCCTTTATTAGCAAACGAAAATCATGATTTATCGAACATTAAACTACATCATCCATTTTCCTCTATAGTTTTTAAACTATAGAGACAACAAAAAAGAAGCAGCCCATAGCTACTTCTTTCTATACTTGATTATTTTTCAGATTTCCAAACTGGGAAATATTGTCCAGGACCAATTTCGTCCATTTTTTTAGCAACATCGTCCGTTTGGTATAATTCAACGATTTTTTTGTAAACTGGGTTATCTGCATCTTTTCCATTCACAACGATGATATTGTAACGATCTTTTGGAATAGTATCTAAGTGGTTTGCATCTGTAAAGATGTTATCTTCAATCTTCAATCCAGCATCTTGAGCCATTGAACCATTGATTGAAGCTGCATCCACGTCTTGTAACATTTGAGGAGCTTGAGCAGATTCTGCTTCGATGATTTCTAAATTACGAGGGTTGCTTGTAATATCTGCTAGTGACGCCTTTGTTCCAACGCCCTCTTTCAATGTAATTAATCCTTCAGTTTGTAGCGCTACTAATGCACGACCTTGAATCGCTACCTCTTTAGGAACTAAAACTTTAGCTTTCTCAGGTAAATCTTTTAATGATTTATATTTTGTTGAGAAATAGTATAAAGGTGTGATGAAAGTTGTTCCGATTTCTTTTAAATCGCTCCCTTTATCTTTGTTCCATTGCGCTAAGTATGCACGGTGTTGGAAGGCGTTCATTTGAACTGAACCTTCTTCTAAAGCTGTATTCGGTAAAACATAGTCGTTCATTTCTACAACTTCGATATTAATGTTTTCTTTCTTCGCCTTTTCAGCAACATAATCCCATAATTCATGGGCTGCACTTCCGACAACTGCAACTTTAACCGTTTGAGCTGCTTCAGTAGTAGCTTCCTTTACTTCTTCTTTTGATGTTTGACTGCCACATGCAGCTAATGTGATCGCCGCAATTGCTGTTAAAAATAAATGTTTGATTTTCATTGTTTTTCCTCCAATAATTGTATTTATTATTTTTCATCAACCTGTATTGTCTACCCATTCCCCCTCATTTTTTCGAACACAATAAAAAAATCCTCTGCCCAAAATGGACAAAGGACGATCATTTCAATAATACCGTGTTACCACCTTTATTCGTTCATTCATCACTGAATAAACCTCAATCGATTCCATTGATTCTTCTTTGAAATCGTGTCGCTATAACGGGCGCCCCGTACTTTCCTTACTTCACAAGCTCAAAAAGTCCACTCAATGGCCATTTTCATCTTCTTATCACTACTTGGTTTCACCAACCCCAAGCTCTCTACCAATGCCTCAAAGATTACTTTCCATCTCATCGCGTTATAGATTGAATTATACAGCTATTCTCTAATATGTCAACAGTTATCTATGAAGTAAAGACACTTTTTAACAGAAAAGACACTAAAAACACAAATCTGCTCATAAAAAATCCTCGAGAAGCCGTTTCAAATTGCCCCTCGAGGAAAATTTCGTTTTCGTTATCAGCAAATGCTGTATATAGATTAGTTAGAAGATGTTGTTGTTGAATCAGCTGCATCTAAGAAGTTCTTCAATGCATTTTGTAAGCTTTCATCAGAAATCTTCACGTCAGCACCTTTCAATAAATCCACCATTGTTTGGTGTAAGTATGCTGAATCTTTTAATTTTGCTTGTAGCATTTCTTCTTCCATTTGAGATTTCACTTCATCAAATGGTTTCTTCTCACCTTTGTCTAACATCTTAATAATGTGGTAACCGAATTGAGTTTCAACTGGAGTTTCTGTGATATCTCCTACATTTTTCAAGTTGTAAGATGCTTCAGAGAACTCTTTCACCATATCTGAACGTTTGAATGGTCCGATTTCTCCACCTTTAGAAGCTGTACCTGTATCGGCAGAGTTTTCTTTTGCTAATTCTGAAAAATCAGCGCCATCTTTTAATTTTTGAATTAATTCTTCTGCTTTTGCTTTTGCAGCTGCTTTTTCTTCATCAGAAGCGGTTGCTTTAGCAGCAATCAAGATATGTTGTACTTTGATTTGTGGTTCCCACTCATCGTAGTATTTTTTAATATCTTCATCTGTAAATGCTGCAGCTTTTTTAACAGCAGCCGTCATTAATTTGTTTAAGTAAATAGTTTGACGGTATGCATCTACTGAAGCGATTCCGCTTTGTTTCAAAGCAGCTAACATGCCGTTTTCACCACCATATTGAGCTACTAGTTTCGCAACTTCTTGTTCAGCATCTTCTTTTAATTTTTTAGAATCTTCTACTGATCCTTCTAACACTTTTGTTAAGACTAAACGTTGTAAAGTTTGTTCCCCAACGGTATCTTTCATTGCATTCACAAATTCTTCTCTTGTCACATTACCATATTTTGTAGTAGCAATTGTTTCTGAATTCGTATTATTTGAGCAAGCTGCTAATGCTAAAGTTGAAGCAAGCACTAACATTCCTGTGAATTTTTTCTTCATAAAATTCCCTCTCCTATTGGTTTCTTTTTTAATCGATGGTATTAATATACCATAGTTCTAAACTCTTTCCTAGTTTTCTAGTCAGGTCTTACCTTTTCTTAACTTTCTTTTGAACTAAAAAAGAGCCGGGTCTAGTAAGCCCGACTCCTCAAAAAGTTAAGTTAAGTTCTATTCAGTGATTATTGTAATACTCGAATAGTAATTGTACGACGTCCGAAGTTATAAACATCATTTAAATTCACTAAGTGAACGTCAATTCTGTTTCCGTAAATCGCGCCACCTGTATCTGCAGCACGGAAAATACCATAACCTGGAATTTCAACATATGATCCTAATGGAATGACACTTGGGTCAACCGCAATCACATTTGGTTCATTCACAAGGTTTGTTCCATCAGCAGTGTAGCTTGATAAACCAGCTTCATTATATGAATAAGCAGTAGCTTCCACTGTTAAGTAGTAGCCATTTTGGCTTGATGAAGCAGCTTGAGTCGTTTGAGCAGCTTGTGTTGTTTCAGTTGCTTGAGTTGCTTGTGCAGTCTCATTGCTTGCTGAAGTTGTTGCTTCTGACTTCTCTACTTCTTTAACTTCTTTGTTATCTTGAACACGGTAAGAATGTTCTTGAGAGCCATTATTGACAGTCACTTCTTTTTGGTCTGCTGAGAAGCGTAATACTGTTCCTGGGTAAATGAGGTTCGCATTTTGAATCTCGTTTACTTGAACAAGTGAATCTAGTGAAGCGCCTGTTGCTTCAGAGATTACTGATAAAGTATCTCCCCATTTAATAGTGTACTCTTGTACCCCTTTGTCATCTTTTTTCACATCTTGTTTTACTTGTTCAACAGTACGTGCTGTCCATTCTACTTCATTTGCACTTGCTGAATTTGCTGTAAAACCTGCATAGCCAAACAGTGCAAGTGATGCTGTCACCATCATCAATTGTTTCTTGATTGGTTTCATATTTTCCTTTCCGACTTTTGACTCTTTTATAGAATTCAAAAATCTCGTTCGCATAAATTTTTTGAGTCGCGAACTTAATGAATGCAATTATGTTACCATGAAAAAAAATGAAAGTGTTGATTTTACGCCCTTTGTTAAGGTCACTTAATTTTTTTGACTTTTTCTGATGTTATTGTTACAAATACATGACAAGAACATATGTTTCTGCAATATTCGATATCTTCCTGTAACGTTTTCGTAGAATTTTCTTAGATTCTTGGTCATATTTTTTTCATTTATTACATCATTTTAGGCTCTTTTCAAAGAAAAAACCGCATTAAATTGGAAGTTTTATCAAAAAAACCTTCCTATTTACCAGTAGGAAGGTCTTCATTTTCTTTAATTTACATGATTCAACTCACTCATTTGAATCGTTTGATTGATATTTTCTTTCAATGCTTCTGGAAGATGGTGCGTTACCCATAGGACTGTCACACTCTTATCTTCTAAGATTGGTTTTAACACCTCAATGGTTGTCTTTTCATCTAAGTTGGAGCTGACTTCATCCAGCAAGAAGACTTTTGGTTGTTTTATGAGTCCACGTGCAAAGGCAATACGTTGCAACTGGCCGCCAGATAGATTTGAATCGCCATCGCCTAGAACGGTGTCTAATCCTTGTGGCAAGTTTCGTACGATCGTGGCGAGTCCGACTTTTTCAAGGGATGCCCAAACTTCTTCGTCCGTATACTCTTCTGTGAGCGTTACGTTTTCGCGAATGGTCGTCGTGAAGATATGTGGCTTTTGGGCGATATAGACCATTTGACGATACAACTCATCATAGGATTGTTTCTTCACATCGACCCCAGCAAATTTTACTTCTCCTAAATACTCCGTTAATTTAGCAGCGATAATATTTAATAGCGTTGATTTCCCTGTTCCGCTTTCACCAGTAATCGCGTATTTTTGTCCCTCGTTGAATCCAAGAGATACATGATTTAAAATCACCTTTTCTCCATAATTGAAAGAGACATCTGACACTTCAATTAACGTATGAGAATCTTCTTTATCCACATTCTCATTATTTTGCGCAGACTCAAGTAGTTCATATTTTTCAAACAGAGGAGCTGTACTTTTAATCGAACCGATTTTCTGACTGATATTTCCTAGAACATTAAAAATGATTCCGCTAAGGCCTGTTGTCGCAATGATACTACCGATACTCACTTCTCCGATATAGGCTAGATATCCTGTTAAAACAAAGACAGAAACTTGGCAAAATAAATTACTAATTCCACCGCTTACGGCAACTTTTGCCATTGTTTTACTAAAATCTCGTTGTGTATCTCCAACTTTGACAGATCTTTCATGGATCTTTTGAGTCAAATAGTTCAATTTTCTAAATACGAATAAAGTATCGTATCCACTTAATAAGTCCGAAACATGTTTTGAAAAATGCTCGTTTTCTTCAGATGTTTTCATCGTTTTAGTCGTTAACTCTCCAGAAAACAATGCGGGTAATACCGCCATCAAAATAATACAAAAAGCCGTTAATAATACAATAGACCAATGATACATAAATAGCGCTACCGCAGAAAATACAGCAGAGATGGCTCCCCCAACGACTTCAACCGTAGGCGTAAAAGCTTTTGTTCTAATTTGTTCCATATCGCTTGTAAACCAAGAAATATAGGTTTGACTATTTTTCTCATAAAAGCGTTCATAAGAAGTATTCTTTATGGCATGACTAATTCGATCTCGTAACCAAGTAACTACCTTTTGTTCAAAGAACGCTTGATAGCGAATCAACATATAGGTAAACAACAAATATAAAGCAAAAATAGCGACTAATAGAATCGTCTCACGGATAAAACCGTTCATATCCATTTTTACTAAATAGTCTAAAATCTCTGCATTGACAATACTTGTTAATAATTGAGAGGTCGCAATTAATGTTAAAATCGCAATAGTCACGAACACTTCTTTTTTAAACTTCTGAAAAACAACCCTCATACACACTCGCTCCACTTCAATTTATTGTTATGCTCATAGTTTAACATCGTCTTAATCCAATGTGTATAGGACTTTGGACGGAAAATAAAAGAAAAGTGAGGATTTCTTAGTTCCTCACTTCCTTATATTTTTTAGTCTTATGCCAATGAACACAATGGAGAAGACCACTCCTACAAAAGATGCTAGCACAAGTGGGATTCCATGTTGTAGGGCTGGTAATAAACTAAACGGTAAAATCTCTCCTAACTGATGCCCTTGAATACTCAAATAGCAAAGTATAAAGAGGACAACCGTCGAAATTATCGTATCCTTCACCCAAGAATAAAGAAGTATTTGCGCAATGAACAAGCCAACAATTGCTAGCAATGGATATCCAATCGTCAGCAAGATTCCCTGAACTCCTGAAATAAAGATTATTTTCTCATTAGAAACATACGATACAGGAAACAGAAAAGCATTCTCATGGATAATGAGTCCATATACCACTAAAGACAGAATTACCAGCAGACTAGGAAAAACATAAAAATACTTTAAAGAATAGAGCGTTTCTGCCACTAGTTCTTCTTTATTAGAAATCGGCACTACTTCGAGCAGTGTTCGATGCCGATGCTTTCTTTCTAAAAATTCCCCAACTTGTACAAGGAAAAAGAAGACAAGGATACCGTAACCAAGAAGTTGAAAACTCGTCTGTATAAAATCACCATACTGATAATAGGTTTGGTAGGAGATTTCTTTCTCAACTAAATAATGGAATAATTGAAGTTTAGCTCTAATTTGAACAGGACTCTCTAACGAATCCGTCCATTCTTCTGAGCCAAACCCTAGTAGAGATTCAACCAATTCCAATCGTTTTTCATAAATCGGAATCAGTCGGTCTGTTTTTCCTTTTATTGTATATATTCCATTTTCTTGGGCATAGGTTTGATAGAGCGCTTGAAAGGTAGTATCCATCTCTTTCTTTGTATCTTCATCAATCGTCATTTGATTCTCAAATGATTCTTTAAGAGTATCTATCTGAGAAAACTGTCGCTCAATCACATCTTTTAAGGCCGGTTTCCCTGTAACGTGATGATATCCAATGACAAGCGTCGCAACTACTAAAATAAGAAGCGGTATCTTATAGAAAAATCCTCTTTTCTTTAAATGTATTCTATCTAATTGAATCCATCTACTCATACCGAACCACCTCGTCTCAGACGTTCTTGCCAGCAAGAAGTTCCAACCGTCAAAAAGAAGAACACAAACGCTCCTACAAGTAAGCTAGCACAGCCATTTGAAATCGTAAACGTACCCGTCGCATAAAATTCATCTTTCATTCCTTGGATAACAGAGCCAAAATTCACATAGTACAGTGGCAACTTGTCTGCAAATGAAGGATAAATTTTCATAGAACGTAAGATAGGCTCTGACCAAATAACCATCAGACCCGTGATAAACCCTAGCATCTTATTTCTACTTAACTGATTACACCATGCGATGAGATTGATTAAGAATAGTAGCACACACGATGCTAAAAGTAGGGCGGTCCCGATAAATTGTAACGGAAACATGAGGATCTCCTCTTCCCCACGAAACACAAGTAATGGCGAAGTGAGGTTCCCCCATCCAAAAGATAAGCTCTGTACTAGAAAAATACCAAACAAAGCAAGAACTACAAACGACATATTTACCAACCAGTAACTACTCATCTTTTGTAGGAGATATTTCCACTCGCGAATCGGCTTCACCGCTAACACACTTCGATGCTTCCAATCGTCTAAAAGAATAGGACTAATAAATAGTAGCAATATTGAAAATAGAACTGGCAACCAGTAAAGCATCGGTTCATTATATCTTGTCCATTCCATCCAAGAAATTCGATTGACCATTTGTAAAACATCGTCTAATTGATAGTGCCCCTGTTCGTCTAAAGAACGAAACTCCATTAAATGTTGTTTGACATTCTTATACTCTAACTGTTCCTGCTTACTAGGATTAAATCCAATTGTATTGTAAATTGGAAGGGGTGAGTGTTCTTTATCTCGTAACTCAAGACGTAGCTCCCAAAAATGAATCTGTTCTTTAATATAAGTTTTATAATCTTGCTTTTGGAATGCTGCTACTGAACGATGATAGGCAAGAGCATCCTCTAACCATTTTTCCTCTGTTTCCGTTAAACTTCTTTTCTTTGCTTCCTCTTCATATTCATTGATTAGTATCAAATGAATTTTATCCCCTTGATGTAAAGTACTATTTAAAAGATCATTGAGAGAAGATTTTTGTTGAAAATTCATCATAAGAAAAACAACCATCAGCAGTACACAACCGATGAACTGAATTTTCATTAATCGATTTCGAACAATCAACAATATTTGCGTTTTCATTGTATCTTCTCCTCTCTTTTTAAACTTTCGATTGTACTATCGGTACAGTTCTTTATAAAGGGCGTAACAACTTTTTACTCCAATCTTAATTTCACTAAATTGATGGATGTCTTCAAATATCCACTTCCATTTTTCTTCTGAATACTCTCCAGGCGTAAGGTGGATGCTCAGCTGTCTTTCTTCGCGATTCATCATTTCTATTTCCCTTTGAAATTCTTCTACAAACTTTTCGAAACGTTCTTTTGAAACAAAGGTCAATTGAAGCGTATCAATCCCTTCCTTTTGCGGTGAATATTCTAACGCGATTCGCTTCTCTTTCATAAAATAAATCTTGTCGGCAATCGAATCGAGATTGTTGAGTAAATGAGAAGCCATCACAACTGTTTTCCCTTCATTTCTTAACTGTCTCAACACTCTAGAAATTAATTCCACATTATCCGGATCCAATCCGTTCATCACCTCATCAACAAGCATGTAATCTGCTTTTGTGACCAGTACTAATGCAAAACAAAGACGTTGCCTCATCCCGAGTGAATACTCGCCCACTTTATGATGAATATAGTCTTCCATTTTCAACTGTTCTATCACAGTTTGAACAGTTCCAGAAGCTACTTTCCACATCGAGGCATAGAAATTCAAATGTTCGATTCCATTTAACTCATCGTATAATTCAGATTGATCCGGCATCTTCACAATATGCTGTCTCATAAATAATGTATCCGTTGTATAATTTTTCCCTTGATAAGACACCAAAATGCCGTTATTTCTTAAGTGTCCAGACAGTATTTGGATAAGCGTAGATTTCCCTACACCATTTGGTGCTACGAGTCCAATAATCTGAGATGGTGGAAGATGCAAGTCAATCTGATTTAGAACCTCTTTTTCTCCATATGAAAAACTCTGAATATGAACGTCTAACATTCGAGTGCCTCCTTTCCTTATTGGTTTATTTTGTATCTGTTACCGCTTCCTTTATTGATATTATAGCAAATTTTTCTTTTGAAAATAGAGTTTTTTTGAATTTTTCAATCAAAATCCTGTAAAATTATCGCTCTTATTTGATTTTTGCACTCAAATGAGTAACGCATAATAAATACCCCCTTTACTGGTTTGTCCAGTAAAGGGGGTACATATCAATTCAGGTGCGGTTCATCTATTTCATTAGGCTTTTGTTTTTTCAGCGCGGTCACGTTTCATTTGGCTTGAACGTAATTGTCCGCAGGCTGCTTCGATATCATGTCCGAATTCTTTACGAACGACACAGTTGACGTGGTTTTTCTTCAAGACATCGTAGAAGGCTACTACGCGTTCTTTTCCACTACGTTCATATTGGTCATGTTCACGAACTTTGTTATACGGAATTAAGTTAACATATGAAAGACGTTTCTTATCCGCAAGAAGGTCGGCCAATTGTTGCGCTTGTTCCACAGAGTCATTCACGTGATCGAGCATGATGTACTCGAAGGTTACACGACGATTGGTTTTAGCGATATATTCATTAATGGCATCCATCACAACTTCGATTGGATATTTACGGTTGATACGCATGATACGAGAACGTGTATCGTTATCTGGCGCATGAAGTGACAAGGCGAGGTTCACTTGTAATCCTTCGTCAGCGAACTCGCGAATTTTCGGAGCCAAACCACTTGTAGATACCGTGATATGACGAGCCCCGATTCCAAGACCTTTATCAGAGTTGACCACTTTCAAGAATTTAATCACGTTATCATAGTTATCGAATGGTTCCCCAATCCCCATAACTACGATATGGCTGACACGGTCCCCCGGAGACACTTCGTCTAAAGTTCGTTGCACGTGCATGACTTGCGCTACGATTTCTCCAGCAACAAGGTCACGTTGTTTGGCGATAATTCCGCTGGCACAGAAAGTACATCCGATATTACATCCTACTTGAGTGGTCACACAGATAGATAAGCCGTATTCCTGAGGCATTAATACCGTTTCGATTAAGAGGCCGTCTGCTAATTCAAAGAGGAATTTACGTGTTCCGTCTGTTGATTGTTGTTTGATACGTTCGTTTAACACCGGGAATGTGAACTCTTCTTGTAACTCCTCAATCAGTGATTTTGGCAAGTTTGTCATTTCTTCAAAACTGGTTACACGTTTGCGGTAAAGCCAGTCCCATAATTGTCCTGCTCTGAATTTCTTTTCGCCTTTTGCTTCAAACCAAGCGGTAAGTTCTTCTAGTGGCATGCCGTAAATAATCGGTTTTCCTTCATATTGACGAACCACTCGTCCAATTTTTCTAACCATATTTAATCCTCTTTCCTATACTTGAAATGCTCTAATGATTGTTTCTCTATTCGCATGAGCGCTTAATAACACCGATAATTTCACACGAGCCTTTTGTCCGCTAAGCCCAGTTGTGAAAATCACTCCTGCTTCACGTAGCTGTTTGCCCCCACCTGAATAATTATATACATCGTACGTTACACCGTTAAAGGCACGGGATACGAGAACGACTGGAATTCCTTTATCCAAGCAACGTTGCAACCCAGGAAGTGTCGTTGGCGGTAGATTCCCTGCCCCAAGAGCTTCGATTACTAATCCATTAGCATCTGAATCGGCAATGGCATCAAATAACATCGAATCCATTCCGGCATATGCCTTCAATAAGTATACCTTATCCACGAGTTCTTTAATTGGATAGTATTCATGATGTAAGAATTTTTGGAAGTAAATAACTTCACTCTTTGACACTAAGCCAAGCGGTCCAAAAGTGGGTGTTTGGAAAGTCGCAACATTTGTAGTATGAGTCTTTGTCACATACGTTGCCGCATGGACTTCATCGTTCATCACGACAAGAACACCTTTATCCACACTCTCTGGACTCGTTACCGTAATAATGGCACTTCGTAAGTTTGCTAATCCATCTGCCCCGATTTCATTGCTGGAACGCATCGCTCCGGTCAATACAATTGGGAAGGTTCCATCTGTTGTTAACTCTAAGAAATACGCGGTTTCCTCTAAGGTGTCCGTTCCGTGAGTCACTACCGCTCCGTCAAAACCATCCTTTTGTGCTTGGACGATTTTTTTTTGAACTTCCCACATTTTTTCCTCTGTCATATGTGGGGATGGTAAGTTAAATAAGTCCTCTACAACGACACTTGCGATAGGTGCAAAAAGAGTATCTGAGTTTGTTAATGGATTTGTACTTGTTGGGGTTACGCTGCCCGTTGAGCGGTCTTCACTCATAGCAATCGTACCACCGGTGTTGATGACGATAATTTTCTTCATGGTGCTACTACTTTCTTTCATTTTCTCTTTACATAGGATACCACAAAATCGCAAAAGCTGACTATAAAATACGCACAAAAAGATGATACCTTCGAATCTTTGCGGATTATTTTTATAATCGCTGTTACAAGGCACCGGTGCAAGCCTTGGTCTTGCACCTTCGAAGCTTCAAACGCGAAGTACGGAACAAGTCCCTACTTCGCGTAATTCACATTCGATGCGATTCCCTGTTACTGCGATTATAAAACCCGCAAATTTCTTCGGCATCATCTTTTTGTGCGATTTATTGAAATCCCTAATAAAAAAATGAAAAAAAGTGTTGCGCCACTCATTTTGACGGAACCGGTGCATGGTGTTAGAAAGTGCATCCCACCGGTGTTTCTGAGACTTTTCGGTAATTTAAAGTAGGGCGTGACTGAAAAAATTTTTTTGATTTTTTCTCATAAAATTTACTACAAACTTCCGAATTTGTTCAATCGACCTAAAACGGGGTTGTTGAATATACCGCTAAAAACCGCGTCATATCAACTTTTATATTTTACTTTTAATTTTAAAATTTGAAATGTAACATATATGCTACATTTTTATTTTTTGCAAAAGAAAAACACCACTAATCTTTGGCGGTGCTATCTAAACATGATTATTATTCATAAATTTCTAGTACTTTTCCCCTGCTGATGCGTGGAGGCTGATTCATTCTTATCCCTTGCATCGAAGGAATACTATCTGACTTATCAAGACCAAAATCAACATGAATGACAGTATCAGGATTATTATTAAATGTTCCCGTTACTGACAGATTATACTCCTCAATAGCTACTCCATTGCCAACCGGACCAACTCTTAACGTATCCCAATCAAATTGCACAGATTCCACTTTAGGATATACTGAGTGCATCCATTTTACAATCTCTTCCTCATGATCTTTCAACCAGGCTAATTGTTTATCTCTTGCAGTTGCAAAAATCGTTTGAGATCGTATCTCTGGATTACTTAAAGTAAGTACCGCTACGGCTCCTACACTTAGCAATGCAATAGTACTCATACTAGCTAATTTCTTTTTCATTTCAATCCCTCAACCTTTTTGATTCTCTTACAAGTATTATAAAATATTTTCTTTATTTTTAATATAGTGATTTTACTCTTCCATATGTATATCTACGACTAGCATTAACAAAAAAACCGTAACCTTTGTGGCTACGGTTGGTTGTTTGATTATTTTATAGTGTATTGTCTTTCGTGATTTTTTACTCCTGTGAGTGTTACTGGACTATTGTCTTCACGTGTGAAAGTTTGTTCACCGCTAGAGTCGACAACTTCCATAAAGATTTCTTCGTATTCTTCTACAGTTAGCATTTTGCGGTTTTCAAGCAAAGCCTTATGTTCCGCAATATGCAATTGGTTTTCGAATCCTTCAACTAATTCCCCAGCAAAGAATTCCCCAACAGCTCCAGAACCATAACTAAAGAATCCGATACGGTCTCCAGCTACTAGTACAGAACTGTTTTCTAATAACGAAATAAAACTTAGGAATAATGATCCTGTATAAATATTTCCAACATGGCGGTTATATATAGACGCTTCTTGATATCTTGCTGTGAAACGTTCTCTTTCTTCCTCATTCATCTCTTCTAAGAACGGTTTGAAAGCTTTCATCCCCATCTTCGTATATGGTAAGTGGAAGCAAATTGCTTCGAAGTCTGAAAACTCGCAATGAGTCTTTTCTTGATAGTTCTTCCACACTTCAGAGAAAAAACGAATGTATTGTTCATTTGAAAATTGACCATCTACTAATGGATAAGCTTCATAGTTCGGTCTCCAAAAATCCATTACGTCATCCGTAAACAAGCTTGTTTCATTGTCTAAGACTAATAAACGTGGCGACTCAGAAACAACCATGGCTACCGCACCCGCTCCTTGAGTAGGTTCTCCACCAGAATTTAATCCATATTTAGCGATATCACTAGCAATGACCAATACTTTTGAAGAAGGATTTAATGCGATATGTCCTTTTGCTAATTGAAGAGCTGCCGTTGCCCCATAACAAGCGTGTTTTAATTCTACGCTTCGAACACGGTTAGATAATCCTAACATCCGTTGCATATAAACTGCAGCCGACTTCGATTGATCAATTCCTGTTTCAGTTCCAAATAAAATCATATCAATAGATTCGCGGTCAGCATCATCAATAATCGATAAAGCTGCATTTGCGGCTAAAGTCACGATATCTTGCGTCACTGGAGCTACTGCCATTGTAGACTGTCCAATACCAATCGTGTATTTAGCTGGCTCTACTCCACGAGCAACTGCTAAGGTTTCCATATCCAGTGCAGTTGGTGGCACAAAAAAGCCAATCTTATCTATTCCTATATTCATTGTTGTTCTCCTTTACGAAAAAGCCCTAACTACATGTTGGGCTTCTTGTTCTTTCTTAGCAACAACTATACTAGCAAAAAATTGCCGTCTGGACAATTGAATTTACTATTTGTTCTATAATTTAAACAATTCTTTACTATTTAGAACGATTAAAAATTAGGTTTTACAAGCAAAATCTTATAAAATGGTGGAGATGAAAGTGAATCTACTATAGAAAGGAATCAAAGATATGAACGGAAATGATATTGTCATTGTCAGCGCCACACGGACTGCCATTGGTAAATTCGGAGGTCAATTTGCTACAACCTCTGCGATTGAATTAGGAACAGCGGTAGCAAAATCCGCTATCCAAAAAGCCAAATTATCTCCAGACCAAATTGATACAGTGATTTTCGGAAATGTTTTACAAGCTGGACTTGGTCAAAACCCTGCTCGACAAGTAGGATTAAAAACAGGTCTACTCCATTCTAGTACAGCCTTAACGGTCAATGAAGTTTGTGGTTCTGGATTAAAAGCCATTATTCTTGCAGCACAATCCCTTCGACTAGGAGATGCTAAAATCGTCTTAGCGGGCGGCATGGAAAATATGAGTTTAGCACCGCATTTATTACAACAACGCTTTGCTCCAAAAAACGGACCAGTTACTTTAGTCGATTCATTATTTAATGATGGGTTAACAGACGCCTATTCAACGGACGCGATGGGCATTACCGCTGAAAACATCGTTGAAAAATACGGATTTACACGTGAAGAACTCGATACTTTTGCCCTTTCTTCTCAACAAAAAGCTGCTAAAGCACAAGAAGAAGGTCGTTTCGCAAAGGAAATCACTCCCGTCGCTGTCTTCAATCGTAAGACAAAATCTGACGACTTCAAAGCTAGCGATGAATTCATCCGTGCAAACACAACACTGGAAAGTCTTTCTGGATTAAAACCCGCCTTCAAAAAAGAAGGAGTAGTTACTGCCGGAAACTCTTCAGGAATCAATGATGGAGCCGCTTGTGTCATTATGACAACTCGCGAGTATGCCGAAGAATTGAATCTACCTATTCTAGCAACTCTAAAAGGGTATGCAGAAGCAGGTGTAGACCCTGCAATCATGGGAATTGGGCCTGTTCCTGCCATTCAAAAATTAGTGGCACGTACGCGAATTCCTCTTGAAAAAGTAGATGTCTTTGAACTGAACGAAGCCTTCGCGGCACAAAGTATGGCGGTCATCAAAGACTTGAAGATTCCAACGGAGAAAGTAAATCCATTCGGTGGTGCCATTGCACTAGGCCATCCAATCGGTGCTTCTGGTACCCGTATTGTGGTCACACTGATTAATGCACTCAACCAACTCGATGGTAAAATCGGGGTCGCTTCCCTCTGTGTAGGCGGCGGCATGGGTGTTGCCATCGCGATCGAGCGCGAAAAATAATAGAAACAAGAAGAGTTGTCCAAAATTCACTTATAAGTGAATTTTGGACAACTCTCTTTTTTCTTTATACTGTTCACAGAACGAAGAAAGAAATCAATCTCAGGATTACAAAGAATCTGACGGATTCTATAATAGCAGTAACGTGAATCCGCATTAAAATGAGAGAGAAAGACAGAAATGCCATAGATACAATTGCATCTATGGCATTTCGTTTTCTTTCCTCCACAAAGTTGAATAGGAATGAGATAGCTTTTTACAGCTAAACTCATTCCATTTAACCACTGTGCTGAAAGGGCGTAGAAATTTATTCCGTAGTTAAAACACTTTATAAAGTTAGACGCAGTAGCTGATTGAATCAAGCTTCATCACTTGTGATTCGCTTAATTCTAATCAGCCT
>ERZ773008.1061-NODE-1061-length-19757-cov-4.854634_pt1 | contig 19757 bp, 9 predicted proteins | sample MGYA00580664_ERZ773008 | MGnify/ENA primary metagenome ERZ773008 (study PRJEB29015, sample SAMEA2738016) | human oral metagenome | biome: human oral; feature: human-associated habitat; material: dental | place: China | collected 2048 ... | reverse complement strand
AGTTCGGTGGCCCGATGCCGGAGGGCTGGAAACGGATCGACGCCAAGACCGCCGTATTCACCGGCGAGGTCAAGGTGCCCGTCTGCGACGTCCCGGCCGCGCCCACGCCGAGTCCCTCGGTCACCCCGACCTCCACGGTGACCCCGGCCAAGCCCGTTCCGGTGAAACCGGGTCTGCCGAAGACCGGCTCCTGATCCCGCGCCTGTGCTGATTGGGCCCCGATCCCCTCTGGGATCGGGGCCCGATCGCTTTGGAAACGACAACGAGAGTTTTCCCGGATGTCGCATCGGAATCTTGTTCTTCATCGATGTGCCAAAGATGGAGATGAGGGAAACCCGCCGAACCGCTACGCCTGCGCGGGTGCGCGGTACATCGTGCGATGCCGGGGATTTCTGCCCGGCGGCGCCACCCACGTCTGGAATCAGACCGGGATGAGCGGCCGATGGGTGATCGACGATCCGTTCCCGGCCCCACCCTGGCCGTCAAACCGGGCGAGGTGACCCTGTACCGGTTTCCCAACCACACCCCTTTGCGCTGGAACGCGACCTGGCGTACCGACTGCCGGACCGTGACCTACAAGCAACGACGCCGCCAGCACGGTCCCGGCCGAGACCGTGTTCCTCGTGGAATCCGGCTGCACGGCGGGCGGCCGGGCCAGGACCGGCACCCCGAACGTCAGGGCCGACGGTTGAGGCTGGTCCCACTGATGGGATCACGTATTCGGCTCCGGAGTTCATCAGGGCCGGGCAATCGATCCAGTCATTCGTCGACGTCCGTGCGCTTTGGCCCATGTCTTCGTAAAAACCCCAGTCATTTCCCATTCAACAGGCAATGAGCAAAATATTTGCTCATTGCTGTCGCTCCTCCAGATTGACTTTCGGGCCGAAAACACGGGGTTTCCTGGGCGAACGGCCAGAGTTTTCAAGCGTCGCCCGTGCGGAAACGGATAACTTCTGTTAAGGTGTGTGCCGTTCAAAGTTTCAACTCCTTGGAGAGATGGGGGCGGGTTGAAGTTCGGGGGCAAACGCAATGTCCGCAGATCCGGTGGCCTTCCGGGAATGATCGCGGCCGGTGTTCTGGTTGCAATTTCGGTTGTCGGGACGTGGGTCGTCACCGAGAGCAGGATCGCTCCGGGGGAGGCGGAACGGCATGGGGAATCTACCGTCTCGGGAAGCAGGCTGGATCTGTGGTTGAATCCCGTGGATACCGGGGAAAGACTCGCATCCGGGAACGTTGTTCGCGTCTCTCCGAGCATTCAATCCCCCCGGGTGGGTGGCGATGAGGGCGACGTTTTCCAAAACCATCTGCCGGTATCGAACCTTCGGGCCGGCGTGGCCTCGGTGGGGCAGGCGTCCCGCGACGGGTGGGAAACGAACTCTTCCGGAATCCAGAAAGGGGAGCGCGCTTTCCTTGTGAGTGGCGGAAGGGTTCACTCCTGGGAAAATTCTTTTCTTCTTCCGGTTTCCGTGGCGAACGATTCCCCGGCTTCCGGTGTGCGTCAGGAGGCCGCGGCCGAATTGTTCTGGTTTCTCCTCCCTGGAAATGGCGAGCGGGCCGTGCCCGTCTCCCCGGGGACGGCCCCCTGGATGCTCGTATCCAACCAGCAGGGGCAGGGCACCCCGGGATCTCAGGGCGCGAATACCGAGGAACCGGCCCAGCCTGGCCTGGTGGCGGGGCTGCTGGGCGTGGTCGCGGTGGCTGGCGCGCTGGTCGGCAGGTGCGCCGGATACCCCGCAGGAAAACGGGAGGACCGGAAATGACCCGGTCCGGTGTCGTCGCGGCATCCAACCCGGGGTTTCTCCGGAACGCAGATATTTTCTCGCCCCGTCCCGGTGCGGTGGTCCGGGGGTGCGGGAAAAAGGCCCGGCAGGGGCTCTTGCCCGGGTCAATGCCATCTTTCCCGGGGAAAGGCAATGCCGGGTGCGAAACGTGAATAATCCAGTGCAAACGCGAACCCGGGGTCTGCCCGGCGGGTGATGCCATCCCTTTCCCCGCTGGGTCAGAATTATCCCGCGCAATTCATCCCCGACGGGAAGCCGTCTCGGATGACGCGTGGAATCCCTGAACCGTGACGATCGGGAATTGAAATCCCCGGGAGGAGCGGGAACTGCCCGCGACCATGACGATCCAATCCTGTCCCGGGAAAATGATTTCAACCAATGATTCCGGCTCCTCGGTGAGCCACTGGAACGGGGCGCCTTGTGCGCCCTGGGGGTGAAGAGCCGCGTCCCCCCGCGGCAGGCGGCGCAATGGCGCGTCGCGCCCCCTGTGGGGGGTGGGATTCAGCTCTGCCCGAGGAATCCCGCCCCTCCAACCGCTTGGCCGTTCGGCAAGTAACCGGTCATTGTCGTCCTTTCGGAGGACAAGTTTTCCTGATAGCTTCAACGCGCTGCCGATTCACGCGAGTGAGTTCAGGGGGATTCAGGGATGGGGAAACAGGCCGACACGTGGGGTGCGTGCATGGTCGCCATGGGGGTGGTCGCCATGCGTGGCCCGTCGACCGTCCTCGCGGGTGCACCGGTGGTTCACACGGGAACCGGTGGATCTTCGGAAAGGAACCTGAACGGCAGCGAGCCGGGGGCCGATTCTGGTTCTCCCGTCCGTTTTCCGGCGCCATCGGCACCGGAAAACGGACGGGAGACCGCGTCGGACCCACGGCGTAAGTGACGCGGGGGTGCGTCCTGGAGGAGGGGCCTGTGGCTGGATGGGTCTGGCCCCTCCGCTTGTTTTCGTGTCAGTTCAATACTCGCTGAGCCGCAACCAGGCCCGGGCCAGGGCATCCGAGTCCTGCGCCCAGGTGCCGTCGAACCGGCGTTGGCCCCGCGTCGTGGCCTCCGCCAGATCAGTGAGCAGCCGGGAGGCGAAGGGTGCCCCGGCCGCCTTGAGCCAGGCCGTGTCCTTCGCCAGCAGCGGCGAGGAAAGGACGCCGGGACCGGCGTCCAGGACCCGCTCGCACCAGCGCCTCGTGGTCTCCGTCACCTGCGGCGAATCAACTGTCCAACTGGTGACGTCCCCGGGTTCGGGATCATCGGGGAGAGCGGGAAGATTCCCAACCCAGGATCGCGTCACCGCGTCCAGGCCCGGCCACCAGAGCCCACCCAGGGATCCAGGGATCCGGATCAGGCCTTCGGCCGATGCGCTCAGGCCCAGCAGTTGATTCCCGCGCGCCAGGCAGGTGACGAAGGTACCGGTGGCGGCGCCGAACAGTTCCGTGGCCAGCCCGGCCCTCAGCGCCCGGGCGGCGGGAAGCAGCTCCAGCCGCCGCCCGGCGACGAGCAGCCCGCGCCTGTCGCCGGCTTCGATCCCGCCCGAGACCACCTCGAAATCTTCCGGGACGTTCTTCCATGCGCTCCAGGGGGCCTGCATGGCGGCCCGGACCTGCTTCCCACCGCCCAGGCGGCCGTCGAGCCGGGCCGTTGCGTCCGCCACCAGCAGCCGGTGCCGGGACAGGGTGAAGGGGGACTCGTTGATCCCGCCCCAGGCCTCCCCGGCCTCGTAGCGGGCTGCGATGTCGCGGGCGGTGCCGGGGCGCACCCGGGCCAGCGACCAGGTGTTTTTCCACTGGCCCTGGAAGGTGACCTGCGTGCCGGCGAACCCCGAGGCGGTGATCACCGGTTCCGCGAACAGCGGCGTCAGCGTGAGCCCGCCGATGTCCTGGTACGGCTGCCGGGGTCTGCCCAGCAGCTCGTCGGCGTCCTGCCCGTCGGCCAGCCCGCGCAGCCGGTGCAGGTTCAACAGGGCCGCGGAGAACGCCGCCACCCGGGGGCCCGGGGCCTGGCCGAGGGAGCGCACGAAACCCGTCAACGCCCGGTCCGCGACGACCAGCCCGTGGACGCGCATCCGGTGCAGGTCGGCGGCCAGGCCCGCGCGCTGGGCGGCCCCAAGCCTTCCCGCGCCCCTCAGCAGCACCTCGGTCAGGTGTTCCCAGGCCAGGTCGGCGGTGGCTGACTGTTCCCGGGTGATGGCGCGCGCACCGGCCCGGGCGGCCTCCTCCGCGATCCGGCGCAACCGTTCCGCCGGGTTGCGCAGGTCGGTCGACGGGGCGGCCGGGGTCTCGTCGTCGGCCACCTCCAGGCTGAGCGCGACGGCCGCGCGGTGGGCGCAACCGGGGGACAGCAGACAGTCGCAGGTGATGTGTTCCTCCGATGTGGCGACCTCCACGTCCGCCAGGCGTACCGTCGCGTTCCCGAAACCGATCTCGGGACCGATCGGCACCGGATCGGTCAGCAGGGCGTCCACCCGTCTGCGGACCCGCGGGGCGAGCGAATCGGTGATGGACGCCATCAGCGCGGGGGAGATCCTCATCGCGACCCCTCCCTGATCACGGCGCCGACCCAGCGCGCCAGATCCAGCGGCGAGACCGCGGCGACCCGCATCCCGGCGCCGGCCACTCTCGCCGCGATCCCCGCGTTGTAGACGCCGGTGCCGGTGTCGTTCAGGGCCGCGCAGCCGAGCAGCGTCACCCCGGAGGTGGCCAGGGCCTCCACCTCGGCCAGCAGGGGGACGTCGGAACCGAACTCCTCGAAATCGCTGATCAACACCAGCAGGGTGCGGGAGGGCACCCTCACCCGTGATCGAGCCACCCGCAGCGCGGATGCGATGTCCGTGCCTCCCCCCACCGAGACCTCCAACAGCAGCGACAGGGGGTCGTGGACGTGGCCGGTGAAGTCCAGCACCTCGGTGCTGAACGCCAGGAAATCGACGTCGAGAGCGGGCGACTCCGCGAGGATCGCCGCGGTCAGGGCCGAATAGACCACCGATTCCGACATGGAACCCGACACGTCCACCAGCACGATCAGGTGCCAGTCGATGTCGCGCGCCATCGGGGCATGGAACACGGGATGGACGGGCACAACCTGGGGTCGCCCGTCGAGGGGAACCACGTGACGCAGGTTGCCCCGGATGGTGCGATCCAGATCCAGACTCCCGGTGCGACGCCGGGTGGGGCGTCCCGTCGCCAGGCCGCTCAGGGCCGGGCGCAGCCGGATCGCCAGCTCGGCACCCAGCTCCTTCACCAGCCGGGCCACCAGGGGACGCAGCCTCGCCAGCCGCGCCTCCGGCAGCGCCCCCCGCAGCGACAGGGCAGTGGCCAGCAGGTCCACCGACGGGCGCACCGAATCCGGATCGAGCCGCTCCACCACGTCGCCGCGTCCCCTCGCGGCGGCCTGTCCGAATATCTCCTGCACCTCGTGCTCACCGAAGAGGACCTCGATCTCGTCCCGCCACTGCCGCACCCCCAGCTGCGGCGGACCGTTCCCGGAGCCCCGCCGCCCGCCGTCCAGGGAGTCCGAGTCCGGGCGGCCGTACAACTCGTCCAGGGCGGAGGCCATCCGGCGGCCCCGGTGCGACAGCCTTTCCCGTTCGGTGCCCAGCACCAGCCGCCACCGTTCCGCCGGGGGGAAGGCCAGATCGGCCAGCCCGAGAGCGGCCAGGCGGTCACGGGCCGCGGTGTCGTAGCGGGTGGCGGCCAGGGTCTCCTCGGGGCTCAGCACCAGGTCACGGGCACGCCCGAGTTCGCGGGCCAGGTCGGTCAGGAGGGCCTCCCGTGCCTGCTCGGGCAGGACATCGAAGCCGCCCCGCAGCGCGGGCAGCAGGGAGACGAACTCGTCGTCGGGGATGCCGCCCACCCGATCCACCAGGGCGATCGTCGCCGGGGACGAGTCGAAGCGGGGCAGCGCGGTGGTCAGCAACCCGACCAGCCTCCGGCGCAGGGCCCGGCGCGCATCCGGGGTGGGGGCGTCCAGCCAAGACGCCACCCGGACGGCGGAATCGTCGTCCAGCAGCAACCCGGCGGCCGCCCCCTGCATGAGGGGGGAACCGTCCCCGGCGAGTTGCTCCAGGGCGTGCCCGAGGCTCAGGGCGTGGGAACCGCCCTGAGCGACGAAGACCGCCAAGGCCCTGGCGTCCTCGGGATCGTCGGAGCCGCGGATGCCGCGTAGTTCCCGCACCGCGGCGGAGGTGAACTCGTCGCGCAGCTCGGCGGCGCGCATCCGCTGCTGCTCCGGCAGCAGCGAGGCTCCGGGAATGTGCGACGATGCCACTTCCGCGAGGGCGACCGACAGCGCGACGGCATCCGTGAAACCGACCCGCCCGGCCAGCGGGACCACGAGCCGGAAGGCCCGTTCCATCGCCGATTCCAGGGCGCACCCGGCGGCCTCGGTCAGCAGCGCCGTGGCCTCCTGGGGGGTTTCGACCTTCCGGGTGAGCAGCACCGTCGCCGCCACCTGCTCGGGGGTCAGGCCGCGTGGCGCGGCCAGCTCGATGCTGGCCTCCGTCGCCGTACTCCACCTCAGATCCCAGCTCAGCCCCACCATCTCCGCCCCGCGAGACAGACCCTGGCTGACGGGGGAGGCGAAGGTGATGCCGCCGGTGAACAGGCGCATCAACAGCACGTGGCGGCGCAGGTCCCGGGGGTTGCGCAGCGGTTCGAGATACAGCTGTTCGTTCTTTTCCAGGGGAATCCGCAGGGCCTCCAGCTCTGCCAGGATATTCGCCCGCAGCGCCGAGACGGGCGTGCCGGGTGCCACCTGGCCGGAACGATCCCCGATCAGCACCTGCTCCAGGGCCTCGGCCACCACCCGGCCCCGCCCCAGCACCTCCCCCTGGGCCAGCACAGTGGTGGCCGCCTCGATCAGTTCCCGGCGCGACGGGGCCGCCAGCCCCCGCAGGGCCGCCAGGTCGAGGGCCATCCGCGTCGTCTCGGCAGCCTCCCCGGGGCCGGCGGGATGCCCGGCGGCACGTAGCCTCCGGGTGATTTCCGTGATCAGCCGGGTGGCCTCGTCACGGAGCCCGCCGGGGGCCAGTTCCGAGGCGAGGACCACCTGCTGCCAGCCGGGGTCACGGATGCCGGCGGGATAGCCTGAACGGGAGTCCAGCTGAGCGAAGGTGTAGCGCACCAGGCAGCCCGCCACATCGGGGCCGGCGGCGTCGAGAGGGCCGGGTTCCGGGGCCAGCAGGGCGGCGGCATGGAACGAACCGACCATCGCCGCCACCCGGCGGCCCGCCGACAATTCCCGGCCCAGCACCCGGTTCATCCTTTCCTCCCGGGCCCGGGTGTGGGCGTCGATCCTGCCCTCCGCCCTGCGGAGCGCCCAGCCGTGGGCCAGTGCCGCGACCCGCAGCTGTTCCGGGGCGGAGCCGGGAGCCGGAGCCTCGACGAGCCGGTCCCAAGCCTCCTGGGGGTCATTTGCCCGAGCCCGTGCGAACAGGGCGTCGCGGCCCCGGGAATCGCCGGGGGATTCCTCGACTGCCTCTTCGGGTTCCGGGGCCGTGACCGGAAGGTCCAGGCAGACCACCGGCACCGAGTTGGCCCGCGCCCAGCGCAGCGCCACCAGCTCCGGGGAGAAGTCCGCGAACGGGTAGAAGCTGAGCCCCTCGCCCCGGCTGAAGGCCATGGCCAGCGGAGCTACGGCCTCGGGATGGGTGAGCCAGTCCAGCCAATCGGCGGACTCCGCGGGCAGTTCGACGGCCAGCACGTCCGGCGCGAACCCCTCCAACAGGTGGGGTGTGGCCACCGACATAGCGGGGGAGTGGTGCCTGATCCCGATCAGGAACGGAGCCCGGCAGCCGGTCAGCTCCGCGAGCTCGGTTTCCGTGGTCATGCTTCGAGCACGTGCCGCTGCTCCCAGAGCTGCACCCACGTGTGGCGGCCATCGGCGGCGCGGCGCTTCACGACGGAATCCCAGTAGGCGAGCAGACGCGCGCCGTCCTCCGAATCGTCCTTGCGGACAGCGCCGAGGAGCTGTCCCGGGATCAGACGCACCCCGTCGCGGGCGTGTGGGAAGAACGCCCCGGCCAGCGCGATGGAACCGGAGATGGCCACGGCCTCGGCGGTGGACAGCACCGTAGACGGTTTCTCCACCGCCCAGCCCTCCTGGCTCACCCCGGAACGCAGCTCCCGGAACGCCGTCACCAAGGTTTCGACCACCACCTCGTCGACCTTGGATCCGGCGCCCGCCGCGGCAAGGGCCTGGCGGGTGCGTTCCATCACCAGGGCGATCTCCGCGCCCGCGTCGGCGATCGGCTCCACCGCCTCGAAGTTGAAACGGCGTTTCAGGGCCGCGCTCATCTCCGAGACGCCACGGTCCCGCAGGTTCGCCGTCGCTATGACACAGAAACCCGGGGGCGGCGTGGACGGCGTACTCGCCGAGCTCCGGCACCGCCAGGCGGCGTTCCGAGAGCACCGAAACCAGCGCGTCCTGGACCTCCGGCAGGCAGCGGGTGATCTCCTCCACCCGGGCCACCCGTCCCGTCCGCATGGCCGCCAGCACCGGTGAATCCACCAGCGCGTCCTCGCTGGGGCCCCTGGCCAGCAGCTGCGCGTAGTTCCAGCCGTAGCGGAGCTGGTCCTCCGTGGTGCCCGCGCTGCCCTGGACCGTCAGGCCACTGGTGCCGCAGATCGCGGCCGACAACAGCTCGGACAGCATCGACTTGGCCGTGCCCGGTTCCCCCACCAGCAGCAGCGCCCGCTCACCAGCCAGGGTGATGACGCACCTCTCCACCAGGGACACATCCCCCACGAACTTCCGGCTGATCTTCAACCTGTCGTTGCCGCAGACGAAGGCCACCACCGCCTGCGGGGTGAGCAGCCAACCCGGTGGCCGGGGTCCCTTCTCCTCGGCGAGCCGGGCCAGCTCCTCGGCGTGACGCACCTCCGGTGGCGGCACCTGCTGCACCTGCTCCATGGGGACCTCCTCGGGTTTCCTGACGTGTGCGATCAAGCTAGCAGGAGGCCCCGACAAAACCGGCGTCCCGGGGCACGCGGGTGCTTCACCCTTCCGGGGTTTGCCGGCAGGCGGTGAAGCGCCGGGAAGCTCAAGCGGATGAGATCGGGTTCGTCCACCATTCCGGTTCCTTGGTGCCGGTGATCACCGGGGTCCGGGCACGTCACCCGAGGCGTAGCGTTCCCAGGTTTCGCGGAACAACTGCCCACCGGGGACCCGGGGCAGCTGGGGGCCGCCGTGGCCGAAAAGGGCCCCGAGTCTGGCGGTGGCGAACACCGGCGCCTTCCACTCCTCCAGCGGAAAACTTGGGGCCTTCTCCTCCTGCCACCCGCCCGGAAGGAAAAGGGAGCGGCCCGCCCGGGGTCGTTTCGCCTCCACGACCAGGCCCCGCTGCAGCAACTCGGCGCCCGCCCGGGAGCGTTGCGCCCTGCCCCAGCCGTTCCAGGTGCCGATGTTGCGATCCGTGGGTCCCGGCAGCGCGAGCAGCTGGAGGAAGTAACGGGCCGCGTCCTCGCTGATGCAGCAGGAAGCCGCCGCCGAGGCCACCGCGTCGGGGGCGGTCACGAACGGATCGAAGCCGTATCCCGGTTCCAGGACGCGCAGGTCCGCGGCGATGGGGTCGAACATCCCGTCGATGACGCAGATCACATCCAGCAGTTGTTTTCTCATGACGCCCCGGTCCGGCAGGCCCGAGATCAGGTCCCGTTCCGCCCGCCAGTCGGTGATCTCAGCGGGGTGCCAGTGAAGATCGAAACCGGACCTGCCCCTTCTCAGGTGCCAGGCGCCGGCATGATGGGTGTCTCCTTCCGGGTCCAGGCCGAGGGTGCGGAACACGCTCTCGGCCTCGGACGGCAGGAGGGGGAAACGGTGACCCCTCCCGGCGCATGCGGTTTTCAGCGGGCCCCCACCCATGAGGGGTGGGGGCCCAGCGACCCCTCCCGGCGCATGCGGTTTTCAGGGCGTCGAAGCGCCCGGCCAGCCAGGGACGCAACGGGTTGGAACGCTCCAGGTGGTGGGCGAGCCAGAGCATGCCCGAGGTCATCCGCGGCTCCACTTCCTCGCCCCGGGCGAGCCTCAGCAACTCGTGGCCCCCGGGGGCACGGAAGGCCTTGTCAGCTTCGGCGAGTGCTTCTTCCGGAATGAGCACGCGGTTCCCCGATTCACTGCGCCAGACCGCGATCATCGCCTCGACGTCGAGACCTTCTTCGACCACGCGCTGCGGATCCCGGGCGCCGGCGACGAGAAGCCGCACCAGCAGGTCGGTGTCCAGGTCGATGAGGAACCTGCGGGCAGATGCGAGCTGCGCCGCGGTGCATCCCACCAGTTCCCGGATTTCCTTTTCGAACCCCGGGTTCTCGTCGCGGTAGGGGCGCCGATCAGGCAACGCGGCCAGCATCAGGGAGGAGACCGTCTGGGACCAGCCCGTTCCCTCCGCCAGGCGCGCCGCCCGGGCCGGATCCCAAGGAGGCGCACCCCGCGCCAGCAACCGCTGGAAGGCGGCCACCACGGCCTCTCCCGGAACCGTGCCGGCGGTCGCCCTGATCCTGGCCGGGGACCCGGCCACCTCGTCGGGGGCCGTGCCCTGCTGACTGAAAACCAGCAGGGTTGTAGGCGCGTGGCCGCGGGCGGCCAGGACGAGGTCCCGCCCGGTTTCTCTCTCCACGATTTCCTGGCCGGGTCGTGCGGAAAGGTATGAGAAATCCTTCCGGGACTCGCATTCGTACAGCACGTTCCGGGGTGAGCAGAGCCCGTTGTCCACCATGGAGGCCAGCAGGCTGGCCGCCCCGCCCGCCTGGTCCCGGGAAACCAAGGGGCTGGCAGCCAGGGCCAGGAAAACCTCCGGGCGGGTCAGGGGTAGGCACAGGGCGGAGAGATCCAGCAGCGGCGCCGGGCCATCACCCCGGAGCGCCTTGGCGAACGCGTCGATGTCCGCGCGGGAAATGCGCCGGTTTGAACCGAAAGGACTCGCCGAGAAGGCCAGCTTCGCCGACGGCTCCCACCGCTCGAATGGCCCGGTGGGCCCGGACTCGTCTCCGCCGGTTCCCTGCGGCTGGCCGAGATGCCCGATCAGCCGGGTCACCTCGCTCCTCAACTCCGAGGGCGCTGAATCGGATTCGACCCAGCGGGCGGCCAGCTCCCGGGTTCCCTCATGGGACAGCAGCGTTCCCGCATCGCCGCGCCGCAGCCGCCGTTCCAGGCTGCGCATGACCAGGTCAGCGTGTTCGCTGCGGGCCAGGAAACTGAGTTCACCGCGTCCGGGTTGCTCCAGCCACCGGTCGAGTTCCAGGTGGTCCTGATGCCCGGTCCTCGTGATCGAGACCCGCGCCCCGGCCTCCAGGAGGGCGTCGAGGAGTTCGGGTTCCAGCCGGCGCATCTCCACGGTCAAGTGGATCGGGGCGTCCCGCAGCCCGGGGAGCCCGCGGATCAACCCGCACAGCCTCCGCGGGTATTCGCTGCGCTGGCGGGAATGGTATTGGGCCAGGTAGGACCGCACCCAGGAGGCCGCGTCGCGTTTTCCGGTGCGCAGCTCGTCGGCGATGCCGGTGGCCTCCAGGAAGAGCACCCAGTCATCGGATTCGACGTTGCCGGGTGACAGCTCCAGCAGTGCATCCCGGACCTCGGGGCGGCGAACGGCCACCCGCGTGAGGAACCCGAGGTTGGCTTTCCAGAACTCCCGGGTGGCCCTGCCCAGGGTGGGTGAGGCGAGCAGCCCGGCGCACACCCGTTGCTCCACCTCGTCCTGGTCCACCCCAGCGGCCCGCACGAGAAGTTGTATGTCGGAGCCGAGCCGGGTGTGGGGTGGCAGGCCGCCCCTAACCCGGTCAAGGGCGAGTTGCAGGAAACGTTCCAGAGCTTCCCTCGGCGTTGTGCGTTCCAGCAACGAACGCGCCTCGGCGGAGAGCTCCTTGGCGTTGACGGCCCCGGCAAGGGAGAACTCCAGGAAGACCCGGCGGTGGCGTTCCTCGTCGATGGGCAGGGCGTGGGTTCGCTCGGCCTGGCGGGCCTTCCCGAAAAAAGAGGCCGCCATCTTGGGATTGCCCTCCCTGATGAAAATGCGCCCCGCCTCCTCGAGGAAGGTCGGTACGAAATGCGGCACCGAACGCGCGAGCCTCCTGGCGAGCCGGGTCAGGTGATCCCGTGTGTCCCCGGCCGAGTTCCGTGCCCTGCGTTCGGCGTTCCTGAGCTCCACGACGAGATCCAGGGCCTGCCCGGCGTTGGCGGGGTCGTGGGCGATCGGCCAGGCCGGGAAACCGATGGCGGCATCGCGAGCGAACCCCACGGACCTTGATCCCTCCGGGGCGAATCCCGCGGCTGCGAGACGGGAATCCTCCACCGCCACGGCCCCCACACCCACCAGCCGCACCACTCGACGGTTCCCGATGGCGGGATGGGTGTAGGTCCTGGCCACGACCGGGGCGGTGCCCGGCGTCGCCCCGGCGGCGATGCCACCCAACTCGATAATCCGGGAATCAGTGGTCATGGTCTCCTTTCCACCCGACCGGTCAGCGGCGGCGGTGGCGTTCCGTGCGCAACTCCTCGTAACCCGGGACGTCGCCCTCGCGATAGCGACGCCAGGCTTCGACGAACAGCTGATGGTAGGGGACCAGCGGCACCACCACGCCCTGCTTCGGCTCCACCTTCAGGGTATCCAAAAGGTCGTAGAAGGGGGCCTTCCAGACCTCCATGGGCAGGTGTGGGGAGCTGGCCTCCTGCCAACCCCCGGGCAGGAACAGGGTACGTCCCGCCCGGGAGCGTTTAGCCTCCAGGACGAGGCCTTTCTCCAGCAGCGGGGCCGCCGCCTCGACCCGGGCGGTTTTCTTCCAGGCGTTCCAGCCCTCGACGTTCCTGTCGGTCGGGTTGTGGAGGGCCAGCAGCTGCAGCCAGTAACGGGAGGAGGCCTCCGGCAGGCCGAGGGTCTCGGAGACCTCGGCGACCACCCGGGGGGGGCGGAGACGAGCGGGTCCTGCTGGGACCCGGGGATTCCGGAACGCAAATCCTTTTGGATGGCGTCGAAACCGCCCGTCAACACGCTGATCCGGCCGAGCAGGTTGTCCCGGAAACTCATGTCCTCGGGGATGCCCGCCGCCAGGGTCGCCTCCGTTTCCCAGTCGGTGACCTTCGCCGGATCCCAGGAGATCGTGTCGTGGTGGCGGGCGGCGGTGATGGTCCAGGCCCCCTGGGAGACGATCGACCCCTCCGGGGTTTGTTTGGTGCGTTTCGACAGGCCCAGGAGGACCCGCATCTTCCCGTCGTTCGTGTAGTCGTTCCAGCCGGGCGACGGTTTTCCGCAGCCGGCCCGGATGACGTCGAAACGGTCGGCCAGCCACGGGCCGAGCGCATCGGAGCGGTCCACCTTGGTGGCCGCCCACAGCCAGGTGCTCAGGTGGCGCTCGTCCAGTTCCTCCTGCTCCGCCAGTTCGCGGAGACTATTTGCCCCGCCCCAGCGGAACTCCTTTGCGGCCGCGGCCAGCAGCTCCTCGGGAAGCTGGATGCGGTCACCCCGCCAAGTTTTCCACCATTCGATCATGGCCTCGACGTCGAGGCCCTCGCGGACCGTCCTGACCGGATCCTGGGCCCCGGCCGCGAGCAGTTCGACCAGGACCCACACGCCCAGGCCCTTCAGGAACTCACGCGCACCGGCCGCCTCCGTGACCTTCAGGCCCAGGAGCTCCCGCACGGGTTTCGGCAGGTAGTTGTTGTCCCAGCAGTTCAGGTTCGGCAGGCCCGCCAGCAGCACACCGGCCGCTGCCGGCGACCAGCCCAGGCCCTCGGCCAGCCGGTCCCTCCGGGCCGGGTCCCACGGGGCAGGACCGTCGGACAGCAGCTTCTCGAAGGCGGCCACCAGTGCCTCGGGGGAGAGCCCCCGGGAGCGGTGGCGGGGCGTGGTTTCGTGTCCGCCGAGGTGGGGTGGCACCCCGCCCGTGGGCGAGAACACCAGCATTCTGTTGTCATCGAGCCCCAGGGCGGTCGGCGAGAACACCGATGTCCTGTCGTCGTCGAGGCCCAGGGCGATCGCGGCACCGGTGGGTGTCTCGACCAGGGTTCCCGTCTCGCAGCGGAACGGGTCATTCCGCGAATGCGGGAAATCGAAGACGCAACCCTCCGGTGTGTAGAGGCCCGCGTCCAGCACGGCGGCGACGGCCGCGGCGGCCCCGCCGATCCTGTCGCGTTCCCGGAACGGAGTTGCGGCGCAGGCCAGCAGCACCTCCGGGTGGGTGAGCAGCAGGTGCAGCCGGGAATGAACCGCCTTTACCCTCACCTGCTCGCCGGCCAGGCGGCGGGCCAGGGCCAGCACGGTGGAACGCGACGTGGTCGCCCCGCTGCGCCACCCCAGCACGTTCCAGACGGCCAATTCGTCAGAAGGTTCCCACTCCGCGAAGGTGCCCGGCACCGTCTCCTCTGCGGCTTCCCGGGCCAGGGCCCGGCCCTCATCGACGATCCTCTTGACGCGGCCCGTGAGCCAGATAACCGAATCCACCAAGGCCGGGTCGGCCGTTCCCAGGAGGGTCTCGGCTGCGGCGCGGGCCTCCTCGGTGATGAACTGTTCATCCACCTCTGCGTCGGTGTCCTCCAGCAGGAAGTTCAAGCCGTCGGCGTCGCATCCCTGCTGCTGGCTCGCGGCGGGCGTGGCTGCCAGCAGGGCCGTGGCCATCTCCGGGGTCACCGAACGCAGCCTGGCGCTGGCGGCCTCGTCGCGCACCCGGAGATGGTGCCACCCCACCCGGGGCAGCCACGACAGCAGATGCGACTGCCCCAGCGCATCGGAGGCGGACAGGAAACGCTCGCCGGTGGGGTCGCGGTGAAGACCGTTCGATTCGTCGACCAGCCAGTACCCACCGCCCGGGCGGCGCACCCGGGCGGTGAAGAAACCCCCGTCCGGGCCGGCATCCAGCCGGTAACCGTCGATTCCCAGGAAACGCCGCTCGCCCTCCCTCGAGAGCACCACCCAGCCGTGCACGCCCTCCTTCTGGGGCAGCGGGGAACCGGGAACGGTCACCGGGGCCCACAGCAGGGTGCTGGCCGACAGTTTCCAGCCGTCGCGGAGGTGTGGTTCGACCAGCTCGGCCAGGCCGTTTGGCAGCGATTCGCGTCCCGGATTCCCGGTTTCGGGATCGACCTCCCGGATCCCGTCGCCGTCCACCCAGTAGGTGTTGCCGTCGTGCAACACCTGTTTCAGCTGGTTGAACGGTGATTCCTGGTCCCCGACCCGCAGCACCCGTTGCCCGATCAGGCGTCCGGAGGCGACGGGGAAGGACTGGGCGCTCCGGGGAATCCGCCAGACGTAGGATGCCTTGTGCGGGTGGGCCGGATCATTGGACCAGACGAACCACTCGTCGTAGGAACTGTCCCGGTAGTAGCAGCCCGTCACCCCGTCGACCAGGACGTAGCGCCAGTCCTCGGGACGGAAGCCCTTGGGAATGGTGAACGTGGCCTCCGCGACGCGCCTGTCGCCCTCCACCCAGATGACGTGGCCATTCCTCGCGACACCGACGGCGGGCCAGGATTCGTGCAGGGTCACGTCGTCGCCGAGTTCCGCGGCCGCCTTCTCCAACTCGGGCCAGGTGTATTCGGTCAGCACCCCGTCACGCAGTGCATCGGCCAGCAGCCTCGGGGCGTCCAGGTGCGAGACGAAGGCGGCGAACTGGTCCGGATAGGCGGCCCGCCCCTCGGATGTGAACAGCGGCCGCAGCCGTTTCAGTTCCGTAGCCACTTCCAGGGCGGTGGAGTTCTTCCCCAGCCTGGGGGCGGCCCAGCGGCCCAGGAGCTCCCGGGTGCCGGAATGGGACAGCAGCAGGTGCAGGTGCCCCTGCCCGATCATCAGTCCCATGTTGTCGAGCCCGAGCGCGGCGTGTTCGCTGCGGGCCAGGTGTTCCAGATCGGGGCGTTCCTGCTGCGCGGCCCAGCGGCGGAAGTCCAGTTTCCTCCATCCCGGGTCCTCCTCGAAGACCACCCGGGCTCCCGCCGCCAGCAGCGCATCGAGCACCTCGGGTTCGAGTTTCCACAGGTTGTTCGACAACGTGACGGTGGTTCCCCGCAGGCCGGGCAGCTGCCTCAGCAGCAGGCACAGTTTCCTGGGATAATCGGCGTTCCACTGGTCCTGCAGCATGCGGATGTAGCGTTCGGCCCAGGCGGCCGCGTCGTGTTTTCCGGAACGCAGTTCGTCGGCGACGCCGGTGGCCTCCAGCACGTCGATCCACATGTCGGGACGCATCCTGTCCGGGGCCATGCCGAGCAGCGTCTGGCGCACCGATTCGTCCCGTTTCGCCAGCTGGATCAGGGGCTTGGAGTAGCCGTCCCAGAAAACGGTGGGGGTGTGTTCGATGGCGGGGGAACCGAGCAACGCGGACAGCAGCCCGGTCTCCACCTCCAGCCGGTCGGCCCCGGCGGCCCTGATCAGGCGGCGCATGTCCGCGGGGGCGTGACGTTCGAGGAGGGTCTTGGATTCGTTGGTGAGCTCCTTGGCGCTCAGCGCCCCCGCCAACGCGAACTCCAGAAGCACCTGGCGGTGGCGTTCCTCATCGATGGCCAGACCGTGCACCCGCTCGGCCTCGCGGGCCTTGTTGAAGAGCTGCATGGCGTAGCTGAGGTTGTCGTTGCGCAGGAAGATCCGCGCGCCCTCCTCCAGGAAGGTGGGGAGGAAGTGCGGGGCGGAGTTTCCGAGCCGCCCTGCCAGCTCGTCGAGGAGCTCCTTGGCCGGGCCGGCCTTGCTGCGGGCGAGTTTCGCGGCCCGGTTGAGATCACCGACCAGGTTCAGGGCGTGCCGGGAATTGGCCGGGTCCGTGATGATCGGCCAGGCCGGGAAACCTATGGCGCGGTTGCGGACGTGCCCCACCCCGGCGTCCCCGTCCGGGGTGAAACCCAGCACGCCGAGACTCAGGTCCTCCACCTCGGCGAGGTTCTCCCGGACCAGGCGCACCACTATGCGGCCCTCGAACTGGGGATGGGCGTAGCGACGCGCCTGCAGGGCCACGGTGTCCGGGACGGCGTTGGAGGAAACACCGCCCAGTTCTGCGGCTCGGGAATCTGTGATCATGCGGGGAACCTTAGGGTGGGGGACTGACAATTTCTCCAGGTCACGGAAGCGGGCCGCCACCTGGGGCGTCCAGCCGACCGGGACCGGGCCGGGATGGATGTGGCGGCGGGCGTGGCGAGCGACGGACCCCCGGCGGGGGATGCGGCGACGCCGCCGGGCCCGGCGATGCGGGAATCGGGGATCACCGCTCGTCCTTGTCCGCCTTCACCTTGCGGCCCGCGAAGATGTGCGCCGCCATGCGCACCCCTTCCGAGTAGGCCAGCGGGCCGACCTCGGCGACGGGCACGATGTGGTCGTTGCGCACCCAGTGCAGGTCCCCCGTGACCGTTTCGTACTCCGGGGACTCCGCCCCGATCCAGTACCGGGCCGTGATCGGTTCGCCATCCTCGAAGCACAGGCAGGTGGCGTAGCCACCCGACACCTTGAAACCTGCGGAGGAAGCGCGGCCCGCGGCGAAACGCAGCTGCTCGAACTCGCCCCCCGCGTACTGGGTGAGTTCGACGACCTCCGGGGCGATGTCAGCGGGGCGGCGGTGCACCTCGCGGAACAGCTGGTCGAAACGCTGCTTGATGCCCAGTTCGACTGCGAACTCACGCAGGTCGTCGAGATCGGCCAGCAGCGCGGGGTGGGGGAGCAGAACCCGTTCGGCAGTGATGGTGACGGATTCACCGTCCAGGTCGACCACGCCCAGGCCGCAGGTGTCAGCGGCACGGAGGAAACCCGCCACCTTGCCGTCGTCGGCGGCGACCACCAGGTCGGTGAGCCAGGAACGCCACGCCTCATCGGGCCATACCTCGGCCAGCACCGCCCGCGGCACCGGCAGGGAGCGCAGCAACCAGCGTTCCACCTCCGCCCCGGCCTCGGCGTCATGGGTGTGCAGGAAGGACAGAGCCGCGTCCAGGTCCTCCCACGCCGCGGTTTTCCTCGCGGCTGGCGGCACCGAGGCCAACTCTTTGCCCTTGCTGTTCCGTGCGACGATCACGCCGTCACGAATCGCCAGTTCATGTCCGGTGCCGGTTGGGATCCACTGCATGCGCCACGAGGTATCGGGTGCCTCCGACAAAACTCGGCCCGGGTCCGGCCGGGATCTTGTCTCGTCAGCCCGTGGGTTCGTTGCGAGGCCGGTGATGGGGTTCCGCTGGGTGGTCACCACGAGATCCTGTTCCGGGCCGCCGTGGTCACGGCGACCCTGTCTGGTCGGATGGATCCGGTCATGGCGGGTGGGGGCGACCGAACCGTTCGGAAATCCCGGGGCTGGATTTTCGAAAACCTTCTGCGAGGGGGGCGCTCGTTGTAGCGTGTCGGGGTGGACACGAGCAATGATCGGCGCACGAACCCGATTCGATGAAGTATCGGTTCTTGCGAGCCGAATGAACCGCTCCGCAAGCAGGTGAGGAAGGAAACACGATGTCAACACCGAATGGGCCGGGAACCCCCAACCAGCCCGGCGGAACCGGAGGGCCCGCCCAGCAGCCGGGGGCGCCGCAGTTCATCCCCCCCGGGGCAGGGGCAGCCCCAGAGGTATCAAGGACCTCCCCAGGGGTACCAGGGGTATCCGGGAAACATGAACGTGCCGCCGCAGTCGGCCACGCAGGGGTGCTCCCGACCGCCGCAGGCCCCGCAGGGACCGGCGGCGCAGGGGCATCCCGTGCCTTCCCCCTACGCTGTGGGTTACGCCCAGCAGGGGCCTTACTTCCAACAGGGTCCGGGACCTTCCCCGAAGAACTCGAGAACCGGTCTGTGGGTCGGGATCGGGGCCGCCGCCGTGGTGGTGGTCGTGGCGCTGGCGCTGGTGCTCTCGGGCGTTTTTCCCGGGGGAGGCGGTTCCGGTGGTGGAGCCGCCGGTGGAGCGGGGGGATCCGGGAAATCGGCGGATCCCAAGGAAACCGCCAAGACCATCGCCACGAATTACCTCACCGCGATCTCCGAGGGGCGCGCGACCGACGCCAAGAAACTCCTGTATTCCATTTCGGACGATGATTCACTGCTCACCGATGAGGTGCTGAAGGATTCGCTGACCCGGGCCCCGATCACCGACATCAACGTCGGTGAACCCAGTGGGGAGTACAGCAGTTTCGATGTTTCCGTCACCTACAAGGTGGGCGACGAATTGGCCAGCGACGAGTACAAGGTGAGCACCGGAAGCGGAAAAATACTCACTTCGATTCCCAGCGTGGGGCTCTATTCCCTCAAGGGGGTCGACATCACCGTGAACGGTGTGAAGGTGAAGAGCGGCGAGAGCCGCCATGCGGTGTTCCCGGGAAGCTATGTCATCGCCTCCGCCAACAAGTACTTCGAGGTCGACGGGAACACCACCGTCGTCGTCACCACCGGGAAGGACAGCGCGTCACCGTCGGACCTCAAGCTCAAGATAAGCCAGGCAGGCATTACCCTGTTCCGTGAGAAAGTCGTGGCCGAGACAAAGGCGTGCCTGGCCTCCAAGGCCCTCGACCCCGGCTGCAACATCGCAATCAGCGCCACCACCCAGAACGGGGGAACCGTCGCCGAGGGCAGCGTCACACGCACCCAGAACTCCGAGAACGCCGCCAAGCTGGAAAACGCCGTTCCCAAACCCGGCACCTCGGTGCCCACCATCATCTCGGCCCGGGATCTCGGCGAGATTCAGGTCACCGCCACCTGCACTGATTCGAGAGGATCGGGTCCCTGCAAACTCCTGTCCGGCAAGGGGGCAAGGTTCCCGACGGCATCGCTCAACGTTGCCGAGGAAAACCCGAAGGTGACGTGGGAGGAGAGATAGGAGAAATCCCATCAGAATCGTGGCCCGACAACCCGGAAAGGAATGCCGGGCCACGCCCCTTCAACGGGGTTTCAGGCAATTTCCCAGAAGGTCTTTCCCGACATGGCGGCCTGCAGGGCGTCGTGCGGATTTTCCGCGCGGGCCTCGGCCACCTGCGCGCGCAGCAGGTCGTCGTAGGCGGGACGCTCCACCTGCCGGAAGATCCCGACCGGGGCGCGGTGCATCACGCCGTGGTCGGTGA
>ERZ773008.1058-NODE-1058-length-19767-cov-3.849280_pt1 | contig 19767 bp, 15 predicted proteins | sample MGYA00580664_ERZ773008 | MGnify/ENA primary metagenome ERZ773008 (study PRJEB29015, sample SAMEA2738016) | human oral metagenome | biome: human oral; feature: human-associated habitat; material: dental | place: China | collected 2048 ... | reverse complement strand
ACATCAAGCTGCCATTTAACACCGATTTTTTCAGGAGTATGGTAGAGCTTCGGGATATAAGGTTTCTTTTCTTTTTTCTTATCTTTGATTTTTTCTGCGTCTATAGCCTATAAAGGTAAGTGCGCTACCCAATATAAGGAATAGGCTCGCAAACAACGTTGGATTTAATCCATCTCCTGTTTTTGGAAGATGATGAGCGACTTGAGGTATATTTTTCAATACTGACTTCTTCAAAAATCCGGTATTCTTTGGTATTGTAGATTTACTCGGCACTGTTGAGCCGCCCTGTGTTGTAGAACCACCGGGCAATATTGACCCATCCTGTGGTGATGTCCCTTCCGGCGGTGTTGTTCCAGGATTTGTGCCTCCCCCAGGTGGTGTACCTCCCGGTGGTGTTCCTCCTCCGGGATTTGTGCCTCCTCCGGGTGTTGTGCCTCCGCCCGGTGTTGTATCTCCAGGTGGTGTGCCTCCGCCCGATTCTACAGACCAAATCGCATATAGCTCTGTGTCTTTGTCAATTTTTCCTGTCTTAAAACTGTTTCCTTCCAAATACATTGTACCATTACCGTCTGCCTGGGTGTTCCAACCTTTAAAGACATATCCGGATCTTTTCATTGTACCAGCATTTAAAACAGTCACTTTATCTGTATCAGCATCATTTCCATCTTCTTTAACGGATGGATAGTATTCCTTATCATCTTTCGGTACCTCTCCTGTTACATCAACATGATTTTTATGGTAATTTACTTTTCCGTAAACAATGATATCATACTCCGCTTTTACAGTATCTTCAGGGATTCCTTGACTTCCTGCTGCAAGTGTATTTTCAGTTGTAACCTCTGCAACAGTTTGCCCGGTCATTTTCGCATTCACTTTACCAGTATTGGAAACTTCCGCAACAGCATTATTCAACGGAAGATATTTTACTACCGGATTTTCAGTAGGGTGATCGCTTGTTGCAACAGCATTGGCTGCTACTTTTCCCGACTCTTCTCCCACGTGAAGTTTTACCTGATTCGCTTTTATCTTAGGACGTTTAACCAGTCCGCAACCTATATAATCAAGTATTTTTTCTCCTGTTAATTTAGGTAATTCAGCCGTTGCATAGCTTTCTCTGTCAAAATCAGAGTTTTGGGTTTTAATCTTATCCTGCTTTTCCGCTTTCAAGGTTAGTTTTGTTTCCTCGTCAGGCATAATGACTTTTATCCGCTGACCTGCATCAGACATATAGCTCTTCAATTCATATCTTCCGTTTTCATCCGTTGTTGTACTTGAAATCAATGTATTTTTAGGAATTAACTTATCGTTAACCGTTACATCATAACCGGGAGAATAGAGCTCTAATGTAATACCCTTAGCCTTTTCTTCTCCTGCATCAAGTTTTCCGTTTTCATTCTTATCCCACCAAACATCAGATGAAGTAATCGTATAATTTCCATAAATATATTTTGCAGGATTAATATATCCTTCTGTCACATTGTCTGTTTCATCTATTGCCTTAAACCTACCTCCCATATATGCTGCAAGTTCTTCCGTTGTGGTTTTTTGCTCAGCTCGAAGGGGCAGTTTAATATTAACTTGGCTTCCCTTAGGACGCTGTCCCAAATCAAGTTTAACATGGGTTACTTTTGACCAATCTGCTATATCTCCTGCCGATACATAGTTGGTTCCTCCATCTGTGCTGTACATGATTTTTTTGTTTCCCGGATGACTGTCTCCTATTATTTCCGCTTTCCCTTTGAGAAACATATCAAACTCCGTCTCAGGTGTCTGAACTGTCTTGTTCTGGTCCGTATAGGACACTGTTTTGCTCTTTTTAGGGATTTCAATTATCGCCGTATAGTTCGTAAAAATACCCGCATCCGATGTTTGAACGAAGAAATCTCCTCTCAAATTGTCTTTCTCGTCAGAACGGAATTTCTGTGTAGGGAACTTGCTTCCTGCTGTACCGTATTCAATGTTTTCATATTTTCCCGGGAACAGGTTTGAGCCTACCGCTGCATTCTTGGATACAACTACTTCTATATTGCCCAAGTCTAATCCGAAAAGTTTCTTCTCCATAGTTGCACCAAGGGCATTTGCAGCGTTTTCACTTAATTGAAATAAATCCCCTTCCAATTTTGCATAGCTGTAGTACTCTTCTTTGCTGCCGTTAAGCTTGCTCTCCAGGGTGCTCATATCATAATACACCATTCCGTATGGATGATGCTCATTTGTTCCCGGTACTGTAACACTTGTGTATTTAAAGCTTTTTAATGCAATGACAATCGGGTCTTCCAAAAACTTGAGAGCAGCGTCATTATAGTCACAATAGAATGAATGATACCAATCACCATTGGTAATTTTTCGGATTTTTCTGTTTAGCACCTCTATTCCTTTGTCTGTAATGGACATCTTAATCCATGTTTTTCCGTCATCATCTTTAATCTGTTCGATTTTCACATTGCCCGATGAGTTATCATAGCCTAAAAACTTACACTTATCCACATCTGCAGTAAACTGACTGTCTGTAATTTCAACATAGGCAGATTCAAGAATTCCGTAAGGCATTTTTCCCATCTCCGGTACATCCGCATTCATAGCATAGGAATAGGCTTTTGTCCGGAAAGTTACCTTTTGCATACTTGTTCCTGACTGGGAAATGGCATTAACGGTATCATCACCGTTGTTCACAATTATATTATCTGTCGTCTTATTTGTTACAATATAAGTTCTTGTCAAAAGACCGTAACGTTGTGGTAATATTATAGAATTCCATCCCCTACCTCCAAAGGCTTGTCCTTTGCCTGCACCATGTACATGGTTATAGTCAGTGCAGTTATCGTTATAGTATTTACCTTCCAAATTTTGAACAAAAAAGTTCTTAGCATTATAAAACACGCCCTTATCAGATTCCAGAGACAAGGGATTGCCTTTAAAATCCGTATTTCTAAGCTCGTATTCAATATTGGAGAACAGTACAACTCTTCCTGTTTCTTTATCTGCAAAAGAGTCCATGTTATATTCTCCATCATAGCTTAAGACAATGCTTGATAAATGTTCAGTATCTCTGTTAATACCGAGATTTATTTTAGTTCCGTCTTGAATATCACCGATATTATATATTTTTTCTTCACTTTCAGCATCGGTCATGTTATTGACCGTTTTATATGTGATTTTCCATCCGCTTAAGGCTTTGTTAGCTATGAATTTTCCGGTAAGCAGTCCTGTTTTGTCAGCCTTGGTTTCCAATCCCTTAAGATTTAAAGTTCCTACTGTCAAATCAATTCTTGGATTCTTTGTCACAGGAGCAAATTCTTTATTCTTTCCATAGTTGAAGAAGAGAGTCCAAGCATCATAGTATGTGCCGGTTTCCGCTTGATTAGGAAAGAGAATTTTTTCTTTTAGTCTATCCCCTGTGCTTTCCGCCTTTATAGGTGTGCACTTTTTCGGTTTTACTGTAACCCAGAAAAAATCATCCTTTGCTTTTTTGCTGAGATTATTCACAGGATTATCCACTACCTTACCGGCCTCATAATCAAAATTGTCGTTTTGATCCGCGCCGGAGTAAGTTGATTTAGCAGAATATTTTACCTGTAACAGCCCCGATGCCTCGGGTGTTACATAAATATCAAATTTACTTTGCCCCTCTGTCATTCTATGGGTTGTGGCGTTATATCGTCCCGCCCAATATACACTCGCATTAAACATATCATTATTTAACTGTTCCCAATACACCTCCACTTTGGTAACTCTTCCACCTGAAGTACCAAAATTTACTTTAGGAAAATTATCTATATCATTTGTTCTATGCACATAGGAATTTACTGCCACCTCATGTTCTGCGCCGTCTTCTGTAGTATAAACAAGCTTTTCTACCTTATAATAATCTTTTGCCCATGTGCTTGTAGTTCCCGTCCATGCAGTGGGCTGAATTTCTTTTGGAAATTCATAGGTTTCAACTGTTTTCCCCGTCTTGTTCTTTGGGAAATATTCATGCCATTGGTCGTTCTCATCTTTAAGTATATAATATTCATTACTCATACGAGCATAGCCGATATCTGAATAATTGGCATCGGGGGATACTGCATTTGCAGTATAGAAATTCTCTCCATGTTTAAATAGTTGATATCCCTGTCCTGTAAAAGAATGTATGGCATATCCGTCTGCAACACTTGATTTTAAAGTTTTAATCTTTACACCTTGATCAGGCTCACTGATGACAACTTCCTTTTTGCCGTCTGTTCCGTTGGGGGTTTCAAAAACAAATTCAGGTGTTGTAGCTTCATATGTGGTGTCTGCTCCTATATCATCTATTCCGTCAAGAACCTTCCATACAAATGTGAATCCATTTGTAAATGTTTCTTTCCATTTATGGTCGCTTCCGTTGTTATAAATAGGTCTTTTTGGCGTTAAAATATAGTAGTTTCCCTTACCGTCCCCATCATTTTTTACTTCACTTACTTCAAAAGATCCGGCAAGGTCATTATCATACTCTCCGTCAAATGAACGCAATTTGTTAAAAACAAAATTTCCTTCAGTGTTTTCAGTTTTAGGAGCATAGAGCTTAATCTGCTTTAATTTCATCAATGGAGTATCTCCATCATGGATTGTTCCTTGTTTGTAATAGTAATAGTCTCTATTACCCGTAAAGGGTCCGCTCATAGGATCGGTATCATGAAAGTACCACATCGCTAAATTTGTTATCTTTGCCATTCTGCTGGCATTTAGATGACGATTTCCTGTTACTGTTGTTTTAGTATCTTCATAATTAATTGGAGACATTTTCCATTTGTATTCAGACGGATTTCCTATGCTGTTAATCGGTGTGTTGTTTTCTCCCTCACAGGCGGTAACATTGAGATTTGTTTCCAGTTTACCACCATTGAGCCACTTTTCACATTCTTCAGCAGTCAAACTGCGTCTGTTAAATGTAATATTAAATGTCAAATTTGCATTTGCTCCCAAAGCCCCAAGGACATTCTTATTTAAATCATATATAATTTTCACAACTTTATCGTAGTTGTTTTGTGTTGCTGCATCCAATGGAATGACTTTTCCATTTTCATCCAGCATTGTGATTTTTTTAAAGTTCCCTCCTACATTACCGGGGTTTGTAAGCTTAAATCCGTAACGCGGTATATCCACTACGAGTTTTTGGTTTCCGAACTCTCTTTCTCCGTCCGCTCCTAAGTGTGAGAATGGCGTATAATTAACGGTAAACGATGTATCTGTCATGGTCGCCAAGTTATATTCGCTCACCGATGTTCCTTCACCGTTTGATTCATCAACTATGTTGCCGTTATCATCATAGACTTCTATTTTACCGTTCTCCATAGGAGTGCCGGTAACAAATTCCATCGGCATCATTTCAGGAAAAGGTTGCATTTCTTTATCTGTTTGTTCGGCTTCTTCCTCACCGTTTTCCTCTTCAGCTTGACCGCCGTCATTTCCCTCACTGTTTTCCTCTTCAGCTTGACTGCCGTCATTTCCTTCTGTCGAAATATTACCCTCCTCATCGGTGATTTCAAGCCCTGTCATTGGAGGATCACTCTGTTCACTATCCGCACGAACAACATTATTTGGAATCATCACTCCCAAAAGCACCATAAAAACTAAGAAAAACACTGTCAATTCTTGTAACGCTATTCTCTTACTAATTGACTTTTTCATTGCCTCGCAATCCCCTTCCATATCATTTTTTCAATATTTATCATTTTCGTTTTAAAACGATTGTAATTGAAATACCAATCATGTAATACCTTCAATCGCAGATACCATATAGAAGTAAAATGTAATCAGGATTTATCAATCTAACACAATACATCCATTTTAATATTATACCACAAAAGAGAACAACATAGCATATGTTTTATCCCATTGAAATATTTTTGTAAACATTAGAAAACACTTTGAAATTCTTCAAAAAAACACAACATCATTTACTGAAAATAATTTCTCTGTGCTTTTCCGATACAATTCAACAAAAACAAGGGATTTCATTCCAAATAAATTGGAACGAAATCCCCCATCAAATAAACTCTACTATAAACCTTCCTCAATACAGCAAATCTTAATCGAAGTCTACATTATCCTCTTCATATGTCAAAATTTTTCCTGTTGTTGCATCTATCTCATAGTTGTATTCTTTCTTCCCAAAATAGAACTCAATATCGTATACTATTCTCCCATCATCTTGATCCAATTCCGTTTTTACAAAACTTACATCAGAAGCCTTTTTTTTGGAATGATTTAATGCGATACTCTTTGCTTTCTCAGCACCAATATACTTTCCACCTTGCGTCTTACTGGGTGCAGTAACAATCACATCATTTTCAAGATCCGTATCTTTCTCAAGAATTCTTCCTGTTCCTACATCTATCACATAGTCATATTCCTTGTTTCCGACATAGAATTCAACCTCATACACCTGTTTACCATCTTCGATATCAAATTTTGCAGTTACAAATCTTGCATTGGAAGCTTTCACCTTCGCATCATTTAATGCAATGTTCTTTGCTTTAGCAATTCCAATGTTTCCCTGTTGTTTCTTGGTCACTGCCTTAGGAGCAACATATTCAATGTCAGCATCTTTTGACAAGATTCTTCCTGTATATGCGTCTATTTCATAGTCGTATTCCTTATTGCCAACATAAAATTCGATATCATATACTATCCTACCATCTTCTCTATCTAATTTTGCAGTTACAAATCTCGCATTAGAAGATTTTACTTTCGCATCATTTAATGCAATGGTTTTCGCTTTCTGTGTTCCAATCGTACTTTTTACCGTATCTGCAAATGCAGAAAATGGAGCTGACAATGTTGTCAAACCGATAGCTCCTGAAATAAGCAACGCTGAAATTACCTTTGTTTTTTTGTTCGTTTTCATAGCTTTACACATCTCCTTTTGAAATAGATTTTGTTTTATATAAAAAGCCGGTTAAGGTAAAGCCGGCTTTGAATATTGAAATAAATTTTGTTTTATATAAAATGTCGATTAAAATAAAAAGACTTTAGATATTAAAGTAAAAACGTAACATTCCAAGTATTAGAATATGAACCGGATAGAAAAGATAGTTGAACCACTTATATTGCCTTCCTCTCTCTCCGTTGTATGTCAGCACGATACCGAATCCAAAAAAAGAATAGAGTTCTTTTATAATGGATAGATATCCCAAAGCTGCTCCCAATACCGGTCTGTCATAAAAGATATAAAAAAGATAAGCCACAATAATGGCATGGTAATCATAGTCAAGGCTTAGCGCCATTGCCACAGCGCTACATATTGCTACAACGACAATTGATACTATATGCCAAACAATTTTATTAGAAATCTTTTCTTTCAGACTGTCAATCACCCAAATCGTAATCAAACATAGCACTAATGTAAACATCATATTGTTCCAATACGGTGAAAAAAAAGTTTTTGATGTAAACATATCAAACGGAACTTCCGATATCATTCCAAATGCTAATAGTGTTATCAAATATCTTTTTCGACTGCTTGTTTTGAAAAAACCTTCTACGATAAAAAAGATAAAGATGGGAAAAGCAATTCTCCCCAAAATCGAAAATAAGTTGGATACATGTAACAACAATCCTTCTCCATTAAGCATAGGAATAATCAAAGCATTGTTTGTATGATCAATTAACATGGATAAAAATGCAATATATTTCAGTTGTGCTCCGTTAAACACTTGAAACTTCTTTAATTTTTCATGTTCCAATCGTTTTGTGACCTCCATCGCATATCCTCCTATATATCTTGCCTTTGATAATACTGTTATACCACGCTTGTGACAGTTATAAACCGATATTTATCAATCAATGTCGTTTTGTGACAATACTCTTTTTCGAAACCTACGCTATTTTCTATTTCGCTTACCCTCTATCGCGGCATTAAATTCTTATTCACAATTCTCCGATTCACTTACCCTTTGTCCCAATATGAAGTTCCTATTCGCAGTTGATACTAAACACTATTTTAAAAGTACATAATTATAAATAAAGAAAAGAAAACATAACAGCATTAAAAAACAGATTTTTATTATAACTTTAATCAGTGATTAGTATTAATCAACTCCACACATCTATTCTGCTTATTTTAATTAGTGCATTCAAAATTACGACAGTTCAAACGCTTTTGTATCATATACAGCTATAAACCGCAACATCGCAGTTTGTTTTCGAAAATTCGGAGATGTAAAAAACACCGCAACAAAGATCTGATTTTATCCGTTTTAGAACTACAAAATAAAAAATACGGCAATAAATCATTTGGAAAATCACAAAAGCACCTACGGATGATTACTGTCCATTCCTCTTTCTTAGAATATTCATCTGTTTCACTTACTCTATCTTAAAAATTTTTAGTGATGATTCGCTTTTTGATAACTCCATCAAGCTTATTCCTGCTACTTCAATTGCTCCCATAGGAAATAACATTTTTTCCTGTTGTAGACACTATCATATCATCAAAATTCAATAAAAAAATAAGTTTTAGCATGAAATACAGTACACACCGATAACATGAGGAAACATAAAAATCCCCATTTAACAATAGACATCACTTCTCTTTCCAAGATAATGTCAGGTGTTACATGAGGATTTGTACAATCATGTGATTAAAATTGATGTCTGACACAGTCCACCATAAAGCATACATACTCAGGATACAAAGACAGTTGCAGTTCGGGTTTGGAAACATCTTCCTTAATGCGAGAGATCATTTCTTCAAACTTTCTTTTGTGATTTTCCCATTCTACAATCGTTTCTTTCTTTTCTTCTTCACTATCATAATAATCATCAGATATCGCTTCTGCTATCATTTTTTCAAAGTAGGATCTGTTCTTTTCTTCCAGCTCAGCAAACTTCTTTTTCTCATTCTTTTGCCATAAAACATAATAATACTGTTCCCAATCCGCTGTATAACAATTACATTCCACCGCTTCATTGCAATAAGTTAAAAACTTATCGTATTCGTCAAGCATATAATACACATCAAAAATTTCATATTCCTCAATAACATCAGTGTCTAACGAATAATTATCATCTTGTCCATCCTTTACCTGTTGCAAGTAATAGATAGCTTTTTCTTTGTTTCCGAGATAAGCCTCACAATAGGCAATACACAACATCAGTCGCATTCGATTCGGATATTTTCTAAGCAAGTCCAAAAATATTTTTTTGGCATTTTCATATTTCTTAAGTTCATATAAAGAGACTGCATAATTGAAAGAATACTCATAGCTTTCATCCATATCTCTTGCTATTTCAAAATATTTCTTGCTCAATAATATGTTTTTTTCATCTCTACAAAACTCGTATTCAGCAAAATAGTAAAGTCCAAGACCGGCATACGTTTCTGCAAAAGGTGATTTTAGTTCTTCGGCTCTCATCAAATACTCTAATGCAAGCTTAGAATAATCGTTACAAAAAGCAATATTGGTATAAATTCTTGCTTTCTCACTATCATCTAAAGTATCTGAAAATCTATTTAAGAAACTCTCCAAGAATTCGATATAGTTACTGTCACCACATCTAAGTTCCAATTGAACAGAAGCAAGTGTGCATATCACATCGACATCCGAAGGATATTCTTCCTGTCTTTCCAAAAGATAGTTTTTCATTTTTTCAAGATATTTTTTTGATTTCTCAAAATCTCTCAAAAATGGAGTGTTGTATTTATTTTCATATTCTGTTTTCAAGCAATACCAATAATTTTTGATTTCATCTAACATGTTCCCTACTATCCTTTCTGCAACATAAATGTATTACATTGTCTACTTTTTCAGTGATCACTTTGACACTAAAAGTAATATTAGATAAGTCAATACAAACAACTTACAATCACTACTATTCTTAAAAAATCACAGAAATTTGTCACAAAATCTTATCAATGTACCTTTCAAGCCAAGGAATGAAATGTTTAGTTCCCCTGTAAACCGCAATTGTCAACGAATAAATTTACTCGCTAACTTGTACACTTGACTGATTTCCTTCTTTTCTAAGTCCCATTCATTGAGTTCCACTCTGATTAGCTCAGGAAATTTTTTGCTAATATCCCTTAAAGCATTTCCCACCGACTTCCTGACATATTCACTCGTATCATCTTTTAATCCTGCTATTCGTTTGATTGCTTCCTGCGGATGATCTTCAAAATATGCTCTGTTCGTCCATATTCTTAATCCCTCTATCACGGCTCTCCTCGTGTTGGGATTGCTGTTACTTAACTATGTATCAATGATTGGAAGTGATTTTTCATACCCTGTTTTTTTACAAAATTCATCAAATGCTTTCGCCAAAACCTCCTGAACTCTCCAATTAGCATCTTTCGAAACTTTATCTCGCATAAATGTTAAAATATCCTCTTCTTCCGATAGGTATCCAAAAAGAAAGACTCCATACATTCTAACTTGATAAGCGTCAGATTGGAACGCTAACAATGCCAACTTCTTAATGAATTCATCATCATTTGATTTATAATCGGCTAAGGCTCTTTTTTCCTCTTCTTTGAATCCATGTTCTATCAAAGAAAATTCTTTTTCCAAACTCACAACATATTCCTTCAAATGAACTCACCTCACTAGCAAATTGCAATTTATAATTTCTCAGCAACCTCAAAACTTCGTATCAGATTAGAAGTATCTTTCCATTTCACTCTCGAAGTTTTTTTATTTTGGGTAATTTGATGGTAAATATCTTCCAATGTCGAAGCAGGAGATAGTATACCTAAAACATAATCTTCCAATTCCACTTTTCCGATTTTTTTCAAACTTATTCAATATCAGCCCCAAATCTTTGTGGTTAAACCAACAATCTGTTTTCAAACAATAAGATGTATTTTGCATCATACAAGCAATCTTGCTATTCAAAAAATCTTCCATACTTGGTTTTTCTTTTTGTAATAAACGGGTACAAGCAAAATTATATTCTAACTTTCTCGGTCTTTCGTCTACCGAAGAAACAAAACAAACACCATACTCATCATCAAATTTTACTGCAAGAATATCACCTGTATGAAAGTATGGTTTTTGTGTAACTTTTGACTTGGATATTTTAAGTGGCTTTATATTTTCAGTTTGTAATTGGATTACTAATTTATCTAATATTTTTTGTCTTTTCTTCCAAGCTTTGTCATCAATTTCAAGCCAAAATTCATTTGCTCCTTTTTCGATTATTTCCAATGCTTTCTTTATTGATAGATGATATCCTTACTTGTACAGTTCTTTTCTCATTTCCTCTATAACCATAGCTAATTCAACAATATCGTCTCCTATCATCTCATATAAATCATAAGTCTTGGGATTTTGAGTAAAATGCATAAGAGCATGATTCACGGAAGAATGTTCCTCCTCCGTGGCAGTAACTCGTATCTGCCGGGATGAAATATCTTCATTATCAGACAAATCACGAAGATTCACACTCCCACTGATGTGACACTCCAGAAGAATTGCAGCAAGATCGGTAATCACATCAATCGCAAAATGAAAGTCCATATCTATACCAATAGAGTGCCTAAATTCTAAAGGATTTGCAGTCTGACGAAAGTCCCAATTCTGTTTATCCAGTCCAATTTTGATAAAAATTTCGTTAAGAGTAATTTCCTCTTTCCTACAATCTTCCAAAAACGCTACAAGGTTTAAGCTATCATCGGAACCACCGATGAAATCACCCCAATATTTTTCAATATACACAAGTCATCTCTCCTATCCATTCTAACTCATCTATCTCTTTTTATGAATATACTTTCCACTTTCATTCTTTTTCCGCAAATTTCTCTTCATGTCAGAAATCAACAAAAAATCAATTGTTTTTGGTAGAAACAGGTACTTGCTCTTTATACATAATAACCAATGTATTCCGGTATGTTTCCTTCTTCTTGATATCGCAAGAACAAATAACATAAAAGGTGTAATACCATCACATCAAGCTGTTTTTCGTCATCAGTTGCCTCCCAACAATTGGAACAGTTTTCAATGATAATCAAACCTTCATCTATAGCTTTCAAATAATCCACATCAACCGGAATTTTCTTAGTGATAAGTTTCTTTTTACCGTTTGGAAACCTTTTGATTTTTTCATGTATTTCCGGTTTCAAAAAACAAGTTTTTTGAATACTTATCATCCCATCACAAACTTGCTCGGCATTTCTATATTTTTCTTCATTCCAATTGTACAAACCATATTCATAAATAACAGTCTTATCATCTTGCAAGATTAGTTTTGCCTTTACTCCTATCCCTCTACTCATGATTCTATCCTTTCAGGTAAGTTGAAGTGTGATTCTGCAATTTGATTCAACTGACCGGCTATATCAACAAATGGCAGATTCAAATCCAATGTCCTTACTGATATTTGATTCCCATGCATTTGATAAACATGATTCGGTTGAACTTCCTCTTCTGTTTTCGCATAAAGAAGCATTCCGGAAACAGTATGCTCCTCTTCTCCAAACTCATAATCACGATTCTTCACATAGGTAAAAATCTGATACATGTTATTTGAATGAAGGGTATGCTTGTCATATTGAGTCTGTGTTGTATGGCTATAATATTTCGCATCGATAATCAGAACAGTATTACCCTTCTGAAGATGAATATCACTCTGCATCATTGGAAGCATTGTCCTTACACCGTCATCTACCGACCAAGGAATCTGCGATGCACTTACCTTGAGTTCAGGATAATGACGACTGTAATATTCCAGTATAAACTTCTCGTACAACCTGCACATACGCTGTTCATCTATAAAAGAAGCTAATCGATACTCTCCTATATCAGTAGTCATCAGCATTCCTTCAAGTATCAACTGACAGATACTGATCAGCATTCTGTAAGTTTGATTATTTCTTTGAAATCTAATCGAAGACCATCTTATAGAAGATGGTTCTACTATATCAACATTAGAAAAGAACAACATCTTTTTCTTCAAGTCATCTTTGTACTCTGTTTTAAGCTTTGCATTTTTCATCAAAAGTATAACCGTTGTTTTGATAATTTGATTGAACAAATTGTTTTCAGACAAGTCATCGAAATCACAAGCCAAAACACGCTTGTGTACTAATTGGTTCTTTATAGTACCGGAAAAATTTATCTTTCCACGCAACACAGAAAGTTCTTCCTGTCGGTTTATATATTCACGATATAGTCCTTGTTTGAGTTGAATTCCGATTCCTTTCGCAAGAATCGCTGCCAACAGGTCGTACATTTCATCAAATGATTCGATTGCGACATCATCATAAGTATCTTGAGTTAGAATCTGAAAAGCATAAGACAACATATGGTAGATATTGTTGATTAAGATACTCTTATCCTTTGTCATTGAAACACACCACGCAACCTATTTTCCCAATGTTGGAGTTTAGTAGAATCATCAAACCAATATTCACTTAGCATTGGTAAAATATCAAAATCTACAATATCTTTCAACCATTCCTCTGAACAATCATCCATATTACAGAAATAGCTGTGCCCAATACAAAATCCCTTTCCAAGTGACTTATCATTCATAATTTCCCGGTTAAGTTCCTTCATTCGTTCCACTAAGCTATTGAATGTGTCGTTTGAAAATCCGTTTTGATAATGGATGAAACCTTCCGAGTCAAAACCAGGTTCCATATCAAAGAAACTAAAACGGCGCCTTAATGCATAATCAATCATAGCTAAACTTCTATCAGCTGTATTCATCATACCGATGATGTGCAAATTCTTTGGAACAGAAAAACTCAATCCGTTATACGCAAGAGTAATCTTATTGCCACGATAATCCGGCTCTATCAACATAAGCAATTCTCCAAAAATTTTACTCATATTCCCGCGATTGATTTCATCGATAATAAAGAAATAGTCTTTATCAAGATGGTTTTCAGCCTTCTGACAAAATCTATAGAAGATACCGTATTTAAGTTCAAACCCGTCGTCTACAGGCTTGTATCCCATCATGAAATCTTCATAAGAGTAATTCTGATGAAATTGAATATATTCAATACGTGAATCATCTACTTCACCCATCATAGAGTAAGCTAACCTCTTAGCAGCAAATGTCTTTCCCACTCCCGGAGCTCCCTGAAGGATAATATTTTTCTTCTTTTTGAGAACAGCTGCAAGTCTGTCATACTTTGCTTCTGTCATATACACTTCTTTCAAGAAATCATCTTTTTTATACCTTCCATTCCCATTGACAGATAGCAATGAATTTTGATAAAGATTCACTTTTGACAAATCAACTCGTCCCAATGCCTCTGAAAGTTCAGTTCTCAATTTCCAAACAATTGAACCTTTTTCATCTTTCTTTATGGCCTTTCCAATATACAAAACAGGCCACCACTTGTTCCTCTCATCCTCAACCGACATTACAGGACATCCGGTTTTTTGAACTATTCTTTTGGAAAGGTCCGTTGAAGTTGAAGAATAGAAGTCCTCACTCTCACCGTATTTCATTACTAACTCCTCACAAGTTGCCTTTCCTCCACAATCAAGCATCCGTTTCATAATCTCTAAGCTACTGTCTGTGAACACTTCATTATCATAAAGCAATGACTCCCAATCTTCCACCGTCAATTCCGGCGAATAATGTATTGGCCACCATTCATCCGTTGACGGTGCATCAACATCTTTCTTTAGGTATGTCCTAATGAAAAAGCCAACGTCCATTGTAAGCGTCCTAAGTTCAGTGTCCGGATAATGGGTTTCTGTTATCTGAGAAGCAAGCATATTTTTTAATTCTTCATCCTGTTGTAACTCAGCACAGATTTCATTGTAAAAAACTAAAAAATTACGAATATTGTTTGTATAATCACCTGTTTTAAAAATATAGTCACTCTGCAACTCATCGGATACTGCTTTCACTTCCCTGAATTTGTATACATAATACTTGTCCGGATATCTTAACCAAAGATAAGTGCAGATTGGATTTTCTTTCTGATAATGATGCTTTGCACCAGAACCATACCTTTCGAGAAGACCGTAGGACTTTTGCTTGAAGGTATCGATACGCTCATATACATCCCTACTCTCATCAAAGAGTACGAGAAACATCGACCTTACTTCTTCCGGAACAATTTCTGCAAACTTAATTATCATTTGTGCCGGAAAATTATTCGGTGATGCCAGCAGGGCGTCGGTCTTCGATAAAGATTTTTTCAGCATTCCGGAAAAATCATCAGCATTCACATCCCAATTATCTTGAAAACACTTTACTGCTTCCCATTTAAAATTTTCATCAGGCCATTGCTTTTGAACAAATCGTTTCTTATATTCAACCAGTATTTCCTTTAATCGAATTTTATCAAACATTGTTATGTTCTCCTCATATCACAAAAACTTTTGTACCCCATCTCTAAAAATACCACTCACAAGAATGTTGATACCCACTCTTCCAACAAATAACTTTTCCTATTATTTTTCACTGATTTCATCATATCATAAAAAAACTACCTGCCGATATCTGTTTTTTCAATCATAATTGTTCCAACACACAGAATCATAAACCTCTTTTTGAACAATTGCTTTCTTAATATATTCCATATCTTAAGCGTATTGTAAGATGCAACATTTAATACATACTCCTTATAGAAGGATATTGTATCAAGAAAAGCTTTCTACCTGTTCTACTAGATCTAAAACAAGTTCCGAAAAGTTCTCCGCAATTTCCTCAAGGTCTGCATAGTCATTGTTATATCCACGCACTTTACCGCTTTCCAGGTCTATAAATACGATGCTTCCATCACCTAAGCCTCCGATAGGAAACACCGAGCCGTGTTCACATTCGCTCATATACTCCTCGTATGCCTCTTCAAAGTATGTATAGTTTTCCTCTATCTCCTTCAAGTCAAAAATCCACGGTTCTGCCAAATAGCACCCGCCTAGGTTAAGTAGTAGCCAGCGGTACTCAGATGGTATGGAGGTATAATTTGCTTCAAACTTTTTTATATCCTCCTCTGACTCCGGTCGGATACCTTCTGTAAAGGCACTTACTTCATAAGCTAGCCCAATTCTACCACGGTATTTTTCCAAATCAAAATTACACATTTTTCTCTCCTAATAATTCTCTATTGTATCATGTCCATAATACTCAAATGGATTAACAGATGCTTCTTTGCTCTCGTGATCCGGTCAAAGTAATTCCTATGACTATTCATTTATCCATAGATCAAAAATAATCTGTCCTTTGTAATAGAATATGGACAACCCTTTAAGTTTGGTATATATGCATGGTTTAATCAATCAAGCATCGTCCAACCCAAATCCTCACCTACTTTTAATTCTTCTTCATTAAAAAACAAAATCTATACCTTTAAACATCAGTACACAAGGATTCATATACATTATTCTGCACATCAGAACATGCTCTTAGCCCAATTTTCCGACTCTAAATTTTCCTTCAGAACCAATTCCTGCCATATCCCGGCATAATAAATTCCTTCCAAGTCTTTGGCTGAATTCTTGCGTTTACTCTCCCTATTGTTTATCTTGTTTATATTGTATACACCATATGCCTTTCGCTTCTTCCAGGTTGCCTTGGTTTTTCCAGGCATTGAAAGTACTCTTTTTTTATTGTAAGAAAAAATTCCACATCCGGGCATATCCGGTGCAAATGACAGATGCTCTGACGCTATAAATATCAGATTGTTTTTTTCTTCAAATATCCGTTTCTCACAAGCATGTGGATGCCAGAAAAATTTCTTTTGTTCTTAAGGGTCCAAAATAATTTCTCCTACCTGAAGATATCCCCATATAGCCTACATTTCTCTACCGTAGTATGGATCTTCTGAATGATTATTTCTGCGTGCAAACTTATATTTTCCATCGCTCTTAACAACATGCCTAAAATTACCGAAAAACAAGTCGCCTTCTGCTATATCGTTATTTATCAGATATGATGCAGACTGGTTTATTTGACCAAATGCAGGTTCCCACCCTTCAACCGGTTCTACTCTTCTAGTAATATCCAGGTCCGGATCAAGGTGACAGTATTCATCACCTCTATAGCCAAGATCTGCAAGTATCTTATTTAACAGAACTTCATTACAGGTCAATTCATGATATGCAATTTTATCCTTATTATGATCCTTACTCGGGATTGGAAATGACAGCATTGTACCATCTTCAAATATCGGGCTTACTATACCGCCATTAGCACTATCAAAACCCTTCCTACTCAATATTACCTTCACCTTGAATCCTCCTTTTATATTTTCATACTTGACTTGATGGAAATAAAATTATACGTAATCATTTTTTATACTTATTGTTCATTTCAAAAATAGCTTATTTGAGCCGAGTTCTTAAACCTTCTGGTTGCAAAACTTCAACATACGGTCCATACTGTAGTGCTCAATAAAACATAGTCTTCTTCACCTTTATCTGCATAAGAAATGTATCCTCTTATTTTTTGTAATAGACATCTATTCCACCCCAATGCCTTAAACACAGTGTCCACTGGATTATTTACATCTCGATATCAAGTTTGGACAATAACGCTACCGTCTCACAATGATTTGTATTCGGGAATTGATCTACACCTACTTTATCCATCACCTGATATCCTTTTTGCTTGAACAGATGTAATTCTTCAGCAAATATCTTCGGATTGCATGAAACATAGATAATATTTTCCGCCTCAAAGTTCAAAACGTCTCCGATTGCTTTGGGATGCATCCCGCTTCTTGGAGGATCTAAGATAATCAAATATGGTTTTTCTTCCCGTTTTCCGACTTCTTTGGCAACATCTCCTGCGATGAATTCCACATTTTCAACGCCGTTCATCTTCGCGTTTTCTTTTGCCATTTCCACTGCTTCTTCAATCAACTCGATTGCAATGACTTTTTTCGCGATGGTCGAAACCAAAATCCCGATTGTTCCTGTCCCGCTGTATAAATCAAAAATGGTTTCTTCTTTTCGATGTTCCAAAACTTTTTTAACCATTTCTCTAACTTTAGAATAAAGAATCTCCGCACCTTTGGTATTGGTTTGAAAGAAGGAAAAAGGAGATATTTTAAAATTCATTCCAAGCACTTTGTCTTCAAATAACTCCGTTCCATACAAACAGTTTATTTTTTCCGGAATAACCGCATCGGAAAAAGAGTCGTTCTCTGTGTGCAAAACTCCTGTGATACGCCCGTCCAAACTCAATTCCAACAATAAAGAGCAGTACTCTTTCAAATCAAAGTCAAGTTGTGTCGTCGTAACCAAATTCACCAAAATATCGCCTGTGTTTTTCCCTTTTCTAAGCACTAAATGGCGAAGGTATCCCTCTCTTCTCATAATATGATAAAACGGCAAATTGTGTTTTCTAAAATAAGATACTGTTGCTTGCAGAATTTGGCGATAGTCTTCATCCACAATTCGGCAATCTTCTACAAAAACAATGCTGTTGCTCCGATTTGTCATATGCATTCCCAATGTCAACGGACTGTCTTTTTGTTCATTCCCAAAAGTAAATTCCATCTTATTCTTATATTCTCGACTGTCCGGACTTCCGATTACTTCTATTTCCTGAAATTCTTCATGCCCTTTTTTGACAAACCAATCAGACAGAGCATCTCTCTTTAATTCCAGTTGCTTTTCGTAAGCAATCGGCAACAGGGAGCACCCTCCACAGACATCAAAATGTTCACAGATAGACTCTGTTTCCAAGGGAGAGTGTTCCAAAATCTCTACGATTTTTCCTTCTCCTCTATTTTGTCGCAATTTTTTAATATACATCGCTACTTTTTGTCCGGGTATCCCATGTTTTACAGAAAATTTCACATCCTCTTTGATAGCCCTGCTCGTCCCGTCTAAACAAAATTCATTGACAGTGATTTCTATGGTTTCTTTTTTCTTCATACTGTTCTCAATCCCAACCTTATTCCTTTTCCATCTTAATTAACTCTATCACAACATATTTTCTTGTGTAAAAAAGTATCTTTCCGTATTTCTTTCATTTTTTCTGATTTCAAAAACTTCTGATAAACACAGCGTTTTTCACATCAGTTCAGGTCTTAAAACACCCCTCACAAAAATTTTTTAATAACTTCTATACCTTGCTCTGTTTTGATACTCTGTTCTTTCTTTTCTCTTCTTTAGCTTTAATAGTAAGAGTTGACATATTGATCAATCAATGATTCTTGACTTTTTGTTTCAAAAATTCCCATCTCACACAGCTTGTTTTTCAAAACCGGATTCACGGAATGAAAAATAGCTGTGATATCATCGTATTCCAAAAAAACTTCAAACAGTTTTTCTTTCAAATAACTTGACTTGACACGAATCGGATAGGCTCGCATTCCCACTCCGTCCACTAATTTCATCACATAAAAAATATTGTCGTCTTTTTTTCGATAGGAGTAGTTCACTTTATCAAAATACTCTTTTGCTTTTTCGGGATGCTTATTTTTTTCTTCGAGTTCCTTTGCGAGCATCTTAAAATATTTCCCCGTCATATTGTAGTACTGATAATTGTAGATGCCTTTCCACAAATTATCCACCTTCTTAAACGGCGGTTTGCCTAACTGTTTCAAAAACGCATAATTTTGCTCAATATATTCTTTTTTACTGATATCTCCCTGATAAAACTGCAAATTCAAACTGTTTTTGTTCTCAAAAAACAATTCAAAAAAATTCTCAATATATGCCATACAATCCCTTCCAAGTTCATTTTTTATACTCCTATCTTATCATTTTAATATAAACTTTAATAATTAACCCTCAACCCCCTTGAAATACAAGGATATTTGCAAGAGAACGGATTGAATTTACTACCAATTTACTACTTTTGAGGAAAAAGCCTTGATGTGCTGTA
>ERZ773008.1057-NODE-1057-length-19787-cov-31.415163_pt1 | contig 19787 bp, 22 predicted proteins | sample MGYA00580664_ERZ773008 | MGnify/ENA primary metagenome ERZ773008 (study PRJEB29015, sample SAMEA2738016) | human oral metagenome | biome: human oral; feature: human-associated habitat; material: dental | place: China | collected 2048 ... | reverse complement strand
AACTTTCAAATGGTGAAGTGGATACAATTTTCATACCAACATCAGAAAAATATACTTATGTGAGTTCAACTTTTGTTAAAGAATTGGCTTTTTACAATCAAAGTTTAGCTGGTTATGTAGATGATAAAGTTATAGTTGATATTTTAAATAGAGCTAAGGAATATAGGGATAGAGGATAGAAATATGGCTAAGGGAACTGTATATTATTGTTCAGAGTGTGGATATAAAAGTGCAAAATGGGTTGGAAAGTGTCCACAGTGTGGAGCTTGGTCAAGTTTTGAAGAAGTTGATGAGCTACCAAAAGATGTGAAAAAAACAAAGAACTCTGATATAAAAGTTTATGAATTTAAAGATGTAGAGTACACAAGTGAAGATAGATATAAAACAAAATATGAAGAATTTGATAGATTACTTGGTGGAGGACTTTTAAAAGGGGAAGTAGTTTTAGTAACTGGTAACCCAGGGATAGGGAAATCTACTTTACTTTTACAAGTTGCTAATTCATATAAAGACTATGGAAATATTTTATATATTTCTGGTGAAGAATCCCCAGCACAGATTAAAAATAGAGGAGAAAGATTAAAAATATCTGGTGAAAGCATATATATTATGGCTGAAATGGATATTTTAAATATATATGAATATGTTGTGAGTAAAAAACCAAAAGTTGTTATTGTAGATTCTATACAAACATTGTATAATTCTAGTATGGATTCCATATCTGGTACACCGACTCAAATTAGAGAATGTACTTTAAAGATTATTGAAATTGCTAAGAAATATAATATTTCATTTTTTATAGTTGGACATATCACAAAAGATGGAAAAGTTGCAGGACCAAAACTACTTGAACATATGGTTGATGCTGTATTTAATTTTGAAGGTGATGAAGGACTTTATTATAGGATACTTAGAAGTGTAAAAAATAGATTTGGTTCAACTAATGAAATTGCAGTATTCAGTATGGAAGAAAATGGAATGAAAGAAATAAAAAATTCCTCTGAATATTTTTTAAGTGAGAGAGAAGAAAAAAATATAGGAAGTATGGTTGTGCCAATTTTAGAGGGAACAAAAGTTTTTCTTTTAGAAGTGCAGTCCCTTATAACAGATAGTGGAATAGGAATACCTAAAAGAGTTGTTCAAGGATATGATAGAAATAGGATACAAATTTTAACTGCAATAGCAGAAAAAAAATTATATGTTCCACTTAGTATGAAAGATTTATTTGTAAATGTACCAGGTGGATTGTCAATAGAAGACCCAGCAGCAGATTTAGCAGTATTGATGTCAATTTTATCAGTGCATAAAGGCTTTGCTATTAGTCAAAAAATAGCTGCAATAGGAGAACTTGGATTAAGAGGAGAAATAAGAAAGGTATTTTTCTTAGAAAGAAGATTAAAAGAGCTTGAAAAACTTGGTTTTACAGGAGTTTATGTTCCAGAGTCAAATAGAAAAGAGTTAGAAAAAAAGAAATTTAAACTGAAAATAATATACTTAAAGAATTTAGACGAATTATTGGAGAGGATGAATAAGAATGACTAAACAAGATTTAATGGATATAATAGTTAAAGTTGCACCTGGGAGTCCTTTGAGAGAAGGAGTGGACTATATTTTAGATGCAGGTATAGGAGCTTTAATAGTTATAGGTTATGATGATGAAGTTGAAAAAGTTAGAGATGGAGGATTCTTTATTGACTGTGATTATACTCCTGAAAGAATTTTTGAATTATCTAAAATGGACGGTGCAATAATTTTAAATGATGATTGTTCAAAAATCTTGTATGCCAATGTTCATATTCAACCTAATATTTCATTTATTACAACAGAGAGTGGAACAAGACATAGAACAGCTGAAAGAACAGCAAAACATCTAAAAAGAGAAGTTGTAGCTATATCTGAAAGAAAGAAGAATGTTACTCTATATAAAGGGGAATTGAAATACAGACTTAAAAATTTTGATGAATTAAATATAGAAGTAGGACAGGTTTTAAAAACTCTGGAAAGTTATAGACATGTTTTAAATCGTTCACTTGATAATTTAACAATTCTTGAATTAGATGATTTAGTAACAGTTCTTGATGTTGCCAATACTTTACAAAGATTTGAAATGGTAAGAAGAATCAGTGAAGAGATAACAAGATATCTTTTAGAATTAGGAACAAGAGGAAGATTGGTAAATATGCAAGTTTCTGAACTTATTTGGGACTTAGATGATGAAGAAGAAAGTTTCTTAAAAGATTATATTGATGATGGAATGACAACTGATAGTGTAAGAAGATATTTACATTCTTTATCTGATTCTGAATTGCTTGATATAGAAAATGTAGTTGTTGCATTAGGATATAGTAAATCTTCAAGTGTTTTTGATAATAAAATAGCTGCAAAAGGTTATAGGGTTCTTGAAAAAATAAGTAAATTAACAAAAAAAGATATAGAAAAAATAGTAAACACATATAAAGATATATCTGAAATTCAAGAGGTAACTGATGAAGATTTATCTGCTATAAAGATAAGTAAATTTAAAATTAAGGCTTTAAGAGCAGGAATTAATAGATTAAAATTCACAATAGAAATGCAAAGATAAAAATGAATACAGTAATAATGTTGGGGCTGTTACAATAGCCTCAATTTTTTTACTAGACAATTTAAAAAAAATATTATAAAATACACCTTATTATTTAAAATTTTTGGAGGAAATTAAATGAATAGTATTGGTAATGTTGGTAAAAAAACCTTAATTTCTTTGACAATACCAATATTTTTTGAATTGTTATTAGTAACAGTTGTAGGAAATATTGATACAATAATGCTAGGCTATTACAGTGATAAAGCAGTAGGAGCAATAGGTGGAATAACACAACTGCTTAATATTCAAAATGTAATATTTAGTTTTATAAATCTAGCAACAGCAATTTTAACAGCACAATTTTTAGGGGCAAGGGACTATAAAAGAGTAAAACAGGTAATAAGTGTTTCATTGGTTCTTAATGTTCTTTTAGGAGTAGTTTTAGGAGGAATATATTTATTTTTTTGGAGAGGTTTGCTTCAAAAAATAAATCTTCCAGAAGAACTGGTTGGAATAGGTAAATATTATTTTCAAATGGTTGGAGGGCTTTGTGTATTTCAAGGGATAATTCTATCTTGTGGAGCTATTCTTAAAAGTCATGGTAGACCGACAGAAACTTTAATTATTAATGTAGGGGTAAATATTTTAAATATCTTAGGGAATGGAATGTTTATTTTTGGTTGGTTAGGAATGCCAGTTTTAGGAACAACAGGAGTTGGAATATCAACAGTTGTTTCAAGAGGAATTGGTTGTGTTGCTGCATTCTATATGATGTGTAAATATTGTAATTTTACATTTAGAAAGAAGTATATAAAGCCTTTTCCGTTTAAAATAGTAAAAAATATTTTATCAATAGGTTTTCCAACTGCTGGGGAAAATTTATCTTGGAATGTAGGTCAACTTTTAATAGTTGCTATGGTAAATACTATGGGAACAACAATTATTGCTTCTCGTACATATTTAATGTTAATAAGTAATTTTGTTATGACTTTATCAATAGCATTAGGGCAAGGAACAGCAATACAGGTTGGGCATTTAGTTGGTGCAGGAGAAGTTAAAGAAGTTTATTCTAAATGTTTAAAAAGTGTGAAGATTGCATTTGTATTTGCCTTTGTTGCAACTTCAATAGTATGTTTTTTAAGAAAACCTATTATGAATATTTTTACAACTAACCCAGATATTTTATCTGCCTCTTTAAAAATATTTCCTTTGATGATTATTTTAGAAATGGGTAGAGTATTCAACATAGTCATAATAAACTCACTTCATGCAGCAGGAGACATTAAGTTTCCTATGTTTATGTCTATAATTTGTGTATATGCAGTAGCAGTTTTGTTTTCATATATATTTGGGATTTCATTAGGTTGGGGTCTTGCTGGAATATGGATTGCAAATGCTATGGATGAATGGATTAGAGGTATTGCAATGTATCTTAGATGGAAGAGTAGAAAATGGCAAAATAAAAGTTTTGTATAGTTATTGACAAGTTGATAAAAATAATATAAAATAAGTGCTAATAAAAAAACCATAGAGAGAGATGGAGGGACAGGCCCTAAGAAATCTCAGCAACCTACAAAAGTGTGGTGCTAATGCCTGAGCGATGGAAGATAATTAGAATTAAAGGACTTCCTAAGCTATAAAGGCTTAGGATTTTTTTTATAAGAAAGGGGAATTATGAAAATAGCAGATATTTACAAGAGTAAAAGTTTAACAACATCATTTGAGGTATTTCCACCTAATGATAAAGTTGGATTGGAACAGGTATATAATTGCCTAGATATATTATCCATAGAAAAACCTGACTATATAAGTGTTACTTATGGAGCAGGAGGAAATACAAAAGGAAGAACAGTTGAGATAGCAGACAGAATTAAAAGACAAAATGGATTGGAATCTCTTGCTCATTTAACTTGTATAGGAGCTAAAAAAGAAGAAATAGATAGAGTATTAGAAGATTTAGAAAAAAATAATATTGAAAATATTTTAGCTTTAAGAGGAGATTATCCTATTGATAGAGAATTAGAAAAAGGAGATTTTAATTATGCAAGAGAGCTAATAGAATATATTCATAAAAAGAAAGGAGATAAATTTTCAATAGGAGCTGCCTATTATGTTGAAGGACATAGAGAAACTAATGATATTTTAGATTTATTTTATTTAAAAGAGAAAGTTAATGCAGGAGTAGATTTTTTAATTTCACAAATATTTTTAGATAATGAGTTTTTTTATTCATTTAGAGATAAATTAGAAAAATTACAAATTAATATACCATTGGTTGCAGGAATTATGCCAGTAACAAATGCTAAACAAATAAAGAAAATTACTTCTTTATGTTCTTGTACTATACCTAAAAAGTTCTTAAAAATTTTAGAGAAGTACGAAGATAATCCTCCTGCACTAAAAGAGGCAGGACTTGCTTATGCAATAGAACAAGTGGTGGATTTAGTTGCTTCTGATATCAATGGGATACATTTATACACAATGAATAAACCAGAAACTGCTAAAAAGATAATTGATGCTACTGGAATTATAAGACATGAATAGAAAATAAAATCTATCTTATTATAATCTTTTTTCTAAATGCTTGTAAAAAATAAGTGAAATTGTATTCTAAATTTTAGATAAAAAATTGAAGGAAATGAGCCGAGCAAATCTCAGCATGTTTGAAGCTGACTTGTCAGCAAGTTAGCTGAATTTGCAGCGAATTCTTAATTTTTATCCATCAAAAAATTTAGCTAGCAATGAACTATTTTTTACTGCATTTATCAATTCAATTTATTTTTATAAATATAATTCATTAAATATTTCTCTTAGTGCTGCACTTTCTCTTAATTCTTGTAAAGTTATATCAGCATGGTCAACAGTATAACCATTTCCAACTATCATAGTTATATCTTTTCCAACACCTTCTGCTCCTAATGCTGCTTTTGTAAATGAAGTTGCCATTGAGAAAAAATAAGCTATACCAAAGTCTCTTACTGGTAATATTGTAGACATTTCTGTGTTAGGTACATTTACACAGTTTATAGCAACATCTACTTCTTTACCATCATTTGCTGCAAGTACAGCATTTAAAACTTCCATAGGTTTTGTTGCATCAGCTATAACTATTCTTACTTTATCACTTACTCTTTTAAGTAATGCTTTTTCTTTTTCATTTCTTACAACACCTATAACTTTTCCAGTAGGTCCTACTCTTTTAACTGCTTCATAAGCACAAAGCATTCCAGATTTTCCTGCTGAACCTAAAATTGCAACTGATTGACAAGGTCTTACAAGTTTTGCAACTTGTGCAGGTGCTCCTGCCACATCAAGAGCTGCTAGAGCTAAGTTTTCAGGCATATCTTTTGGTAATACTGCATATATTCCACTTTCAAAAAGAACTGCTTTACCTTTAATTTCAACTCTATCTATTTCAGGTTTAATATTTGTTATTTCATCAATTCTTAATGGAGTTAATGAAAGAGAAACAAGAGTTGCTATTTTATCTCCAACTTTTAAATCAGTTTTTCCAACTAAGTCATCACCAATTTTTTCAACTGTTCCTATTAACATTCCACCTGAACCAGTTACAGGATTTTGCATTTTACCTTTTTCTGCAACTATTTCTTTAATTTTAGCTTTTATTTTTTCTACATCATGTCCTGCTTCTTCTGCTATTTGAGTGAAAGATGCTGAATCTATATTAAGTGCTATAACATCTATTAAAATTTCATTTGAAAATATTTCCATATCATTTGATATTTTTTTTGCTGGTTGTGGTAAAACTCCAGCTGGTTCTATAACTCTATGTGTTCCATATTTACAACCCTTTTTCATTTCTATCGTCCTCCAATTTATTTTTTTAAACTTAATATTTGTCTTGCTTCATCAGGAGTTGCAATTTCTCTTCCTAATTCTTTTGCCATTCTTACAACTCTTTCAACCAATTCTCCATTTGATTTTGCTAAGACTCCTTTGTCTATATACACATTATCTTCAAAACCAACTCTTACATGTCCTCCCATAACTATTGCTAGAGCTGCCATTTGGAATTGATGTCTTCCTACTCCTGCAACTGTCCAAGTTGAACCTTCTGGTATGCTTTCTGATATAAATACTAAATCTCTTGCAGAAGCTGACATTTGTACACCTAGTACAAAATCAAAGTGCATAGGTTTTTGAATAAATCCTTGTTTTTGAAATCTTATAGCATAGTCAACCATACCTTTATCAAAAACTTCTATTTCAGGTTTAACTCCTCTTTCCATAAGAATTTTTCCAAAATTTTTAATTGTATTTTCGGTGTTTATAAAAATTTCATCTCCACCAAAATTACAAGTTCCACAATCAAGAGTTGCCATTTCTGGATGTAATTCAGTAGGTTGTAATCTTTCTAAATCTGTCATTCCCACTGCTCCACCAGTAGACGGTTGAATAATTACATCTGGACATTTTTCTCTTATTGCTTCTATACATTTTCTAAATCTTTCTTTATCTTGAGTTGGAGTTCCATCATCTTCTCTTACATGTAAATGGATTATACTTGCTCCTGCTTTATATGCTGATTCTGCTTCTCTTGCAATTTCTTCAACAGTATAAGGAACAGCAGGATTATTTTCTTTTGTTACTTCTGCTCCACAGATAGCAGCAGTTATTATTAATTTTTCCATTTATTCCCTCCTCAAATTTTATTTCTTCCCTCTTTGTTTATCTTTTGGTGTTACACAAGTTCCACTAGCTCTGCAAACAACTATTGGTTCTGCTAAAACATCTGCTGCTGAATCAGAAATATCTGGTCTTGGAACTATAACTTTTCTTGCTTCAAATACCATTTTTCTTGAACTATTTCCTACATTTACAATTTCACCCTCAGCTTCAATAAAGTCTCCTGCAAAAACTGGTGCCATAAATTCCACACTATCATAAGCCTTAAATAATCCTTCATCTCCATCTAATTGGATTAAAAGCTCAGTTGCTACATCTCCAAATAATTGTAACATTCTAGCACCATCAACTAAATTTCCACCATAATGAGCATCGTGAGAGCTCATTCTCATTCTGATTAAAGATTTCATACCAATCCTCCTCCTTCAATTTTTCTATCAACCTTAATAAAAAATAGAGGTATATACATTGGGTTGCCCAGTCTTATTCAATATGAATTAAAGAAAAACTATAAATAGCTCTCCATATTCAATAGAATATGACAGTCAATGCTTGTTGACATTGACCAAGAAAATTAATCATAAGCTATTAATTTTCTTTCGGCAACTATGCCCTTTGTGTGAAACATTGGTGACTTATACCTTAACATTTTCACACTACCTACATATATGCACCTCTATTTTTTATTATCTTATTTAATTTTTTAAATTTATCTGGGCATTAAAAAATCTCATACCCTTACCTCTTATTTTTATTATATCCAAAAAATTTATAATGTCAAATTTATTTTTAATATAATCGTATTATTTTTTAAAAATAAGTTTTATTTGTTTTATAATCATACATATAAAATTTATTTTAAGTTTTATTATTTATTTTTTTAGTAAAGAATTTTTTATATTGTAATTTCTCAATTATATCTAAAAATATAATCAAAAAACTTTCTTATATATATTTAATAAATTATATTTTTAGATAAAAAAAGTGCAGTTTTCTAACATCAAAACTGCACAAAAAAATTTTTAAAAATCTTTATATTTATTATATGATAATCTTCTAAACAAATTATAAAATAACTGTGTGAAGATTAACCCAATTATTATTGCAATTAAGCCTCCAAAGTTATCTTTAATTTTTTCTATAATATCTCCTATTGTATATCCTATTATTTCATTTATAATTACCATTAAAACAATAAAAACAATTAAATAATTTTTTTTATAGTATTTATCTCTCCACCATATAAGTAAAATTAAACACAAAGGAATTAGAATATATGATAAAATAATATACCACAAAGGTTTTACATTGAAGCCAAATAATAATTTATAACTTGCAAATGAATAATAATGTTTATATAAAATATAAAATAGATATCTATTTAAGAATGTACTAAGAAGCATTATCCAAATGATAAAAGTTTTATTAAAAAATACTTTCCCTCTTGGTTTAAAACTTGAATTAAAAATCTTTAAGAAAAAATTATTACTGCAATTTTGTAAATATTTCTTTTTTTGATTACAAGAAAGAATATCACTTATTCTTATTTCATTTCTATCCAGTGTTTGTGGTAAATTTTTACTTTCTTCATCTTCAAATATTTTAAAAGTATGTTCTAAATCCTTGATACTTGAATAAATACGACTATTATTGAAATTAAGTTTGTCTTTTTTTATAATTTTATCAACTTCTTTTATATCTAAATCTTTGTATTTTAAACCATCTTTTTTCACTATATGATAATACATTTTTCACCCCAAATTTCTCTTCTCTAAAATACATTTTTTTTACTTTTTTTATATTTTCTATTTTTTTAAGTTCTACACTATCTTTTTCAAAAATAATAACTTTTCCATCATCGGTTGCTGTTGCAATAGCATATACTCCTTCATATTCACCTATAATTACTTTTATTTTTTCACCATTTACCTCTTGCCCTTCTACCACAACACTTTCATAAGGTTTTGCTCTACCATAATAGGCTAACCCAAGTATTCCTACATATAAAATTATAAAAATAGAATTTTTCCATCCTTCTCTATTCTTTTTCTTTAAATTCTTTGAACTTGAATACAAATACCCAAGACAAGCAGAGTAATTTATTTCTTTATCTTTTCTTTCTTTTAAAACTATAAGATTTATAACTATTAAAAATATGATAAAAAATAATAAAAATATATACATAAATAATTCTGGTTTTTCCTGATATAAAGAACATTTACTAAAAAACGAATCCAACTTATCTGACCAAAGTGCCATATTAACAATTATAAAAAGCACTTCCATAAAAACATTAAAAAAATAAAAAGGTATTTTTATTCCTTTTACTTTTTTATAAGACACATACAATAGTGGTGGTATTAATATAAATAACCAAATCATAATATTTTCATAAAGGTTTATTTTAAAAAAATTCTTTGGCATTGAAAAAATTTTGGATCTATTATTTTGATATTCATTATTAATAAATGAATAGAAAATTGCCCATCCTAATGTCATAATTGTTAGTATACTTGCAGCAAAAACTAAATATAGATTATATTCTTCAATCTTATTTTTTATTTTATTTTGACTATTTTTATAACTTTTATTTATATTTTGTCTAAATATTTTTTGAGAAGATAAGGCTTTCTCTTTAACTTTATCATTACTAAGAGCATCTATTTTTTTATCTGTATTATCTTTTTTTTCTTCTGATTTCTTATCAAAATCTTCTACTATTTCATCTTTGATAATCTCTTCACTTTTATCAAAAAAACTAATATTAATTTCATTATCCTTTACTTTTATATTTTTAGGTTTCATTATTATTTTTCACCTCTAAAATTATTTTCTATAATACTTATAAGCTCTCCTATCTATTTTATCCTTTTCTTTTTTTATTAAATTTAATTCTAACATTTCTTTTAAAAGAGTTATAACCCTAGTTTGACTTAAATTTATATATTCTTCTATCTCTTTTCTTGTTGCTCCACTTTTTTTAACAATAAAACTTAAAATATCCATATATAAAGGTTTTATTTTAGTAGTATTTTTTTCAATATTTTTATTGAGAAAACCATCTCCTAATAATTTTTCTTCTATTTTCTTATAATGTATATTAGGAAGAACTACTTGAAATGCACCAACTTCTGCTCTAATTATTGGCTTCATATTATATTTTTCATAATTAGTAAATATCTTTTTTATTCCAGTTCCATAGGCTTCAATCAAATGCAATCTATAAAATACATTAGCCAACTTCTCATTCCTTGATTGTGATACTCCCAACATAATTGAATCTAATGATAATCCAGAAATTATCCCACCTAATGAAATAAATTCTATTCTATCTTCATATATATTTACAAGGGTGCTGCCACTAAATGAATACTCTCTATGAACAACTGCATTTAACAATGCTTCTCTTATAGCTTCTAATGGATAATCTCTTTCATCTTTTCTAGTTAAGCCTACAAAAGTCGCTTCTGTTTTATTTATAAGATTGATGAATTCAAAGGTTTCTGTTACTTGTTTTAGCAATGAACCTTTAAATTCTTTTCTGTCTTTAAATATATTTTTTTCTATTCCTTCAAATACTGCTACTTTTAAAGTGTGATTACACTGATCCGATAAAAGTAAAGCAAGATTAGTGTATAAATCATCTTCACCTATCAAACCCAAAGTTTTTTTTTGACTTAAACCAAAAGATAAATCAGCATTTTCAAAAATTTTTTCAGTATAGTCAAATGTTAAGTTTTGATTTAAAGAACGGCATTTTTCATAACTATCTCCATCTGTTTCTTTTATCATTTGTCTAATACTTTCTTCACTAGCTGGAACAGATGAGCTTCCTTGTCTTACATAAACACCAGAAGGTTTTAACCCTTTTTCTGCTATATAATATGGTCTTAATGCTCCTCTTTGCACCTGAATAACTATAACATCTTTATTCTTTATTTTTTCAATTTTTACTTTACAATACATAGTTATATCAGGTTTAATAGAATTTCTTATTGATAATACAACTTGATTAAGTACTTCATCAGCATTTTCAATACCTATAACATTCCCAAAATCATCAATTCCAATATAAATAATTCCTTCATTTGTATTTGCAAAAGCAACTACTTCTTTTTTTAATTCTGTTGTAAATTCTCTTTTAAATTCAATATTTATATTTTCCTTTATTTCCATAATATCACCAAATATTTTATTTTTTCTTAATATATTCTAACATATTCTAACAGTGTTAGCAAGTTAGATTATGTTAGAATATTAAAAAAGTGTAGCTGATTTTCAATAACTACACTTTTTCCTCTAATTATTCTTGTGGGTTTAATTCTTTTTATATATTTTCCCACTTATCTAATTCTTCTTTTGCTTTTTTATTTTTAGTTTATTCTACTTTATTAGCCAACTCTTCATATTTTCATATTCTTTCAATTTTTACATGCTTTTATTAAATATTTCAAGTTTAAACTAGTATGCTAAAGCACTAATATCCCACAAATTATACCAATACCAGAAGTTATCCCAATATTTATCAAAAATTGGTTGTCTAGTTATAATAAACTATATAACAATAGCTAAAGCAATACCCCATTTAATTTTACTTTCTTTACTAATATCTTTCTTAATAAATAATCTATCAATTGCTTCCCATCCTATGCCACAAGCTATCAACCAAATTAAACCTACAACTAAACTCCCTCTTAACATCTACATTAATTGCCAAAATGTCATTTTTAATCGCCCCCCTTCAATATTATTTAATAATTCTTAAATATTTATATTTTTAAAATTCAATATTCATTTCAATTACTAATTTATTCCACTCTTCTATCTCTTTTGATGCTTTTTCATCTCCATCCCAACTTCTTTTTTCCAATTCTTTTGTTATTTCAAATATTTTTTGAGCTTTTTCAAAAACCTTATCTATCTCTTTTTCATCTGCACTTTCATCTAATTTATTATATGCTTCTTGGTATTCCTTCAATAGTTTTATCTTTTCACTTTTACTTGTATAAGGAAATTTTTCCCCACATGCTACTAAACTTAATGACAATAAAATTAACATAACTAATTTTTTCATAAAATTTCCTCCTATTTTATTTCCAACACCTCATAAACATATTTATACTTTTTAAGTAAACAATAGCTTACTTTTTTAACTATAACTTTATGATTGACATATTTCACATTTAATTTATAAGTTGGTTTATTAATACATAATATTTTCATAATTTACATCCCATTTAGCTTTACCTTTGGCTTCTTTAACTCCATATGCTCTTCTAATTTGTTCATGAATATCATCACCTGTTTGATAATTACTACTTCCATAATAATTTTGACTATTAGTATCTAATGGTATACAACCTGTCATTAATCCTAAAATTCCTAATAACAATACAATTTTCTTCATATTTACTCTCCTCTTAATAATCATAGTCTGATTTAATATGTTCACCATCTAAAGTTATATATCCAGAACATATTTCTTTCTCATTTTGATCTATATATTTATATAATATGACTCTAGATTCACCTTTTAAATCATATTCATTTGGTACAGCATCAATAGAACCATTACCATTAGTTACTATTTTAATCATTTTACCAGATGGGTATACATAATCTATTACAAGCATGCCTGGATTTACTCTAAAAACTACTTCTCCATTTTGATTATATTGACCTTTCATATATTGACCAAATGGTTCTATAGGTGGGTCTTGACAACTAAAACTGAATATTTCAACAACCAACATTAACATTAATACAATTTTTTTCACTCAAATCATTCCTTTTAATATATTATTTTTATTGTATTTCTAGTATATTATATGTAACTATTCAATAGTTAATATTTCTATCATTTCTTCTCTACTTTTAATTTCTCTATCTGCTTTTCTTATTTTTCCCTCCATAGTTTAATATATAATAGCTGATTGTAAATGTCTGAGGAAGTCTCATCAGCATAATACTTTCTTAGTATATTTATATATGAATTTTCTCCAATTTTTTGTATAATAAATTACCACTAATTCTAATCATCTAAAAGGAGAAAAGTTCATGCAAAATTTATCTATCCAATTATCTTTACCTAATATCTCTATTCTAATATTAATAAGTCTTTTGTTTCTAATAAATCTGTTCTTCTCTTTTTAGTTGAAAAGCATATTAATTTTGATTCTTTTATTTTACTATCTTTTCGTCAAGCTTTTTATTTGCGTATGGATAGAGACCATACCTATTTGTCGTGAAATTGACAAAAAGAAAACTAATTATCTTATCTATGACACTACTAGTTTTGAATTTTATGTTACTGAAAACAATCCTAAATTTTTTAATTCTAATTCCTAAAATTGTAGAAAAAACTAAATTTTAAGTTTTATTAAAAAATTTTTCTCACATTTTTTCAACTTTTATAAATTCCTTTTATTTTAATTATAATTTACTATTCTGCTACATAATTTGAATAAGGTAAGTTCTCTAAAATTTTCTTCACTTCCATTGTTTCTGCTTCAATACCATAAGGATTATAAGCAAATACCCCATTCATATAGTATTTTCCATTTTCTAATGATAGTAGTAATTGTCCATTTTTTAAATACATCTTTCCATTTCCTTTTTTCCTATCTCCTAAAAAACCTAGTACGCCATTTGAATAATTTATTGCAAATTTTTCAAGCATGTTATTACTATAATATGCATTAGCTTTTACCTTTCCATTTTCATAATATTCAATGTATTCTCCATTAAGTACTTTTTCTTCATCATAATTTCTATAATTACATTTCTTCTTTAAATTACCATTAAAATAAAATTCTTTATAGATTGAATCTCCATTTTCAAAATACTTTTCTCTTACTTCTAATTGTCCACTTTCATAATATCTTTCATATATTCCATTATGAATACGATTATTATAATCTGAAAATGATTCTCTTAAAGCTAGATTTCCATTCATATAATATTCAACACGATTTGCACTTCCATCTTCTCTATACTCGCCTTTTGCTTCAAGATTTCCATTTTCAAAATAACTTACATGCTCACCTATTCTTTTTGAATTTTTATATTTTCCTCTATATTTAATTTGGTTATTTTTATATTTTACTTCTATATCTCCATTAATTATACTTTCAAATGGTAAATCTATATCCTCATATGAAATTCCCTCAATCAAATAATCAGTATCAAGTGAAAATTCTCCTATTGCTTTTCTTAATTTATCATCTGCAATTGTTACCATTTGTCCTTGAAATATATTTTTTTCTTTATTTTTTAGTTTTGCCTCAATAATTACTAAGCCATTTTTATCATATATTTTAAAATTTCCTGTTGGTATCCCTTTTTTATACTCTATACTTTTACTTTTAACAACTACATTACCATCATTGATATTTGTATCTACCCATCCTTTTGCCAACTTATTGTCAGAGTATAATATAAGTTTCCCCCCTTCTCTTCTTATTTCAAATGGACCTTTATTATTATCACAAGATACAAAAACTATTACTAACAGCAAAAATAATATAAATCTCAATATTCTTTTCATTTTCCTCCCTAATTTTACCAATACCTTACTGATTTTGTCATTCTTTCCACGATAGATGTCATTATATCTTTATAATCTTGAGTATACTCAAATCTCAATTGTATAAAAGTATTATTTTTCCTATTATAAGTTACTTTGGCATATTCAATATATCCATCTTTTATATAAGATAAAACATAAAAATCTTCTCCTAGTTTTTTATAAGGAATTTCTCTACCTATAAAATCTATATTTTCCTCATACATACTTTTTATAGTCTCATTTGAAGTATTTTCTGTTATGTAATAATTTATAGAAGCTCTTGAATCGTAACTTTCTAAATCCATTCCATCATTAGTTTCAGAAACAATTTTAAAATTTTTACTTGGATATTCTAAAGAATAATCAAATAAATTATTTTCATAAACACTGTAATCTGAAGTCATTTGAGTAGTATCACTACTTTTTTTCTTATTTTCTGAAAATTCTACTATTTTATTATTTTCTATTCTATATTCTGAGTACAATCCTTGAGTCCCTATTGGAACAACCACACTTTGACTATCAGTATCAAAATACATATAAGTTTGCCCTTCTATATTTCCAATATACTTGTATTCTTCATTAATTTCTTTCCAAACAAAAGAATGAAGAGCAACACCAGAATCTGCTGGATCATATGCACTAAAAATAATTTCTTTTATACCATCATTATCCAAATCTAGCACTGTTATTTGATAACTCACATCTTTTCTTATCCAGCCATTATCAAAATAGTAATTTGCTTCTCTAGGGTTTTGTGATAAGTCATTACTTAATAAAAATTGAAATTTATCTTTTGTAGGATTATAGTAATCAAAATATATCCCATCTCCATTATCTCCAAAACTAATTTTTTCTTTTTTACCATCGTTATCTAAATCAACTTTAATTTCTTTTTCTATCACATTTTCATTAGAATTAGAAGCAACATAAGCATAATTATCACCTAAAGTTGTTCTAAATAATTTTTGATTATCATTAATATCGGTAACAGTTTCTTCTTCAGTTACTCTCAAAATTTTATCATCTTTCTTTTGAAAAATCTGAAGTTACTATATCATCTTTTTTATCTTTAGAAAATATAGAACTTACTTTATCTTTTATATCATCAATATTACAAGATATTAACAATAGTGATATCAAAATAAGAATAACTATTTTAAATTTTTTCATAATATTCCCCCAATATTAGTCTCTATTTTTAAAATAAATATCATGTTGTTTTAAAAGAAATGCTGACATCTCATCAACAGGGTAGTATCCTTCTTTTAACATTTGTTCAGTTGCATACTTATTATAGAAAAAAGCTAAGATTACTCCAAAAAGAAAATTCCCTGCTCCATAAGTAAAATAAGCTGCAATTATTGACACCATAAACATAACTAAAGCATCTAAATATCTGCCTCTTATTAATGGTACCCATGCTCCAAAAAAGAAAACTGTCCAACTAAATCCAACATAACTAGGTTTCGCTATTCCATCTCTTTCTAATATTACTTGTTTTGCCATTTTCCCCTCCAAATTTTTTTTATCAAATTACAATAATATTAATATTAAAAATCCTTAATACTTTCCATTCAAATTTTAACTCTATTTCTTTTTTATCCTGTCTAATTCAGCTTCCAAAAAGCTTTTTCCTTTTAATAAAACTCCATATCTTAAGCTAGTGTATGGTGTCATTTCATCCATTATTACATTTATTACTGGTATATATGCCATTGTTTTAGATATTTTATGATTACCACTTTTATATAAACAAGATGATATTAAATTATAAATAAATTTTGTTTTTCTAGGTTTTTCTTCACTAGTATTCAATATTTTATTTTTATATTCTTGAACTAAATTTGACACTATTTTAAATTCTTTATACTGTTCCTCATCTTCTCCATGTGGTTTTATTAACCTATATATTTCATATATAGCTCCTATACCAGCTATAACTTGAACAAATATATCTTCGCCAAAAAATACAAACAATAATAGTAAAAATGCTGAACTTAGTCTACTAAAATACCTTCCAACTTTTCCTAACTTTTGCTTTTGATAAGTTTCTTTTAATCTCTCAAACATTTCTTCTTGATTCATTTGCCAAAATTCTTCTTGACTAACTTTTTCTAATACCATAATTCATTCTCCCCTTTATTTTTATAATTTAGTTCCACAGAATTCACATATATCATCATTTGAATTTACTGTTGCACCACAGCCGCTGCATACCCTTACTCTCATCTCTTTTTTTCTTTTAACCTCTTCTTTTGTTTTTTGTTTATTATTTTTAGAAACTATTTCTTTAATTTCCTTAGTATTATTGTCATAATAAATTCCTAATAACATTCCACTATTTAATATATCATTTATATTTTCTTTTACCTCATCTTCAGTTATTCCCATTTTAGAAGATATATCTTCTAATTTTGTATAACCTGCCTCAATTAAATCAATATATCTATAAGCCCTACTTGCTATTTCTTTACTAAAAAAACCATAGGAAAAAAAGCCTAATGCTAATATTCCCCAAAATATCATTATTCCCCATTCATCATAAGCTATGATTGTAAATAACATAAATATGGTTCCTATAACATACATTACTGTACCTTTTCTTCTTTTACTTATAATAAAAGAATGATTTACTATCATAAATTCCCCCTAATCTATTCTATTTCCACACTCTGGACAAAATTTAATATTTTCTTCTACAACTTTTCCACACTTTTTACATTTTTTTACTAAAGGAATCCCACACTCAGAACAAAATTTTGCATTTTGATTTTCTTGTAATGCACCACAATTGGGACATTTTTTTTGTTGGGCTTCTCCACACTCAAAACAAAACTTAGCCCCTCTCTTTAACTCTGTACCACATTTTATACATTTTATTTTTTCTTCCTCTGTATTAATTAATAAATTAGAATTCACTTTATTTGAAAAATTATTTCCTAATCCTACTCCCATTGCCATTCCTATTCCACTATTAATAAAATTTGAAGATGTTCCTGTATTTTTTGCTGCCCCTTCTAAAGTATCAAATGATCTTTCTTGTAAATAATTATACCCAACTATGTCCATTTCAGCTCTCTTTGCTAAAGCCTCTTTCAGTCTTTTTACTCCACTATCATCTTCGGGAATGTTTATATCATTTATATAAAAATTTACTAATTCTATTCCATATCCTTTAAAAACTTGTTTCATTGAATCACTAATATAATCAGATAATTCACTGATATAAGCATTAATCTCTAATATACTTATTTTTCTTTTCACTAAGTAAGACGAAATCATATCTTTTATCTTTGTTAAATATAACCCTCTGAAAAAAAGATTTATTTCATTTTTTGTAAAAATAGTTTTTGTACCTACTATTTTAGAAAAAAATAATTTTGAATCTTCAATTCTTATCCCAAATTGTCCAAATGAACGGACTGGAATAAATATTTTATATTTTGCATCTTGTAATTGAATTGGACTAGGAGTTCCCCATTTAACATCTAAATTGTATCTCTTATTTATAAACCAAACCTCTACTTTAAAGGGTGATTCTCCTCCAAATGGAAGGTTTATTATCTTATTTAAGATAGGAATATTTTTACTTTCTAATATATATTTTCCTGTAGTAAATAAATCACAAATCTTTCCATCTTTTAACAAAAGAGCTTCCTGTGTTTCATTTACAACAAGTTGTGTCCAAGTCCCTAAATCATCTCTTGGATATTTCCAGATAAATTCTTCTAAAGTACCACTGTATTTAACAATATCAACTAATGCCATATTTTTCCCTCCTCTTTTTCTCTAGAATTATTTTATCATAAACACCCCCCCCCAATGTCAAATTTTTTTTTAATTTTTTTAAATTTAAAGCATATATGTTGAAAATGAAACTATTTTCTTCTTTATATCAAAAAAACTGTTAATTTCATTTAAGAATTTTAACAGTTTTTCTGATCTTTATTTGATTTTTATATTTTTTCTTAAACCATAGTACCTAATTTTTCTCCACCAATTAAATGGAAATGAATATGAAATACAGTTTGTCCTGCATTTTCATTACAATTTGATACAACTCTGTAACCATCTTTATCAATTCCAAATTTTTTAGCCAATTTACCTATTACTTTATATATTTTTCCTATTAATAAGGCATCTTCATCAGTAATGTCATTAATTGTAGGAATTTCTTTTTTAGGTACAACAAGTACATGAACTGGTGCTACTGGTGCAATATCTTTAAAAGCTATTACATCATCATCTTCATAAACAATATCTGCTGGTATTTCCTTATTAATAATTTTTGTAAATAATGTTGCCATATTATCACCACCTAAAATATATTACAATTTTCTATTTCTTCCACTCTTCTTTGATGTCTTCCACCTTCAAAAGAAGAAACCAAAAACTCATCAACAATATCTAATGCTAACACATCTCCAACTATTCTAGCACCTAAAGCTAAAATATTTGCATCATTATGCTGTCTTGCTAATCTTGCCATAGTTGTATTTGTGCAGTTTGCAGCTCTTATACCTTTAATCTTATTTGCTGCAATAGAAATTCCTATTCCTGTTCCACAAACTAAAATTCCAAAATCAACTTTTTTTTCTACAATACTTTTAGCAACTAAATGCCCATATTTTGGATAATCAACACTTTCTGTACTGTTAGTTCCAAAATCTATTAGTTCTATTCCTTTTTTTATGGATAAATATTGTTTTATTTTTTCCTTCAATTCGTAACCACCATGATCTGCACCCAAAGCTATTTTCATTTTTTACTCCTCATCATCTTCAAATCCATGAAAATGTACATGTCCATGTTCTAATTCTTCATCAGTTGCTTCTCTTACATCTGTTACTTCCACTTCAAATAATAAATTTCTTCCAGAGAATGGATGATTAGAATCTGTATAGACTTTATCTCCATCTATTTCAGTGATAACAGATATCATCTCTGTACCATCTTCTAATTCAACAACAAATTCCATTCCTTCATAGATATCATCAAAATCTG
>ERZ773008.1055-NODE-1055-length-19792-cov-13.671024_pt1 | contig 19792 bp, 17 predicted proteins | sample MGYA00580664_ERZ773008 | MGnify/ENA primary metagenome ERZ773008 (study PRJEB29015, sample SAMEA2738016) | human oral metagenome | biome: human oral; feature: human-associated habitat; material: dental | place: China | collected 2048 ... | reverse complement strand
CAGGTGCCATTCACGATGGCGACACCGTAGAGGTAGATGTGAACCCGGATGTTGCAATGGACGGTCTGTCGGTGACCTCCAAGCGGTAACGGGTAACACAACTGGCACAGATAATGCGCGCCGCACCGGGAAGTATCCCGGTACGGCGCGCATTCTTGCTAACAGATGAAAGGTGTTATGCCTGCTTGCGGCGGCGTGCCACCAGTACGACAGCGGTACCCGCTACGAGGGTGAACAGGCCAACCCCGGCAATGGTTAGCGCACCCGAAGCGCCGGTGCTTGCCAGCCTGCCGCGAGTGGTTGAAGCTGCCGAGTAGCTGCCCGTGCTGCCGGTTGAGGCGACAGTCCCGGTGGAGGAGACACGCGATGCGGAACCGCCCGAGTAGCTGCCGGATACCCTGGACTCGCACGCTACCCCGTCTTTGTCGCGGTCAAGGTGGCCGCTGTAGTGTTCGCTGCCTGCCTTAATATTGTTCAGGCCGCGGGCGCGGGCTTCGGTGCAGTTATCGAGCTCATCATTGGTGGAGGTGTCAGCGGCTGCTGCCTGCTTGCCTCCGGTGGTGCTGGTGGTGCCGGAACCGGAAGTGCCGGGTGCTTTAGTCTCGCACCCTACCCCGTCCTTGTCACGGTCAAGGTGCTCACCGTAGTGCGGGCTGTTCGCATCAATATTGCTGAGCCCGCGCGCCGATGCTTCGGTGCAGTTCTTGGGGATTTCCCCAGCTACGGCCGAGCCCTGAGCGGCGGCGGCCAGGTGTTCCGCGTTTGCGGATGCGTTCGGCACGTTATGTTCAGCAGAGGAAGAGTCCTGCGCCGAATTGTTTGCTGCCTGCTCGCTCTGGCTGGGGGCAGCTGAAGGCTGCGCCGGAGGCTGCGGCTTGCCCGTCACCGCTGCGGAGGCGCTTGAGGCAGCGGGTGCCTCGGTGGCGCTCTGCTCGGCAGAGGCTGAGGAGCTGGGGGTTGCTTCGGTCGGTGCGGGCGCAGCAGAAGCAGCAGCCGTATCGGTGGGGGAAGCGCTCGGTGCTGCTGCCGCCTGGATTGTTACGGTCGCGGCGTCGCCGCCGCGGCGGGGATCCTGCTTATTGAGTGACCCGGTGAGCACCGTGAGGGTCACGGTCTGCCCGGGTTTGAACCCTTCCTGCCAGGGGATGGTGCCCGCCACGTTGCCGTTTGCGTCGGCCTCAACACGCAGGTAGGGCTGTCCGCTTACGCCACCGCCATCAATTTTGAGGGCGAGTACCGAGGGTGAGCCGTCTTTGGCTTTAAACCCGGTGCCGGTGAAGCTTAGACCCTGCCCCACGGTCCAGGAGCTGGGGAAGGTGATGGTTGCCCCGTCGTCGTAGGTGTGGCTCGTGTTTGCTGCGGGTGCCACGGCGGCGGTGTTGGTTGCGGGTGCCGCGAATGCGGCGGGGACGGCGGTCGCGCCTACGAGGCTGAGGCTGAGCGTGGCGACGGCGCCAATAGTTGCGAATTTGTGATGAGTTGTCATACCTAAAATTCTATAGGCACCGCGTAGGGTAAAATGCCCGAAAAGACGCTTCGGGACTGTGGTGTACAACAGTATGGATACCCTATCTTTAAGCTGTTAGTTGAGGTTTACCCCCAGAAATTCTTTTCGTGCGCGGGTGAGCAGTGCGGCCCCGAACCGCCACACAGTCATTTTCGGTGCGGATACCCGCAGTGTGCACGGTCATGGCGGGGCGCATCCTACAATGGGTGCAGTACATTCTTGAACGACGGCACACTGGGACGCAATGGATAAATGGACTGACACGACCTTCGATAATCACGAGATTGCCGCCGTGCACCGTGCCGCGATCCGTTCTATCCAGCGTGTTGTTGCCGAGACCGCCCAGCCGCACCAGCCTGAGGTTGCCCTTGAAGGGGTGGCTGGTATGCTTCGTGCAGGCCGGGTGCTTGCGCTCACCGGGGCGGGGGTCAGCACCGAATCCGGTATACCTGATTACCGTGGCCCCGCCGGTTCCCTGCGTGAGCACCGCCCCATGACCTACCAGGAATTCCGGTATGATGACGCTGCCCGCCAGCGCTACTGGGCGCGTTCCTATGTGGGGTGGCGGCGCATGAAGGAGGCCAAACCTAACCGTGCCCACTATGCGCTGGTTGAGCTTGAGCAGCACGGCGCTGTTTCTGGGGTGATCACCCAGAACGTTGATGGGCTTCATGCCCAGGCGGGGAGCAGAAACATACTGGCTCTGCACGGTGATCTCTCAACGATCATATGCCTCACCTGCGGGCACCGTGAGGGGCGGGCGAGCCTGGATATTCGTTTGGATGCCGCAAATCCCGGCTATTTGGCGCGTCTTGCGGGCACCGATTTGCGGGTTAACCCTGATGGCGATGTTGAGTTGGATAACGATTTCATCCGTGATTTTGTGATGATCGGGTGCATTGCGTGCGGCTCCCAGCGCCTTAAACCGGATGTGGTGTACTTCGGTGAATCTGTGCCTGCCGAGCGGAAGGAGTGGCTGCGGCACATGCTGGCTGATTCGACTGCTCTGCTGGTGGTTGGCTCGTCGGTGGCAGTGATGAGCAGTTACAAGATTGTGTTGGATACGCTCAGGGCCAATAAGCCGGTTGCCGTGTTGAACGGTGGGCCGGGCCGGGCGGATGCGCGCGCCACCTATCTGTGGCGCACCAATGTGGGGGATGCGCTGGGCCAGCTGCTTGACCGGCTGCAGCTGTGAGCACCGTGGCCCAAGGCGCCGCCACGCACAGGAGAAGAATAATAAAGAAATACGCAAGGTGCGCCAAGCACCGGGTTAGAGTATTTCCCCTAATGGGGGCGTAAATCAGCGCAAAATAGTGCGTGTCCTATCGCCGCTATTTGACCCACACCATAATCGTAGGCCATGTAATATTATTGCTTCGCCGATAGAATATAAGGCATGACAATTCGCACCAAGATTGCCACTTTCGGTATCATAGCCGCGCTTGCGGGCGGCATGGTAGGCACATCCGCTCCTATTGCCTCGGCCGCGCCGGTGGCTGCCCCCACTGCCACCAGTTATTTCAGAGCTGGAGCAACCGTTAATTTCCCCACCACCTGGACGGCGGGGCAACCGCTAACTGTTACCGGGCAGGGGTTTAGAACCAGAAGCGGTCGGTCGGTGACTGTTGTATTGCGTGGCGATGAGGGCGAGATTTACCACGAGGTGCGTCCGGATGCTAATGGAAAATTCACTACTTCTATCCCGTGGTCGAATAGTTTACAGGCTGGGCAGAGCATTGAGTTTGAGACTTTCGCGTTGACTCGGGGCGGTTTCTACGAGGGCAGCGAGGTTGATGTGCGGGTTGTGGCCGCCCCGGCGCGGCAGAACCCTGCCCCGCAGCCGAAGACCACCACCGGTGCAGCCCAGAAACCGGCGGAGAAAGATAAGTCCGGTGAGAATAAGAACGGCGGGGGCTCTGACGGCGGCAGCACTTCTGGGGATAAGAATAATAAGGACGGTAACGGCGGCTCTGGTGACAATAAGAACCAGGGCGGCAGCGGCGGCGACAGTAACTCCGGCGGCAATAATAATAATGCTGGCGGTGCCCAAAGCGGCGGCGGCAGCGACCCGTCAGCCTCGGCACAGGGCGGGCAGCAGGATAGTAACGGGGCCTCTGGCAGCGCTATAGATTCCTCCGAACCGGATGGTCCTTCCGATAAGGTTTCGGCTAGTGCCAGTGAGTCCAGCCCCAGTGCGTCAGCCTCAGCCTCTGCCAGCGGGAATAAGCGTTTTCATAACTGTAAAGAGGTGAAGGACGCCGGGCTGGCCCCTATTCATAAGGATCACCCGGATTTTCAGGAGGGTTTTGACGCTGACCATGATGGTGTGGGGTGCGATAAGCCCGCAGACTTCGGCAACGAGCCTGTGACGATTACCACGGGTGCTGCGGCTGGGGATTCTTCTGCCTCTACGGAGGCCTCGGGTGAGCAGGGTTCTTCCGGGCAGGGGTTTAGCCCGGCAGATCTTGCGGACCCCGGTAAAAACGGGGTTTTGCTGGCTGCCGGTTATGTGCTGATTGTGGGCGGAATTGGTGGAGCAATATTCCTGGCCGTGCGCAAAATGCGTAAAGAGTGATGTCGCTCTCGCGTATAACCCGCTGTGGGTGAATTATTCTCTACATATTCAAGAACGTACCTATAAGAATGCAAGAGTGTATTGCGGATCAATTTAGAGCACTTATGCGATGAGCCGCCCGCCACAGAGGCCATGTCTTATACCGGTAATATGTTCCTCAAAACCCGCCAGCTCAGGGATATAGCGCGACTAATTTAAGAGTGGGTCTTACGTCTAAGGAAGGTTAACCATATTGACGAACACCATAGTCTTCTGCGTGCAATAACTGCATTTAATACTGTGCGTACAGATAAAATTAAGTCATGAGTATTCGCACTAAATTTACTACATTCAGCATCGTTGCCGCACTGGGGTGCGGCATGGTTGGTGCAACTGTTCCCGCTGCTTTTGCAGCACCTGGTTCGGTTCCAGCCGCAGCCGCTCACGTTTACGAAGATGGGGCGAGCCTGCAGTTTCCGGGCACCTGGACCGTAGGTCAACCCCTGCACTTTACAGGTACCGGTTTCAAAGCAACTGATGGTTCCCCTTCTATTCTGGCGATTAAGATCAACGGCGGCCCGGTCAGCGGCGCCCGCTACCTAGAGGTTAAAGCGGATGCGGACGGCAATATTTCTGGCTCTATCCCTTGGCAGGAGAACCTTAAGGCAGGGGAAAGCGTCGAAATTAATGTGCTCACCGGTTCGCTGAATAAGAAAGACCTGCAGCGTGGCGGCGTGGCGGCTACGGTGACCGTCGTGGACAATTCGGCTGCCCCGTCTGATTCGTCTGTACCGAAGGACACCCCTTCTGAGACACCGTCACCTTCTGAGAAACCCAGCAGCGTGCCTTCGGAGTCTCCTTCAGCTCCTGCTCCCAGCGCGAGCTCACCCGTTGCTGCCCCATCTGAATCACCCTCTGAATCACCGGCTGAATCGCCCTCGGCAACCCCGAGCGAGACCGCCCCTTCGCAGCAGCCCTCGGCGACCTCCAGCGAAACCTCATCGGCTTCTGCTGAGGCGTCGGTGAACGCTGGTGCAGATGCAGAAGCATCACCAACCCCGCGTTTTAGGAACTGCAAAGACGTGCAGGACGCCGGTCTAGCCCCCATCCACAAGGGCCACCCGGACTTCCAGGAGAAGTTTGACGCCGACCATGATGGAGTTGGCTGCGAGGAAGACGCTGACTATGAGAACAGCGCCTCCCGCGTGGATTCTAATGGCGGGGTAGTCGCTAGCGACAGCAATAATAGTGGCGGCAGTATCTCTGGGCGGCTGGCAAGCACAGGTGCGGCCGGTGTTGCCACCATTGCGGGCTTGGGCCTGGCTGCTGTGGGTGCTGGCGTTGCCGCAATTGTGGTGATGCGCCGCCGTAAGCAGAACTCCTAAGTTTTGATTCCCTAGATGTTGGGTGGCGCGTGTGATCTAATGCGCGCTGCCGTGGAGTATTCCAACCGACAATAACAGTGCAGGTCTCTTGCATACCGCAGTATGGCGGGGCAGAGGCCTGCACTTGTATGTGGGTAGGGGGGGCACTTTCGGCTTGCAGGAGGGGGCGATGAAGGCTTACAGAAGCTCTTCGGCCAAGAGGTGCAGGGTGCTCTGAAATACAAAGGTACAGCGCATTATGCGTGGGTATAGTGCTCATAGGGGAAATACGCCACGCCGAGCGTAAAATTTCTTGACGATGTGCTGAACGTATCATAAACCTGCAATAAAATAATAATGTATGAATAGATAAACACTATACCCTCAGTATTATAGGAAATATGTGCATTTTTATGTTTTATACCTTTTATAGTGTGTAGTTAAGATGTAGTCTTTTAGAGTGTCTTGATTGAAATACTGAGGATCTAAAGGTTGATAGTGCAGGGTGAATTCAGTCAAAAAGTGAATTATTACACGGGGGAGTTTTAATAATACGGTAATACTATCCACACGGTACACATCATTTTCGATAGACTGGTGATATGACATTCCGTAAAAAAATCGCTACTTCCGGCGCTGTGCTCGCTCTCGGGTGCAGTCTACTAAGCAGCTCGGTTTTGGCACCGGCCGCTTATGCAGCGCCAGAACCATCTGCAACGCCTATTGTTAAGGAATACACCGACGGCGCCACCCTTACCTTCCCCGCAACCTGGACTGAGGGTGAACCCCTGGAATTTTCAGGCGTTAACTTCTTTGCCACCGACGGCACCCCCTCAGTACTTGCCGTGCGTCTCAACGGTGGGCCCGTGGGCTCATCAGACTACTTACAGTTCGAAGCTGACGCCGACGGTAAAGTGAGCGGCTCTATTCCCTGGCAGGATCGTTACACAGCCGGTTCGACCGCTACCATTAACGTGCTCACTGGGTCTTTGAACCCCAACGATAATAAGCGCGGAGGCATAGCCGCTTCTGTGACCGTGGTAGATAAAAACGGCGGCACTGGCAATGCCAAACCCTCGGAGTCAGCCTCAGCCGATGCGAACAAGTCTGAAAGTCCCAAGGAAGATCCTTCTAAAGGCGCTAAGACAGAGACTCCCGCTACGGAAGAAAGCAGCCCCGCAGCTAAGGAAGAAGAAACTCACACCGCTGCTAGCAGCGCCACTACAGATGCGGATGAAAAGCCGCTAAGCCCGATTAGCAGCAGCGCCAGCCCCACCGCAGTGACCAGCGCATCTTCGAATAACTCGGGCGGGAATATGATGCCGTGGCTTGGCTACGGGCTGATTGGCGGCGGTGTGGTACTCGCTGCGCTCATCATTTTCTTCAATATTCGGCGTAAATCATAAAATATCGCCCGGCTGGTACTTTATACTGCCGCATTGTGTAAATATTCACTTAAATCCCCCTTTGCGCGGAATGCAAAGGGGGATTTTGGATTTGTGGGGATATACCCACAGAAAACCATAAAATGGGTCACAGTATAAACAATTTCGTTCGCAAAAGGCGTTATGTGGGTGTGATTTTTATGCACATAAATGTCAAGGCCACTCTATCTGTAAAGGCTGATTTTAAGCCATAGAACGTAAAGACGCGTTAAAGCCTAAGCCTTAGATTGATAAAATGAGGGGAAAGGTAACAGATATATTCCACTGAGAGTTACCGCTCAAAAACCCACATGAAACATGTGGGAACACAGCATATGAACCGCCAACAGAAAAGAGGCGATACAGGATAAGACCAGCGCCGTTGGAAGACATACCTGCGATCTAAGTAGGACACAGCTACAACACAGGATTAAGCGCGAATCTATAAATATCCGAATCACTACACTACAGACGGAGAATCCTATGCACCTAGTGAGTATGGTAATCGCGGACCTTATAGCAATTGCCGCTCTGTGCACCATCTACCTCATCCGCCACAGCCGCCGTGAGCTAGTGGTCTCATACACCATTATTAACTTCGGCGTTTTTGTGGTTACAGAAGCACTCTCATTCGCCTCCGGCACGAGTGCAGGAATGGGGCTTGGGCTATTCGGTGTGCTATCCATTATCCGCCTGCGTTCCACGCCACTGGCACAACGCGAAGTCGCCTACTACTTTGTCTCATTGGCATTGGGCCTCATCGCAGGTGTCAGGCTGGATCCCGAATATATGGCATACGCCCTCATGGCGATGCTCGTTATTATCATGGCCGTCGTCGATCTGCCCTTCTTCGACAACAAACAGAAGACCCAGATCATTACCGTCGATCGTGCCATTAGCGACCCTGAAGAACTCAAAACATACTTGAACCAGAAGCTCTCCTACGAAGTGCTCAGCGCGAAAGTATCGGAGCTCGACATGGTCAACGACACTACCAGGGCAGAGGTTAGCTACAACCCTGACCCACCGGCAGAAGATACCACCGCAGAACAGGGAAACACCCCCAACTATGCGGTAACTGCCGCAGCGCAGAACACCCCAGCACAGCAGGGTGCAGGCGCCACTCAGGGCTATGGCAACCAAGCCCAAGGGTATGCCTCCTCGCAGCAAAGCTACGGCCACCACCTGCATGAGGCGTCCCGCAATATCTAAAGGATTCGCGCATATCCTGCTACTTTCGTAGCTCTAACCGACAATACCGACCCGGCACGGCTTCCGCACAGTCACCGGGCGGTGCCCGAAAGGAACAGCATCATGGAAATTATTCCCAGCTACTGGCAGAGCATTACCCTGAACGATCTTAATAACAAAGCTGCCATGCAGACCCGCATGGACCGTAAATACATCGTAGACGCAGACTACGCGGCATCGGTACTGGCGGAGCTGCCCGCCGAGGCATCCGTACTCGAAATTGAGGGGCAGCGCGAATTTGCCTACGACTCCGTCTACTTCGATACCCCCAACCTGGTCAGCTACTACGCGGCCGCCACCGACCGCCCCGACCGGTTCAAGGTGCGCACCCGCAGCTACCTCGACACCAACACATGCTTCCTGGAGGTCAAGACCGAAGGCGAACGTGCCATGACCGTGAAGGAGCGCATTCCTTACTCCATTGATGACCGTGACAAGCTCACTGAAGAGGGCCGGCAGTACGTCAACGAGGCACTCTACGGGGTTCTTGACACCCCGGCCATTGAGTTCGAACCGGTTATTAGCACCGGGTATCGACGCACCACCATTTACCTGCCCGCCTCGGAGCAGAACCCGGTGGATTCCCGCCTGACCATTGACCGTAACCTCACGTGGACGCCTCTGTCGGATCATGCGCTCTACGCGGGGGTAACCCGGGAAAACTACCACGGCCATAAGGTGGGGGTTGAGTACACGATTCCCGGCACCGTCATTATTGAAACGAAATCCGGCACGGCCCCCTCAGTCGCAGACAAGCACCTGTGGCGTGCGGGCATCCGGCCCGTCAAGATCTCCAAGTTCGGTACCGGTCTGGCGGCACTCAACCCGCAGCTGCCCTCCAATAAGTGGCACCGCATTATTGAGCGGTGGATGAACCTGGTGCCAGCTAAAGTTGCCGTCTAGGCAACCCGCGTCACCGTATAGAAGGGAGAATAACCAACCACAACCGACACTAAACTAAAACCGGCACAAGAACGAACACATTAAATTGCCGGTACGAGACGGCACCTGCCGCGCAGAACGTGATAAGGCCCAATGCCTCACACAAAAGCGCAGCAGGTGCTGTACCCTTTTTAGACCACAGTGAATGCTATGCCGCAGGGTCAGGCGTCACCCATTTAGTATTTTTAAACCCACCTAATGGTAGGGTAGAGTGCGTGGCTTACCGCCACCTAACTCATGGCGCGTATTCGACGGAGCCCCCTCACCCAGGGGGCTTCTAGGGTGCAGCGCGCAGACAACATGCAAATAACCGCCAATAACACCAACCACCGGTAAGGGTACATGGGGAGCCAAGGGTTACCCGTTACCGTTATGACACGCGTATACAGACACCGATATACGCAGGCAGGAAGAAGACGCATAGTGAAGAAATCCCCTTTAAACGTGGCAGCCTCTCTACCCCTTATTGTGGGTTTGGGACTGGCCGGATGCTCAGGTAGTAATAATGAATCTAGTGCCGCCCCGAAAGACTCCCTAGGCCCGACCAATGCCGCACCCGCTCAACAGGCAAAAGCCCCCTCGGGCAAATATAGTTCGAATACGAAAACCGGCGAAAAAATTAATGCTGAAACCCACCACACCCACGGTAGTCTCACCTGGGATGCTGGATCTGAAATCCGCCTTGACCTTGCGAATGAACCTTCCGCTGACGGGGTGAGCGTTGAGGATGGTGCCCTAGTCATTACCAAAGCCGGGAACTATCATCTAAGCGGCGACTACATCGGGCAGGTACGCATTAATACCGCCGAGCCTGAGACAGTGCGGCTCATCTTAGATAATGTGACTATTACTAACTCCACGGGGCCTGCTATTACCGCCAGCGGAGGCGGCACGACAATCGTATATACGATGGCTGGCACCACCAATACTGTCAGTGATGGGGAGCAGTACACGGTAACTGGTAAGAAAAAACCAGACGCAGCGATCTACTCCACCGCGAACCTGACCCTCGCTGGGGAAGGCACGTTGACGGTGAACGGGAACCATGAAGAAGGAGTGCATACCACTGGCGGGCTGGTAATCTCCAACGGAACCCTGAATGTGAACTCCGTAAAAACCGGGATTAAAGGCAAAAACTATGTGGACATTCTGGGCGGTGAGGTATCCGTCAACTCCCAGAAAGATGCTATTAAAGCCACCAACTCTAAAGAGGAAGGGTACGGGTGGGCTCGTATTACCGGCGGCACCGTGAAGGTTATTGCGGGCGATGACGGACTTAAAGCCATCCGCACCGTTGAAATAGCCGACGGCACGCTCAATATTGAAAAGGCCCGAGAAGGTGTGGAGGGCCAGTACATTAATATTTTCGGTGGTGCGGTATCTGTAAACAGCATAGACGACGGTATTAACGCCTCTCTTAAAGACCCCCTGCCTGACGGGCAAGAAGCCGAGGACGACCCCACACCTGACGGTCAGCCCCAGCAGGAACCCAGCGGCAGTGTGGGAGGGGCACGGGATACCACTGAGGTCATTGACGCCGCCATTAATATCAGCGGCGGACAGGTCACGGTGAATGTTGAGGGGGATGGTATCGACTCGAACGGCTCCCAGACCTACACCGGCGGCACTGTCACCATTAACGGCCCCTCAACCTACCTGAATAACTCGGTGGATGCCAACGGTGAGCTGCTGCTGAACGGGGTGAATATTGCGGCGGCCGGCAGCGGTGCAGAAATGTTTAAGGTCCCCTCCGAGAAGTCAACGAACGGGTACCTGCGAGTGGTTGATCTGGACGTGTTTACTCCCGGACGCACAGTGCAGGTGACGGATACCAAGACCGGCACGGTGGTGGCAAACTATACGGTGGTTACCTCCGGCGTACAGCTGTTCTTTCTCTCGAACCCATCCCTCGTAAAGGGCAATAACTATACGGTATATACGGTGTCTGAGCCGGTGCAGGAGGGCAGCACGACCCTCGCTCCGGGAGCGGTTGAAGTGGGCACGTACGCCGCAGAATAGCCCAACAATACCTATAAACCCGTTGTGACAAGGCGGAATAACGGGGAAGGCGTGGAACTGTTGTCTTTCGGCTCGTAGCGGTACGGGGGTAAAGGTACACAAGTAGGAAGACACGCGATGCTCAAACCGGTGCATCGCGTGTCTTTTTATGTTTATTTCTCTATGAATCAGGTTATACAATCCTTCAACTTAAGGTAGACTTTTAAGGTCTTGAGCGATTGCTGAGACTCCAATAATCACCGAAAGATAACAATAAATATGAAGAAAACAACGGTCAAAACCGTAGCCTCCGTAACTCTGATCACCGCGCTGGGGTTTACCGGGTACCTTGCCGCCAATGGTGCGCCTCCCGTCGCTGCCGCACCCAACGCAGCCGCAGTGCAAAAGCTAGATGCACAAACCCACTACTCCGATGAAGACCTCACGTGGGATTCCTCCGACGAGAAAGCTATTGACCTGGCGAACCCCGCCGCTGCCGACGGGGTAAACGTTAACAACGGCACTATTACTATCACCGCAGACGGTACCTACCGGCTCTCCGGCGAGTACAACGGCCAAGTGAAGATTGAAGCCGGTAAGTCTGATACGGTGCGGCTGGTGCTCGATAACGCGAAGATTACCAACTCAACCGGGCCAGCCATTAATGTGGCGGGCGCTGGTGAAGCGATTATTTACACCGCTTCGGGCACGGCAAACACCATTGCGGATGGGGCTAACTATGCTGCTAAAGGCGCAGATGACCCGGATGCTGCCATCTACTCCACCGCGAACCTGACCCTCGCTGGGGAAGGCAGCCTGTCTGTGAAGGGCTCCTACAAAGCAGGTGTTCACATCACTGACGGGCTCGTCATTGCCAACGGCACCCTTGATGTCAACGCCGCAAAAGCCGGTATTAAGGGTAAAGACTATGTAGACATTGTTGGCGGCACCGTGAAGGTCACCGCTGGACAGGACGGCATTAAATCCACCAACACCGATGATGAAAACAAAGGCTTTACTCGCCTCAGTGACGGGTCGGTGACTATTTCAGCTGGGGATGACGGGCTCAAAGCCCCGCGCACCCTCGAAATTTCCGGCGGTACCCTGAACATTGAAAAGTCCAACGAGGGTATTGAAGGGCAGTACGTTAACGTCCTTGACGGTGAGGTGACCGTCAATAGCACGGATGACGGCATTAATGCTTCTCTGCCCGCAGCCGACAAGGTGGATGATGACGGCGATGCCGACCAGGAACAGGAACCCGCTGATGGTGCCGGCGCCGCTCCGGTAGACGCAGACGTTAATATTAGCGGCGGCACCGTGGTCGTCAACGCTGATGCTGACGGGATCGACACGAACGGCAACGCGGTATTCACCGGCGGCACCATCATTGTGAACGGCCCCATCGCTGGCGGCAACAGGGCTATTGACTTTGACGGCAAGCTGCTGCTGAACGGGGCAAACGTCACCACCGGCAGCGCCGCTGAAAAGTTTCAGACACCCTCAACGGAATCAACCAGCGGGCACCTGAAAATCGTTAATAACGCTGCCCTGACCCAAGGCAAAACCGTTCAGGTGGCCGACTCCTCCGGCGAGGTGGTGGCGAACTATAAGATCACCAAGTCAGGGGTGCAGCTGGTGCTCGTCTCGAATAAGAATATTGTCAAGGGGCAGGACTACAAGGTCTACGTGGCCTCCGGCGATGTGGATATTGACTCCACCGATGTGGCGAATGGCGCAACCGAGCTGGGCAGCTTCACCGCCGCTTAATCCGGCACCCCGCTGAGCCAGCCGCGGCTTCCCGCCCTCTCCTAACACGTCGGTAGGAGGGGACGGGGTATTCCGCACTCTCGGGGTGCTAAAGCTGCTGATAACCCGTGCAAAATAAAAAGGGTGTTCGGTAAGCTTCAAACCCGCAATAGGCGGTGTTTGCCCCCGGTTTTTCTGAGATTTCTAGCAGAATATGTGTCTGTCAGGAAGACAATAAGGGGTCAAACAAGGTACCCTAGAAGGCAGGAAAGACTGTACAAGCGATCCGTCGGTTGCGCGCGCCATGCGGGCGGCAGTCACGGACAGGATGAAAGAGGGGGTCACGCCATGGGGCGCGGCCGTCAGAAGGCTAAAGCAACACGGCAGGCTCGGGAGATGAAGTACTTCAGCCCCGAAACCGATTACAGCGCACTTGAGCGTGAGCTCAGTAGCGCTAAGAAGAGTAAAACCTCCGACTCGTCCCAACATCGTTACGATGATGAGGATGACTACTCGGCGTACGCAGAGAAATATGCAAACTACGACGACGAGGCATAGCTGAGGTGCATCGCTAAAAGTATAAGGCGTGGCACTGGCTCTCATGTCGCCTGCTATGCAACCGGTTCGGGCATCCTCCAGGGGATGCCCGAACCGGTTTTGTGTGCCTTCATCTTGGGTAACGGGGCAGGTAGTGCTGGCCCGGTTTGGTGTACTGGTGTTTCCCAGATGCGTTCTGCATATAGCAGGAAAAGGTGAGCAGCGGGTAGGTGAGAGATAAGAAAATAATAAGAAAATATGAGCTACGATGCATAGCTAAAATAAAGATTCTTCATGTCCCATGTATGGGATGGTATTTCAACCTATAAATATGAAGAACGAACAGAATATTACCGGCTCAAACACTCTCCCCGAAGACACCCCCGCCCCAGCGTGAAGAGCACACCGCGCCCGAGCTGCAACTAAGCAAGCTCAGCGGTGCATCCGTCGAAGAAGAATATACGGGCAGGCGCTACTAGATTTTCAGGTGCACAGTGTGCGCGGGGTACCCGAACATTGCTACTCATCCACTCTACTCGCGGGTGGCCCCGGGCAGGCTGGCACGAAACCCACCAGCTCAGGAGGTGATGCGTATACGGTGAACAGCACCGGGAGCGATACGCTCACTGGAGAACTTCATAGGGTATACAAACACATGCACGCGGTGTTCCCACGGCCCCGGAAGGGGGAGCGGGAACACCGCGTGCTCTGCTGCGCCCGCTACACAACGGGCAGTAAATAATTATGCGTACTGGCCGAAGAGGCGCACCGCGCCGCCATTGACCCCTTTAGCGCCCTGCACATAGTCGGGGCTGTCGGTATCGAGCTCGGTGGCGGCCACCACATCGCCCATGACCCAGGCGGGAACACCCCGGTCGTTAAGGCGGCGTGCGGCGGCCTCGGCAACTGACGGGTCAACAATAGCGACCATGCCCACACCCAGGTTCAGGGTGCGTTCCAGATCGGGCAGCGGCACGTTGCCGAGCGAACCGATCAGCGAGAAAATTGCCGGAATCTGCCAGCTGGAGCGGTCCACGCGGGCCTCCAAGCCCTGCGGCAGCACGCGTGCCAGGTTCGCTGCTAAACCGCCGCCGGTCACGTGTGAGAACCCGCGAATACCGGTGCCGGTCTGCCCGTCGGGGCCATTGACGGGGAATGCCTGCGCCAGATCCAAACAGTCCGCAGTGTACACGCGGGTGGGTTCCAGCAGTTCCTCACCCAGGGTGCGCCCCAACTCGTCTACCTGACGTTCCAGGCCCCACCCCGCAACATTAATAACTTTACGAACCAGTGAATAACCATTTGAGTGGATGCCGGAAGAAGCCATACCAATGAGCACATCGCCCTCACGTACCCGTTCAGGGCCCAGCAGCTCGTCAGCCTCAACCACGCCCGTGGCGGCACCAGCAACATCGTACTCATTCGCGGCCAGCAAACCCGGATGCTCAGCCGTCTCGCCACCCACCAAGGCCGTACCCGCCACAGAGCACGCCCCCGCAATACCGCGCACAATATCGGCAATACGCTCAGGAACCACCTTGCCCGTGGCAATATAGTCGGTCATAAACAACGGCTTCGCACCGCACACCACAATATCGTCCACAACCATACCCACCAGGTCATAACCGATCGTGTCATGCACATCAAGCGCCTGCGCAATAGCGACCTTCGTACCCACCCCGTCCGTGGAGGTCGCCAAGTACGGGCGGCGGTACTTCACCAGCTGCGAGGCATCATACAGGCCCGCGAACCCGCCCACGCCACCTACCACGGCGGAGGAGTGGGTGGCACGAATCGCGTCTTTCATGAGCTCAACGGCGCGGTCGCCCGCCTCAACATCAACGCCCGCACTGGCGTAGGTGACGGCGGCGGTATTCTCAGTCATTCGGGTTAATCCTTATCGGTAGCAGTTTTCGTGGCGGATGCCGGAACAAGATCATCGTCGGTCAGCAGGGCCTCAAGGTCCGCATCAGGCCCCGGGTTGCACATCCCACCGGCTGGTGCGGGCTGACCCGGTGCTGGCTCACCCCCGCCCGCAGGTGCCGCTGGCACCGGGCTGCTCTCAAACTTGTGCTCCAGCGAATCAGTGCCTGCGCGGGTCTCAATCGACACGGCCTCAGCGTGCTCGGGCTTAGTGGGGACGGGGCGCTCAACCGTCACCTCAGCAGCCATACCAGACAGCGGCCCGCCCTTACTCTCTGAGGCGTCGAACAGGGACTTGCCGCGCCGTTCCTCGGCGGGAAGCTCAATCGGGTAGTTGCCGGTGAAGCACGCCGTGCACATGTTCCTCGTGGGCTGCTCGGTGGCGGCCATCATGCCATCCTGCGAAATGAAACCAAGCGAATCCGCCCCCAGGGACGCCGCAATCTCGTTGACCGAAAGCCCGTTCGCAATCAGCTCGGCGCGGGAGGCGAAATCAATACCGTAGAAGCAAGGCCATTTCACCGGCGGGGACGAGATACGCACATGCACCTCTTTCGCACCCGCCTCACGCAGCATCCGCACCAGGGCCCGCTGGGTGTTGCCGCGCACAATCGAATCATCAATCACGATCAGGCGTTTGCCCGCCACCACAGACTTGAGCGGATTCAGCTTGAGCCGAATACCCAGCTGGCGGATAGTCTGCGAGGGCTGGATGAAGGTGCGCCCCACATAGGCGTTCTTCACCAGGCCATTGCCGAAGGGGATGCCGGACTGCTCCGCGTAACCGATCGCGGCGGGCACACCGGACTCGGGGGTGGGCATCACCAGGTCAGCCTCGACCGGGTGTTCACGCGCCAGCTGCCGCCCCATCTCCACGCGGGACTCATATACTGAACGCCCCGAAATGGTCGTATCAGGTCGGGCCAGGTACACAAACTCAAACACGCACCCGGCGGGCTGGGCGGGCGCAAACCGCTGCGACCGCAGCCCATCCTCATCAATGATGATAAGCTCGCCCGGCTCTACCTCACGCACGAAAGAAGCACCCACAATATCGAGCGCCGCCGTTTCGGAGGCCACCACCCAGCCCCGCTCTAACCGCCCCAGCACCAGCGGCCGCACACCCTGCGGGTCACGGGCCGCGTACAGGGTGGTTTCGTCCATGAAAGTGAGGCAGAACGCTCCGCGCAGGGTGGGCAGCAGATCAAGCACCGCCTCCTCCAGCGAGGCAAAATCGTGCTCAGCTAAGAGTGCGGTCACCAGGGCGGTATCGGTGGTGTTGCCCTGCGCCAGCTCGCCAAACGCCGGAGGTTTACCGCCGTTTTTCGCCAGCAGACGGTCGTAGAGGTCAGCCGAGTTCGTGAGGTTGCCGTTGTGCGCTAGGCAGAGCGTGCCGTGCGGGGTGGTGCCCAGTGTGGGCTGCGCATTCGCCCAGTGGGATGCACCCGTGGTGGAGTAGCGCGCGTGGCCGATAGCGTGATCGCCGGGCATGGAGCTGAGCGTTGCCTCGTCAAAGACCTGGGAGACCAGCCCCATATCCTTATACACGTTAATGCGCTTGCCGTTGCTGGTTGCTATACCGGCTGATTCCTGGCCGCGGTGCTGAATCGCGTACAGGCCGTAGTAGGTGAGCTTTGCCACGTCTTCACCGGGTGCCCAGACGCCAAATACGCCGCAGGCGTCTTTGGGTCCATGATCAACCGGATCCAGATCGTGAGTGAGTTTTCCGTCGGGGCGAATCAATTCACTTCTTTTCGACGTCGGGACTGTGGGAACGCCTTAACCAGCCTTCGCGTGTGATGCTGAAAATTTTGCCGGATTAAGACGCACAACCAGTCTACCCCCTCCAACAGAAAAAAGTGGTGCGGCATACGAATATTTCTCACAGGTTGGCTGCTCTTAGTCTTCAGGCTCGACGCGGGCAATACGGGCTTTCTTCATCGACCGGCGGTCAAGCCACAGCCCCAAAAGCGCCCCCAGGGCCGTACCCACGGCACCAAAAATGACGGCGATCACCCCGAACACCGCCTCGAACGTGTAGGAGGGATTACCCGGGCCGAACCACACCGAAACAAACGCCGCAATAAGCCCCACGACCAGGCCCAGAATCATAAACGCCGGAATGGAGGGGGCACGGCGGATACGCACCTGCGAGTACTCGACCTCGGTCTCGGGGGATGCTTCAGGCTCGGGGGCGGGGGAATGCCCCGAAGAATCAGGGTGGGAATTAGAAGGTGTGTGTGCGCTACTCATATCTTCAAGTCTAGCTTTTGGGCTGTGCCCTGCCTAGCGGCTCCCTCAACGGCGGGAGCTCGGAAACGCAGCTTAAGGCGTATTACCTGCCCCTAAGGTGTGGGCGATACACCATAAGTTGCGTTATTCAGGCAGTTGGTGCCTAGATCCGGCGCCTAGAATAACGGGAAGTAGCGGGAAATATCGGACCGCTCACCGCTTGCGCTCAGCTGGGCTGACCCCAACGCATCAGCCCACCCCAGCGCCCCAAGCGCGAGCGCACACCACACGAAAGCGGACGCCTCAACCACACTCGGCGGGGTGCCGCGCGTATGCCGCGGGCCAGCCACGCACTGGGTCACCCCAAACGGGGGCACCCGCACCTCAACACTATTGCCGGGGGCTAAAGTGCCCAGCTCCTCCAGGCTGTACCGCACGGCGGTGGCGCGCACCCCACGCGGCAGGGACGCGAACAACCGTTCCATCTCTTCCCGGTTCTGCCCGCCAGTCAGCGGTGTGCCCGCCTCAAAAACACCGCGTACAGTGGCCAGTGCAGCCGCCCCGTCAGCCTCCGACACTTTACGCCGTATCGCCACTAACGCCTGCCTTTCTTACCGTTCCTGCGGCCCTTGAGCGTATGACGCACGGGCCTGCCGTTGACGCCCCGACCGGGTGCGGCCCCCGCAGAACCGCCAGCGGCCCCGGATGCTTGGGCGCTGGATGCCTTCTTGCCGGTGGCTGTGCTGTCGGCTCCTTCTGGCTCACCCGGTGTTTTCTCACGCTGGGTTTTCTCTTCGTGTGCTTTTTCCTCGTGCACCGTGGGGCAGGCCCCGTCTGAGCCGTGCCGTGCCGCCACTGCGGGCGCCACCCCAGCCAGTACCGCCGCAAGATCGGTGCCGGGCACCAGTTCCCCCACAGTACGCGGCTGCCCGTCTTCAACACCGCCGGTAATGGGGCGAAGCACCGCAGTCAGCAGGCTGTCCACCGTCGTCTGCGTCAAAAACCCTGCCGCCTGCAGCGCCCGCAGCGCCACCAGGTGCGTGGCGCGGGACGACCCGTCAGAAATCTTCACCACGGCGCTCGCCCCCGAGCGCAGGCCAATGCACAGCATCCCCTCAGCGCCGCTTTTCACCACAGCGTCCAGCCGTTCACTCACCACCGTGTCGGGGGAGTCTGGGCCCTGAATCAGCTCGGGGTAGTCCACCATCGCGGTTGCTACGGTTGAGGCGCGCGCATCCGCCTCCATATTGCGGATCGCCGTGCCCAGGGTTGCGTAGGCGCGGGCCAAACCCACCGGTGATAACGCAAACACGGGCGCGCCGCACCCGTCGACGCTGGCGTGCGCAACCTGCTCGCCGGTGAACGCCTCCACCTCTTCAACGATCATGCGCTGCAGCGGGTGCTGGGGGTCAAGATAAGCGTCGATGCTCCACAGCGCTGCATCCGGCTCAAGCTCGCCGCGTTCACTTTTGGCCGCGCACGCCCACAAGAACGCGGCGTGTTTGCCGGAGCACTCAAACGCGAGCGGTGTTTTTGCCAGCCCCGCCTGGAGCATGGTGGCGCGCGTGCCCGAGTCGGTGGGGTACACGGCGGGGCACTGGAGCGCGTCGGCGCTGAGCCCGGCTGCCGCCAGCGCCTCCTGTACCGCGCGCATCTGCTCGAAAGTGCCCCGGTGCGATGCGCACGCGATCGCCACCTGCGCCCCGCGCAGCGGCGCCCCGGCTTTGAGCGCCCCAATGGCCTGGAACGGTTTGAGGGTGGAACGCGCGAAGATGGGGCGGTGGGCGTCTCCGAGGGCGAGGATAATATCGCCGCCGGGGGAGAGCACCACCACGGTGCCGCGGTGGCGGGATTCGATCATGCCGCCGCGGGTGGCAACCGCCAGCTCGGCGTCGCGTACGGGGGTGGCGGCCTCTGCGATGTGTGCGCTATTCATACACCCTATTAAAAGGGTTTTGCGGGCTTCAGGGCGCATTATTCGCCTCGGGCGTGGCGCGGGGAGCCTGAGTTGGACGGATAGGCGGCTACATGAGCGCGGTGACGGCAGCCGTGCCGCCAAAAATAATGCCGGGCACATTCGCAATCACGATGGGCCAGTCTTTCTTCTCGCGCCAGATACCGTATGCCACCCACAGCGTGCAGTTAATGGCGGCGACGAGCGGCTGAATCCAGCCGCCCTTATGGCCGTTAATATTGCCGATAATTTGCGGGAAGTAGAAGACGTACATATGCGGCGCTTCTGGGCTGCCTGAAAGAACGCTCCCGGTACACTGGTAGAACAGTAGAACGCGGCGGAGGCATCATGTCCGAA